>Ga0315282_10010470_pt1 | contig 14543 bp, 10 predicted proteins | sample YL17G07_20_MG_FD_203693 | JGI IMG/M metagenome (GOLD analysis project Ga0315282, IMG submission 203693) | Sediment microbial communities from Yellowstone Lake, YNP, Wyoming, USA - YL17G07_20 | ecosystem: Environmental > Aquatic > Freshwater > Lake > Sediment | place: USA: Wyoming | collected...
TGGACAGGGGAGGGCAAAGGTGCCCTCCCCTGGACCAGGCTGTCCTGCACCAGGTTCTCCTCCAACCGGGTGAGGCTGGCCCTTTTCGTCCTGGCCTACAACCTGGAAAACTTCCTGCGCCGCTTCGCCCTACCCGCTGAGGTATCCAACTGGTCGCTCTCGAGCGTGCAGCCCAAGCTCTTAAAGATAGGGGCCAGGGTGGTAAGCCACTCCCGCAGGACGGTCTTTCAGACGGCGGAGGTGGCGGTACCCGGGGCGCTCTTCGCCAGGGTCCTCCCCTGCATCGGGTCCCTGGCCATCGCTCCGACCTGAAGCGACCGATAACGAAGGGTAAATACACATGAAACACGCCTCGAGCGGCCAAGCTTCCCCGGACATCGCTCCGGAGGGTGTCTTCAACACTATGGCCGGCAGGATACTCGAGGGGGAAGGAGGAAGCCGTGGCTCAGATGCGTCAACTTGTCCGCAGGATGGTAGAATATTGCCATCTGGAGGTGGATACGAGAAATCCCAGATTGCATATTTTGTAGCATGGAACTAATCATGGCAAGGAGGGATGGCTGAGCCACTTAGTTACTTCTCATCTTTGTAAGCGTTCATCTCGTAAGGACCAATCTGGAGGTGGGTATGAGACTCCTGCATAGGATCCCCTTGGCACTACTTTTGGCTTTCACTTGTGTCTTCCAGCTGGGAGCGGCGAGCCCATCGAAAACTCAGATTGGTATAGAGACGGTATACAGCCAGACGGACAGCAAATGGGCTTCCCAGCAGTATGCCTTCAATCCCAATCTGACTATCGCCTCAGATGGTTGCGCTCTTACCTGCATGGCGATGCTGCTCAGCTATTACGGTCGCGAAATCGACCCCCCCGGCTTGAACGATTATATGAAGAAGGAGGGGCTATTCGCATACGATCCGCATACGAAGTATAACGACTATGTCAACTGGCAAGCACCCGTCAGGTACTCTCAGGGAAAAGTAAATTACAAGGGTATGAGCGGGGATGTGGACTCTGAGATAGAAAACGGTCGGCCAGTCATTGTCAAGGTGCACACATCCGGGATTTCTATGCATTTCGTCCTGGTGATAGGAAAGGATGGAGAGATCGTAGATCCGCTAGGCGGTACGAAAACAACCTTGCGGGCTAAGGGATACAAAGTAGATGGTTATCGCTTCTACAGCGGTGTGCCTGCTTCACAGGGAAACAGGCCGAATGAAACAGAAGGACAAGCAGATCAGGAAAAAGAGAATCCGAATAAAATAATCATCGACCACGGGGGTTGGCTGCAGGCGACCATCATCTCCAGCGAGGCTTACGGCAACGCCGAATTTGGCAAGAGGTCGCCCAACCCGTTTGCCCTCTTCGCAGATTCCAAGGTGATTGGGGCGAATAAAACGGTTGGATATTTTTCAACAGGTACGGAGCTGGTTTTTTACATCAATGCCACTTTCACTTCAGAGACCTATTTATCCACCGATTCTGCCCATTGCCGAATAGAAAAACCATCAGCGGGCACATGGGTATTAAGCTGGGAGGATTGGACGGACAATGATTTCAACGATTTCGTGATCCGCATTGAGTACGGTACATCAGCGGCTCAATCCGGGGACCAGCAGATATTCCAGGCGGACTTCGAGGGGGTTACCTCAGAATATTACACAAATATAAGAAGCGGGCCGGGTCTTAATAATAAGGTCGTAGGTCAAGTAAAACCAAATACGAAGCTGGCATTCGATGCCTACACCTATGGTACTGGGGTCACCGACATCTGGCTTGGAACCCTTGACTACAGGTGGTACAGGATCAAGGGCACAGAGATATGGATAGCTTCGGCGGTAGTGAAAGGGAACGCTCCCAGCTCTACCCCATCAGGGCCGGTAGCTAGCCAGACAACACAAGCTTCACAAGGGGCCATTGAGGTTTCGCAGAAGGCCTACAATGCGGTTGAATGGGCGAAATTGCAGGTTAATAAGGAGGGGTTCCCGCTCGTCGGCAGTAATAAAACAAACCAATCTAGCGGGTGGTGCGCCCGCTTTGTGGCCAATGCCTACGGTTCGGCACGCGCGGGGGTTCCAACCGCAAAGATACTTTATCAGGAGATGAAAGGAATCGGTGCGGTCAGGAACAGCGGTGAGCCGCAATATGGCGCCCTGGTATTTTTCGAATACGGTGAGCTAGGGCATGTTGGGATATACATAGGCGATGGTAAGGCCGTATCAGCGGGGAATACAACCATCGAAGAGCACCCATATAATAAATTCGGCAATCTCCCTTACCTTGGCTGGTCACCGCCTCCTGAGAGATGGATAGGAAGGAAGTAGATAAGATGAGCGGCCGGTTTGTCTGCCGAGCCAGGCATCCATATGTGTTGTTCGTTATTATCTTTATTAGCGTGATCTTCACTCTGGGTGGTATATCTTGTGCATCCAATGGCAAAGTAGAAGAGAGCACCGCTAATGACAACACAGAGGAGAAAGCCGTACCTGAAGAAGAGGAAAAGTCGCTAGATGATATATCCCCGGAGGGCGAGATCCGCCCCGATGAGGAGGAAAACGTGATACAGGATATCGGAGAGGTAGTTGCTGAAGGCAAGAAGGAGCAGCTCGTTATACCGGATGAAATAAATATAGCTGAATTGGGGGCACCTCTTTACCCCTATGGAAGATTTGACGATGAGCTGTCCAGTTATTTCCTGGACAGCGACCCTCTGATTTATACCATCTATATATATTCGGAGGACAGCTTCAAGGAAGTTACTGAATGGTACAGGGATGAACTTGCTGGCTTCGATATCTATATCGACGACTCCGGTAAGGTAGCGGTATTTGAAAAAGATTCTGTCAGAATATATGTATACGAGGAAATGGAGACGAGTGGTTGGGAGACTACCATTCTTCTTGAGTGTGTGGAAGAGCTGTAATTCGTTGGGAACCGAACAGGAAGATGGAGGTACGCTTATGTCTGATACCGGTGTTATTAATTGTCGGAACTGTGGGGTCGAGCTAAGGGCCGGAGCGAGGTTTTGCAAGAATTGCGGTAATCCGGTTACGTTGGAAGATCAGAGCAGCAAGCAAGGCTTCTCTCAATCGACGCCACCCTTCTCACCAATAAGTCCCGCACCAGCCGCAGGACAATATCAAACCCCGGTACAGCTATCCGTTGGCGCCGGCTTCTCATTCGCCCCAAGATACATAGGGCCAGCATTGCTTGGCTTCGGCGGGTTATTGATGCTTATAGGGGTGTTCTCTCCATGGGCGCAGAATGTTCTTGGTGTCTCGGGAAACGGTTTCAGCGGAGGGATTGGCGGCCCACTGGCTCTAGTCGTGTCTTTAGTTTTTATAGGGTTGGCGGTTGCTGCAGCTCTTGGTCAGAAGAGCAAGGGCATATATATGACGGTGCTGATACTCTCGATCATCCTTACGCTGCTTTTCACAGGAGTAATCATCTATGGATATAGCGAACTGAGCAAGAGCTCGCAGGAATGGTACAGCGTTCCTAGCAGCATGGGGCCAGGCTTATTCCTTATCGTAATAGGGTGTATTGCATGTATAGTAGGCTCAATCATTGGGCTGCGTAGAAGGAACGTATTATAAGACAGTCGGTGCAGAGCATTCGTTGAAGGCACACTCGGGGATAGGCCTTAATTGATAAATTGGCGATTCTATGGGATATATCCTCGATGCGTATCGAGGCCCGGTGCAGGCAATCGCGGTCATAACGGGACTTCGCGCAGGTTTAGGGAAGGAGGACGCAATGCCGGAGGAGATGAGCCCGCAGGAGGTCAGGGAGAGAATTTTCGGGCTGCTCAACAGCTCGCCCTTCTACCGTTACTTGGGGATGGAGGTGTTGAACGCCGGCGAAGGCCGTTCCCGCCTGCGCCTGCCGGTGAAGGACGAACTGAAGAACCTCTACGGTATACTGCACGGCGGGGTGATCGCGGCGCTCCTCGATTCCTCCTGTTCCATAGCCGTGGGTTCGCTGCTGGGACCGGGCGAGGCTGCGGTTACCATAGACCAGCGCATCAACTACATCTCCAATGTCAGGGAGGGCGTGCTCTACGGTGAGGGCAGGGCCCTGCACAAGGGCAGGTACACCGGCGTGGGCCAGGCCGAGGTGAGGGACGAGGATGGAAACCTGGTGGCCGCGGGGATGGTTACCGTCTTTGTCATCCGGCATGGCGAGAGCCAGGTTCGCGACGCCAAGGACCCCGTGGACGAGAGATTGGATCGAGATCGATTATATTGGTAATATATAGAAAGTCACGCACCGTGAACGGTGCATAGCAAGGAACACGACGCGCATCGGATAAGTATAACAGGGTTGAATCCGCTTGTGGATAAAGTTCCGGTTAAACTTCCCCGTGCCAAACCTGCTTAAACGAAAGGTTGACGGGGCACGTGGAGGACCGCCGCCCCCAGGTCGGCGCTCTTGCGGCTTTCGGGAATGGAGCGTTCGGATTGTAGGAGGAAAAGGCCCGGGAGATTATGATATGGATTAAACATCGACAACCGCGAAGGGTATTGCGCGAGACAAGGGGGAGCGGCAATGAGGAATTTCAACGGCAAGGTGGTGGCGGTCACCGGGGCGGCCAGCGGCATCGGGAGGGAGATAGCCCTGGCCTTCGCCCGGCGGGGGGCTGCGCTGGCCATCGCCGATATCGACGTGGCGGGGATGGAGGGGGTCCGTGAGGAACTGGATGTGCTTGGTAGCGATACCTATGCCCAGGCGGTGGACGTTTCCTTAGCCGAACAGGTCAAGGATTTCTGCGACGGCGTCTACCGGGAGATGGGACGGGTGGACGTCCTCTGCAATAACGCCGGCGTTGCGGTGGGTGGCAATTTCGAGGACATGACCCTGGATGACCTGTGGTGGTTGGTAGGCGTGAACCTCTGGGGGGTCATCCACGGCTGCCACTTCTTCTACCCGCGCATGATCGCCCAGGGCGGCGGGCATATCGTGAACACGGCTTCGGCGGCCGGGCTGATACCCTTCCCATCTCTGGCGCTGTACAGCAGCACGAAGCACGGCGTGGTGGGACTATCCGAGACGCTGCGGGCGGAGGCGGCACTGCATGGCATAGGGGTGACGGTGATCTGCCCCGGGGTCATCGCCACCGACATCGTGCAGCGGAGCAGGATCGTATCGGGGTCCAAGCGGTCCACCCCGGGTGATATGGCGGTGACGATGGACCGCATCCTGAAGACGCGCGGCTACGGCCCGGAGCGGGTAGCCGCCGCAGCACTGCGCGCGGTGGAGAGGAACCGGGGAGTGGTCAGGGTGGCACCGGAAGCCTACGCCCTGGATTGGCTGCACCGGCTCAACCGCCGTGCTTTCTGCGCGATGATGACCCTGGGTGCGCGTGTGGCCCAAGCCGTGTTCTAAGCCAATGTGGCGCGAGTGATGGGCGGGAAACGGACGGAGAGAGAGGGATGCCATGGACTTCAAAGGTAAAGCAGTGGTGGTCACCGGCGCGGCCAGCGGCATCGGCAGGGAGATAGCACTGGCCTTCGCCCGGCGGGGGGCCAGGCTGGTCATTGCTGATATAGATGAGGCCAGGCTGCTCGGCGTGAAAGATGAATTGGAGTCGCTGGGTGCCGAGGTCTATGCCAAGGTGGTGGACGTGTCCAGGGCTGAAGAGGTCGGGGACTTCTGCCACAGCGTCTACCAGGGGATGGGCAGGGTGGACGTCCTCTGCAACAACGCCGGCGTAGGAATAGGGGGAAAATTCGAGGACGCCTCCCTGGAGGACTGGGAATGGATTGTGGGGGTGAACCTCTGGGGGGTCATCTACGGCTGCCACTACTTCTACCCGCGCATGATCGAGCAGGGGGGTGGAGGACATATCGTCAACACCGCATCCGGGGCGGGACTCGCTCCCCTTCCCTTGATGGTCCCTTATTGCTGCACGAAATACGGGGTGGTGGGCTACACCGAGACCCTGCGGGCGGAGGCTGCCCTGCACGGTATCGGCGTCTCCGCCATCTGTCCCGGCATCGTGGCCACCAATATAACCAAGGTCGCGAAGTTGACCTCCGGGACAAAGCATTCCACTCCAGAGGAATTACAGGCAAAAATCGACCGCTTTTACGTATGGCGCAACTACACCCCGGATCGGGTGGCCGTCGCAGCGGTTAAGGCTGTGGAGCAGAACAAGGGCGTGGTCCCGGTGTGTCCGGAGACCTATGTAGGGGACTGGGCCCACCGGGTGAGCCGGAAGCTGAACGACTTCAACCTGAAGCGGTCGGTGAAGATTTTCTTGAAATGGTTGTGAGCCTAAGGCAAAAGGACGGAAGCGCGGAAGGCGAAAGAAGAGAGCTTTGGAGGGCTGAGGGAAAAGGATAATATGTACTTTAACGGCAAGGTGGTGGTGGTCACCGGGGCGGCCAGCGGCATCGGGAGGGAGATAGCCCTGGCCTTCGCCCGGCGGGGGGCTGCGCTGGCGGTGGCGGATATAAACGAAGATGGTTTAGGGGACGTCCACGCAGAGCTTGAGTCCCTGGGGTGCGCTACATTTGTACAGCGGGTGGATGTTTCCCGGGCGGATGAGGTGAAGGACCTCTGCGACAACATCTACCGGGAGATGGGCAGGGTTGATGTCCTCTGCAACAACGCCGGCGTGGCCGTGGGAGGCTTTTTCGAGGACATAACCCTGGAGGACTGGGAGTGGATAGTGGGGATCAACCTGGTGGGGGTCATCCACGGATGCCACTTCTTCTATCCCCGCATGGTGGAGCAGGGGGGCGGCGGGCACATCGTCAACGTAGCGTCCGGCCTGGGGCTGGCGCCCGCGCCCGGTTCAACCCCCTACGTCACCACCAAGTACGGCGTGATCGGGCTCTCCGAGACCCTGCGGGCGGAAGCGGACTTGAACGGTATAGGGGTTACCGCCGTCTGTCCGGGCTTTATCCTTACCCGCATTTACCGGGACGCCAGGCATAGTTCGCAACCGGTGAGCGGTACCCACGAGGAGGCGGTTGCGGACACGGAGAGGCGCCTGGGGAAGCGCAGGTACACCGCGGCCTCGGTGGCGGAGGCGGTGGTCAAGGCGGTGGAGAAAAACAAGGGGGTGATGCTGGTATGCCCCGAGACCTACGCCGGCGACTATCTCCACCGGTTGAGCAGAAAAGCCTATTCCTTCCTTATGATCAAGGCCGCGAAAAAGGGGTGGGAGGAAGCGCAGAAAAAATCCGGGTAGTTGGGGGTGGAATCGGCGGCTCAATACGGTTTTAGACTTCCGTTGTGGTCTACCCCGTTACCCCGGGGGGCAAATTATGAGGAGTTCAACGGTTTATCTTTTCGAGTTCAGGTCCTGACGCCGCAGGGGCCAATTCACTGCAGGATGACCGGGGACGGGAAGGACCTTGGGTTGAGGTTGTGCGGCAAACCGAGCTGAATTTTCGATCGGACTGGCTGGGATCGACACCGGAGAAAGGGGTGTTACGGATGAAAGTAACGGGTTGCGACGTGCTGGCTCGCTCTCTCACCGGGTTGGGAATCCGCTTTGTGACGGGAAAGGAGGAGGGGGCGCTGGGACCGGTCTTCAAGGCTTTGAAGGCGCGTAGCGGGGTGACGGCTATTACCCCCCGGGGCGACATCGCCGGCGCCTTCATGGCCTACGGCAATACTTATTATAACCATTTCCCGGCGGTGATACTGGCCTCCACCCCGGCGGAATCCGCGAACGCGCTCACCGGCGTGGGGACGGCCTGGGCGGATAAGGTCCCGGTAATGATCATCTCCGCCTGTCCCGACAGCAGGGTGGTGGGTAGCATGCCGGGACGCACCCAGAGGGAGTTCTTCTCCGCCTTCACCAAGTGGAGCACCTCGGTCTCACGCGGGAAGGAGATCCCCCAGGCGGTGGGTCAGGCTTGCCGCGAGGCTCTAAGCGGATGCCACGGCCCGGTCCATATAGATATTCCCCTGGGTTTGCTTGCCGGGGAATGGGAGGTACCCGCGGAGGAACTGGAGGAGATGATCTCCCGGGAGGTGAGCCCGCAACCTCGCCCCACCATCGAGGGAGATCCCGCCCTCGTAGAGAAGGCGCTCGAAACCCTCCTCGCCTCGGAGCGGCCCATGATCGTCTCGGGGGGAGGCGTGGTCCATGCCCGGGCCTGGGAGGAAATGGATGCCCTGGTCCGCGCCCTCGAGGTGCCCGCCTCCACCTCTATGGCGGGGGAGGGGACCGTCCTCGGCGATAACCCCTTCTACATCGGGGGACCCAGTTATGTCGGCGGCGAGGCCTTTCACCGGGCCATCAAGAGGGCCGATTGCGTGATGACGGTGGGCGCCACCCTGGGGGGCCTGGAGGGTTTCGGTCAGCCTCCCCTGTGGAACGAGGGCATCCGCTTCATCCAGGTGGACATAGACCCCGTGAACATCTGCCTCAATATACCGGTGGAGATCTCCATCCTGGGGGATGCCAAGGCGGTGCTTTCCCGCATGCTCGAGCTGGCGCGGTCGGGCGCGGTGAAGCCCAACCCCGCCCACCGGCCGTGGCTGGACCACCTGCTGGGGGTGAAGCGCCGCTGGCGGGCGCGGGTGGAGGGCGAGGCCGACGATTCGTGGCCCGTCATCCACCAGGGGTACCTGGCCAGGATCATAAGGGAGGCGGCCGACCCCGGCACCTTTATCGCCATCGACGGGGGCAACACCGCCCTCTGGGCCGGCACGTTCTGCATGCCCCACCGGCCCATGAGCGCCCTCTTCCCGGCGGGCATGGGCACCCTGGGATGCGGCATACCGTTGGCCATGGGGATCAAGGCCGCGGACCCGGAGAGGCCGCTGGTCCTCATCCAGGGGGATGGGTCCTTCCTCTATAACGTGCAGGAGCTGGAGACGGCCCGCCGCCTGGGGATGAGCTTCGTGGTGGTCATCTTTAACGACGGGTGCTGGAACATGATCAAGGGAGCCCAGGACATCTTTTTCGGCGGGCGCCGCGTGGGGGCCTTCTTGGGGGATGTCGATTACGGGGCGGTGGCCCGCGGCTTCGGCTGTTACGGCAGGCGGGTGGAGAGGGCGGCCGACATCGAGCCCGCCTTCCGGGAGGCGCAGGCCTCCGGCCTTCCCGCCGTCCTGGACGTTATGGTCGACCCGGATACCTTCCCCGAGTCCCTGGTAAGCTTCGCGCTGGGGGAGTTCGAGGGGGTTCACTTCAATCCCCTGCGGGCCCTGGGTATCCCCAAGATAAAGCTTGACCGGCGGCTGCTGAACCGGGCCAAGTACGCCATAAACATCATCCTGGACAAGGACCTGAAGTAGGGGGGTGGGGAAATGCAATTCTTGACCGGCGGTGACCTGGTGGCGAAGACCCTGGCCCAGGAGGGTGTGCAGTACTTTATCGGCGTGCTGGGGGGCCAGGTCCTGCCCCTCTTCGACGCGGTCGATAGGGAGCCCGGCCTCAAGCTGGTGGTCCCCCGCAACGAGGCGGCGGGCGCCATGATGGCCGATGGCTACGCCCGCGCCTCGGGGAAGGTGGCGGTGATCATATCCACGGTGGGCGCCGGGGCCATCTACTCGGTGGCCGGCACGGCCAACGCCTGGGGGGACCACGTCCCCATCTTCTCCATCTCTCCCCAGGTGCAGAGCTGGAAGATGTATCCAGCACAGGAATCGCTGCAGGGGTGCTACCAGGCGGATATGCTCGCCGGGGTGACCCGCTGGAACTGTATCGCCTACAACTGGAAGCGCATCCCCCGGCTGGTCCAGAGGGCACTGCGCGAGGCGTTTTCCGGGGAGAGGGGCCCGGTGCACATGGACATCCCCGTGGATATCTTCTTCGAGTACCACGCGGTGACGCAGGGCAGGTTGAAGAAACTCCTGCCCCCGCCCGGCTCAAGCCGTTTCTCCGGCAGCTACTTTCCCGACAGCGACTCGACTGGTGAAGCACTGGGCCTCCTGGAGGCGGCGAAAAAGCCGGTGGTGGTCGCGGGGTTGGGCGTGCTCAGGGAGGCGGCCTGGGGTTCGCTGGCCGCCCTGGCGGAGCGGCTGCCCGCCCCCGTTACCCTGACCCCCGCCGCTCTCTCGGCGCTTGACGCAGGCAGCCCCGACTACATAGGGGTACTGGGACACCCCGCACTCGGCAACCTCCCTAAGGTGTTGGGGCAGGCCGACCTTTTGTTGATGATCGGGACCGCCCTGAACGAGCAGGAGGAGGTCATGGACATGGTGGACCGCTCCCGGGTCAAGGTGATTCAGACCTCCCCCGAGCCGGAGCTGCTGGGTTCACTGGGACCGGTGGACGCGGTCCTGGCGGGTGACGCCGCTTCGATATCCGGTGTGCTGGAGAAGGGTATAACCGGAGAGTCCGGCGAGAGGGCGCAATGGCTGCACGCCTGCCGGGGTGCCTTTGAGAACTCCCTGGAGAGCGTAAGGAAAGACGCCAGGGGGGAAGGACCCGGGGCCGCGGTAAACGCGCTGGGTGAAGCCATGCGGACGGAAGACCTGATGGTACTGGACGGGCGGGAGTCCTTTTACTGGGGATCCCTTCTCTGCCCGGCCGGCGGCAGCAACACCCGCTACCTCTCCCGCGGCCTCAAGGGCATAGGTTACGGATTGCCCATGGCCATGGGTGTAAAGTTGGCACGCCCCCGGGAGCGGGTCTTCGCCCTGTGTGACACCGAGTCCCTTCTCCACCATATCCAGGAACTGGATACGGCCCGGCGTGAGGATATAGCCGTGATCGTGTGCGTGGTGGGCGAGCCCTTTGATTGGAGCAAGGTAGCCGAGGGATTCGGCCTTCCCGGCACCGTTGCTACCGGACCCGCGGAACTGATGGTGGCCCTGGAGAAGGCGGGAGACAGCCCGACCGCGATGGTCATCGATATGACCCGGTTCGAGGAATAATTTTCTGTATTAGTGGGGAGCAGAAGAGCAAAATCGCTAGAGGCGCCCAGTACCGGGGTTGCATGCCTGGACTCTCGACCATCATGAAATAAAAAAGAGGCGCGGGATTCCACGCCTCCTTACTGGTTCACTTATTCCCAGACGTATTTTTCCTCATCCGACTTAAAATGCTCCTCGGCGTGCTCCACGTCATTCTCTTGCGTCGCATCCGCGGTTGCGGCCAGTTCCGGCGCCTCCTTGATCTTCTTGGTCTCGGATGGCTCATCGGAAGGCGGGGTGGCCTTTTCAGCTTCCGCCGGCCCGGCTGCCTCCGCCAGGTCCATCTTCCTGGTCTGGTCCTCGTATTCCTTGAGGAGGCCCTGGCTCTTGCCCATAAGCTCGCGCATAAGCGGGATTTGTTCGACGATCTGTTCGCGAATACTGGAGAAGGATTTCAGGATACGCTCCTTTTCGCGCTGCATATCATCCAAGATGCGGTCGTTACGCTCCTGGGCTTTCCTGATAATGGAGGCGGCCTGGCTCCTGGCTTCCTGAAGGATGTTGCCGGCACTTTTTTGGGCGTTCATCAAGGCGGTTTGCAGCGTATGTTGCATCTCGTCGAACTGGGAGACTTTCTGCCTCATATCGGATACCGCATCTTGCAGTTCTTTATTCCGGTTTCCCAGCTTTTCCAGCTCATCCGCCACAGCGCCTAGGAAGGAGTCCACTTCCTCTTTATTGTAACCTGCCGTGCTTACCGTGCTGAACTCCTTAAGATGGATGTCCATCGGGCTGATCCCCATTGCCATCTCCTCCTTCAAGAAGATTTCACCGCCTTCTCAAGGCAACCTTTTACGCTTCATTCCTAAAGTATAAAGTCTCCCTCGCTTCTCTGCTACTATAACAACTTCTAGCGTATTTTGCGATAGTTCAAACAAAGCCTTCACAATCGATATTATTATTCGCCTTCCATCCTGCACCATCCTTTATCTATTGGTGTTTCATTCGGCAGGCCGACCCCATTGTTTAGCGATGCTAAGTTTATGTCCCATGTCCGGGGCTGACCCCGGTGGACAGTGGAAGGGAAAAGAAAGCGGCGCTGGAGAAGGGTTGACATGCCCGCACGTATAATGGATGTTAATATAGGAATATTTTTGTCAGACTTCGCAGCTCAAGTGCCTGTGGTGCTTAAAGGGGTTGGCTTATTTTGATTTCGCCCTAGGGCTGCCATCGCAGTTCCATGTTTATTGCGGGATCAGGAAAAGAGGGAAGGGAATTCCTCCCTCATATATAACTGTTAAAGAGGGTTTCGCAAGAATAGCCTTGTAGCGGATGAAGGCACAATAGACGCAATATGAAGTGTGCTATGACCTGTTATTTATCATAATATGGCTAATGTATCGACCGCACGCCATTTATGCAACAGGTTCTAAAATGGTTTATATATATAGAGAGGGATTCCGAGCCCAGGGAAGGCTTGCGGGCCATCTTTAGCGACCGGTTGCCGTTAACCGTCAAGGATGGCGGGTGGGCTATCCATGAGGGTTATTTCAATCGTACGCCGGTTGAGTTAAGAGGGGAGAGTTTAGGTGAAGGGCTTTAAATCTGGCAAATCGAAATTGATTAAGCCGAACATAGAAAAAATGGAGGCCAAGAGGGACGTTAACGGCCTTATCCAGCTCTTGAAGAGCGAGAACGTCAACTTGCGCATAAATGCCGCCCTGTCCCTGGGGAAGTTAAAGAGAGCCCGGGCCGTGGCATCCCTTATCGAGGCATTGCGGGACCCGGACGAGGACGTACGCTGGGGGGCGGCATGGGCACTGGGCGAGATAGGCAAGCCGGCGGCGCGGCCCCTGATCCAGGTCCTGAATGACGAGGATGGGGATGTAAGGTGGAAGGCGGCCTGGTCCCTCGAGAAGATCGGAAAGCCGGTGGTAGAATCCTTGGTCCAGGCCCTGAAGACGGAGCAGGGGGAGGCCAAGGCCAAGGTAGCGCTGGTTCTCGGGGCTATCGGCGACATAAGGGCGGTGAGGCCCCTGGTCCAGGCCCTGAAGGACGAGGACGAAAACGTACGCTGGGGGGCGACGTGGGCCCTGGAGAAGATAGGGGGCTCGGCGGTAAAGGCGCTCGTCAAGTCCCTCGCCGACGATAACCGGGAGGTGCGTAGGGATGCGGCCGCCGCCCTGGGGATTATCCGGGACGGCACTGCGATAGACCCGCTGCTTAAGGCGGTTAAGGACGAGGAAAAGGAAGTACGGAGAGCGGCGGCCTCGTCCCTCGTAAACATCGGGGACAAGAAAGCCGTCTCCACCCTACGGCTGTACCTCAAGGAAGACGATGAGGAGGTGCGCAGGCTGGCCGCCGAGGTCCTGGGCAAGCTTGGATGGCAACCGGATGCGGACACGGACAAGGTGCAGTTCTACATCGCCAACCGGCAGTGGGAAGAGGCGGTACGGTTGGTTAGAGGTTCAATCGGGCCCCTTCTCAAAGCGCTGAAGAACGAGAGCTGGGATGTCAAGAGACAGGTGGCCATAACCCTCAAGGCCGGGGGCGACCAGGCCGTGAATGCCCTTATCGCCGCCCTGGAGGACCTGGACGAGGATATTCGCAGGGAAGCGGCGTTGATCTTCAAGGAGGTAGGAGACGAGAGCACGGTGGAGCCTCTCCTCCAGGCTCTGTCCAACGACGATTGGTTTGTGAGGAGGAGTGCGGCGTTAACCCTTGGGGAGATAGGCAGCGAAAAGGCAATCGAGCCTCTAATCCAGGCCCTCAAGGACCCGGACGAGGATGTACGCAGGGTTGCCGCCTGGGCTCTCGGGAAGCTGGGAGAGGTGGCGGTGGATCCTCTCCTTACGGCCCTCGAGGAGGGCGACGCCGACGTGCGCCGGGGAGCCGCTTGGGCCCTCGGCGTTATCGGGGACACCAGGGCTTCCGAGTCTCTTATCCAGGCCCTCCGGGACGAGGACGCCGACGTGCGCCGGGGAGCCGCCTGGGCCCTCAGCGAGCTCGGGGAAGGCGCGGCCGAGCCCCTCAACCGGGCTCTCGAGGAGGAGGACATACGCGATGCCGTATCGGATATCCTGAGCAAGCTGAGCCTTAAAGCGGGGGAAGAGGCCGCGACGGCCCCAGGCCTGGTCGAGGAAATGCCCTTTGTCGAGGTAACGGATCTGAAGGGAGCGGCGGAAGAACTCCTCCAGCCGGCGGCTGAAGAGGAGAAGGTCGAGGAGAGGGTAGTAACGGAGTTGGCTTCGGAAGTCCTGGACAAGCTGGGGTGGAAACCGGACGACGAGGCGGAAAAGGCTAGCTACTTTATCGCCAAGCGGGAGTGGGACCGGGTGACGGAGTTGGGGGACGCCGCGGTGGATTCCCTCATCCAGGCCCTCGAGGACGGGGAAGATGATGTGCGGGGGAGGGCCGCGTGGGCGCTGGGCGTTATCGGAAACGTGAGAGCGATAGAGCCGCTGATCCGGACCCTGACGGACAAGGAAAGGGATGTGCGGGTGAAAGCCGCGGGGGCCCTTAAAAAAATCGGCGATGCCTCCGTGGATTCCCTCATCGGCGGCCTTAAAGAGGGAGACGGCGAATTACGCAAGGAAGCGGCGAGGGTGCTGGGGGAGATAAGGGATATCAGGGCGATAACGCCCCTCATAAAAGCCCTTAAGGACGAGGATGAGAAGGTGCGTGGAAGGGCGGCATCCGCCCTGGAAAAAACAGGGAAGCC
>Ga0315282_10010471_pt1 | contig 14542 bp, 12 predicted proteins | sample YL17G07_20_MG_FD_203693 | JGI IMG/M metagenome (GOLD analysis project Ga0315282, IMG submission 203693) | Sediment microbial communities from Yellowstone Lake, YNP, Wyoming, USA - YL17G07_20 | ecosystem: Environmental > Aquatic > Freshwater > Lake > Sediment | place: USA: Wyoming | collected...
TTTACGAGTTTCAACCGCGGAACTATGAAGAATTGCTAGGATTTAGAGGCGTAGGTCCAGCCACAGTCAGGGGTTTAGCATTAATTGCAGAGCTTATTTACGGAGAAAAACCAAGCTGGAAAGACCCGGTAAAATACAGCTTTTGCGTAGGGGGTAAGGATGGAGTCCCGTTTCCAGTTGACAAGGGTTTATATGATGAAATAATTGAAATTTTAGAAAACGCCGTCAAACAAGCCAAAGTGGATGATAAAGAGCGAATTAATGCTACTCAACGGTTACGTGACTTCACAGCAAGACAATGAACTTAAATACAGGTCGCCACAGAAACAGCCGTTTCCGTGGCTCCTGCCCTACATCGTAAGGACAGGAAATATCTATTGGAAACGTAATAGACGACAACATAATAACGATAACGATTGTTTTCGGACTTGCCGCGTTAATAAGGTCATTCTAAGTATCCCTATCCGAGATTCTGTCAACTGTGCGCGCGAGCTACCGCAAAAATACGCTATCCGCGACCCCTATCCTTGCGACCTACCCCCCTATTTTTCAGCGCGCATGTGTGTTTCTAAGTTTCTTTTTTGAGTGTGATGGAGTTGGTTGCGCATGGTTCTTCGCGTTTTTGCCGGGATTTGTGTGCTCTACAGCCTACCCCCTCGGGTCTACTATATGATCCAAATATGTCGGAGGCGAGGGAACTGAAGCACAAGTCGCCCTACGAACGAATTTAGGAACAAGCATGTGCGCGCCCACCCGTGCTTTTCACGGCAAAAAACGGTACTTTCTCATCTGCGTCTTAATTTAGCATCTTCCGTGGAAGCTAAAGCTGGCTAGCTACAAAGACCAAATCCTTGGAAGAAAAGGCTAAAGAATCGCTCAGCTCACGTGCAAAAAAAGAAGAGGTACCTAAGGGTGCGCTAATCCTTTAATGTTCGTCACAGAAAATGAAACCTTTGAGGTGGAACGAATACAATTTGGCATAACCATATCATATTTTTCTGTCTTTCTATCATCAAAACATTCAATTCCAGGTTCATTTCTCGTTATTCTGACACCCGAACAATTCCAACCCACAGTTCCCCCACTTATTTTCGAAACCGCTCTAATAATTTCAACGGATGTTTGAAATATTTTTTTTACATCCTCACTACGAGCATATCTCTCAAGTGACCTCCTTAACACTCGTTGTTTCATTGCGAGTCTCTCATGCCCAAGGAAGGCTATATAACAACCATCTTCAAACTTTTCCATGCTATAATTTTTATATGCAGTTCTAAATGAAGTCCGAGCAACTTTTGCCCAAGTCCAATATTTTTCTATACTATTTTCTATTATGAAACCATAACGGTCGCTTTTATAATCTCCTGCAATAAATATTGCTAACCGCAATTTGCTTAAAGGTATTCCATCTTGTGTATGTAGTTTTTCAATCCGTTTCTCCGCATCATTTTTTATGTCCTTAATATGGTCTTCCCACAACCTGTGACGACCATCATGAGCTGTATTCATAATTACAGTTGTCAACCAATCAATTGTTGATTCTTCAAGTCTTCCGTTTTCGATAATTCCAGCAAACCCTGAAAAGGTTACTATAACCCTTGCATCGTCGGTTATCAGAATAAAATGCTTATACCTATCAGTTGCGTCTTCAATATATCCAGTGGATGTTGAAAGAAGTCTATCTGAAACGGAAATAATATGATTTGGTGTTATCGTGTTAATATGAAGGGTCATTATAGTATCATCCTCACCTTCTTCTTATAGTCTAAAAAGGGCTAGTTCATACATAAAAAAGCACTAACTCATACTCCTATATATGTCAATATATGCGCGCGCAAGCTGGTTAGAATGTCTTCGATTTTTTGTGGCCCAGAAATTCCTTGACGTAGAGGATGTCACTGGTCTGGTGATGAAGCATGGTTGTGTTCCAATGCTGCAACGTATGGAAGTGTATCTTGAGAATCCTCATGTTCTCTGCCTGTACTATAGTGCTGACTATTGCCGTTTGTTTAGTGACGCAAAAATGTTAAATGGCGCCGAAACAACATTTACCTTGCCGTAAAAGGGTGCTGAAACATGTTTAACCGCGACTATTCTTTAGTGAACGGGGTGCTGGAGAATGGTTGAGGAAACCGTTTGGGTTGAGAAAGAATATGTTAGGCCGCGGCTAAGTTCAGATGAGCTTTGGCTGATATACCGTCTCATTGATAATCAATACTGGCTGTTGAGGAGGAATCCCCATCCGCTTTGGGATCTGGAGAAGGTGAACAAATTGAGGCGAAAAATCCTGCGGCTAGTGAATAGGTGCCGCGCACCTAAATATCAAATAAGCTTGAGGCAAAGGCTCTACTAACGCCCGCAAGGCTTAGGCATTGTAAGCTGAAATGCTGCTGCATATACAAACTACATGATGACGATGGATTGATGTTCAGGCGAGTTAAACGTTGAACAGTGGGAGCAGACACTCGGCAGCGAAATATACACTTTCAGTCACCCGGAAGGAAGCCACGACGACCGCTTCTGAGCGATATGCCTAGCTGTGATGGCGACGTTGAAAACGGAACCCCAGAAGCCACCAGCATTCACATTCGGTTAGTAGGCTGCGTGAGTTCAAACCCTGTCCCCCGCACCATCTTCGAGAGGCTGATTTCGCTCAAATTTCGCCCTTTTTGAGCATAGAATGCTATAAAATCGACTTCGAAAAGTGGGTAGCTTTTCATTTCACCTGAGGGTTTAAAACTGTCAACCTTCGACGAACACGTGTACATTCAGGGTGTAATGCTTAATACCCGTAGAGTGACAGTATAGCGATTTGAGAGTTGGTCAGCACCATGAGCCCAGCGGAAATTGAAAAAGGACCATTGATTGAACTAGCTCAATTCGTTTTGAATAGGAATACAGAGAATGTCCGAGAGGAGTTACAAGAATACTTGGTTGAAGTGGCGTTGTATAACATCAACAAAAATTCCACACGGGACGACATAAAGGCCGCAATAGAAAAGGAGTTTAATTTTTCAGAATTCCCTCCGTCAATCTTGGACTTGGCCCTTGATAGAATGCGTAGCAGGTTAGTTAGGCAAGGATCTCCGCCTGTGTATGCGTTGTCCGTTGAGAGACGAAAAGAACTCGGTGAAATGTTTCACAACCAGCAAATGTTGCGAGATTATTTTGTGGCTCGGATTCTTTCCCAGATTGAGACCGACCGCGGCGAAATATCAGATTCTGCAAGCAAAGAAATTACTGATTGCACCTTCAATTTTATGGCTGCAGCATTTAACAATCTTTCGATGGGGATTTCAAGAATAATTGCTGCGCAACAAGAGGATATCAAGAGCATCGCAGAGATGTCTGAATTCAACGAATTGCTTTTCAAGTCATTCGATGTTATCAAAGATAGAATCTTGAGAGAAGATGCAATCAGTGTCATAAAATCCATCTTGGGTGAATATGACGAGAAGATTTCATTGTTCCTTTATTCCTTGGCACAAAGTCATACATTGATGAAAATTCTCAATGTTGATCCCCAATGTCAGTCTCTGGAAAAGGATCTGATTCTGTCTGACATGACTGTATATCTTGACACAAATATCGTGATAAACCTAATTTGTGAAAAAGCTCAGCCCGCTTTCCACGAATCTTGCGTCAAGCTAATGGGTCTCATGAAAGAACTTGGCATAAGATGCGCTATCACAATTAGGACAGTAAAGGAAGTAGAAAGACATCTGGAAATGTCTGACAAGATCTATCAGAATGTAGGCGAGGTGACGACAGAGAGAAGAGACAAGTTGCTAAAATACGTACAAGATGAAATTATCAAGGAGTACTGGGTACTATTGGGCTCAAATCGCGGATATAAGTGGCCAATGTTCATAGGCAGGCTACGTAACTTCTCTTCAATTCTGGGAAAACGATACTCTATAACAGTTGACAACAATGTTTATGATTTCTCTTCTGATCCTCACTTCAGGGAACTGTTGGGTTTAATAGCTGATGCGAATCGGAACAAGGCATCGGCATTGGTCGAGCATGATTGTTTTCACTTGTTGCTGGTCGACAGTCTCAGAAAAGGAGCTCAGACTGGAGAGATCATTCCTAAACGCTGGTTTTTGACTAGAGACAAAAGCCTTACCCTTGTCGAAAGGATGAGAATGGTGAACGAAAAAAGGAAGCCGTCAAGTGTACACGTTGATGTTTGGCTTCAAATGATCTCTCCCCTCTTGTCTCCCAAGATTGCTGCCGAGGAAGCTGTAAAGGTATTTACCAGATGTTTATCTTCAGACATGTTGCCTTCATTCCCAAGAATCAGCCCTGTGTTGCTGGCGAAGCTTGTTGGACCCTGCCTTGATCATACAGATCTTGACATAAATGAAATAAAACAAATCATAGGAGACACCTATCTCACAGAACACTTCAATGAAATGGGAGAAAGAAAAGTAGAGACCTATCTCACTAACAAGCTCTTGGAAATCAGAGAGAAGAGGTACAAACAAGAATCTGAGAAGTCTGAAAAAGAAAAAGTGGAGCTAGCTCAAGAGATTGATAGGCTGAAAGGAGAGAAGGAGAAGCTAACCAAAGAAATCGGAGTTGAAAAGCACTTCGGGAAATATCTGGCTGGCGGAGTGGTTTTCTTGGCGGTTTGGGTGTCAACGTATTTTCTCGTCTTATTGCCAACGATAAAAGATTCGTTTATCGCTTGCATGGTAGCTATTTTAATATATCTGATCTTTGGTTTCCTAGTGGGATTCAAGCGATATGATTGGATACTACGAAGATTTCTAGAACTATTTGCGGCAATAGCAAAGAAATGACTGTCGCTTAGGCTAGGTTTAGAGTGCAAGCAACGAGGTATTGGCCGCTTCTGACGCAAATAGCCTTGCTCGTATCGATGGGAGTTTGGCGAAAGCCAAACAGCTACCGCTTTTATTCATCCTATTCTTCAAAGGTTGGGGGTGTATCAGTAGACGGGGAATGTCGAAAAGGGTGACCAAGACCTATGGTCTCTACGTGGTCGTTGCTTCTAGTTGTTTGAGTTCTTTTATTCGTTTCATGATCTCTTCTTCAAGAAAACTCGTCAGTTCAGATGTCTTGGAATAGTAATCTATCCTATGAAAGTGTTCAATGTCTTTTATCATTAATTGAAGCTTGCCTTGCCTCTTTTTCTTTGTCTTCTGAGCACATATCCATACGTTATCTTCATCTATTACTTCCAATATCTTTACAAGTTCAGCCCAAACGTTTTCACTCCAACGATTTTTCAACAAGATAACGGCGCCATCCGACCTGTTTATTGCGTTGAAAGCTTCAACCATCCTCATTCTGCGATATGCCTTTTCAAATTTCTCAAAGACTTCCACTTTGAAGTTGAGGCGATTTTCTATCATAGTTCTCACTTGTGTCATTTCGTTTTTTGTATCAGTCGTGTAGCTAATGAAAACAATGGATAGTTTGAAACATCTACATTCTCTTTTCTTGCACCTGTGACAATAATACGGATATTTCTCGTATACTATATCATCTATCTGCATTTGATATGTTGTTTCGTCTATTCTCATTTGAAATTTGTTTGCCAAAGCGATAGTCCATGCAAGCACTCCAGCTAGATTTTTTTTGATAAGCGAAATATCCTTATGTGTTCTTAAGCTTCTTGATGTGACCCCTACGTCCTCAATCAGTTTTGATATTATAAGTTCTGGCGTGATATTTTGATTTTCGCTTCGATAAATATAACCTAAATAACGTTGCCAGTCTTCAAAAGTTTCAGGTTGAGACTTTCCAATTATCTTGTCTGGGGACAAACTTCCTAAGGCGTTCATTTTTCCTGGGGGAGTCTCTACATACTTAAGCATGATCTCCTGAAGATCGATTTTGCACTTATTCGCAAAAGCACATACCCAAGCGATAATATCAGCTAAGCACCACCTAAGCTCTTTCAAATCAAGGGTAAGAACAGGTTTTACTAATTCAGCGGTTTCCTCGATTAGTCTGTGTAATACCTTTTCAGGTGACAAGGATAAGTTTCTGATTTCGTAGATTTCTTTAAACATAGTGGACCATTCGTTGAGAGTCCACCTTCTATGAGACAATATTCTCACTCATACTGTGCATTCTTACCAAAGGAAATTGTATTTAAAAGATATGAATTGAAAATCTAGACTGGCAATCCCCTTCTAGAATCGGAAGAAAAGACAATGTTGCTGAGTGCGTAGCGTCGGTTTAACTTCATTTAAGCAACTCTTTATTTCAGCGTGCAGAACAAATCTTTTTGACAGTTTTAAACGACAGTGTAAACCTAACCCCCCGCACTTGATTTCACTTGAGCGTTTGAACTGTCATTCTTTTGCATCGGTCATGCTAGATGAAAGTCGTGCTCATAACAATTTTCTTTTGAGTTGCAATAATCTCGTGTTGATGAGGTCAACAAGACAAGATATGTATCCCCATCCAATAAGGAGCAATTTCCAATACTCGCAGTGCTTTTCGAAGGAAGACCGGTTTTTAAAGGAAGCTTTCTCAAAGTATTCGTTTGATTTCTTGTTAAATACCTCGCGTGGGAAGAATCAAAAGGAAGCTTTCCTCTTTGAGAGGTAGAGGTCTGCTTGTCTTTGAAATTCGGGGTTCCACCCGTCAATTATTTGGTCGTCCCTGAATATGTCATGTTTTTCCTCTAAATGTTCGACAATTAGTCCAGCGTCATATGTGGGTTGATTCTTACACATCAAACAAGCGAAGCCTTCTTTCTCGACATATTTTGCAACAGTATCTTCTTGAACAGGCTCTGACACGAAATGGGCATGAGCATTATTGTCCACTCCCCGCTTGAATGTCTTGAATTCCACAAGTTTTGCCTTTAAGGGCAGTTCATCAATTGCGTCTTTAAGCTCATCGAGCAACCTGTCAATGATTATGATTACAGTAGGGCTTGACGAAACAATATCTGTTAGAAACTTATAGGGTTCTTCATTTTTTGATTTTACAAAACTATATCTGGTCTGGTCTTTCTTGATGTTGTCGTAAAGAGCCTCCACTATTTTAGTTCTGGTTTCAGCTTTCTTAAAGGCTGAATTGAATTTGCTTATTTGAGTAACTACGTGGTCATGAACACCATGTTCTGCCATTTCATTCTCAACTATGTAGAAGGCGGCAGGCGAATCTAAGACTATTACAAAGCCATCTGGTTTTGAGCCGATGCGTGTCGCAGAACGTAACTCAGGCTTTATGTCAAAGTAGAGTGAATCTCTGCCAAAGATTTGTCTTGAATGCTCCTTGACCATTAATTCCAGTTCCGCTTCATTTTTTGGTTTTCGCAAAGTGTATTTCTAATCGTTTATTAGTATCAAGGGCATCTTTTCATCTTCTTTCGTCTTTCTTGATCTAATGTTTGACTTGGGCACCACTCCTTGGGGATATTCGCCGTGTTTTTTTGCTTCATAAAGTTCATATTTTCCTCCTCCAAGGTCGAACAAGATTTTTGGCTGTGAACGATGGTGTATGTAGGCTGGCGGGTGATTAACACTGCAGCCATATAGATGAGCCTTAATAGAACTTTCTTGCCATCTATTCGGGTATCTCTGATTTATTGTTTGGATGATTTCTCTTGCAGAGGCAACTCTGTCCAGTTCAAACAGTATTTCTCTTATGGCTTCGGCAATCTTGTCCAAGTTTTAACCACAGATGTGGTATTTCTTTGGTTTGTCTATTTACTTTTTTCCACTGACAGGAAATCTACAACAAAAGCCGGAAGTAGTTCTATTTCAATTCCTTGGAACATTTTCTAATGGCCTCTTTCTTGGCAGCGACGGAAACAGCAAACTCTTCAAGGAACTCCAACATACCCACACCCCAGCAATACTCAGACATATATCAGAGACAAATTGTCTGGATTTGAATTTAAATAGTCTTGTGGAAGTATAAGTGTGCCGCGCACGCTTTGGGCTCTGATCCCGAGGAGATCAAAACCTGAAGTCGTTCAGATCCATCAACTCAGAGGTTTCAGTACAAGCTCAAAAAGAAATGCGACGCAATGCTTGTAGTTCTACTCCTTACTTCGAAAAGAAAGAGGGGTTGCGGGAGAAGACCTTATGATTAGTTGGTTTTTTGGAAAGCTTAGCGCGCGCGCTAAAATCAGAACCTATAAGTATCGCGACTTTTACCACTTTCCAGAACGCCATCACGCTCTGCGCATATCTTTATATCTGAACTTCTCCAAAAGATCATTGAGTTGACTAGGATGGGAACGCTGGAGATACAGAATTTCAAATCGATTAAGCATGTAAAACTGAGAAGCAGACGAGTCAACATTCTGATCGGCGAGCCGAACACGGGCAAATCCAACATTCTGGAAGCCATCGGTTTGCTTTCTCATGTCTGCCATGGACCCATTAGTGGCTTTGTGAATTTCGAGAGTATGACTGATTTGTTTTATGATCACATTCTAGGTGCATCCATAAGCGTGGAATGCAATAGCAGAACCTTGAAAGTTGAATTTAAAGATGGAATTTTCACCGGACATTTTCATTCTCCGCACTCCCAAACACCTTCTCAACTGATTTTTCAATATAGCTACCAAGGCGGCATTGCGCAGACACCAATCATGAGTGTCCCTTGGAAAGCTCTTGCAGCCTTCAAGTTCTATCGCTTCGCGAAGAGATTGAATTTCCCAAATCAGAGATCAGAGTTTCTGAATCCGTCTGACGGGGACAATCTGTTACAAGTAATCATAACGCGTAAGGAGTTAAGGAAAATCATTTCTGAACTCTTCGGCAAATTTGGTTATAGAATAGTGTTCAGACCTGAAGTTGGGAGGATAGAGGTTCAGAAAGAGTCTGAAGATATCATAGTCTCCTTTCCATATTCGTTGGCTTCTGAAACGCTTCAAAGAGTTGCTTTCTATCTGTCGGCGATTTACTCGAATCATGATTCGATAATCACGTTTGAGGAACCGGAAGCGCATGCTTTTCCCTACTATACGAAATATCTTGCTGAGAGAATAGCTCTTGACAAGAACAATAATCAGTACTTTATCGCGACTCACAATCCATATTTCCTTTTATCTATCCTTGAAAAAACACCGAAAAATGAGGTAGCCACATTTCTGACGTACATTGAGGACTACGAGACAAGAGTCAGTACCCTAAACGAAAAGGAGAAGCAAGAGATTCTTCAAATGGGCACGGACGTGTTCTTCAACATTGAGAAGTTCTTAAGTAGAAGGAAATGAGCAATGCTTTTCGTGGAATGCAAACCAGACTACTCACTAGCGACAATACTATCTTCCAAGAAGGTCCAGCATGCCGGAAATAAGTCAGGCGTCATCAAGAAACTCATAAGGAGTTCGGGCGTGCCGAATTTTGAGAATTCCACAGGAATGGTGGATGAAGATCCTCTTAGTAGCCAAAATCCAGACTTGAACCAATTTACAGAGCTAAAGAGCTCGAACAAAGCGAAAATCAAGGTTCTTTACTATAGATGGCTAAATAACGGTTTGATCGTTCTCTGTCCTAGACTGGAAGAGTGGATAATCGCGGCTGCGAGAGAGGCGCAAATACGCTTGAAGGATTATGATTTACCTGATAGCCCTGCAGCTTTGCATGAGGTGATTAACTTAAGAACTGATCGCTTTGAAGATCTGGTAGAATCTCTCAGAGACAGGAGTGCTAGAGTCATAGAGTTGCAAAGACTCTTAAGGCAATCTGGCAGACGAAGGAGCACTAGAAACGGTCGCTCATGAAGTGCCAACTGAAAGAGGGGTTAGCGCACTAAGTTTGCTTGATATGTTATATAAGAAATGAGAAGGTTTCTGTGAGGAATTATAGTGGGTTGTTGCTGTAAATGCATTGTTAATCTGTTAATAGCACTACCTTCTCTTCATGCGAATGCGTAGGTTTGACTTGGATTCCAAGAACAGGTGGTTTATCCGTAGCGCGGGCTCTCCAAATCAAAGCGTAGACCCAGCGTCATAATTAGTTCAAGCTTAAGCTGACGAAGCGAAATCAATTCTAAACAGGCTTCGAGGCAGTATAATCCTTGAAAGCTTTACCCTTATCGCTACGCGCAGACACTCTGTCGATTATTAGGTTAATTAGCCTCTCCTTGTTTTTCCATTTTTCAGCCAACTTTGCAGGATCAAGACCGTGGTGACGGACAATCCTTCTTAAGGAATTCACCTCAAGTGAGTTGAGTGTGTCTCGGAGTGCTTTTTCACCGCCTTGGGAGAATATTCCGAAGACGTCAACATCGATAGGTCGTTGCGGCGTTTTTCTTCTTTCAGCGACGATGGCGACCTTCCCCAATCCCAGATCCTTGAGCAATTCCGGCTTCCTTTCTATGCCTTCTGCCAGCATTCTAAGAATTCTAGCCACATCTTTCGCGGAATCTTTGTTTTCAGACATATTTCAAAAACTCCATTGTCAAGTCTTCATAGTCTTCAAAAACCCTACCATACCCATATTTCTGCTTCAAAGTGTTTACTGAAGCATTTATGTCGGCTGCTTCAGCAATCCTCACTGTCATAGGTATGACTGTCTCGAAGATTCTAGGATATTCCTTGCGCGAAGCTCTAATTCTCAAGTCTTGAATGATCGAATCATGAAGCCTACTTTGGGCCCGATACATCGAGATAACTATTCCTAAAGCAGTTATGCCAATCTTCGTTTCTCTCACAAAATTGTTAAGCCTGTCTAGAATTTGGGGAATACCGTATGTCGAGAGTATGTCTGGAATGCAAGGGATAAGGTAGTAGTCTGAGATATAGATTCCATTCAGTGTTATGATGCCCAAGTTGGGGGGACAATCTATTAGTACGAAATCGTATTCCTCCAAGACGTCAGAAATGGCCTCTTTCAGAAGAGTTACCGGACTCGTAACATAGAATCGGCCAGCTGGAATAAGCGGAAGAGAATCTTGTATAGCTATTAATCCAAGACTTGAAGGCAAGAGATCGAGATTCGGAATCCCTCCAGCGACATTTGAGACTTTCTTTATAATGGCTTTGTTGATATCAAACTTTGAAGTGAAGTAAAGTTTATCCTTGAAAAGCTGCAGTAGAGTCTCGCCTTTTTGATCTTTTACAAGCCATTTATTTTCGTCTATCAATGCAACAGTCGCGTTGGTCTGTGGGTCTAAGTCGATTAACAATACCTTCTTATCATGCAACATTGCCAGAAATTCAGCCAACGCAACAGTCATCTGTGTCTTGCCGACTCCCCCTTTCAGATTAATAGTGCTCACTACCTTGGTCATCGATGATCCTTCTTTTTATCAAATGTTTTTACAGTTATAAATTGCTTTTCTATCTACTTTGCTCAGTTTCTAAACACGTCCAACAACCAAATAGGTAACTCATTATTCAAACTCACAGCGGCTCTAGTCGATCAAATGAGCCTTACGTTTCCAGACGAGACCTTCATCGAGACGGCCACGAAAATACTAGAATAGGCAAATTACAGTGTGGACTATCATCCAGGGCGGTTGGGATGAAAGAAAAGGCGATGCGGCAAAAGAGGTTGCTGGACGCGTTGGTTAGGATTCAGCGTAGAGTCTCTAGGAAACGGTACTTAAACAGCAAACGCGTGCACGAGTATGAACGTGTCTCTCTGCACATTCCCAGAAAATATCACGAGTTGATTAAGCCGTTCCTCAATCAGGATTTTGACGTAAGCATAGCTGCAGAGAAAGACATTATCGTCATCACTCTCACACCCCGGAAAACAGTTCAACACGTAGCAAATCCACCTTAGCGCGCTATTCTTCCGGGTCTAGGGTGGGAAGATAACCTTCGTAATACCGAAATGTGACAATATCATCAGGACAGCAATCCATATCAGCACCAACATCAACTCAGGGAACACCTTTCCAACAGAAGATCTCAGTGTATCCCATAATCTCAATCTGTAAGGATACCTCGCCTCGAAACCCAAGAATTCCCTATGCTTTCTAACAGTCTCCTCAGCCAACTGTGACAAATCAATGAGATTTCTATCTGCATAACAGATGTTACCATCCCTCAGGTTTGTAGATAGGACGTGTAATTGTCTGGTCATATCTTCTTTTTCTTTGACGCTACCAATCATAAACCCTTCATCAACATATTGAGAAATTGTCAGTAACCTTTTCACAGACAAGGTCGATCCCAGAGCTCTGTTATAGTCTTTCAATGCTTTCTGCAAGCTCCTAAGTTCATGAGTCAGCCCAAATCGTTCCAAGTTATAAACTGCCCAATCCAACCTATCGACCAGAAAATTCGACAGGAAGGTAGAGAATATAAGAAACAAGTAAACGGGGAAATACCACTGTGTTATCATCGATCTCGCAGATTCTGTCAAATAGCTAGTCTGGCTAGATGCCACTATCAAAACAAACACAATTAGTAAACATATGGTTGTCGATCTGAATCCTTGGGTGATCAATGCTCTCGTTTCAAGCTCCACTTTTTCTATTCTGGCTCTTATCTTACTTCTGAATTTCGGTCTGAATATTTCATGAGCAATCGATAATATGTATGCGCCAACTGTTAGAAACAAAAACAGCAAAAACAAGGGCAAAAAGAGCCCATACAATGTCTGCAGAAACGATTCAGTGGTTATGGTTCTGGCACTTCCATAAACAGCTATTAAAATAAGTAGAAATGAAGATAAAAATGTAAGTAAAACAGACCACAGTAGTCGAAAGATGATGCTGACAGTATAGGTCAGTATGTTCTGTTGCACCTTGCTCGTCAGGTCCCCATTACTCTACCACTAATAAGAGGCTCTTAAGCGTTTATTCTGGTGGAACACCGTATTCTCTCACCACTCTCTCGCCGTGCGCGCGCGGAAGTAAGCATCATTCCGATCATCATATCAATATTACAGCTTCTACAGATTCTTTGAAACGCATGTTGATTGCAAGGTTTCATTCATGTTGTCTTATTACGCCGGACAAAAGTTTTATTAGTTTTCAATGGAATGGAAACTGGGTTGAACTTTGGAATCAATTGCAAAAGACGTACAGAAACGCTTGATTTTTGCTTGGCGGAATGCAATAGAAGCTTCGAAAGACATAAAGAAAGCAACCTCAATGCCTCACACATTCTACGCTTCGAGTGAAGGTTCCTTCTTTCTGACTCTTGAAGGAATTGGTGCAGTCAGACAGATCATTCTCGACTCTAAGAAAGTTCCGGACGTGGCTACCAAGTTCTCAGACGAATATCTCGAGGGAATAATCATGTCTTCCATAGCAAAGCTTCTGAGTTGTGTCGAAGAAAAGATTTGTCTTGAAGCTCAGAAGCAAACTGAGGAAATACTAAGAGTTCTGGCTAGTCCAGCTGTTGAGTGGACGTTGATAGTGCCAATAGTGAATCTGGAATTGGAAATGGACGAGTTGCATATTGGAAAAGTTCGATTACATAGGTTTGAAGCTGATGACGAGAAAGAGTTGCACGGGAAAATCACAAAGATATATCGGACATTGCAAGAGAAGTATGGAAGACTGCCCAAAGATATCCCACACGACCTGACCTCGGACCTTCAAGGAACTGTTGAGAAGAATTTCATTGGACGAGTTTGTGCAGAAGTGACAACGTCAGCGGTTGACAGTACGCGAGCGCAAGATGTCGGAATGCAGCTACTGCAGTTGACTCTAGATACTCTGTGCTTCTACAGATTTAATCGCAACTTTAGAGATGCTCTCTTTGCCAAAGATCGTTTTGACATTCAAGGGTATCTTCATCGAGACATTCAAAGCTTGATTCTCTTTGCTGAGACACATATTTCTTTTCCTAAGAAGTTAACTGGGTTCGTGGCACCGTTCACGATTACTAGATCTGCTTTGAGCGACATAAAAACCGACGGCTTCGACGTTGTAAGCGACATACTGAAAAAAGATGAACAGACTTGGACTGACTTTGAAAAAGACCTTATTACGTCTATAAGATTCATTGCTATAAGTACGCACGATGAGCATATCGCTAACGCCTTCGTGAACAGCGTGATTTCGCTTGAAGCTCTATTACTCGATGAGCATGAGTCCGTAATCGATAACCTAGCAGAAAGGGTCGCTTTTATCATAGGCAAGAATGCGTCAGAAAGAAATCTATACTTTGACGAAATGAAAAGGCTTTACAAGATTAGATGTAATGTAGTCCACTCTGGAAATACAGACATGAGATATTCAGATCTCAGTTTACTTCGGAGATCGATCAACTATAGATGCGTCGTCAACTTGCTCAACTCCTACAGGTCACTAAAGATTAGTAGCATAAAAGACCTGATCAAATGGATTCGCGACCAGAAATTCAGCTAGTTACCAATTCTCTTTCTCACTTCTTTCTATCGCTTTTCAGCATTGCTGGATAATCGAGCGGGTTCTCGGTTCGCATACTCATTAACTCTTCAAAGCGCGCGCTAGATATTAAAAAGATATCTTTTTAACTTGTTTCACCCAAAAGAAAAAATTAAGTTTATCAAATCTTACCTTGATCTATAAAGTAGAAAATAGAAACCTTTAGGGTCTTACACATTCGGCTTTCGGTCTGTACGGTTTTTTTGCTGTTCTTTTCCGCTTATGA
>Ga0315282_10010472_pt1 | contig 14541 bp, 17 predicted proteins | sample YL17G07_20_MG_FD_203693 | JGI IMG/M metagenome (GOLD analysis project Ga0315282, IMG submission 203693) | Sediment microbial communities from Yellowstone Lake, YNP, Wyoming, USA - YL17G07_20 | ecosystem: Environmental > Aquatic > Freshwater > Lake > Sediment | place: USA: Wyoming | collected...
AAATCTTCATTTTCCCTTATCAACCTTTCGATCAATTCTTCCTCTTTGACCGTCATCTCAACTCCCCAATGTAAAGAATTGAAATTCCAACTGGTTTAAACACAAAAAATAATATAATCCGACAGATTTGTCAATGTCGATGTGTTTTTTGCCATTTGGCCGGGATGCTTCCCGAAAACCTCGCTTTGGAAAGGGTTAAGGAAGTTCTGTCTCGCCTTTGGCGGAGTGAAACTTAATTTCAGCTTCTGAAGGTCGAACATAGAGAGGGGTAAAGTTTGCCAGGTCTAATTGTTCTCCTTTTCGAAGAAGCTCAAGCCCCAGCTTGGCCACTCCTGAACCATGAATGAAATTGAGGGGAGTGGGTGGAAAAATGGCTAAGGATGGGAGGGAGTTTCTGAGATAGTCTCCATAGGTTCTAAGTCCATCGCCGATGAAGATCGTTCGTTCCCCTATCTTTCTGATGAGATCTTCCGGCTTGATCGCCTGATAGGCTGATTGCCTTTTAAGATCGTTTCCTTCATCAAAACGGTAAAAAGCAGTATAGACCTCTCCCTTTCTGGCATCGAGAATTGGACAGATGAGGTAAGGGGTGGAGGAGATTTGATAGGCTAAGACATCGAGGGTTGAGACACCTGCCACGGGTTTTCGAGTGGCGAGAGCTAATCCCTTCACTGTACTCACCCCGATTCTTAATCCTGTAAAAGAGCCTGGACCGAGGGAGATCGCCCATCCATCCAGATCTCCAATGGCAAAACGGGCCTCTTTAAGAATGAGTTCGATGGTTTTGAGAAGCCTTTCGGAATGGGTGACAGGTAGGTTGAGGAGATATTCAGAGATGATCAATTCATCATCGATCAATCCCACACTGCCACAGGATGTGGAGGTATCGATCCCAAGAACTTTCATCTCAAAACTTGAACCCTCCTGGGAAAAAATAACGGATCAGGTCATTATGAATAGCAAAGAGCATTAGGAGGATGATGAAAATCAGGCCAATCTGTTGGGCTATTTCCATTTTCTTGATACTGATGGGCCTTCGCAAAACCGCCTCCAATCCCAAAAAGAGGAGATGGCCTCCATCGAGGATGGGGATAGGGAATAGGTTGAGGAGGCCAAGATTAATGCTGATAATGGCTATGAAGAGAGCCAAACTCGACAACCCCCTTTTCGCCTGTTCTCCAGCCAATTTGGCGATCATAATGGGGCTTCCAATTTCGGTTGCAGGAATTACCCTTTGGATTAATTTCACAACACCTATCATGGTCAATTTGATGAACTGCCATGTCTGAAAGAATCCAGTACCTAAGGCCACAACTGGATTGACCTTCTTGATGACAACCTCTTCATAAGGGGTGATCCCTATTACAAAAGTATGAGTCTCTTCTCCGAAGAGATTTTTTTGTGTGGAGGGCTTTGGGGTGACCTCGATCTCAAAGATCTCATTGTTCCGTTTTACCTTGAGAAGGAGTTCCTTCCCTTTGCTGCCTCGAATAATCTTGGAGAGATCCTCCCATTTTGATACTTCTTTCCCATCGATGGATAGGACGACATCCCCTTTTTTTAAACCTGCTCCCTCTGCTGGAAGGCCAGGGCTGACCTCCCCTATCTTAGAGGAGAAGGGAGAAGGAATGCCAACAAAGAGGTTGATACTGGAAAAGATAACCACAGCGAGAAAAAAGTTGAAGAAAGAACCTGCACAGATGATCAGGGCACGTTTCCAGATCGGTGCGGCTGAAAAGGAGCGATGGCGATCCTCTTCCTTCACCTCCTCTTCTGGATTTTCTCCGATGAGTTTGACAAACCCCCCCAAGGGGACAGCAGAGATCTGATACTGGGTTTCTCCGAACCTCCTTCCAATCAGCTTTGGCCCGAACCCCAAGGAGAAGGTGAGGACGCCCACGCCCAACCTTTTGGCCAATAAAAAGTGGCCTAGTTCATGGACGAAAATGAGAATTCCCAAGACAATGATTGTCGGCAAAATGGTTCCATAAATGGTCGTTAACACAATTTTCTCCCTTCTAAGATGGCCTTCGATCTTTCTCTGGCCCACTGGTCTGCTCTCAGGATGTCTTCGATGGTGTGAACCAATTTCACTTCATGTTCCTCCATCACCCTCTGAAGGAGGAGGGGAACGTCTGTGAATTTCAGAGATCCCTCCAAGAAGGCATTCACTGCTATCTCATTGGCTGCGTTAAGAATGGCAGGCATGGTTTCCCCGATCTCAATGGATCGATAGGCCAATCTGAGACAGGGAAATCTTTCTGGATCAGGAGGGAAGAAGGTGAGCCCTCCAATTTGAGAGAGGTCCAATGGGGACAGGTTCAGAGGAAGTCGATGAGGAAAAGAAAGGGCATAGGAGATCGGGATCCTCATGTCAGCGATTCCCATCTGGGCAACGATGGAGCCATCGATATATTCGACCATGGAGTGAACGACACTCTGAGGATGGATTTGCACAATGATCTTTTCAATGGGGATATTAAAAAGCCAATGAGCCTCAATGACCTCCAACCCCTTGTTCATGAGGGAGGCAGAGTCGATGGTCACTTTTTTCCCCATCTCCCAGTGAGGATGGTTGAGGGCCTCCTTTACCGTCACCTCCTGAAGCCTGTTGAGGGGTAGGTTGAGGAAAGGGCCTCCCGATGCGGTGAGGATGAGGTGATGGACATCCTCCTTCTGGTGTCCGAGCAGTGCTTGAAAGATGGCGCTGTGTTCACTGTCTACTGGCAAGATCTGTGCGTGGTTCCGCTTCGCCTCATCCATCATAATCTTTCCCGCCATCACCAAAGATTCTTTATTGGCCAGTGCAATGACCTTTCCGGTTTTAATGGCCGATAGGGTTGGGATAAGGCCGACTGCACCGACGATCGCGGAAACCACTTGATCCACCTCTGGATGGATGGCCACCTGAATGAGACCTTCTACTCCATGGACAATTTCGATGGGTACATTAAGGAGTTCTCTTTGAAGTGTTTCTGATAATTCTTTATTGAGAACGGAGACCAACTTCGGTCGAAACTGAAGGATCTGCTTTTTGAGAAGCTGAATATTCATACCGGCAGAGAGACTGACGACCTCAAATTTCTCTGGAAATTGACGGACGATATCGAGGGTATTGACGCCGATCGAACCGGTGGAGCCCAGGATAGCCAGACGTTTCATAGGGTCTCCGGAAAGAGATAAAGGAGGGAGTAGTGAAGAAAAGGGGCTGAGAAGAGGAAGCTGTCTAAGCGATCCAACATTCCTCCATGGCCCGGGATAAGAGACCCAGAATCCTTTACCTGAGCACTTCGCTTCAACATCGACTCGGTGAAATCTCCCAATTGGCCTAAGACTCCCAAGCCGATGGCCACCAAGATACAGTTTTTTTTCTCTAATTGCGGAATAAAGAGTAAGGCAAAGGGCAGTGCCACAATGATGGATCCAACGATCGCCCCTGCCAATCCTTCAAAAGTTTTATTTGGGCTGATCTTGGGGTAAAGTTTGTGCCTTCCGAAGAGAGAACCGCCGAGGAAGGCAGAGATATCCCCAGCCCAGACCGTTGCGATCAAGAAGAGGACCCACTTCTTTCCATCGACCATGTTGCGAATCAGGGAGACATGGGAGAGAAGAAATCCGATATAGAAAATTCCAAAGAACATAATTCCCATTTTGGAGATGGTTGACGAAAGATTCTGTGAGGTAGCCATGAAAAGAATGGAGAGGGAGAGGAGCAGGAGGACGAAGAAAGGAAAAACAATTTTTATATCTCCCTCTATGATGATAATAGTAAGGATCAGGCCCAGCCCCATTCCCACCCAGCGTTCAATCCATTTGGAGTGGGGAAGGGTGAGGTTATAGAACTCACGGAGTCCAAAAAAAGTGGCCAGGAGCACCATCAGGGTAAGAACAGGAGGAGGACTCAGGGCAATCAAAAGGATTACTGGAGGCACAATAACGATCGCCGTCCATATCTTCTTCTTTTCTATGCCTCCCATGTCGCCTCTATAAAATTTCGGATTTCGGATTACTGCTTATGGCTTATGGCTTATAGCTAATGGCTGATAGCTGATAGTTTTTTGTTATTAACCATTCGCCATTTGCCATCTGCTATTTGCCATTTAAAAGGTTCCACATTCTGCATTCAGCAATCCGCATTATTTTTATTCTTCTCTACCGTTCAGCTGTTCGCTGATCAGGCCGAACCTTCTCTCCCTGGATTGATAGGCAGCGATCGCCTTCAGAAGTTCTTTCCGATCAAAATCCGGCCAAAGGGTTTCAGTGACATATAACTCCGTGTAGGCAATCTGCCAAAGAAGGAAGTTGGAGATGCGAAATTCACCACTTGTCCGTATGAGAAGATCTGGATCCGGTATTCCCCGAGTCCAGAGATATTGGGAGAAGCGTTGCAGGTTGACCTCCTCCGGTTCGATTTTTCCCTTTTGGAAATCGGAGAGTATTCCCTGAACCGCATGAAGGATCTCTGAACGGCCCCCATAACTCAATGCCAAGTTGAGGATCATCCCGTCACATTGTTCTGTCTTTTTACTCGTCTCTCGTAACGTATTCTGGACTTCGAGGGGAAGATCTTCTATTCTGCCGATGGCAGAGAGCCGAATATTGTTCTGGACCATCTCCTCTCTTTCCTTGAAAAGATATTCCATCAGTAACCCCATTAATGCCGCCACTTCGTCCTTTGGTCTTCTCCAGTTTTCAATGGAGAAAGCGTAGAGAGTTAAAACCTTAATTCCCAATTCGCGACAAGCTGTGACAATTTCCCTGACAGCATCGACTCCCTTGATATGACCACTGATCCGGTTGAGGTTCTTCTTTTTGGCCCAGCGGCCATTTCCATCCATAATGATTGCAATATGGCGGGGAAGTTTTTCTTTATCGATCTCTTCCATGGTTCAAAAGTCCTCCCCCCTCCACCTCAAGGGGGTTATTTAGAATTAAATCACTATGCAACATTAGGAATAACTTACTAAAGTTAGCATATCAGATATTGATTTTCAATCACAGATTGATGGGAGATTCATCGGAAAGAGGAGAAAGTAGGATAAGAGGGGAAGGGAGGAGGGAAGACCATCCCTCCTCCCTTCCTATTTTTCTACAATTGCTTCGACAGGGCATACTTCAGAACAGCTTCCGCATTCAGTACATTTCTCCCCATTGATCACGTAGGGTTCACCCTCTTCAATGGCTTCCGCAGGGCATTCCTCTGCACATGTTCCACAAGCCACACATTCCTCGGTGATCACATAGGCCACGGATATCACCCCCTCTATCCTTATATTTCAAGAATCTCCTTTTCCTTAGCTGCGAGGACTTCATCTACTTTCTCAATAAATTTGTCCGTAGAGGATTGTACTTTGTCTATCCACTGATGGAGTTGATCCTGAGAGATCTTCTTACTTTTTTCTAACCCTTTCGATTGTTCGTTTGCCTCCCGTCGGAGGTTTCGAATTGCCACCTTCGCCCCTTCGGACATCTTTCTCACTACCTTGACCAGTTCCTTCCGACGTTCCTCTGTCAATCGTGGAATAGTGATACGGATGATCTTTCCATCACTCATAGGAGTGACCCCAAGTTCCGATTTGAGTATGGCCTTTTCGATCTCACCGATAATGGATGTGTCCCATGGTTGAATGGTAATGAGCCTGGGTTCAGGAACAGCCAATGTGGCCATCTGGTTAAGGGGGGTGGGCGTCCCATAATAATCGATTCGAATATCATCGAAGAGGGCCAGAGAGGCCCTGCCCGTCCTTACCTTATTTAAATCGGTCTTTAAGGCGAAAAGGGTCTTCTCCATCTTGGTTTCCACTTCTTTAACGACTTTTTCCTCCATGGTTCATCCTTTCACTTTTGTTCCTACCTTTTCTCCCAAAACGACCCGCTTGATATTTCCCTTTTTCTTCAAATTAAAGACGATGATAGGGATCCGGTTGTCCAGACAGAGAGAAATGGCAGTGGCATCCATGACCCTAAGCTGTTTCTTCAGAACCTCGAGATAGGTGAGTTCATCATATTTCTGGGCCCGCTTATTCAGGAGGGGGTCTGCATTATAGATGCCATCGACCTTTGTGCCCTTGAGAATCGCCTCTGCCCCAATCTCCACGGCACGAAGGGAGGCGGTTGTATCCGTGGTGAAGTAGGGGTTTCCTGTCCCCGCAGCGAAGATGACGACCCGACCCTTCTCCAGGTGTCGAATCGCTCTTCGTCGGATATAGGGCTCTGCAATCTCACGCATCTCAATTGCCGTTTGGACCCGAGTATAAACATCGATCTTCTCCAGGGCATCCTGAAGGGCAAGACCGTTCATCACCGTGGCTAACATCCCCATATAATCTGCAGAGGCCCGGTCCATCCCTTTTGCACTGGCGGCCATCCCCCGAAAGATATTACCCCCACCAATGACGATGGCCACCTCCACTCCAAGATTTTTTACCTCCTTGATCTCCTGAGCGATCTGACAGATCACTTCGGAGTCGATTCCGTAATCTCCATCACCCGTTAAAACTTCACCGCTGATTTTCAAGAGGATCCTTTTATATTGGATTCTCTTCATAGGGTCTTGCCTTATTCGGTTGAAGGGGCGCAGGCAGGTTGCGACCTGGCGAGTAATCCTTCACCCAGCTGAAATCGGGCGAACCGGCGAATGTTAATGTTCTCTCCAACCTTAGAGATTATGGTATCAAGGACTTCCTTGACGGTGAGATCAGAGTCCTTGACATAGGTCTGCTCTAAAAGACATACCTCGGAATAGAACCTCTCCATTTTACCTTGGACGATCTTATCGATCACCTTTTCAGGTTTCCCCGAATCCAATGCTTGGGATCGATAAATTCTCTTTTCCCTCTCCAAAACCTCTGCCGGGATCTCCTCTCTCCTGAGGTATTGGGGATTTGTGGCAGCGATATGCATGGCAATATTTTTTACGAAGGTTTGGAAATCTTCTGTCTTAGCCACAAAATCGGTCTCACAGTTGATCTCGACCAAAACGCCCATCTTTCCCCCAGCATGGATATAGGAGGAGACCAGGCCATCTGTCGCAATTCGTCCTGCCTTCTTGGCAGCAGAAGCCAATCCTTTCCGCCGGAGATATTCGATCGCTGCATCGACATCTCCCCCGGCTTCTTGGAGGGCGGTTTTACAGTCGATCACTCCAGCACCTGTCCTTTGTCTCAAATCTTTTACCAGTTCAATAGAAATTTCCATTCAGCCCTATTCTTCCTCTACTCCTTCGATCACTTCTTCTACCTTTATTTCTCCAGGGGTTTCAGCCTGTTCAGCCGTCTTTTTTTCTTCTTTCGCCTCCTCCACCTGGAGTTGTTTTTCAAAAAGTTGTCTGCCTTCAACGACAGCATCCGCAATTTTAGAGGCGAAGAGATGGATGGCCCGGATCGCATCATCATTACCTGGAATGATGTAGTCCAATTCATCGGGATTACAATTGGTATCTACAATGCCGATAGAAGGGATGCCAATCTTTCTTGCCTCCATGACAGCGATCCTTTCCTTTTTGGGGTCTATGATAAAGATGGCCCCAGGAAGTCGATCCATATTTTTAATGCCTCCCAGGAATTTCTCCAACCGGCTCCTCTCTTTCTCCAATTCTATGGCCTCTTTTTTGGGTAAGAGATTGTAAATCTCTTCATTTTTCATGGCTTCGAGTTTATTCAGTCGATCAATGGATCGTTTGATGGTTTGGAAATTGGTCAACATTCCTCCTAACCACCGGTGATTCACATAGAACATACTACAGCGAGTTGCCTGTTCGTAAATCGTCTCCTGAGCCTGTTTTTTTGTCCCAACGAAGAGGATATACTCCCCCTTGGCAACGATATCTCGAACGAATTTATAGGCATCTTTGAAAAATTGGACGGTCTTCTGGAGGTCAATGATGTAAATCCCATTTCTTGCTCCGAAGATGTAAGGCTTCATCTTCGGATCCCAGCGTTTCGTCTCATGACCAAAATGGACCCCGGCCTCCAGAAGTTCCTTCATCGTTACATTTGACATTGAACCCTCCGTTTCTTTTCCACTTTTCCTCCTTAAAATAATAATTCAAATTAACATTAGCTAACACATGATCAATCGTTTTGCAAGGGGAAAATTGCGTGAGCTTTTAGCATTAACCTATCAGGAGTTTGAATCAAAAGTCCTGTATTCCTAATTATTTGACAATATTAATGAATCGATTATTTTTAACCCTTTTTGACCTAAGTCAATGAAAATTTAAGAAGAATGGAATTAATTTGAATTAAAAGGAGAGACACAATGAAATGTCCGGGACAGGATATGAGGTTTTGGAAACCAGGGGATATCTTTGAGACCCAATGCCCTAAATGTGGGGGGAAAGTGGAGTTCTTCAAAGATGAGGTGAGGCGAAAATGTGGTTGTGGTCATATGATCGTCAATCCTAAACTCGATTTTGGTTGTGCTGAGTGGTGTCAGTATGCAGAGCAGTGTGGAGGAAGAGTCCCTGAGGAGGTGAAGGCTAGGCAGAGGGCAGAGGAGAGAGATCCTCTATGAGGCAGATTGGTTAGTCAATATTGAAGAAGAAGGGATTTCAAAAGATCAAGAGAGGCTTGAGAAGGTGGTGGGGGAGATCTTTAGGACAGTTACTGGCAGGCAATTGGCAGAAAAATTTTACCCTCCTTCGTAGAAAGCCATAGGCCTTAAGACTGTGGATGAATGTGAGGAGGGTACCCCTCGAAGCTCCGAAGGAGCTTCGAGGGGTATGCTTCAGAGGGTTCCACCCCTCCACTTCATAGGCTAAGCCTGTAATTCATTAGCTGTCTGCTCGGGCGGAACCATTTCTTTTTTACCCAATACAAAGTGAACCTCTTGTTGGGAGGAAAGGGGAGGTGAATTGCTATAACAAGTGATATAAGTTTCCAGTAGTATCCATCCTTCTCGAAGGAGCCGGTTAACTTCACTCTCAGCATTTTGGGCCCCTGGTCGGGTATATCCAGTAGTGATGATCTTAATTTCATTAAATTCAGGGAGGTCAATCTTATCTGTTTTCATCGGTCCTCCTGATGGATTTTTCATTCATTCAATTATTAGCAAAAAGCATACCATTTTTGTTTTTTTATAATTTATTGAAATTGCAAAGAAATTCAAAAATACGATCTCTTTTTTTAAGACTCAAATTGCCTATTTTTTTGACAGTTGCCTATTTTTATGTGCAATCCCTAAAAACTATTTCGGAATTCGGAATGCGGATTGCGGATTGAAGAGTTGGGTGAAATTCAATGTTATAAAGAGGATAAAAGGGAAGAAACAAATTTTTTCAGGGTGAGTCCATTTTTGACAGCAAAACCATAAGCATCATTATTAAAATAGACAAATACGTTTTTGCCTTTTTCCCTCCAATCTTGGATTTTTTCAGCCCATTGTTTTAACTCTTTATCTGAGTAATTAGAGCCATAGAGAACTTCACCTCCATGAAGACGGAGATAGGTGAAATCTGATGTGATGGTTTCTATAAAAGGGAGGCCTGAACCATGGGCAATACAGAAGGCGAAATGAAACTCTTCCAATATCCGAAAGGCCTCATGGCAGAACCAGGATGCATCCCTGAACTCAAAGGCATGGCGAACGTGTTTCGAACGAGGGAGCGTTGAGAGAAGGACACAGAATTCCTCTAATCTTTCCTCCTGAAATCTGAATCTTGGTGGGAGTTGCCAAAGCACCACTCCCAATTTTTCTTTCAATGGCGAAGCATGGTCTAAAAGAAGGGAAAGAGGTTCTCTACAGTCCTTTAGACGTTTGATATGGGTAATGAACCGGCTTCCCTTGACGGTAAAGCAAAACCTCTTGGGTGTCCTTTTATACCAGCCCTCAAAGACCTCTTTCTTCGGCAAACGATAAAAGGAGACGTTTAACTCTACCGTGTCAAAATATTCAGTATAGAATTCGAGCCACTTTCTCTGCGGAAGATCAGAGGGGAAAAAGACACCATTCCACCAATGGGGATAATTATAACCGCTTGTTCCAATAAGGATCATATGATTGATGAATCCAGGCTGAAGCCTTGAGTTACGAATTCTTATGGATTTGTAACTCAATCCTTTAGGATGGATCCTCCATCAATGATAATAACCACCGTTAGGGCCTTTTTGAGACCACTTCCTTCTATAATATTCTCGCCGAATTCGTTGTCGAATCGGTGGATAAGCCATATAGAAAAGGCCAAAGAGAAGACCGCCTAAATGGGTGAGGTGAGCGACGCCGCCCCCTGTCCCCTCCATGGAAGAGAAGAGCTCGATAAGACCGAAAATGATCACCATATATTTGGCAGGGATAGGGAAGAGGAAATAGATGTAGATGAGACGGTTAGGGAAGAGCCAACCAAAGGCCAAAAGTATTCCATAGATTGCTCCGGAGGCTCCAATCACGGGGATAAACTGATATGGAGTAAAAATGACCGTACAGATACCCGCACCGATTCCGCAGAAGAGAAAGTATCGCAAGAACTTTCTCGATCCCCAATAGCTTTCTAACTCTCCACCGAACATCCAGAGGGCTAAGAAATTAAAGAGAAGATGAGTGATCCCTCCGTGAAGAAAAATGTAAGTGGCCAGTTGCCAAAGAAAATACTTTTTCCAAACCAGAATGGGAACAAGCCCAAGGGTGAAGCTGATACGGTTGCTCACAACCATCTGGAGAAGAAAGACAATCCCCATGATGATCATCAGTTTTTTAATGACAGGTGTCAGACCATATCCAAAAGAATAGCGGTAATAGGTCATTTCAGTCCCTCGTCACTTAATCCCCCCAACCCCCCTTTAGTAAAGGGGGGAGAGGGGAGATTAAAACGGATTCTATATTTCTTCATTTTATATCGAAGCACCCTTTCACTGATGCCGAGGTTCTCAGCCGCCTTGGTCTGAATTCCCTGGTGTTGATGGAGGGCCTTGACAATTAAATCTCTTTCAACCTCTTCCAAAGATTCAGGCAGACTCTTCACTCTTTTTTGAAACTCCCATTGTCTTTCAGGTTTTCCTTCCTGTAAGTGAAAAGGAAGATCCTGTGTGGTGATGATCTCTCCTCGGCAGAGCACCACAGCCCTTTCAATAAAATTCTCCAGTTCTCTGACATTTCCTTGGTAGGGATAATGGAGAAGGAGGTTTCTGGCCTCTTTCGATATATCGGAGATCGATTTCTGATTCTGTTTTGAATATTTTTTTAAAAAGTAGTCGATCAAAAGAGGAATATCCTCCCTCCTTTCTCTTAAAGGAGGGAGGTGAATGGAGATCACATTGAGTCGGTAGTAGAGATCCTCTCTAAATTCCCCTTTCTTCATCGCTTCCTCAAGATCTCGGTGAGTCGCAGCAATCACCCTTACATCTGTCTTGAGATTGAAGTTTGATCCCACCCGTTGAAACTCCTTCTCTTGAAGAATTCTAAGGAGTTTGATTTGAGTACCCGGGGCAAGATCTCCGATCTCGTCAAGAAAAATACTCCCGCCGTCTGCCTCTTCAAATCGCCCGATCCTTCTCTGGGCTGCTCCTGTAAAGGCACCTTTCTCATGACCGAAGAGTTCGCTTTCGAGCAGGGTCTCAGGGATGGCAGAACAGTTCACGTTGACTAAGGGCCTTCCCGAACGGGGGCTCGCATAATGGATCGCATGAGCAATCAGTTCTTTTCCCGTCCCGCTCTCCCCCCGGATGAGAACAGTGGCCTGACTGGGTGCCACACGAGCCACGAGTCCCATCACCTCTTCCATCTTAGGACTTCCATAGACGATGTTATGAAACGTATAGCGTTCTTGAAGTTGCGCCCTCAACTCTTTATTCTCTCGGATCAAATTGGAATGCTCGATCACTTTTTTAAAAATGAGGAGGAGTTCATCCAAATCGATAGGCTTGGTGAGATAATCTAAGGCTCCTTCTTTCATTGAGGCTACAGCGGTCTCCACCGTCCCATAGGCTGTCATCATCACCACGGGGAGCTCGGGATAGAGTCTTCGAATCTCGCGGAGTGTTTGATGTCCATCGAATTCAGGCATTTTATAGTCGATCAGCGCGATATCGTAAAAATTTCCTTCGAGTTTTTGAAGGGCTTCTCGGCCATTAGCCACCGCATCAACGAAGAATCCCTCCTTTTTCAAAAAACCCTCAAGAAGATCCCTCTGGGATTTCTCGTCTTCAGCGATCAAAATCTTTGCTTTTTCCATAATTAATAACGTGACCGTGTCCCGTGAGCCGTGTCTGTTTTTGTTAACTTCTTAGTTCTGCTTTCTGCCTACTGCTTACTGATCACTGGTAGTAAGACCGTCACCTTTGTTCCGAATCCCACCTGGCTTTCCACTTTCAATTGGCCACCATGGGCTTCAATGATTCGATGGGCAATGGGAAGCCCTAACCCAACTCCTTTTTCTTTTGTGGTGTAGTAATAGTTAAAGATTTTCTCCATCTGTTCGGGTGGGATCCCAGAACCTGAATCGGAGAATGACACCTCCACCCGATCTTTAAAGGATTGAGTTTCAACATGAAGAACCCCTCCCTGGTCCATCGCCTGCATCCCATTCTTCATAATATTCAGAAAGGCCTGTGTCAACTTCTCATTGTCCATTTTGATGAGGGGAAGATCAGAGTTTGTTTCTGCTTGAATCTGGATGCCTTGAGAGGAGGCCTCTTCCTGAAGGAGGGTGCCCAAATTTTTGAGAAGGTCTTGGAGGGAGGAGTGTTTCATGTTGAGCTCAAAAGGTCGAGAGAGAGTGAGAAACTGTTCGATGATCTCGTTGACCCTTCTGATCTCTTTGAAGACCAACTCCGTGAAGGAGAGATACTCTTCCTTTTTAGATTCTTCCTGAGGGGCGAATTCCCTCTTGAGTCTCTGCAACCCCATGCCAATGGCATTGAGAGGGTTGCGAATCTCATGGGCAACCCCTGCAGCTAAGTGGCCGAGGGAGGAGAGCCTCTCTGCCAATTGGATTCGATCTTCCATCTCTTTCACCTTTCTGAGGTGCCGATTCTGGTTCACCCAAATCAAAGTGATAGCCGAAACCCCCAAGATAAGGAAGAAGAAGATCGAAAGGGCGACATTCTTTTTGACCTGACTGAGCAGAGGATAGATTTCTTTTGAGGAATACCCAATATGGATCAGTCCCATAGGTTTATCCTTAAGGGAGAAAGATTTCACCACTTCAAAGACCTCTTCTCCTTTTGTGGGCTGGAGAAGACGAGAAAGAGGTTGGTTACTTTGAAGAGAACTTTTTAAGAAAGAATTTTCTTCCATTTTCCCGGTAAAGGTGGGGTCCGTATGAGCGAGGATGTTGAATTGGGCATCCTGAACAGAGATATAGAGGATGCCTTCTCTGAGACCGATATCGGAGATTGCCCTCTGAATCGCAAATTGGCGAAAGAGCCTTTTGATCTGTTCTCCATTGAGATGAAGAGCAATGATTCCTGGAATCGTCTTCCGCAAGATTGCAATAGAGAACCAATGATCTTCTGACAGTGGTTTGCCGAAAAGGTCGATGACCACTGAACGTTTCTTCTCAATAAGGTCTCGTAGAAGTGTCCTTCTTTCAATGGAAGGAATTGGAGAAGGCCAACTCCTGAGGAGGTTTCCTTTGGGGTCGTAGATTTCGATCGAGGTGATGAGATACTGGTCAATAAGAGATTGGAGATCAGAGGAATTCAAAGGTTTTTCTTTATCGATTTGATCTACTCGCTGGGTGGTTTCTACAAGGTACTCTGCAACAGATTCCTCAAGGTCGAAAAAAAATCCGGAGATAGGTGGACTGGGTAGTTGCCTTCCCGGAATACTTTCCATCAACTGGAGCGAAGTGAGGGTTTCCTGGATATTCTTTTCAAAGTGTTGAATGAGGACGATCGCCTCCCTCTCCAATAAGCGATAGAAACCATTTTTAGTTCGGTTGATTTCCAAAAGTCCGTTGATGATGAGGATGGTGAGGATGATCCCAGAAAAGATTGCAAGATAGATGGGCGAGAAACTTCTTCTTATTTTATTCTCCCGTTTGAGCAAAATATGGCCCTTCCTCATTCCTTTCTTGGCCCTTCCGGGGAGGGTGGTCTCTTAGGATGCATTGGCTCCATAGGGCCAGGCATCATTCTACGAAAGAGAGGAAACTCCTCCTCTGGATTCCAACTTTTTAGTTGCTCCGGTGTGAGGAGATTCCTCACCTTGATCAGATATTCGATGGTTTTCTCCTCAAATCTGGATTGTATTTCGTTGATTTCAGAGTAATGAGAGCGGATGGACTCTATTTTCACAGTTGGATTCGTAAGAATCTCCCGGAGTTCCAGCCGTTTCGAAAAAAGCTGAGCCCGAAGAAGTTGCATTTCTCGAAAGTAGGTCTGCTGAATGAGGTCTAATTCTTTTGCCTGGTCTGAAGAGAGGTTGAGTTCCGATGCTCTCCAGCCCCGATTTTCTCCCCTCCAGTGTCTTATTCCCATTCCAGGACCCATTCTCATTTCTGAAGGTTGTGAAAAGGCAGGAGATGAAATGAGAATCAAGAGGAAACAGGAAAAGAATAAATATAGTTTAAATTTCATTATAGATGCCATTTTAAATTACTTCAGT
>Ga0315282_10010473_pt1 | contig 14539 bp, 13 predicted proteins | sample YL17G07_20_MG_FD_203693 | JGI IMG/M metagenome (GOLD analysis project Ga0315282, IMG submission 203693) | Sediment microbial communities from Yellowstone Lake, YNP, Wyoming, USA - YL17G07_20 | ecosystem: Environmental > Aquatic > Freshwater > Lake > Sediment | place: USA: Wyoming | collected...
CCGCCCTGGACTCCGGGAAACACGTTGCTATCTATAATCGAGGCATATTTAGCCTGGCAGAGAATAAACCCACCTCTGGGCCCGCGCAGTGTTTTGTGCGTGGTGGAGGTGACCACTTCAGCGTAGGGCACCGGTGAGGGATGCAACCCGGCAGCGATCAGTCCTGCCGGGTGTGCCATGTCTACAACGAGTTTAGCATCTACCTTGTCGGCTATCTGCCGAAACCTCTTGAAATCTATTATTCTGGGATAGGAACTGGCACCTGCTATGATAAGTTTAGGCTTATGTGTCAAAGCAAGTTTCTCTACTTGGTCGTAGTCTATCGTTTCCGTATCTTTGTCGACGCCGTAGGTGATGAACCTGTAAAACCTGCCGGAGAAGTTAATCTTGCTGCCGTGGGTAAGGTGTCCGCCGTTAGGCAAGCTCATTGCTAGAACGGTATCACCATATTCGAGCAGGGCGAAGTAGGCTGACATGTTTGCCTGTGCCCCGCTATGTGGCTGCACATTGGCGTGTTCGGCATTGAAGAGCTTCTTTGCCCGTTCTATCGCCAGCTCTTCGACTGTGTCGACGTTCTGACAACCACCGTAATAGCGCTTCCCTGGGTAGCCTTCAGCATACTTATTCGTGAGGACGGAACCCTGTGCCTCAAGCACTGCCCTTGAGGCATAGTTTTCCGAGGCAATAAGGTTGATAGTCAACCGCTGCCGCTGTTCATCTTGTTCGATAGCAGAGGCAACTTCTGGGTCTATGTCTCTTAACAACCTCGCAGCTCCTTTTGAGTACTCAGCACTGCAAAGCTCAAAATAAAGAGCCACGCTATGGGAAACGTGGCCCTGAATTACCTGGTATTCTTACCCACCGGCTCATCCCATTCCCGGAATAGCTGATTTAGTCTACACCAGCGGCTTTTACCTGTCAAACATCGAATAGCAGCTTTACCAGGAATGGGTGATTGCGCCGCTCGGACAGACCTTCTGGCACTTCACATCTCTGGGACCGCTCACCGGCTTACACTGAGCGCAGACATATTTTACGTTCTTGTGGTGTTCCTTCCTTATCGCAACCACCTTGTCGTCATAGTCATCGACTATGATTTCCAGGACATTCTTGGGACATGCCTCTACGCATTTGCCGCATCCGTCGCACTTATCGCTGTCAACCACAATGTACCAGTCTCCGGAGCCGTCGGTGTAACCGTAATTGGCAATATAGCCGGGCATTACCCATAGCCTTCTCAGAAGCCAGTTGAACATTTTACTCCAATCAGGCTGCCTTACGTGATTTCAACAGGAGGTCTCTGGCAAAGATGGCAGCGCCTAAACCGCCGGCAATCTGCGGGTCGGGGCTCAAAGGTTTTACCTTCAGCTTTAGTTCCTTCTCTAACCTGCTGACAACGCCTATGTTTTTGGCGATGCCGCCGGTGATGACGAATTCCTTTTCTATCCCTATGCGCTCGAGAAGGCCGACCACTCTGTGGGCCATGGCGGAACAATAGGCGGCGAGCACCATGTTTTTGGTCCAGCCGCTGCGCAGCAGACCAATAGCCTCAGATTTGGCGAAGATAACGCAGGTGCTGCTCACTGGCTCAGGCTCCTCTTTCACATCCAGAGACATTTTACCTACGTCAACAATGGGGACCTGCAGTAGCTCGGCCATTACCTCCATGCCGCGGCCGGTGCCTGCGGCGCATTTATCGTTCATCAAGAATTGGGTGACTTTGCCCTTTTCGTCGCAGTGTATGCCCTTCAGATCCTGGCCGCCCATGTCCAGTATTGTCTTTACTGTGGGTCCACCCATGTAGTTGGCTCCCCGGGCGTGGCAGGCAATCTCAGTTATCGCCTTTTTGGCCATGGGGATGTTGACTCTACCGTATCCTGTGCCCACAATGAACTGTATATCCTCTGGCTTCATGCCTGTGTCCTTAAGTGATATGCTCAGGGCTTTATTGGCGCTATCAGGGCTGTTGGACCCGGTGCGTGTGTTGCAGAAGGCATATATCTTGTCATCAACCATAATTACTGCCTGGGAGCTCACCGAGCCGACATCAATCCCACAGGTGATCGTCTGTCCCTTGCGCCAATCTATATCAGGCGATTTCCAGGTGTTCTCTGTCCATCTATAGAACTCAGTTGTCATTTCGCTCTTTTCCTTTCTCAGCTAAGCTGCCGCCAAAAGAGCGGCTCCCAGAGCACTTACGTACTCGGGTTTCTCTGGAACCTTTATCTCGACACCGAGATGTTTCTTCATAGCTTCGACGATAGCGGTATTATTAGCCACCCCGCCGATTAGAGCCACATCCTTCTCTATCGGTATCCTGCGCACCATGGAGGATACCCTGGAGGCAATGGCATCGTGGACAGCATGGGCGATATCTGCCTTCTCGATCTTTGAGTGGATTAACGATACCACCTCGGATTCAGCGAAAACAGCGCAAGTCGCATTTATCGGCGCTTCCTTAGTTGATTTGTGTGAGATCTCGATCATCAGCGGTACGGTTAGCTCCAAAGCCCTGGACATGCTCTCCACAAAGGCGCCAGCACCGGCAGCGCATTTATCATTCTTGGAGAAGTCCAACACCTTGCCGCTGGCATCAGTGCTTATGCCGCGGGCCTCTTCGGCGCCGATGTCAACAATCGTTCTCACTGAGGGAAGGAGGTAGTTCGTACCCTTGGCATCGGCAGTAACCTCGGTAACGCTATTGTCCGCAAAGGGGATGCTCTTCCGCCCGGCGCCAGTAGTGAAGATCTTCTTAATATCACCCCGCACTATGCCGGCTTGTTTGATTGCCTCCTCAAGGGTTTTCTCGGCTGTTTCCACTGGCTCGAAACCAGTTGGGTTCATGCTGCGGGCCACGATTTTGCTGTCCTTGACGATAACTGCCTTAATTGTTTTGGCCCCCATATCTATGCCTGCTGTTATCATTTCACTCTCACCTCATTGCTATTGCTTCACTCCTTGATGACACCTGCTTCCAATATCATATGTCTTGTATCTTTCGTATCCCTTGGCCTTCGAGGAAGGTCTCCAGCCGGTCGAGCACTCCTGTCTCGTCGATATCCCTGCAATCGGCGAAGTTACCTTCGAACATCGATGTTGGGATGCCCTGCTTGTTGAGGTCACGCTGGAAGTCGTACATGCTGGTGGTCATGGGCACGCAGCCGCGGTTTATCAGCAGCAGATAGGCGTTTGCCTTCCAGTGCTTGAACATGATGACGTATTCCTTTTTCCTCGTTTCCAGGTGCGACTGGAAAGGGTGCTCAGCCCGCCAGCGTGCCACTGTTCTGCACAGGTCCTCTCTGTTTCTCATGGTTTTCCAGCCGGGGCGCTTTTCGGGAGGTGTGGCTGGCACCACCTTGCCTTCGTCATAGAGGAACTTAACCTCGCCTGAGTTAATCAGATATACATAGGTGCCGGCGAAGACAACTCCATAGTTCTCGAGGTAGCGGAATACTTTGAGGAAGCTCCATGGCGGTGGCGTGAGCATGCACATTCTGTATCTCTCGTTGGGAACAGCTGCAATCTTATCCGCGATGCGTTCTTTCAACTCGTCCCTGAGCTCGGTAAGGAACTCGATAGCAACCTTTTCATGCCTTCTCAGCATGGAGATGGGCATCAGAGCGAACATGCTCTTGATATCTATAGGGGCAGGGATAGCGCCGTTGAGCAGGTTTATTTCTCCCCATAACCCTTCGTTGATGAAATAGTTGCGCATCGCCTCGATGCCTTTTTCATCGTCGTATTTTCTCTTGGTGATCTTCTCCATCCATTCGATGCTATCCAGGTACTGGCCTGCCACATAGTTTATCCTGGCCTCTTGGTCACCATCGATAGCCAGCATCGTTTCGTCATCGATATAGTTCATGGGAATGCCCTGGTACTCGGACACAATCTGGTGCCACTTTGGATGGCCGGCCGGGCAGTGGCGAACGCTCCAGGCAAAGTCGAATTTAGGGAACGGGCCCCCTGTGAAGTAGTACTTGTCCTGGAACATGGTGCCCAGGAAGTTGCGCATGTAGCCGCACATATCGCGGGCATAGCCTCTGGCTTCGTAAGTCTCCATTGCAGGAATAGAGACAGGCGGGTCGGCAGCCACGCTGGCTCCATATGGTTCTCCAGCGAGGAAAACGAAATCGCCCAGCCCTGCCAGCATACCGTAAGGGGTTGCAGCGCAGCCCAGGACCATGAGCTTACCCTGCTCATGCCCTGTAGCTAAATCCCTGTAGGCTTCGAGCCTGAGCTCCTTGCCCTTTTGCCAGCATTTCAAAGGCGCGGTCTTGTATTTTGTCCCGGTTGTCATTATCGTTCGCCTCCATTCAGTTTAACGTAAGGGGCTTATTTGTTACACCAGTTCCAGCTCGAGCATTTCCAGGAAGGCTTCTATTCTGGTGCGGAACTGACCGAAGGGTATGGTGACGTCGAACTCGAGCATAAGGGTTGGGATATTATTTTCCTTGAACATCTTGATGAGGTGAGGGATGTCAAACTCGTGGGGGTCGCAGAACTTCTGCTGGTAGACGAGAGCGCCCTGAATTTTCCAGTCCTTGGCGTGCTTCAGTATGCGGTCGGCCCTGGGTTTGAATTCAGCGGCCACGGCCGGACATTGCCAGCGGTCGACATAGCGGGCTGCGATGGCTGCCACGGGGTCTTTCCCGGGCTTCACCTCATCCCAGAAGTAGCGGCTCCCCGTGCAGTGTTCATCTATGACGACAGTGCAGTTGAGTGTCTCCATCATCTTGACGAACACGATGTCATCCATCTCGCTGCCTATCATCATCAGACGTACGCCAAAATTGCGGTTGAGCTTTCTGGTGGGCAACTCCTTAAGCAGTTGCTCCAGCAGCTTGTTGTGCTCTTCCACATCCATCAACTGGCTGGCTACGACCATCTCCATGCATTCGGCGCCAGTGATAGGTGGCTCCTCTTTCTTTCTGAACTCATAGACCTGCTTCATCAGCCTGCGGTTTGTGTTGTATAGCTCTATCGCCTTTTCCAAATCTTTATCTGCTATTTTTTTACCTGTGAATTTCTCCAGCGCTGCTATGAATTCTTTATATTCCTGCACCATCAGGGGTTTTGCCCTCGGGCTTTGCATATGGTTGGGCTGCCATACGTAGTACTTGAAGGGGATGGGGACATAGTTTTTCCAGTTATCGTATGTGCCCTGCACGTGGGAGCATGTGCGTGCCATAGTTATGCCGTCCAGGTAGCTGTATCTTCCTTTCAAGCCCTGAGCCAGGGCATCGCGAGAGAACGGGCAGACTGTGGGGAAAAGGTAACGGTCGGTAACGTCTTGCACTTCATGGCTGCCGAGTATCCGCACAGGCAGCATGCCTGCGGCATGCATGATCTCCACAGGAGAGTAACTGCAAAGCCAGCCGATAGCCTTGCCGTTGTGCTTTTTCTTCCAATCCTGGGCATACTGGTGTCGGGTAGCCAACACCTCTTGGAATCTTTCGATTGCACCCACTGTTCATTGCTCCTTCCTCTGTTGATTATCAAGAATAGAGGCTATGTCAGATACTTAACTATCTAGTCCTGACAAGCCTCTATCTTTATATGCCAGATAAAATCGAGCTTCATCACCAAAAAGCCCTACTATATTATCTTAACAAGCACCCAAGCTTGTGTCAAGCTCACACCATAGGGGAAACCTGAGTCGGTAAACGTAAAAGGGCCAACTTCTCTTTATCGTTTGGTAAAGAGGGAGTCCAGAGGGGCGGAGCCTCTCTGCCAGGGGCTTGGGGGTGTCCCCCAATTTTTAATTCCCCCAAGATTGGGGGATAAAGGGGGTTGAAAAGTGATTAATGCCAACCCTCCTCATCCTTTCCTTGACGTAATTCAGCGATTGCCCTAAAATACAAGCTTGTTAAGTTTTGCTTAAAGTCAGTGAAAGTGCAACTAGTCTCCGAACTATCAGCCTTCATCCCTGAACGCGAAACCCTGCTCACTATTGGGGTTTTCGATGGTGTTCACCTGGGTCATCGACATTTGATAAGGAATCTGACCCAGCGAGCTGCCGAGGGCAATTTCCTCAGCGGTGTCGTGACCTTTAATAGTAATCCCAAAGCTGTGTTGTCACCTCGGACTAAGCTGGCGCGTTTGGCCACCCTTGAGGAGCGAGCCAGCCTTCTCAAAAGTCTGGGGGTTGATCTGGTTATCCCTCTTACTTTCACTACTGAGGTTGCTGCTCTCAGCGCTAGGGAGTTTGTTCTTTGTCTCAAGCAGTATCTTAAGATGCGCGGCCTGGTGATCGGCCCCAACTTTGCCCTGGGGCGGGGCAGGGAGGGGAACACCACTGCCCTGCAATCTTTGGGGCAGGAGCTTGACTTCACAGTTGAGGTGGTAAAGCCTTTGATGGTAGAAGGCTCCCTGGTGAGCAGCACCGCCGTTAGAGAGGCTTTGGCTCGTGGCGATATGAAGACAACCGCCAAGCTGCTGGGTAGGTATTTCAGCCTCAGCGGTCCTGTGGCAGGCGGATTCGAGCGAGGCCATATTTTAGGCTTCCCCACGGCGAATATACAGTTGGAGCCGGAGCAGGCTATTCCTGAGAATGGCGTTTATGCCACACTGGCGCGGGTTGGTGATAAAGTCCATCAATCGGTGACCAATATCGGCGTCAAGCCGACCTTTGGTAAAGGTGAGCGCACTGTAGAAGTACATATTCTCGGTTTCTCCGGAGACCTCTATGGCCAGAAGCTGACCATTGAGCTTGTGGAGCGCCTGCGCCCCGAGATGAAGTTCGCCGGGCCGGAAGAGTTGGCAGCTCAGATTGGGAAGGACGTCGAGCAAGCGAAGACAATACTGAAAAAGCCTCTGGCGGGAGCAAAAAATGTCGGGTAAATTCCCTGTCTCCATACTGAAGCGCGGCGTCGCTGAGATTATAGTCGAGGAAGAATTGGTGCGCCTGCTTGAAGCGGGCAAAAAACTGCGTCTGAAGATGGGATTCGACCCCAGCCGCCCCGATATTCACCTGGGACATGTGGTGGGCATGAGGAAGCTGCGTCAGCTTCAGGAGTTGGGGCACCAGGTTGTGGTCATCGTGGGCGACTGGACTGCGCAGATCGGCGACCCCAGTGGGATGTCTCAGACCCGCCCCATGCTTTCTGCTGAGGAGGTGCGGGCTAACGCCGAGACCTACATGCAGCAGTTCTTTAAGGTGGTTGATAAGGAGAAGACCGAAGTCCGCTGGCAGAGCGAATGGTTCGGCAAGTTCAGCCTGGCCGATGTCATCAGGCTTACCAGCAAGTTCACCGTGGCGCAACTTCTGGCTCGAGAGGACTTCAACAACAGGTATTCAGCTGGGCGTCCTATCGCCATCACAGAGCTGTTATATCCCTTGCTTCAGGCCTATGACTCGGTGGCTATTCAGGCTGATGTCGAGTTCGGCGGCATCGACCAGAAGTTCAACTGCCTCATGGGCAGGGAGCTGCAGCAGATGATAGGCCAGCCGCGGCAGCAGGTCTTCCTGGTGCCGCTATTGGTGGGCACCGATGGCCAGCAGAAGATGAGCAAAAGCCTCGGCAACTACATTGGTGTGGACGATCCGCCTAACGACATGTACGGCAAAGTCATGTCCATCCCCGATGACTTGATTATGGACTACTTCGAATTGCTCACCGATGTACCTGATAAAGAGCTTGCCGGATTTCGCCAGCAGCTTGCAGCGCAGTCAGTCAACCCCATGATGCTCAAAAAACGCCTGGCCAAGGAGATAGTTGCTCAGTTTCACGGCTCTGAATCAGCAAGACTAGCTGAGTCTCACTTCGAGGCGGTGGTACAGAAGGGAGAAGCACCGCAAGAAATCAGAACATATTCCATTCCTAGTTCAGAAGCTTTTGGAACTCCGCGAGTAGATATAACCAAGGTTTTAGTGGATGCAGATATTGTCAAGAGTCGCGGCGAGGTAAAGCGACTCATTGCTCAGGGAGCCATTGAGGTTAATGGCAAGAGAATAGACAACAGCGTTGTCGAGCTTCCCAGCGGCAGCATCATCCAGGTAGGTAAACGCCGCTTCCTCAAAATCTCCATCACAAAAGCTTAGCTTAAGCCTTCTCGGGTTCCTTCTTCGATTCCGCGATTATCTTCTGTGTGACGTGCGCTGGCACCTGTTCGTAGTGGCTGTACTCCATGGTGTAGGTGCCCCGTCCCTGTGTGATCGCTTTGAGGTCGGTAGCGTATTTCAGCATCTCTGACAGCGGGGCTTGGGCATCTATGTGGTTGATCCCGCCGCCGGGCGACATGCCCATTACCCTGGCCCGCTTGCTGTTGAGGTCGCTCATGACATCTCCGGTGAAGTTATCGGGGATGGTGATATGCACGTTCATTATCGGCTCGAGGAGCACAGGTTGTCCCTGGGACACCCCTTTTTTCAAAGCGTAAGAGGCCGCTATTTTGAAGGATATTTCCGAGGAATCTACTGCATGATAGCTTCCATCGTATAGCTTTACCCTGATGTCGGTCAGAGGATAACCGGCTAATCCGCCTTCCTTGAATCCCTCGTTGACACCCTTTTCCACTGCGGGGATGTAGTTCTTGGGCACCGAGCCGCCTACAACCTTTGAAATGAACTCAGTGCCGCTGCCTCGAGGCAGCGGCTCCAGTTCAAACATGACATGTCCGTACTGGCCGTGGCCGCCGGTCTGCTTTTTGTGTTTATATTCTGACTTTGTTGCTATGGTAATGGTCTCCCTATAAGGTACCTTGGGAGTCTCGATTTTCACCTCGACGCCGAACTTGCGCTTCATCTTCTCCGCTGCTACTTCGAATTGGGATTCACCCATGCCCGAGAGGACGGTCTCTGCGGTATCGATGTCTTTGCGCACAGCGAGCGTAGGATCCTCCTCGGTTAGCCTGGCCAGAGAGCTTCCCAGTTTATCCAGGTCGGCCTTGGTCTTGGGCTGGACTGAGACGCTCAGCGTGGGCTGGGGGAACTCAATGGGGGAGAGAGCCAATGGATGGTCTTTGCTGGAGAGCGTATCGCTGGTTCCAGTCTCTGCCAGTTTGGCTACCGCGCCGATGTCTCCGGCAGTAATCTGAGGTACTGCCTCCTGAGACTTGCCCCGTATCATATAAAGCTGGCCGATGCGCTCAGCCCGCTTTTTGGTAGCATTCCAGACACTGGAATCGCTTTTGATGATGCCGCTGTAGACTCTGAGATAGGTCAATTTTCCTACATAGGGGTCGGCGGTAGTTTTGAACACCAGCGCGGCGAGAGGGGCTGACTCATCTGGTTCGACTTCCTCGTCCTGCTGAGTCTGAGCGTTTTTAGCTGTGACTTTGCCCTTGTCCTTAGGCGAAGGAAGGTAGTTTAATATCGAATCAATTAGCTCAGTTATGCCCTTGCTCTGCAGAGCCGAGCCAGCCAAAACAGGCACCAGCTTCCCGTTGATCGTAGCTGCCCGCAAAGCACCGCGGACCTCATCCTCGGTTAGCTCGGTTCCCTCAAGGTATTTGGTGATGAGTGTGTCATCGGTCTCAGCCACGGACTCCACCAGTTTCTCTCGAAAGCCAGGTATCTTGTCGGCAAGGGACGGAGGTGGCTTGGCTGTCTTGCTGATCAGGTCTACCACCCCTTCAAATTTGCTCTCAGCGCCTATAGGCAACTGAATAGGCACGCATTTCCTGCCGAACATACTCTGTAGCTGCTCCACAGTTTTGAAGAAATCAGCATTCTCGCGGTCGATCTTATTAACGAACAGGATCCGGGGCAGTGCTCTATCATCGGCGTATTTCCAGACCAGCTCAGTTCCTACCTCTACCCCGGATGCTGCGGAGACTACTACGATTGCTCCGTCAGCGGCACGCAGTGCTGCCTTGACTTCTCCTACAAAATCGGGGTAACCCGGTGAATCGATCAGGTTGACCTTGGTCTTATTCCACTCGAAGGGCAGCAGGGAGAGGTTGATGCTGATCTTGCGCTTGGTCTCCTCGGGCTCGTAGTCTGAGGTCGTGGTGCCGTCGTCTACTTTGCCCAGCCTGCTGATTGCCTTTGCCTGGAACAGCATATTCTCGCAGAGGGAAGTCTTGCCAGCATTGGTGTGAGATAGCAAGACAACGTTGCGGATTTGCTCTGTGCGATACTTCTCCATGGCCCCTCCCCGGGTGATAATCCCTAGTATTTTACTTCATCTCACTGGATGGCGCAACCCGAGTGTGAGTAGCCGAATGTGTTGATTGGCCCAGCTTTTTATAGTAACATATTAGAGCGTGGGGCTGTAGCTCATTTGGGAGAGCGCTTGAATGGCATTCAAGAGGTAGGGGGTTCGAATCCCCCCAGCTCCACCATGATTATCAATAGGCAGAACTGCTGCTGATTGCATATCGCTCTGGTACAGAGGCACTGGTAAATTATAGTGGATCACGGCCTCGCTCTTATCTATTTCGATGCGTTTAATGAATGAACGCAGGAAAGATTTACTCTCAGTGATATCGGCTTCGCCAAGAAGGTTCTTCAAATCTTCAGCATATGATTTTACAGTCTCCGCATCTATGTGAGTCGCTCCGTGGGCTGCCATTTCTGCTTCCAACTGAAGCCTTGCTCTGTGTAATTCATACTGCCTTGTTCTTAGCTCCTTGATCCTGGGAGCCAAGTCATCTAGGCTCAGTTTGCCTGTTTCTAGAGCGTCGTACAACTTCGCTAGCCTATCATTCACATCATTTGCCTCGGCATCAACTCTCCCGATTGCTGCTTTGCTCTCTCAAGCTCCTCTTCCAACTCCTCCAGTTCCTGGAGCATAGCTGGTGGGATTGAGTGGGGCGGTATCCGTCGCCTGAGTTCTGCTATCCTTTTTTCGAGCTCATCGACCTTTTGCGTGTTCATCTAGACCGCACCGGACCTCCGGGCCATCGAACCACCCCATTGTAGTGCTTCATGCTGTTGTCAGGGGGGAACGGAGCCGCCAAGCGTATACTTGCTGCAACAGCGGCTCCGTTCCGTCTAGTATCTATTACGGTTTTAGACCTTTTGCTACTGACTTCCCCAACTGCGGGTCAGCTTTAGTGAGATTCGCAATTACCCGCTTAGATATCGGTTTGTCAATATTTGCGAGGTCTGCGATGAGATTGTCAACCAGGTGTTCCTTATCCTTCTTACTGAGGGAACGATATCTCTCTCCAGCCTGCGCGAAATCGTTCGTTAATGCTATTTTACGGCGAGTGACTTCACCAACTACCTTGTAAGGCCGTGGCTTACCCTCCTCTGGAGCCTCCCCGGGCATGCCACCGATCAGACTATTAGGCTCATAATTGACCGGGCCGCTGAACCGACCGAACTGCATGGCCCCATCACGTTGGTTGTTGTCGACCGGAACTACAGGCCTGTTAATCTTGAGTTGCAGGTAGTTGGCTCCCAGCCGATGGCGCTGAGTATCAGCATATGAGAATGTTCTACCCTGAAGCAACTTATCAGCGGAGAACTCGATTCCGGGCACAAGGCTGGCGGGACAGAAAGCCGCTTGCTCCACTTCGGCAAAGAAGTTGTCGGAATTACGGTTGAGTATCATTCTGCCCACCGGCATCAGTGGGAACTTGCTCTCAGGCCAAGTTTTTGTGGGATCCAGGGGATCAAAATCCTGTTTCAATTCGTCAGCAATCTCCATCATCTGTACGTTAAGCTCGTACTCAACATTTTCACCTCTGGCAATAGCATCGTGAAGGTCGCGGGTTAAATAATCAGGATCAGCCCCGGCCAAACGGGTTGCCTCATGTCGGTCAAGGTTCTGCACACCCAATTTAGGCTTCCAGTGGTATTTCACATATACCGCTTTGCCTTTGTCGTTTACCCACACATAGGTATTGACGCCAAAACCCTCTTGCATTCTGTAGCTCTTGGGGGTGCCACGATCAGAAAAGAGCCAGATAATCATGTGCGTCGATTCCGGCGTGAGCGATATGAAATCCCAAAAGCGGTTATGTGCCGAGGATGCTGATGGCATATTTGTATCGGGTGCACCTTTGAAAGCGTGAACCATATCGGGGAATTTGATCGCGTCCCGGATGAAAAACACGGGGAGGTTGTTGCCAACCAGGTCATAATTGCCATCATCGGTGTAAAACTTGACCGCAAAACCACGAGGGTCGCGCACCGTGTCTGCTGAGCCTCGTCCTCCGGTAACGGTGGAGAATCGCACGAACACGGGGGCCTTTTTCTTCGGATCCTGCAGAAATTTCGCCTTTGTGTAAGGCTTCATGCTCCGGTAAACCTGAAAGTAGCCATGAGCCCCCGCCCCCTTGGCATGAACAACCCTTTCGGGGATGCGTTCCCTATCGAAATGAGCCATTTTCTCAATAAACTGTACATCCTGTAATAAGACAGGACCACGTTCGCCGACTGTCAAAGAGTTCTGGTTATCGGTGACCGGTACACCTTGATTCGTGGTAAGGTGTCTTTTTTTCATGATACGCTCCTTTCTCATGAATTTCTCTCGTTGATATTAAGAGCCCCTGTTGATGAAAAGTTCCATAGGCTCATACCACCTCCCTCCGCACTATCGCTCCATTCTCGTTTAGTAATTATCTGCCCAGTAACTAGTAAAACGCCTGAGTGTGCTTACAGGCCGGACACTCCTTAGGCGCTGCCACGCCTTCGAATAAGTATCTGCAATCAGATAGGTCCATTTTCAATTATGCAGCATAAGGCTTCGCTAGACAACTCTAACGAAACTATAGGTCTTCTTGCCTTTTGTAGACATCTTAAATAATCCAGCCTTTGTCAACCGGGAGACTATTTCAACTTCTTTCATATGGTGGTCGCTTATGGACAGGACCCCATTTGGTTTCAAAACACGATGTAACTCCTGCAATACTCTGTCTGGGTCACCTAAGTCGTGCAAAGTATCATACAATAAGACTACATCTAAGCTACTATCCAGCAAGCCAGTTTCACAATCAGAATGAATAGTCTCAATATTGGTGAACTTCTTCTTTAATGCGAGATTTTTTACCATCTTAATTGCAGCAGGATGCATGTCAAGAGCGTAGATTTTACCTGATCTACCCACAATTTCAGCTAGAGGTAGTATATAACTCCCGGGTCCGCAGCCGTAGTCAAGCACATGAAACCCCTGTTTTATCCCGACCTCTTTCAAAATACTTACTCGCGGTGAGAAGAAGTCGCGGATCCTGAAACTCAGAGCCATAAGTCTGAAACCCAAGTTGGATTCCGATTTGTCCATATTATCACCCCCTCCAACAGAAATCAGATCAAGTATCCGTACCGGTGGGTATCAAACAGATGATTTTAAGAATATCGTTACCATTATTACTGAAGCAGTGTTCTTCATTAGGTTGAACAAAAACTGCAGTCCCCTGACTGAGGGTCATTCCTCCTTGTTTGGTCTGAACCATTCCTTGCCCAGACAATACAAATATTTCATGTTCCCACCAATGTGAGTGGAATGGTGTAGAACTGCCAGGCTGAATATGAAATACGCGCATAACGAAATGTTTGGCGCCATGCTCTGGCCCAATGACTACACGTCTTGCTACGCCCGGAGCATCTTCTATTGCTTCCACCTCGAGATAATTGATTATCCTCATCTCACGCTCCTTTCTAATGCTGATATGAATGCCATACAGCCAGATTCAGTCTTAAGGCAAATCATTTCCACATACATACACGATAGTTTAATAGCTGATAGGAGTCGCCTTATCCTCCTATCCCAGATTCTGCTGCCCTTATGTCATCCGCGAGTTGTTTTGGATCAAGCATATTGCGCTCAATGAGAGCCTTTCGAATCTCATTGAGGGGAACATCGTCAAATGGGCCACGATCAAGCAGGTATTCGATGTGTTTCTTGCCATCCAGATTGTATGGGTGAAACCTGGCGTCGTTATGCCCATCGAATTCAACTGGGACAAGCCTTTGTTCCTGGCACATTTTGATGTCGAAGGCGGGCGTGGCCTTTACCCACTTGCCATCTAGTTGAAGTTCAGCATAACCATGCCAGGGGAATATGTCAGATTTTAATCTCTCAAGTACTTTGGGTGGCACAAGATGGTTCCTGATTTTGGCGCAACATAGTCGTGCCGGGATACCAGTCGCTCGGGTCAGCGCAACTAAGAGCACAGCCTTCTGGACGCAGTAACCCTTGCCTCTGGCCAGAGTGTTGCTGGCCTTAAAATGCTCGGGCATGTGTTTTGGCACATAGAGGTTGTATGCAATATCGTCCCTTACAAAATAGAACAGGGCTATGGCTCTGTCTGTGTCCTTATCATGTTCCTGGATCAATTCTCGAGCTTTAGCTTTTATAGAATCGCTATCACAGTCAATTATATGTGTCGGTGCTAGATACTTTTCCAAAACACCCCCTTATATGTACGCTAAGCTTAGATAGAACAGATAACAATTTCGTATCATCACCTATTGTGGTAAGTGTCTTCATTGGTTCTATTGGCTTCACCTCATTGGCTTCAGAGCTTCGTACACCGTTACAACTTGCTTAAGTCCATTAAACTTAGCATGGATAATGGCTACCTCTTCAGAGGTGAGCGGTCTGACGTTACAGGGACGCAAGGGTGTGTTGATCTGTACCTCGTC
>Ga0315282_10010475_pt1 | contig 14539 bp, 12 predicted proteins | sample YL17G07_20_MG_FD_203693 | JGI IMG/M metagenome (GOLD analysis project Ga0315282, IMG submission 203693) | Sediment microbial communities from Yellowstone Lake, YNP, Wyoming, USA - YL17G07_20 | ecosystem: Environmental > Aquatic > Freshwater > Lake > Sediment | place: USA: Wyoming | collected...
ATCGGCCAGTCCTGACAGGCTGCCCATCACCTGCTATAGTGAGGCTGCGTGCTAGCGCCTCAGCGAATGCCGGCTTCGCTTCACGTGGCGACCCACGTGCCCGTCTCGCGTCTCTCGGTAGCGCCAGACCTTGCCACAATCGCGAACGATGCAGCAGGAGGGTCCACCGATGCAGGTCCGGAGGTTCAACAGCAGCCGCCGCAGTTTCCTGAAGCTCAGCGCTCTTGGCGCCGCCAGCGCGATGCTGGCCGCCTGCGCTGCCCCCGCCCCCACCCCGACGCCTGTCCCCAAGCCAACCGAGCCGCCCAAGCCACAGCCGGCCGTGGCACCGACGAGCGCTCCGGCGCCCACCGCCGCCGCCGCTCCGGCCGCGACTGCGGCTCCGACGGCAGCCGCCGCTAAGCCCACGGAGGCCGCCAAGCCGACTGAAGCGGCCAAGCCTGCGCCGACCGCCGCCTCCAAGCCCGCGCCCGAGGGAGTCATGCGCCCGCCCGAGCCGAATCCGAAGCGCGGCGGCACGCTCCGCGGCGCCTGGGGCATCACGACCTCGAGCTACGACATCCACCAGGGCGGCAGCAGCAACGTTCTCTGCCACCTGTACAACAACCTCGTCGTCCTCAACCTCGGCGATGGCATCAAGACGATCGTGCCCGACCTCGCCAGGAAATGGACGGTCTCGGAAGACGGCAAGACCTACACTTTCGACCTGCGCGAGGGCGTGAAGTACCACGACGGCACGCCTTTCAGCTCGGCCGACGTGCTCGCCTCGTTCCAGCGGATCATCAGCCCGCCCTCGGGCATCGTCAGCGTTAACAAGGACCTCTTCAGCGTCGTCGACAAGATCGACGCGCCCGACGCCAAGACCTTCCGCTTCATCCTCAAGGAGCCCCGCGTCTACTTTCTGGAGCTGCTCGCCGACCCGGCCCACGTGATCTACTCGAAGAAGCACCTCGACGCGAACGGCGGCGACCTGCGCAAGGTCATCACTCCCGGCACCGGTCCCTTCATGTTCAAGGACTACAAGGAAGCCGAGAAATGGACCTTCGTCAAGAACCCGAGCTACTGGGACCCCGAACTGCCCTACCTCGACAGCCTGGTGCTGGTGCACGCCGCCGCCTGGACCGACCGGGGGACCGCGATCCTCACCGATCAGGCCGACATGACCTGGAACTGCTCGATCGAGACCTGGCAGGAGGGCCAGAAGCGGTCGGACACCATCGCCACGAACCGACTGTACAACTACGGGGGCTACGCCATCCTGATCAACACGAAGAAGAAGCCGTTCGACGACCCACGGGTCCGCCGAGCGATCAACCTGGCGGTAAGCCGACAGGACCTCATCAAGGCGTTCCAGACGCAGGAGTGGATCAACACGACGCGCTGGGTGCCCCACGGCGACAGGTACGCGCTATCGACCGAGGAGATCCTGAAGCTGCCGGGCTACCGCGCCGACAAGAAGGACGACATCGCCGCCGCTAAGAAGCTGCTCGCCGACGCCGGCTACCCCGACGGCTTCAAGGGCGTGGACTTCCTCTGCGCCTCGGTCGCAGCTCACGCCGAGATCATGGCGCCGGCCTTCCAGGAGCAGCTCAAGCGCACGCTCGGCATCGAGACGAAGATCCGGGTCCAGGAGCGCGCGCTGCTGGTCCAGGAGCAGCAGAAGGGCAACTTCGACATGGTCCTCGACACGCCCGGCCACCTGCTCTCCGACATCGCCCCCCTGGCGTCCGTCTACTTCAAGACCGGCGGCTCGCGCAACTACGGGCAGTTCTCCAACGCCGAGTTCGACAAGACCCTCGCGGCAGTGGACTCGGAGACCGACCCGGCCAAGCGCGCGCCCATGATCCGCAAGCTTGAGGACATTCTCGACAACGAGCCGCCCTGGTACCCGGTCGGTTACACCTTCCACCTGCCGATGTGGCGGAAGACTGCCAAGGGCATGGGCCTCGAGTTGCGCCAGCGTGCCCAGTGGGGCCGGCTCGACACGGCCTGGATCGACAAGTAGGCAAGTAGTCAGGCATGCAGCGGTACATTCTCGGCCGACTGGCGCTGGCCGTCCCGACGCTGTTCGGCATCACCGTGCTCATCTTCCTGGCGATGCGCGTGCTGCCGGGCGACCCGGTCGCGATGATTGCCTCGGAGGGCCAGGGCACCTACACGCTAACACAAGAGGAACTGGCCGCGGCCCGCCACAGCCTCGGCCTCGACCGGCCCCTCTACATGCAGTACCTTAGCTGGATGAGCGACGTGGCCCACGGCGACCTCGGCAGGTCGTTCTGGCGCGGCGACCCGATCCGTGACCTCATCGCTCGCCGCGGGCCGATCACCGCGCAGATCGCGCTGATGGCGGTCGCCGTCTCCTGGCTCATCGGCATCCCGGTCGGCATGTTCAGCGCGATGTGGCGGCGCTCGCTCGCCGACTACGTCACGCGCTTCGTCGTCACCGTCTTCATGGCCGTCCCGAGCTTCTGGATCGGGCTGGTGATCGTGCTCGTCGGCGTCCTGTGGTTCACCTGGCGCCCCCCGATCTCGATCATCTACCTCTGGGAGAACCCCAGCGGCAACCTCCAGATGACCATCGGGCCGGCGGTGGCGATGGGCGCCGGGCTCGGCGCGGTGACCGCTCGGATCACCCGCTCGTCGGTGCTCGAGGTGCTCGGCGAGGACTACGTTCGGACGGCCCGGGCGAAGGGGCTGCGCAACCGACTCATCATCGGCCGGCACGTGCTCAAGAACGCCCTCCTGCCGATCATCACTTACTCCGGTCTCGCGCTGGGTGGCCTGCTCGGCGGCTCGGTCGCCGTCGAGCGAGCCTTCAGCGTGCCAGGCCTCGGGATGGCGCTCGTCCAGGCGCTCAACGAGCGTGACTGGATGATGATCCAGAACCTCGTCCTGCTGTACGGCGTCATCTTCACGATCATCAACCTGGTGGTGGACGTGAGCTACGGCATCTTCGACCCGCGCGTGCGCTACCAGTAGGATGAGTCTGCCATGACCCAGTCGCGAGCGACTACCCTCGAGCGCCCCCGGGCGCACCGGGCCAAGCCGGCGCGCTGGCCCCGCATGCGCGCTGGGCTCGCCCGGTTCGTCCGGTCGTCGCCGCTGGGCGCCGGCTGCGCCGTCTTCCTCATCCTGGTGGTATTCGTCGCCATCTTCGCCGACCAGCTCGCGCCCTACGACCCGCTCCAGGCGAGCTACGGCGCCATTCGCCAGCCGCCCTCGCCGGATCACCTGCTCGGCACCGACCACCTCGGCCGCGACGCGCTGAGCCGGCTCATCCACGGCGCGCGGATCACGCTGCTCGTGTCCATGAGCTCGGTGCTCATCGGCGACTCGCTCGGCTTTCTCTGGGGCCTGGTCAGCGGCTACCTTGGCCGGCGGTTCGACATGGTCAGCCAGCGTCTGCTCGACGTGCTCCTCTCGTTCCCGACGCTCATCCTGGCGATGCTCATGATGATCGGCCTCGGGTCGGGACTGCACACGGTCATCATCGCCATCGCCGTCACCCGGGTGCCGCTCTCGACGCGGGTGATCCGGTCGGTGGCCCTCTCCGTCCGGGAGTTCGCCTACGTCGACGCCGCCCGGGCGGTGGGCGCACCACCCTTGCGCGTCATGCTGCGACACGTCGCGCCACAGTGCGTCGCGCCCTTCCTGGTCATCGTCAGCCTGAACCTTGGCGCCGCCATCTTCGCCGAGGCGGCGCTGAGCTTCCTCGGGCTGGGCGTGCCGGCGCCCGCGCCGAGCTGGGGCAACATGCTCGGCGGGGTGCTCGCCGAGGCGTTCAAGCCGCCTTGGTGGATGGTCCTCACGCCGGGCGTGGCGATCACCTTGACGATCCTCTGCGCCAACCTGTTCGGGGACGCGCTGCGCGACTTCCTCGACCCCAAACTGAAGAGGGCGCTGGACTGAGGCTGACCTGGCCTCCTGCCCGCGCCTGGAACGGGGCTGAGGGGTTGGCTGCCCCGACCCGCTACAACGCTAACAGGACGACATCGCTATGACGGCCACCGCCGGTACCGCCCTGCTCGAAGTCAACGACCTGCGCACCGAGTTTCGCATGCGCGAGGGCACCGTCCACGCCGTCAACGGCATCTCCTACTCTCTCAAGCCGGGCGAGGCACTCGGCATCGTCGGCGAGTCCGGCTGCGGCAAGAGCGTCTCGGTGCTCTCGCTGATGCGGCTGATCGACGAGCCACCGGGCCACATCGCGGGCGAGGCATGGTTCGAGCGCAAAGACCTGCTCGTGCTCAGCCAGGAAGCGATGCGCCGGGTTCGCGGCCGGCAGATCGCGATGATCTTCCAGGATCCGATGACCTCGCTCAACCCGGTGCTGACGGTTGGATTGCAGCTCTCCGAGGCACTCCAGGAGCACCTCGGGCTCGACGAGACCGCCGCCGCCAAGCGCACGGTTGAGCTACTCGAGCTCGTCGGCATCCCCTCGGCCCGCGACCGAGTAAACGCCTACCCCCACCAGTTCTCCGGCGGCATGCGCCAGCGCGTGATGATCGCGATGGCCATCTCCTGTGAGCCAAAACTGGTCATCGCCGACGAGCCGACGACCGCCCTCGACGTGACCATCCAGGCGCAGATACTCGACCTGATGCGCCGGCTCCGGCGGGACCTCGGCACCGCGGTCATCCTCATCACCCACGACCTCGGCGTGGTCGCCGGGCTCTGCGACCGGGTCGCGGTGATGTACGCGGGCTACTTCGTCGAGGAGGCGACGGTGGCCGACCTCTTCGACGACCCGCGCCACCCCTACACGCTCGGGCTCCTGCGGTCGATCCCCCGGATCGACCGCGAGCCGACCGAGAAGCTCACGCCCATCGACGGCGCCCCGCCCGACCTGGTGAACCTACCGGTCGGCTGCCCCTTCGCGCCGCGCTGCCGCTTCGTCAGCCCTCGCTGCGACGAGGCGACGCCGCCTCTCACCGAGATTGCCCCGGGCCGCAAAGTCCGCTGCTGGGTCGACGTTCGGACAGGAGCCCCCCGATGAGCACGAACGGCAAGACCAGCCCCGATGGCGCCCCCGCCGACGGCGAAGTGCTGCTCGACGTCCGCGACCTGACGATGCACTTCCCAGTCTACCGGGGAACGATCATCCAGCGTCAGGTCGGCGCCGTCCAGGCCGTCGACCGGGTCACGTTCCAGGTTCGTCGGGGCCGGACCCTCGGGCTGGTCGGGGAGAGTGGCTGCGGCAAGTCCACGACCGGCCGCTGCATCATTCAACTCAACCGGCCGACCGCCGGCGCGATCCTATTCGACGGCCAGGACCTCTGCAAGCTGGGCGCGAAGGAGATGCGCCGGATGCGCCGGCACCTGCAGATCATCTTCCAGGACCCCTACTCGTCGCTGAACCCGCGGATGACGGTTCGGGAGATCCTCGGCGAGCCGCTGGAGATTCACGGCCTCGGGGCCAATCGGGCCGAGCGGGAGGACCGGGTCGACGAGCTGCTGGAGGTCGTCGGGCTGAGTCCGGCGATGGCCGACCGCTACCCGCACGAGTTCTCCGGCGGCCAGCGCCAGCGCATCGGCATCGCCCGGGCGCTGGCGGTCGAGCCGGACTTCATCGTCTGCGACGAGCCGGTCTCGGCGCTCGACGTGTCGATCCAGGCGCAGATCATCAACCTGCTCGAGCAGCTCCAGGCGCGGTTCGGGCTGACCTACCTCTTCATCGCGCACGACCTGAGCGTCGTCCGGCACATCAGCGACGACGTGGCGGTGATGTACCTGGGCAAGATCGTCGAGATGGCGGGCCGGCGGGAGTTGTACGACGCGCCGCTGCACCCGTACTCGAAGGCGCTGCTCTCGGCGGTGCCGGTGCCGGACCCTCGGGTCGAGGCCAGGCGGCGGCGCATCCTCCTGACCGGCGACGTGCCCAGCCCGCTCAACCCGCCGAGCGGGTGCCGGTTCCACCCACGCTGTCCCTGGGCGAAGCCTGACTGCGCGCGAAGCGAGCCGGCGCTGGCCGAGGCGCGGCCGCGGCATCTGGTCGCCTGCCACTACTGGGACGAGATTGCCGGCTCCGGCTGACGGCCCACCGCCATCGTGTAGAAGAGGACGGCCCCGGCCAGGCTGAGCACGCCCGCCAGGATCAGCACGAGCCGGATGTCCATCAGCCCAGCCAGGAAGGTCCCCGTCAGCGGCGCGACGAAGACGGCCAGGTTGGCGAACGCCGTGTTGGCGGCGACGAAGGTCGCCCGGCGGTCGGGTGGGCAGGTCCGCAGCAACGCCTCGAAGAAGGCGATGTCGATGCCGGCCGCGAACGCCCCCCAGACGACGGCCACCGGCACCAGCATGTCGGGCGTCGCGACCAGCGCGGTCAGGATCGGGTAGAGGCTGAGGCCCAGGCCGGAGACGATGAGCACCCGCCGGTGCCCCTGCCGGGCGGCGACCCGTCCCCAGAGGTAGTACGCCACGACCAGCGCCGCGTTGCCGGCCGTCGTGCGCAGCCCGATCGTGGTGTCCGAGGCGCGGAGGTTCTGCACCCAGAAGATGGGGAACAGCGCCGCCGGGAGATTCAGCCCGAGCCGGTAGACCAGCGTCGAGATGGTGTAGCGGGCGAACTCGCCCTCCTCGCGGAAGGAACGGGCCAGGTCGACCACCACCTCGACGGGGTTCTGCCGCGGCACGGCGCGCGCTCTCTTGGCGGACGCCGGCGTCTCCGGCATCCGGATCAGGCTGAAGAAGTAGATGCTGACCAGGCCCGCCACGAACGAGATCGCGAAGACGATCTGGTAGTTGAGGGGGAAGACCACCTCGTCCAGCAGCCTGCCGAACGCGGCCACGGCCACCGCGGTGACGATGCTGAGCAGCGCCCAGCGGTTGCCGTTCACCCGGGGCCGGACGTCCGGCGGGACCGTCTCGGCCACCACGTTCGTCCAGGCTGGGTTGACGACGGCGCTCGGCCAGGCAGTCAGGGTCCAGAGGGCGACGATCATGATGGCGCCGGTCTCGCCCATGGCGATCAGGGGTACCAGCGCCACGAGCAGGTAGGTCAGACGGATCGGCAGCCGCCAGAGGTTGACGAGCCGGACCAGGTCGCGCCGGCCTTCGGCCAGCGTGCCGCCCGGCACCGAGAGGAAGATGCTCGCCAGCGCGGGCGCCGACATCAGCAGCCCGACGGCCACGTTGGAGGCGCCCATCCGGACCAGGAAGACCGCCAGGAACGAGCCGATGCCGGCCCCGATGATGCCCTGAGTGGCGGTATCCAGGCTGAGGTAGCGGATGTTGCGCGCCTGAAGCGTCCGAGGTGCCCACCTTCGGGAGAAGGTCTGGCCCAGCCAAGATATCCCAAACATCAGCCAGCCCCCGCCACGCTTCCGGCTCCGCGGCTGCATTCTACTCCCGGCCGGCCGACTGGACAAGTGCTGTGCCGTGTTTACAGGGCCACCATCCGGAGCGATAATTGCGGGTGTAGCCAGGCAGTCAGCGCAAGTGCTGGCACAGGCAGGCAAAGCAGAGAGGGAGGTGCAGAGCACGAAGCAATGCCGCTGAGCATCATCGAGTGGAAGCGCACCCCCGGACAGTTCATCGCGATCCTCCAGGTGCTCGACCGCTTCGAGCCGGGGTCCATCCGCGAGATCGACAAGCACGGGTTCGAGACCATCCTGGGCGGGACGCTCCGGGGCACGACCAGGACCGACTGGTACGCGCTCGCGTACAACCGTCGAGAGCTGGAGTTCGAGGAGGCGAGGGCGATGGCCCGGCAGGCCCTTGATCGCTACCGAGAGTCCGAGCGTCGCTGAGCGTCGCCACGCCCCTGGCACTCTTTGTGCAAGTCCCCTGCTCAACAGCGAGAGCAGGAGGCGCTGCGGAAAGAGATGCTGAGCTTCTCGATCGCCAACGCCTTCCGGCGCACGGCCATTGCCCTCCTGGCCATCGCCGGGGTGGGGCTGGGCACGGCGCTGATGACGACGCTCTTGAGCCTGAGCGCCGGAATCGAGCATCGCTTCACGACGTCGTTCAACCGGGCGGCCGGCGACATCATCATCTCGGCGTACGACGCGCCCCTGGGCGGTCTGACCGGCGGAGGCCGGTCGCTGCCGCAGAGCTTCGTCGGCCGGGCGGCCGCGCTACCAGGCGTCCGCGCCGCCGTGCCCAGCGTCCAGGGCCCCCTGCCCAAGGGCGCGCTGCGGACCGACACGCCCTTCGGCGTCACCTTCGTCGGCGTCCAGGGGGACCACCTGGCCGACCTGGACCCGTCGCCGACGAAGCGAATCGTCCAGGGGCAGGCGCCTAGCCGGGCCGACGAGGTTCTCGTCGGCAGTCAGATCAACGACGACCTGCGGCTCCTGGGGGGCACTCCGCTCAAGGTGGGGGATGTCCTGGAGGTGCCCCGGCGCCAGACCGGCCAGCCCGTCAAGCTGCGCGTCGCCGGCATCTTCCGCACCGGCAACCTCCTCGTCGACCGGAGCATCTACGGCGACATCCAGGTGGCCCGAGAACTGTTGGGCCTGTCGAACGGCACGATCACGGCCATTCGGGTGCAGCCGGAGAGCCCGGACCAGGTCCAGCCCGTCGCCGAGCGACTTCGCAACGTCTTCAGGCCGGCGGACCCGGCCGTCCAGATTATGGTGGCCGGCCAGGCTCTGGAAGACCTCACCGGACTCCTCGGGCTCCTCGACCGGTTCCTGCTCGCGGTCTCCCTGGCAGCGGCGGTCACCGGCGGGATCTCCATCCTGCTCATCATGCTGGCCTCGGTGGCCGAGCGGATGCGCGAGTTCGGCATCCTCAAGGCGGCCGGCTGGTCCAACGGCAACATCATCGTCTCGGTCGTCATCGAGTCGCTGACGCTGGCAATCTTCGGCGCCGACGTCGGGTTCGCGCTCGGAGCCGCGGTCGTCTCGCTGCTCCGGCAGTTCCTCGGCATCGACCTGGTCATGATCACGCCAGCGCTCATCGCCGAGGTCGCCCTCTTCGCGCTGGCTGTGGGGGTGCTGGGAGGCGTGTATCCGGCGCTCCGGGCGGCCCGGGTGAGCCCCATCGAGACGCTACGCGGAGCCTGAGCGATGATGAGCGGTCAGCAGGACAGCATCGTGCTCGTCTCCGGGGTGACCAGGACCTACGGACGGGGGCGCACCGCGATCCGGGCCCTGGACGGCGTCGACCTGACGGTCAGGCGGGGCGAGTTCGCCGCGGTGATGGGGCCATCCGGGTCCGGCAAGACGACGCTCCTGAACCTCATCGGCGCGCTCGACCGACCGACCTCTGGCCAGATCCACGTCGACGGCGTCGAGGTCACCCGGCTGCCGGAGTGGCGCCTGTTCCAGGTCCGCCGCTACAAGGTCGGCTTCATCTTCCAGAGCTTCCACCTGGTGCCGACCCTCACCATTCTCGAGAACGTCCTCCTGCCGGCGCTCCCGGTCGGGATCGACGCCAAGCTCCGGCAGCGGGCGGGCGAGCTGCTCGACGCGGTCGGGCTGGACGGCCGCCGGACCCTCCGGCCGCAGGAGCTGTCGTCGGGGGAGCAGCAGCGCGCCGCGATTGCCCGGGCGCTGATGCTGGACCCGCCGCTGATCCTGGCGGACGAGCCGACCGGCAACCTGGACAGCCGGGCCGGGGCGGAGATCTTCCGGCTGATGCGGCAGCTCAGCCTGGAGCAGAGGAAAACCTTCCTGATCGTCACTCACGACTCGCGCATCGCCCGGCAGATGGAGCGAATCGTCTTTCTGAAGGACGGCCGGCTCTCGCCGACGCCCACTGTGGACCTGAACCCCGAGTTCTAGCAATAGATGGCTAGCTTAATCCAACTCTACTCAACGACTATCATCTGTGGTACAATGGTGGCTACCCAGGGGTGCAACCTCTCCCCGTCGTCCGAAAACGAGATAGAATCTCTACTAGCGGTATGTAGCGCTTGCACGGTTCTTAGCGTTATAATAGCTGTATGGCGAACGCCCGGTCGCTGAGCTGCGCTTCTCCGGCCATTCCCTCTGGGATGCCACGCCGCCGGGCGCCGGGGCCCGGACTGAGGAGGTACGAGCGATGATCGCGTCCGGACGCAGCGCTCCTGGGCAATCGGAGCCTCGCCGTCCCCTGACACTACTCGACCTGGGTCTTCGCGGGCCCACGCTCGGGGTGATCCAGCGGCTGGGCATCCTCTCGGTCGCGCAGCTGACCCAGATGGCTCCCGAAGACCTCACCGGCATGCGGCGGGTCGGCCCGGCCCGGATGATGGAGATCCGCCAGGCCCTCCAGGTTCACGGCCTCGACCTGCGGACCGACACCCCGGCCCCGCCGGTCCGAGCCTGGCAGCTCTACCGTAGGGTGCGGCTGACCTGCTGCGACACCGGCGACTGCGTCCTCGACCTGAGGACGGGGGGCGCCTCGGCGGCCGACGTCGGAGCGGTAGTCGCCAGCTTCGTGACCGCCCACCGAGCCTGCACGCGCCTGGGTGGGCGCGAGCCGGCCGTCTCCACCGTCGAGACCAGCCGCCCCGGCGCCTCCTCCTTCGACCTGCCGTCCCGGGGGGCCGATGCGGCCGCGGAGCAGGTCCGCAAGCCCCGTTCAGCCTGACCCGACCTCGCCGGGCCAACACACTAAAGCTGTCGGCGGATGGCTGTCAGCGGATTCGGGGAACGGATTACGCGGATTGGCGCTGGCAAATCCGCTCCGAGAATCCTCCACGATTCGGGGAATGGATTACACGGATTGGCCCTGCACAATCCGCTCAATCCGCTCCCATAATCCGCTGACAGCCATAGATCCGTCTCCCTCACGCCGCCGCGACGGGCGCCTCCCGCCGGCTGAACGTCAGCCCCTCCGGCCCGACGTCGATGAGCACCGCGTCGCCGTCCTTGAACTCGCCGCTCAGCAGCCGCTTCGCCAGCGGGTTCTCGACCCACCGCTGGATCGTTCGGCGCAGCGGCCGGGCCCCGTAGTTCGGGTCGAAGCCCTCGCGCGCCAGCCACTCCTTGGCCTCCGGAGTCAGCTCCAGCTCCAGCTTGCGCTCGCCCAGGCGCTTCCGCAGCTCGGCCACCTGCAGCTCGACGATCTGGCCGATCTGCTCCTCGGTCAGCGGATCGAAGACGACAATCTCGTCGATCCGGTTCAGGAACTCGGGCCGGAACGTCCGCTTCAGCTCCTGCTCGACGAGGTCGTGGACGCGCGACTGGTCCTCCCGACCGGCCGCCGACTGGAAGCCCAGCGGCACGTTCCTTCGGACGTGCTGCGTGCCGACGTTCGAGGTCATGATCACGACCGCGTTCTTGAAGTCCACGGTCCGGCCCTGGCCGTCGGTCAGCCGACCGTCGTCGAGGATCTGGAGCAGCACGTTGAAGGCGTCCGGATGGGCCTTCTCGATCTCGTCGAAGAGGATCACCCGGTAGGGCCGGCGGCGGACCGCCTCGGTCAACTGGCCGCCCTCGTCGTAGCCGACGTAGCCGGGCGGCGCGCCGATGAGCCGGGACACCGCGTGCTTCTCCATGTACTCCGACATGTCGATCCGCAGCAGCGCGTCCTCGCTGTCGAACAGGAACTCCGCCAGCGCCTTGGCCAGCTCGGTCTTGCCGACGCCCGTGGGGCCCAGGAAGATGAAGCTCCCCACCGGCCGGCGCGGGTCCTTCAGCCCCGACCGGGCCCGACGGATCGCGTCGGACAGGGCGACGACAGCCTCGTCCTGCCCGATCACCCGCTGGTGCAGCCGCTGCTCCATCTGCAGGAGCTTCTGGACCTCCGTCTCCAGCATCCGGCTGACGGGGATCCCGGTCCACTTGGCGACGAGCTCGGCGATGTCCTCCTCACGGACGGTCTCGCCCAGGTTCTTCCCGCCGAGCCACTTCTGCCGGGCCTGCTCGTACTTCTGGCGCAGGTCCAGCTCCTCGGCCCGGAGTCGCGCCGCGCGCTCGTAGTCGCGGGCGTAGCCGGCCTCGTCCTCGTCGCTGCGCAACTGCTCCAGCCGCTTCTCCATCTCGCGCAGCTCCGGCGGGATGCTGTACAGGTCTAGCTTCACCTTCGCCGCGGCCTCGTCGATCAGGTCGATCGCCTTGTCCGGCAGGAACCGGTCGGTGATGTAGCGATCCGAGAGCTGCGCCGCCGCCACGAGCGCCGAGTCGGCGATCTTAATCTTGTGGTGCGCCTCGTACTTGTCGCGCAGCCCCCGCAGGATCTCGATCGTCTCGGCGACGCTCGGCTGGCCGACGAACACCGGCTGGAAGCGGCGCTCGAGCGCGGCGTCCTTCTCGACGTGCTTGCGGTACTCGTCCAGGGTGGTCGCGCCGACGCACTGCAGCTCGCCTCGGGACAGCGCCGGCTTGAGCATGTTCGAGGCGTCGATCGCGCCCTCGGCGGCGCCCGCCCCGACGACGGTGTGCAGCTCGTCGATGAAGAGGATGATCTCCCCTTCGGCGCGGCGGATCTCGTCCATCACGGACTTCAGTCGCTCCTCGAACTCGCCCCGGAACTTCGAGCCGGCGACCAGCGCGCCCAGGTCGAGCGAGATGACGCGCTTGCCGCGCAGCATCTCCGGCACGTCGCCCGAGACGATGCGCTGCGCCAGCCCCTCGACGATGGCGGTCTTGCCGACCCCCGGCTCGCCGATGAGCACCGGGTTGTTCTTCGTCCGGCGCGAGAGCACCTGGATCACCCGGCGGATCTCGTCGTCCCGGCCGACGACCGGATCGAGCTTGCCGGTCTGGGCGAGCTGGGTGAGGTCTCGCGAGTACTTCTGGAGCGCCCGGTACTTGCTCTCGGCCCGGGGGTCGGTCACGCGCTGGGTGCCGCGGATGTCGGCCAGCGCCTGGTAGACTCTCTCCTGGTCGACGCCCATCTCGCGCAGCATCCGGGCGACCGGACCCTCGCGCTCGCCGACGATGGCGATGAAGAGGTGCTCGGTGCCGACGTACTCGTCCTGGAGCCGCGCCGCCTCGGCCGCTGCCTGGTCGAGGACGCGCTTGAGCTGCGGCGTCACGTAGACCTGCATCTGCGGCCCACTGGAGTGGCCGACGCGCGGCCCCGTCTGGAGGATGCCGTTCAGCCGGCGCCGGGCCTGCTCGACGTCGGCGCCGAGGCGCTCGAGGATCTGCACCACCAGGCTCTCGGGCTGCTCGAGCAGCGCCAGGAGCAGGTGCTCGACGTCGAGCTGGTTGTGCTCCATCTCCTGGAGTATCTGCTGGGCGCGAGCGATGGCCTCCTGGGCTCGCTCGGTGAACTTGTCGAATCTCACTGGTTTCCTCCTGGGTCGGGGTCCTGGCACGCCCTCATCCCGCCTTCGGCACCCTTCTCCCGCGCGCGGGAGAAGGGCTGGGGATGAGGGCCAGCTTGGCTCAGGCTCCGAGGTTCTCGTCCATCCGGGCGACGGCGTCGGGGCCCGGCGGGACCACCTCGGCCTCCACCGGCTCGCCCAGCGCCTGGCGCAGGCGGCGGACCTCCGCCATCATCTCTTGCTGCAGCTCGCGCATCTGGCGCTCCATCTCGGCCATCCGCTCGGTCATCTTGAGGATGACCTCGACCCCGGCGAGGTTGACCCCAAGGTCGTCGATGTAACGGTGGATCTGCTGGAGGCGCTCGACGTCTCTGGCCGAGTAAAGCCTGATCTTGCCGTCGGAGCGAGCGGGCCGGATCAGCCCGAGCCGCTCATAGTAGCGCAGCGTCTGCGGGTGCATGTGCACCAGCTTGGCCGCCACGCTGATGATGTAGCAGGGCTCGTCGCCGATGTCGGCGGGTCGGTCGTCTTCCACCACGCCCGTCCTCCTATTCCAAGTTGCCCGGCGGCCCTGGCGAGCCCCCGGCGCGCAACCCCCACTCGAAGACATGATATGGCTTGAGTGGGGCATTGTCAAGTTTTGTGCGGCGGGTTGGGGAAGGATGCTTGGAGGCTGGTGCAGCAGGGAGACTGTTACAGACCCGCGAACTGATAGACGCCGTCGAACTACTTGACTAGCAGTAAGCTAGGCTTTATCCATTCACGCCACGAAGGCGAGCGTCTCACTGAGGCGCTCCAGTAGTGGTCGCGGGATTTGCACGATATCGGGTTGATCCGGCGACAGGTGAAAAGTGACCGGCCAGAGATGCTGGCGGACCAAGGCAAGAGTGTCGGCGAACGTGGGCAGCGGCTTGGCATACCAGGCGGTCTGGCGGGTCGGCAGCGGGTCGTGGCGGAGGAGCCCCTTGGCGCACAGCGTGACCAAAGAGAACAGCCCCAACAAGGCTGGCGTCGTGCGCGCGATCGCCAGGTCCGACCATTGCCGCTGAGTCTCGATACCCAGGTGGGTCCGCACCTCGTGAAAGGTGACTTCCAGTTGCCAACGCAAGACGAACCACTCGACGATCTGCTGAGCATCGACGTTCAGGTCGGTACACAACAGCGCCTGCGGCTCGAAGTGGCCTTCGGGGTCGCGGACGATCACCCAGCGGATCGACACTGGGGGCATTCCACCGTGGTACCAGATGGCAGTGCCCGTGGCAAGCTCGGGCTCGCGCTCGACTTCACCATACCAGCGAACCAGCACTCGCCGCCACTCGGTCTTTGGGTCAGCCAACCGTGCCTGCAGAGTCGGCTGCCGCTTGCCTTTGAGGCGTGGTCGCCCCTTGGTCGACT
>Ga0315282_10010476_pt1 | contig 14539 bp, 11 predicted proteins | sample YL17G07_20_MG_FD_203693 | JGI IMG/M metagenome (GOLD analysis project Ga0315282, IMG submission 203693) | Sediment microbial communities from Yellowstone Lake, YNP, Wyoming, USA - YL17G07_20 | ecosystem: Environmental > Aquatic > Freshwater > Lake > Sediment | place: USA: Wyoming | collected...
CAGAGAAGAAAGATAAGACAGAAGAGAATGACACAGGTGAAGACTAACAATCCGATGAAGGTCCTCTTTTTTGGCCTAGCTTCCAATGTTATCCTCTAAAAATCTGGGTTTCAGATCAAAGTTCAGATGAGCCGGCTGGAACCGACCCGTAGATATTTTAACAAATTTCAGAGCCAGTCACCACTAAAATTTGCCCGACTGATTTCCTACCGGGATGTTTCGCAATTGTCCAGGGAAAGGACACTGGCGTCGGTTTTTTATTGACATTGAGAAGTGAGCGGTAGGTATAATAACAAAGATAAGTGAATCATCTCTCGACCCGATGTTTTTTAGAACATCAGACCATCCTTGAGCTCTTACGTAAAGGAGGCTGCACGGGAGAGATGTGTGAAAAGACAGTCAGTAAGAGATATTGGGTCTTCCCTTTCGTCGCCTTCTTAATGGTTGGGTCGTTGTTTTCTGCTTCTTACGGGGAAGAGGCGAATCAATCCAAATACGGCTTTTCTGTTTTTGGAGGGAGAGGTGACACAGGGCATAATAAACCCCGTGTGAATGTATACGGACTTCTTCCTCGTTTCGATTTGCCTCTTTACAGGAATTGGTATTTGGAGTTTGAAGGAAATTTTTCTTATTGGGGCATCTCTGGTGAACAAGATTTCTACTTTTTGGGTGTTGATGCCAATATTCTTTTTAAACCCATCGAACGAAAATGGGGCTCTTTATTTATACTCGCCGGGGGAGGGTTTGGTTATGACAGCGCTGGCAAGAGGGTGATCGAGATCGGAGATTCGCACGTGGGAGGAATTTATCAGGCCGGTGCAGGCATTTACTATTACCTTGGAAAAGGATTGGCACTGAGGGTAGAATATCGTTTCTATCATGTCTCTGATCCCTTCAGGGGCGATAGAGGGTTGAATACACACAATGCTCTATTGGGAATTTCATTTTAGGCGGGATTTCAAGCTTACTTAGAATATTGGGCAATCTTTTCGTTTAGCTTGATCAGGAGGGGATCGAACCCCTTGCTTCTGAGGAAACTCGTATAATCCGCTCGCTTCAAGGCGAGGTCACTGACGCCGTCTGCGACAACATTGATGATCCGCCATTGGCTGCCGACCCGGTGCAACAGGTAGTCCAACTGGACCTGTCCGCCGTCGGCCTTGATGAGTTGGGTCTGAACCAGAATTCGGCCCCCGCTTGCCTCTTTTTCTGAAATCACCTTGAAGCGTTCTCCGGAATACGTATCGAAGTTGGCCGCATAAGTAGCGATACTGAGCTTACCGAACGTCTCAACAAATTTTGACCTTTGTTCGATACTAAAAGTCCCCCAATATCTACCTAATACCGTCTTGGCGATAAAGGGCATGTCGAAGCCGGCAGTTATGACTGGCGCAAGCTGATCGTATCGACCCTGGTACCCGATTTGGTTGCCATCCTTCATAACGATGAGAAGCGTTCTGTGCAAGTTTTCAACGACATCGGTTGCCGGATGAGCGCTGGCCCAAGGCAATGGCTCGACCACATGGACGGCAAGAAGAAGGAGTATCAATAGACCAGCCCGTTTCAAATCATCCTCCCGCCGTCTATGGGCAATTCTTGAGCCATTGGGCCATCGGTCCGGGGACCACGCACGTAGACCCAAAGCGCCTTGAAGGGATGTACGAAAGCGTCATTGACTGCCGTTGGCTCGAAACCGCTATGGAGCATGCAATTGGCGCACTCGGGGTTACGACCGTTGCCATAGTGACTCCAATTCGTCTCCTCCATAAGGGCCTTGAAACTTGGGGCATAACCCTCCTTCGTCAGCAAGTAGCAAGGCCTCTGCCAGCCAAAGATATTCCGCGTAGGGTTACCCCACGGGGTGCACTCGTAAGTTTGATTGCCCGCCAGAAAGTCGAGGAATAGAATCGACTGATTGAACTTCCATTTTCGACCTTTACCGAGTTTGAGGATGTCGCGGAAGAGAGTGATGCTTCGTGCCCTCATCAGGAAGATGTCCTTTTGGGGTGCCTGGGAATATCGGTAAGCAGGTGACACCATCATACCTTCAACTCCCAAGCTCATGACAAAATTAAAGAAACCTGAAACCTCTTGCGCCGCGATGCCCTCATAAAGGGTACAGTTAATGGCGACCCGAAACCCTTTCGCACAAGCCAGCTTGATGGCCTCCACCGCTGAATCATATACCCCTTGGCGACAAGCTAAGGCATCGTGCCTCTCCCGATTACCGTCGAGATGGATGGAGAGGGTGAGATAGGGCGACGGAGTATAATCTCTGATACGTGTTTTGAGTAATAGTCCATTGGTGCAAAGGTAGACAAACTTTTTCCTTTTTATGAGACCGGAGACAATCTGAGGCATCTCGTCATGGATCAGAGGTTCTCCGCCAGAAATGGCCACAATAGGCGCACCGCATTCATCGGATGCTGAGAGACATTCGCCCGCACTGAGACGGCGGTCGAGAATCTCTTCCGGATAATCGATCCGACCACAACCGGCACACTTCAGGTTGCAGCGAAACAAGGGCTCCAACATCAACACCAGTGGGTAGCGCCGCCTTCCCCGAAGCTTCTGGCTGATCACGTAGCGCGAAATGCGATATTGTTGAACGAAAGGCACGCCCATGGTCGTTTCCTGTGATTAACTTTGAGGGAAGAGGGAATCCGGCAGGCGAAAGATCATTCTTTCAGGCTCACCCTCCATCTCGTTCACCGTGCTTACCCCGTAAGCCTGCAACCTCTTTAGAACCTTTTGCACCATGGCCTCGGGCGCAGAGGTTCCGGCGGTAATGCCCACCCGGGTCTTTTCCAAGAACCAGGCAGGATTCAGATCATTAATATCCTCGATCAAATAGGCAGGCAAGCCACTCTGTTCACCTACCTCCCGCAGGCGGTTCGAGTTAGAGCTGTTACGGGCTCCCGCCACTAAAAATAAGTCTACGTCTTTTGCCAGTTGCCGGACCGCATTCTGCCGGCTCTGCGTGGCATAGCAAATATCGCTTAACTCAGGACCTTGAATGTTGTACCAGCGGCTTTTTAAGGCATCGATCACTTCGCGGGTATCGTCAAGACTGAGCGTCGTTTGAGTGACATAGGCGAGGCGATTCGGGTTTCTGACTATTAGCCTTTCCACTTCCTCTTTCCTCGAAAGCACATAAACGGGGCCATCCACCCAGCCCCGGGTGGCTTCCACCTCCGGATGGCCGGGATGGCCGATGATGATGACCTCGAAGCCTCCTCGGCTGTATCGCTGGGCCTGGAGATGAACCTTGGTCACCAATGGGCAGGTGGCATCGATGATCTTCAAATTTCTTTTTTCTGCCTCTTTGACCACGGCGGTGGCTACACCGTGGGCGCTGAAAATGGTCACCGCACCGGCAGGGGCGTCATTAAGCATTTCAATAAATAAGGCACCCTGGTTTTTCAAATCCTCGACGACGTGGTGATTATGGACGATCTCATGCAGCACGTAAACAGTTGTGCCGTAAATCTCGAGGGCACGCTCTACGATCTTGATGGCGCGAACCACTCCTGCGCAGAATCCACGGGGTTGAGCGAGTATCACTTTCATGGGTCGATCCAAATTTGGATATACATAAAATGATAATCGTCTATGAAAATAATTGTCAAGTGCAATCCGATATATTTTTTGTGAGAGAAGAGTCGAAAAATATTGACAAACAAACATGGAAATTTGATATTAATTCGGGAGCACGGGAGCCTGCTTGCGGCTAAGGGGGGAAAGAGAAAGCAGGTTCAAGAGTGAAGGAGCGCTTACCTTTGATAAACGGAGAAGTAAAAGAATGGCATGGGATCTTGCGGTCGATGCCGCCGGTTCTACCGGGCGGCTTCATAGTACCCGAGATATAAGGCAGGGGCATCTCAGCGAAAGGGAATAAAGAGTGACTTTCATTATCCAGGCTTGAGCGAAGAAGAGATCCTGAAAGCCGTCGAAGACCTCTACGCCCGCTATTATTTCCGTCCCAAGATTATCTTCCTGATCGTTCGCCGGGCTTGGTTCGACGGAAACGAACGGAGGCGCCTACGCCAAGAAGGAAAGGAGTTTTTAGGGCTTCGTGCTAAGAGGAAGGGTTTTATTTATTCTGCAAAACCAGAGGCATGACTGGATGGATCATTGGAGAGATTTGCTCTGCGACCGGATCGGGACTGTGAAAAAATGGGAAAGACCAAAGGTTCGAGTGCCGCGATGGTGACGACTCATGACCCCTGCCGCCAGAGAGCTTCCTTGAGGAAGACCATTGTCGTACTGATTCTGTCCATATTCGCCCAGGCGACCGGAAATGTCTTCCTGAGCATGAAGATGAAGGAGATCGGTAACAACAACTGGTCAACTTTTTTTGCCCAAGCCGTTGATAGTCCTACCGTTTGGTTTGGAACAGCCCTCCTAATCATTGGTTTTATTTTCTTTGCCGCCGCTCTTTCCTGGGCGGATTTGAGCTTCGTTGTTCCCGCTGTCTCCGCGGAAGTCGTGGTGAATGTGTTGTTCGCCAACTACTTCTTGGATGAAGTCGTTTCCCTGACGAGATGGACGGGGGTTCTATTCATTTCCCTCGGCGTCATCCTGGTTTTACGATCCGAGAGGCAAAGAGTCAACCGGGAAAGCAAAGAGATCCCGACTAGTGGGGGCCGATGAAAACCGCAATTCTGATTGCCATGATTGTGTTAGCCGATTCGGCGGGGGACGTCTTTCTGACCAAAGGAATGAGGCAAGTGGGGAAGATCTCCGCCCTCAATCCGAGAGCCATTCTGACCATCGGGGGAAGGGTGATCAGTAATAGGAGCTTTCTCTCCGGCATTTTTTTCATGGCCATTACCTTTGTCTCATTTCTGATCGTTCTCTCCTGGGCTGACTTAAGTCTTGTTTTTCCAGCCAAATCGTTGGTGTATGTCCTCAGCACCCTTGGAGCGAAATTCTTCCTGGACGAAACGGTTACCTTTCAGCGCTGGACAGGGATCGTCCTCGTCTGCCTGGGAGTCGCTTTGACCTCCCTGCCTTGAGACTCGACCCGATTAGACCGCAAGTTGTTGATCCTTCGACGGCGCCAAACTCCGCCCTTTAGGGTGGAGGTGAAAGCGCTGCTCCGCTTCAACCCTGAGCCGTCGACCTGAGCTCTGGCCGAAGGGCAGACTCCAGGCTTTAGCCTGTGGAAAGTCGAAGGGTTGGTTCCCGAATGAGACAGAGACGCACGTGCATTACAAAAGGGTGTTCTTGGCCAGTGACTTCGCGATCTCCCAGAACGGCCCCGGGAACTTGTGCGCGGAGGCGAGAACCTCGTCGAGGGCACGGACGAACCAGTCAACATCCTCCCGTGTTATGACGAGCGAAGGCGCGATTTTCAGTACATCCTGGTTGGACCCTGCCACTTGCGTCAGCACGGCATGCTTCTCCAGGAGGGGGATCGTCAAGGCCTGGGCGAAAAGCCCCCGGTTGATCTTGTGCATGAACGTCCATGCCTGCCGGAGCATAAACGATTCCGGCTCCCCCAGCTCCACGCCGATAATGAGTCCCTTGCCGCGGACCGCCTTGACCAGCTCGTATCTTCGCATCAAGGGCTGCAGCGACTGGAGGAAGTAGGCGCCCATCTCGCGGCAACGGGCAAGGAGGTCTTCGCCGTCCAAGACGGCGAGGGCGGCCAGGCCCGAGACCATGGCGAGATTGTTCCCGCCGAACGTTGTTGCGTGGACCTCCGAGCGGTCGAGGCGTGAGAAGACGCCTTGCATGATTTCCTTCCGTGTGATCACGGCTGAGACAGGAACCATCGCGCCGCTCAGCCCTTTGGAGAGGCAGACGATATCCGGTTCCACCTTCCAGTGCTCGGCCGCGAGGAACGTCCCCGTCCGCCCGAAGCCAGTGTGGATCTCATCCAGGATCAGGATTGCCTTGTGCCTCCGGCAGAGATCCTGCACCCTTGGCAAATAATCGTTAGAGGGGATGATGATTCCCGCCCCGACCTGGATAGCCTCGAGAACGACCGCCGCCACGTTCCCGGCGCCGAGATCCCGCTCGAGCGCTTCGGCGTCGTTGAACGGGACGGCCTTTGTCTCCGGGAGGAGAGGGCCGAAGCCCTCTCGCCACATCGCGTGGCCGGTCACGGAGAGGGCGCCGTACGTGACGCCGTGATACGAATGATCCGCGTACAGGATTCGCGGGCGCTTCGTAACGCAGCGGGAGAATTTGAGCGCCGCTTCGATCGCCTCCGATCCCGAGTTTGCGAAGAAGACCATATCGAGCCAGGGGATTCGCTTGACCAGCGCTTCGGCGAGGAGGCCGGGGAGGAGCGGGATGTCGAGCTGGATCAGGTTGGGGAGAGATTCGCCCAGAACGTCCGCAAGGGCCCGACGGACGACAGGGTGGTTGTGGCCGACGTTGGAGACGCAGAAGCCGGAGACGCAGTCCAGGTAGCGACGGCCGTCTTTGTCCCAAAGGTGGCACCCCTCTGCGCGTGTGAATATCCGGTCGTAGCCGATGAGCTGCATCGACTTGACCCAAGCTGGGTTGATGTACCTCGCGTGCAGCTTCGAATTCTCCCCCAGCCGCTGCCGGAACAGGTTTAGGATGTCGAATTCAATCGGGGGGGCATCATAACGTCGAGGGGATTGAGAGCCATCCATTCTAATAAGGTTACGGACTTCGGCCGTGACGCATCGGACGGGGCCGCGCGCGGATCTGCCGGGTCGCCTCCTTTATCAGTGATAAAAACTCGCTTTAGGTTGGGAGAATATAAGAAAACGGAGCTCCGTGTCAAGCAAAAAGACCACGACGCGGCGAGGTCCTTTCTTAAGCTCCTCGCAAGCCCTTCAAAAAGGTTTCACATTCGGGTAGTCGTCACTGGCCGGAATGTGCCCCGCAAATCCCGCCCTTTAGGGTGGGTCGAGGGGCACCCTATAAACGGAAACTACCTCACCGGGAAGCCCCGCCCTCTAGGGCGGGGAGCTTCACTTCATTCCCGCCGCTTAGATTCTTGAATGCGGGTAATTCTCTGGGATCTCCGGGTTAGGATCTCGATCAGATTCCCTTCGTTTTTCGTGAAGACGCATCGCCCATAATGTTACGGCAAAGAGATAAGTCCCGACCGTCGTTCCTATGAGAAACCAATTCAAGCGATGGATCAAAGCGGAGGCGACGACAAGGTAGGCAAAATCACTGTTGGTCAACAGGGCCATGAATCTGGTGATTTTAGGTGACTGTCTCAACTCGTCCTGGCTCCGCCTTAGAATATTGTAATAGACCGAAATAGCACAAAGCCCAAACCCTCCAACGAGAAACAATAAGAGCTTCAGGTATATTCCATCCCCGGTATCATGGTAAAGACCGAAGGCTATCCCTGAAAAAATCGCCACATTGACGATGTTATCCGTTATCATATCCAGGTAGTAGCCGAACTGACTGTCCTGGAGCCTCAAGCGGGACACCTCACCGTCCACACCGTCGATCACGGCGAAGGAGAGAAAGAGAAGGGAACCGATAAGCTGTGGCCAGTAACCTGGCCGTGATAGCAAGAGAGCTCCTATCAGGCCGATTGTCACGCCGGTAAGGGTGATTTGATTGGGCGTCACTCTGGTGTGGGCGAGCCTCTTGCTGATGAAACGGGAGACCCGCCGATCCAGATGACGAGCTAAGAATCCGTCTCGTTCCTTGGTTTGGAAAGCAAGACCGGCCGCCAGTTTGGCCTCTGAAATTTCTGTCTGATCCGCCCCCTTCTCGATCGCATAAGGTAGCCCCGAAGCTCCCTGTACCTGGTGCGCTTTGTCCAGAAGGGAGGGGGCCCCTGAGGGAGGCGACCAAAGGATTTTAAGAAGTGGGACAAGATCGGTGAGGCTTACTACATAAATTCCGTCAGTCTCCCCCTTTTCTTTCGTTCTCAGAGAATAAAGATTCTGCGCGGCTGCAGCCTCCATTAAACGCATGAGGGAATACTTGTCAAGGACATGATTGGCTTTCAGCGCGAGTACCCGCTCTCCTCCAGGGATGGCGAGGTTATTTAAGACCCGATCTAAAAGTTCTGGGTCTTCGACTTGGTGGAATGCTTCTGGTGTAAGGAGGTCAGAAACAATTGGCCGGAGAGGATTCACACGGCCAACGACGTATATTGTTTGAATTCCTATCTGGCGAACGAGAAGAACAATTCTGCGGATGACCGAGATTCCGAATACCGGTAGTTTTCCGTTTTCGTCAGGGGCAAGTATGATCGCAGTTTTTATTTTAGATTGGATCTCATGTTCCATGGGGCGATATTGGCAAATACGTGTGAGTTCGTTCCATCCGGCATTTCAGGGCAAAAACTGTTATAATAATTATCATAAGGGGAAGGGAAGTTAATGTCAATTCTTCCCTCAGGCGAACGTGAGGAAACTTATAGGTCTGTTTCCCAAATTATTGTAATTTTGTTGAAATGGATAGAAGGATTCAATAGAATAAACCAATAGAAGCTCGACGGATATCTTTCCGCGGTCTTTAGATGGTCTTACCCCACACATGAAACTCTTTATTATTCAACCATCCCATTACCGATCGAAATCAAATTTAACTTTGCATAAGGCCAGGAGGAGACCTCTGGTTGGCCTGACATTACCGTATCTCGCTGCCCTTACCCCCAGAGGATGGGAAGTCACGTTAATCGACGAGCAATTAATGGACATCGATTTCAAGGCTCCCGTGGATGTAGTGGCGATCACTGCCTGGACGATTAACTCTTTTCGGGCTTATGAAATTGCAGATCGGTTCAGGGAACGGGGAGTCCCTGTGATCATGGGTGGCCCCCACGCCTACTTCTACTCAGATGAAGCGGCTGAACATTGCGATGCGGTAGGTATTGGAGAGGGGGAGAAGATCTGGGGTTTGATGCTTGAAGAAGCTGCCCGGAGACGACTCAAAAAGGTCTATCGAGCTAATCACCTTCCAGACCTGAAGAATCTTCCCTTGCCGCGGTATGATCTCTTGAATCTCCAGAAATATGGTCTGATCAAGACTTTTTCAGTCCAATCTTCCCGTGGGTGTCCTTTCACATGTGAGTTTTGCTCGGAACGTTTCTACCTTGGCCACAGCTATCGTTTTCGCCCGGTTGAAGAGGTGATCGATGAAATTAAACGGAGCAAAGCCAAGAACATTCTCTTTGCAGATAGTAATTTTGCAGGCAAAATCTCTCATACGGTGGGATTGATGGAAGCCCTCCTTCCCTTAAAGGTACGTTGGTCGGCCCTTTGGTCAGCCTATCTCTGCAACAATGAAACGTTTATGGATCTTGCCAAGAGAAGCGGCCTCTTGCATCTCAATATCGGAATAGAAAGCATCGACCAAGATACGCTTTCGGGGCTGAATAAGAGAATCAATCAGGTCAAAGAATATGAGAATATTTTGCACAACCTGCGGAAGAGGGGAATCAGTTATTCTCTTAATTTCATTTTCGGCTGGGATACGGAAAAGGAGGATGTGTTTGCCTCTACCCTGGCCTTCCTGAAGAAGGAGAAGGTGCCCGTTGCCTATTTCAATATTTTGGCTCCTCACAAGGGAACGCCTCTTTATGAGCGTATGAAGGCGGAGAATAGAATCATCGCCATTGATGACATCGGCCGGTGGCCGGGCATTCACTGCTACATCCAGCCCGCCTATTGCTCCGCTGAAAAGCTGGAACGGTATGTCAAAGAAATGTATTCCGAGTTTTACAGCTATGCTTCAATCTTTTCCCGCCTCCCTTGGCCCATCACGAAAGCCAACATCGCGTCCTGGGTCGTGAACCTGTCCGAGAGAAAAGTGTCCCGTGCAGGCGCCGCCATAGAAGATTTTGATGCGTACTAAAAAAGAATACTGAGATCAACCAGGTTGGTTTGAACCGCGTGAGCTCAGGGTTGTGCAGGGCATCGTCCTGCACACCGTGTGGTGCCCCGAACCGTGCTGGTTCAGGGCGGTGCAAGGCTTCGGGCTCGCAAGGACAAGTTATTTAATGCGTTCGTATTAGTACTCGGTTAATTGACAACAGCGATTGCAGATAGGAAGAAGTCCGCCGTGATCCATAAGCATTTTGCGAAATTTGATAAAATTCGAACCCTGCCAGATCTCCAGGAAAGGGGTCTGATAGACATTTCCCATGGAAAGCGGAGCATCTGTAAAGAGATTACAGGGATAGACATTGCCATCTGCGTCGACGGTGGGTTCATCAAACGGCACAGGGCAAGGGCCTCGGCCAAGATCCCAGGAATAATCCAAATAAAGGCGAGGGATTTGGTTAAAGGGGATATGAGGCAGAGGCTCTATTAAGAAGTCGAAAGGTTCCTTCTTAAGGTCAGAAAGGATTCTTACGACTTTGGTACCTTCTTCAGCAAAGTCCGAGTAGTCATCCCGAAACCCTCCGGGTGAAACGATCCCTTGTTCAACATCAAAGTAATGTTTGACCAGATCAATATATTTTTTTTCTGCTTGATCCGGGATAAAAATCGGGGTGAGCTTGATTGCCAGGAGATCAGCCAGCTCCTTTCCTCGTAAATCTTGGCAGAGGTTTCTTAGCGCTGTCGCACCATTGTGTCGATTCATTGTGAAGGCAATCTGTACCAAAGGGATGCTTTTCCCTAGCTTCTTTTTCATTTCCGAAAGGGCATTAAGTCCTTTCATCGTTCTGTCATAAGCCCATTCCTCACCTCTGATTCGGTTATGAGTCTCTCTGCTTCCGTCGAGGGAGACCGTCACGCATTGAACAGAGGATTCAACAATCGGCCGCGCAAATTTATCGAGGAGCGTCCCATTCGTCACAAATTTAACATAAAGGTTTCGCTTGCCCATCCGGTAAAGCAACTCATCAAATTGAGGGTACAATAAGGTCTCTCCTCCCTCCATATCGACCATTTTCAACCCCATAGGTATCAATTCACCCAGGATACGATCGATCACTTCGGCATCGAGTCGCTTCCGCCTTTTCGACTTATCGTACGCGAAATAAGAGCCGGTCTCCCCCCATTGGCCGCACATTTTGCATCGGAGGTTGCAATCATATAAAATACGAAGATTGAGTTTTGTTGGAAAGTAGGTGCCAGCTGAAGGCATCCGGCCCTGTTTCAAGATCTTCCTGATCCGCGTCGATTGTCTCCGTCTCAGGGCATAAAAATAGTAACCGTAATTTGCCTTTACGGTTTCCCAAAGCCTCCAATAAAGTTTTAGTCGCGTTTTGGAAAGCAGCATCGATTTCTTTCCTGATACCTTGATGTCAAACCTCGATAATTTTCCCGCCCTTGAGTACCCGAAACTGACGATTTTTCCAATGCACGGTTTTCCCTCTCAATCAGTTTCTCTCAATGGCCTGCTGCTGCATGCGCATCTTTGTCAAAAGGGCTTGGTAGGATTCCTTTCGGATCACCCTCGAGAAGGATTTCTGGTAGTTTTGGATAATGCTGACGCCGTCAATGGCCACATCTTCCACAAGCCACCCCTGTCCCATGGCTCCCAAAGAATAATCCACAGGAATCTCTTCGTTCATCCGGACGATGATCGTTTTTACGTTTGCCTTGCTCTGATCGGAATCTTCTTTGGTGTAGAGAATTTTTTCCCGGCCCAGAAAGTCAAGGACGAGCTTCGTGTAGGAATCCTGAAAAAGATCTTGAAAAATAGCCTTGAATTCTAAACGCTTTGGCTCGCTCAATGTTTGCCAGTGTTGGCCTAATGCCTGCTCTGCCATGGCATCGAAATGGAAATTTTTGGCGATGATTTTTTTGACGGCAGTCCTTTTCTCATTCCGGAATTCATGGGCTTGGAGCTGAGGGTTCGTCTGTATTGCCATCACTTCCTCCAAAATAGACCGAACCCACTCCGTAGGAGTCCCTGCCCCGGAAGAGGCGTCTTGGAGGATAAGAGATAGACCAAAGAGGATTACGAACGCAAAAATAGTCGATCTTTTCATTTTAACTCCTTCGACTTCGTTAAAAGTTGCAAAAGGGCGGGTAAGAAAAGGACCGCTGCTGCAAGGATCACCAGACTTCCGATCATCGTCAATAGCCCCAGGCTGTAAAGACCTTGATGGCTTGATAGGGTGAGGCTTCCAAAACCCACGGTGGTCGTCAACCCTGCAAGGATAACCCCCTGGCCGGTGCTGGATGGAAGAATGACACCTGCTTCTCGCTGCCGCCAGCGTTGAACAATGATGATCCCATATTCAACCCCGGCTCCGACCACAAGGGGTAAGAAGATGCTGTTGGCCAGATTTAAATCTACCCCGAAAACATACATCACCCCAAAAGTCCATATCGTTCCCACTACCAGAGGCGTCATGGCCAACAGGGTGGAAAGAAGGCTCCGGAAAGTAACCAAAAGTAGAAGGAAAATGAAAATAGACGCGTAGAGTGCAGCGAGAATGCAGGCATCCCGAAAGGCCTTTGTAAAAACGTAAAGGGTCACCGGATCTCCGACGGCCTCGGGATCGGCAGCTGTGAGATCGTGAACGAATTTTCCGAGGATCTCGGGCTCCCAGATATTCTGGCTGGGAAAGACCCGGATGAGATAGAGACCGTTTTTGCCCACAAACAGTTCGAGCAAGGTTTTTGGCAGGTCATCAACCCTCATCGGGGGTGCATTGATGCTCGCCTGGAGATCGTCAAGCTTATCGTTCAAGTCTCCAATCAAGGCTGTCTCGAAAGTCTGAAGTCTATGGAGCAGCCGCGATCGCTCCATGGAACGGAAGCGCTGCCTGAGATCGCTGATAAGGGCGCCTGCCTCCATCATCTGTGTTTTGACAGGTGGGCTGACCTCCCACCCGGAGTCGAGCATCTTGAAATGAATTCTGCCCAGAATCTCATTTAGCTCCGAAAGGTTCACCGTTCGGCTGGGGATCTGGAAGGGATGGATGCCTGCCAGGAGGGGTTTCATCTCTTGGAGCAGATCGATCTTTTCTTTCTGCTCAGGGGGCAGCAAGGTGACAACGCTTTCCACTCTCGAAACGGAGGGAAGGGCTTCAAGAGCCTTCGTCTTCTTTTCAACCTCTTCGAGGGAGCGGGCAAAGACTGCTCCTTGCATGCTGGGATGCTTCGAATCTTCGATCAGTTTTTTCTCCCATTTGACCGATTCCGATCTTCTGGACTGGAGCCGTAACATATTCAGGTCAAATCTGATCTGACTCGCTCCCCATAATGAAAAAACGGACCCAACGCAAGCGATCACCAAGACAAGAAGAGCCTGGCCCCTCGAAAATTTCAAGAGGGGCCTGACGGGGCCTGAGGGCAGCGGAGGTCCTGCGGTGCCTTTGGTCTTATCAAACATTAAGATGAGAGGAGGCAAAAGGCAGAGTGTCATCATCGTGGCAGTGATTAATCCCATGGAGCAAATGATCCCCAGTTCCATCAGACCTCTAAAACCGGTAAGGACGAGGGGGAAGAAAGAGAGGGCTGCGGAAAGGCCTGCCAAGAGAACCCCGGGGCCAAGCTTCGTCATCGTTGCCTGGAGGGCTTCTTTTTTTGAAGCACCTCGGCTCTCGTGCTCCTCCCGGTAGCGTGAGACCCAATGGACGAAATAATCATCTCCCAGACCCAGGAGCATGGGCGCGAAAGATACGGAGAGGATATTGAGATGACCGATCAACAAGGTGGTCAGCCCAAAGGTGAGAGAGAGCGCGACCAGGCTCTGTGTGATCTCCATTAGAGGCCTCCGGATCCCGCGCCAAAAGAGGACAAGAAGGATCGAGAGCCCTGCCAGTGAGACCGTGGTAGCGAGACCCATGTCTTTAAAGGCAACTCCCATCTCATCCTCGTCAAGGGCCCCCGGTCCGGTGACCCCTACTTGGATGCCGGGAAAATCGGCCTGAACCCCGGCAATCGTATTCCTCAGGGCGATCAAAGATTCCTGTCCCGTGGTAAAATGACTGCCCATTTTCCTAGGGGTTACAAAAAGAAGTAAGTAACGCTTATTTTCTGTCCAGAAATATCCCTCCTCAGACGTCACCCCCCAGGATTGTTTGGTGAGAAATGATTCCCATGGAGAAACGAGAGAGGCATCTCCGTCTAACCACTCCTTCATCTCACGGAGAACGCGAACCAGAAAATCGAGATTGAGCGGTTCTTTCCCGTCCTCCATCGACTTCTCTTCAAGAAACCCGGTGAAGAGTTCTCCCACCATTCTTGAGGTCATCTCTTGATTGATCTGTCTGAATAAATCGGTCAGGGTGGGCGACTGCACAATATTCTGAATAAAGCCCCGGTATTCGTGAAGCGAGTCGCGAAGGATTAAAAGGTCTTTCTTTTCCAGATAGAGAAGGGCCCAGCGCTTGAAAAGCTTTGGCTCCACGCGAAAGAAGATCTGATGGTAATGGTCTCGATCTGCTTCGAGACGGGGGGCAAGGGCGTGGAGGAACTTCAAAGAACGGGAAGGGTTCTGGTTCTCAATGGCCACCACGAAGCCGCCCAGATCTTCAAACTGATCCATTTGTTCCGACAGCTTCATCAATCGATGGCTTGGAGAGATCAGCTCCTTCTGGCTCGTCAGGAACCCCAAATTCGTCACGGTATAAAAAATGGAAAGCACCGCGAGTGCTAAGGCAACACAGAGG
>Ga0315282_10010479_pt1 | contig 14536 bp, 16 predicted proteins | sample YL17G07_20_MG_FD_203693 | JGI IMG/M metagenome (GOLD analysis project Ga0315282, IMG submission 203693) | Sediment microbial communities from Yellowstone Lake, YNP, Wyoming, USA - YL17G07_20 | ecosystem: Environmental > Aquatic > Freshwater > Lake > Sediment | place: USA: Wyoming | collected...
TGTTGATGTAAGAGACGTTTAGTGCTTTGTTCGTCTCATTCAGGTTTATCCACCCGCCTACTGTGCCGTTGTTGTACTGCAGCGTTATGTTCGCAGCCACATTCCCGTTGACAGATGTAGCGTTGCAGAAAATGTCACTATCCGTATCACCACGATAGACGTTGGAGACGTTTCCTATCGCCACGGTCGAGAGCGAAGCAGGCAGAGCAGCACCACTAGTTATGTTTACCTGGAAATTGCCAGAGTCGTTCGCGCTAGTGGCTGTCGAAGTGAAGTTAGCATCAAGCCAGTACTGCATGTTGATAGAACCAGTGGCGTTCACAGTCCAGTTCAGCTGGCATATCTGGCCCGCGCTCATTGCGCCACATGACGCCGGGTTTGAAGCTACTGGTAGCGTTTCATATACCCTCATCTCAGGATTGTCGGTGTCCCCAGATAGAATGGCTGAGATGTCATTGTAGCTATCGTTATTTGCATCGCCTATGGCCAACATCTGTGCATTGCCCGAGCCGCCCTTTGTTGGTAGCGTGATGTTTGTCTCGACCCAGTTTGACCCTTCTTTTGAATACAATCTAATGAATGAAGATGTCACTACTGTATCTTCCACCAGCACTACTATCTCATTACTTCCATCGTTGTCTGCGTCTCCGATGGCAGTAGCTATCACATTAGCAGGTATCGCTGAGATGTTGGTCTCCACCCAAGTGCCTGACGTGTTCTTGTACATTCTTGTGTTGTTTCCTGTGGTCGTGTACAATGGTGCAGTTATTTCATTCTGTTCATCGTTGTCCGCATCTCCTACTGCAATCTGGCTTAGGTCCATGCTTAAGCTGCTTATATTTGTTTCGGTCCAACCGCTCTGTGTACGCGCATTTGCAGTGTTATTTGCGTACATCCTCAAGGATCTGGCACTGCTCAAAAGCCCCACAACTATCTCATTCTTGCCATCGTTATTCGCGTCTCCGATGGCTACCCCATTGTAATACGCTGTGTATGAGATATTGCTTTCTTGCCAGCCACCACTCACGTTCTTATATAATCTCAGGTCGTTTCCGTTCGCGGAGAATTCAACCACGACCTCCTTCTGCCCATCATTGTCCGCGTCTCCTATGGCAATTGAATTACCTGAGTAGCTGTCGCCTACGCTTGCTATGTCTGTTGTCTGCCACGTGCCTGAGGTGTTTTTGAACATTTTAACCCCTCCGTTAGCTCCTGCGACTCCCACAACCTCCTTTAGACCGTCGTTATCCGCGTCTCCAACAGCGATGCCTGGCGTTGCTGAGAGGGCCCCAATGACTGTCTCTGTCCATGCCCCTGATTCGTTCTTGTACTGTTTAACATTACCGCTGCAAAACGTGTATCCGCCGTAAAGTTCATTCTGCCCATCGTTGTTCCCATCCCCCACTGCCAAACTCATCATCTGACAAGACGTATTGGTGCCGGTTACGTTTTGTTCAGTAAAGCTTCCGGCTACCTGCGCGCTTCCGCTAAGATTAAAATGCACCGTGTCTCCTCTGTTGATGGCAGTTATGTTGACATATGCTGGATAGGTGGGATCCGTACCATTAACTCCGACCGCTTTCCCTGTTGTGTAATCTTTTATGTAGAAAATAGCATTAGATATCGTGTTTCCTCCAACGTTCTTGATATCCAATCCAATGCAGCCGTTTCCTGTTGAGTTCTTATAGAGGGTGACCACGGCAAAGCCCTTGAAGGTTGTCTCTGCAAGCGGGGGTTTGGTTGTGAGAGGAAGGACCCAGTACCAAAAAGCTACGCTGGCTATCACTGCTATCGCTATTAAAAGGACGACTGCAACAACTGGCGCGATTCCTGACTTCATTTATATCAGTATATAAAAAACATTCTTGTTATTAATAGACCAGTTATTTTCTTCTTTTCCTTGAGATTCTGACAAACGGCGAGACTTTTTCTTCCTCAAGCTCTTTCGCCTGCGCCCAAATCTTGTCAGCAGCGCTAAGGTTCCTTCCAATCTTAAGCAGTTTCCTCTCAAACGGGTCCTTGGCTATCGACAGATCTCTTGTCCCGTGCTCTTTGTACATCTCTATCGCGGTCTGCTTGACGTCCTTCGGGAACGGCCTCTCCCTTCCTGGCCTCGGGAACCTCTGGACGTTTTTCAAATCGCTTTCCAGCCTCTGCCAGAACTTGTCCGCATCCTTCTCCATACCCCTCCTCCTCATGTATGCGGGGAGGGTGATGGGCAGGGACTGCGGTTTGTTCAGGTACCCTCTCAGCAGGTTCATATAGTCCAGTCTAGCTGCCTCGTACTGAAAGTGCGCCTGGTACTTCAAGAAATTTGCATGCCATATGTCTTTTATGACCTCGCTGGCCTTCTCCCTCGGGACTACCTCAAGCGCTTTTGGAATCTCGTAGTTTAGCTTCCTTCCCATCAAAGACCAGATCTGGGAATATGCCCTAATCGGATGGACCCCGCTTTTAATCATTTTTTGCATAGTCCTCTCTGCCCTCTCAGCTATCCTGCCCTGCATGCCGAGGACCTCTGGGTCGTGGAACAAGAACTCCCTGTTCAGCCTCTCCATGTCGACAAGTGGTGTTCTGCTGAGGAAGACTGCGCTGGCCTCTTTCGCATCTTTTGGAGAAAGCGTTCCTCTTTGAATCTCCTCTAGGACCTTTTTTACATCTGACCTGATGCTTTTGGGAACTCTCTTCAGCTCGCCATGGGAGGCGTAAGCCAGCACCTCTGCCCTGTGCTTCACCCACTCGTAGGATACTCCACGCCTCCTCGCAAAAGAACTGAGGGTATCAAATCGTATATTCTGGGGCGTCTTTAGTACTAGGTCAATCAAGTCATTGTAGAATTGGATGGTCTTTTTCGGCAAAGGCATTTCTATCGTATAATATTAGAGAAAAAGCCTTTATAAAACAATTATGTCGTCTTCAGGGGTAGAGTGCTTCGGGTTGAGCGGGCACATCCACGTACCTGTCACCGGATCTTGTACCAGTGCGATAGAATAGCCTCTCTCTATGTAGCACTGCCTGCAGGACTTCTGGAAACTTGTCATGCGATCACCGTTGTGAGGAATAGGGAAAATGGATTTATAAAGGTTTGCTAATGCCTGGTGAATCTTAAAAACCCCGGAAAGCAGAATAGTATGCCATGCCAGACAAAGCGGGGCAGTACGACGAGCGGATGATAAGCAAGTTCGGCGAGTACTATTTTAAGACGATCAAGAGGATAGTGGAGCTGGCGCAGCCCAAGAGCACGGACACGGTGCTGGACATAGGCACTGGTACAGGGGCAGTCTCTTTTGCTATCGCGCCCCGAGTCAAGAAAGTCGTAGCGATAGACATAGACCAAGGCATGCTGGAAGAGGCCAAGAGAAAGGCAGAAAGTGCAAATATAGAAAATGTAGAATTCAGGCCGGGCTCTTTTCTCAAACCCAACATAGATGAGAAAGTGGATGTGATAGTGTCCAACATCGCGCTCCACCATTTGACTGATGAAGACAAGGCAAAGGCTATCAAGAAAATGGCCGAGCTGCTTAACGAGAATGGGAAAATATTGCTGGCTGATGTCATGATTTTCTCCGAGACAGCCCAGAAGGAGATTGATGATGTCCTGGATGCGATAAGAGAGTATTTCGGGAGGAAGAAGAGCAAGGCGATTAAAGAGCTCAGGGTGGTTTTCAAGAAGAAGTATCCGGCCAAGTATGAGGATTTGGAGAGGATGTTCAAAGAGGCTGGGCTGGAGATAGTCAAGGTGGAAAAGATGTTCTCGATTTTTGGGATAATAAGCGCGAGAAAAGCTAGCGCACAGTGACAGATTTGGCCAGATTCCTTGGTTTGTCCACATCGTTCCCTTTTGCTTTCGCGGTGTAGTAGGCGAGCAGCTGGCACGGTATGTTTGTCAGGATAGGATAGAACAATGGCTCAACTTTCGGGATTTTCAGCCAGACGTCAAAGATGGGATTGTTCTCGTCGCTTATGCCAATTATGTAGCCGCCTCTCGATTTCACCTCATGTGCGTTGGCTAAAGTCTCATCATAAGTATAGTCTTTCGGCGCGATTATGATAACAGGCACTCCTTCTGTGACTAGTGAGAGCGTGCCATGTTTCAGCTCTCCTGCAGGCATGCCCTCTGCGTGGATATAGGAGATTTCTTTCAGCTTCAGCGACCCTTCAATAGCTATAGCAAAGTTCTCCCCTCTAGCGATAAAGTAAGCGTCATTTTTGTCTTTCATATATTCAGCTAACTTCTTGACCTCCGGCTCTGTGCTCTTTATGGTCTCTTCAATCTTGGTGGTGAGCTGGCCTAATTGTCTCTTCCCTTCGTCAAGCTTGTACGCCATCGTGTAGGCAATCAGATAGAACATGAGTACCTGGGCTGTGAATGCTTTCGTAGACGCGACAGATATCTCCGGCCCGCAGTTCAGATAGAGACTAACATCGCTCTCCCTGTCAAGCGACGATCCAACGACATTGACTATCGAGACTATCTTGCATCCGTTTTTCTTGGCTTTTTTGATTGGAAATAGCACGTCGGCCGTCTCCCCTGACTGAGACACTCCTATAACGACAGAGCCTTTCTCAATCTTGTCGACGAAGTATTGGAACTCGGACGCCATGTAGACCTCGCAGTATTTTCCGGCAAGCTCTGAAATGATATACCTGCCTACTATCGACGCGTGCCTAGCTGTTCCGGCAGCCACTATGCACACTCTCGGAGCTCTCTGGATCAGGCTAGCTACCTCTTTTAGTTTTTTCTCGTCCTGCGCAAGCGTCTGTTTCAGGACCAGGGGCTGCTCGTAGATTTCTTTTATCAGATAATGCTCAAAACCATTTTTTCCTACATTTTTCGGATCCCAATCCAGGATCTTGGGCTCTTTTTTCAGCCTGGCCCTGTCAAAACTATAAAAATCTGCTCTGTCTTTTGTGAGAACCGCTGCCTCATTGTCATCAAGAAAAACCGCTCTTTTGGTATACTCTAGGAACGGATAGGCGTCTGATGCGACGAAGTTCTCTCCCTGGCCCAGACCAACCACGAGCGGGCTCTCTTTCCTGAACGCCATAATCTTCTGCTCGCGAGAGGATACGGCGACAAAAGCGAACGCCCCTTTCAGTTTTTTAATCGATTCAAAAGCAGCATCTTCAAAGCCCATCTTCTTCATGTTCTCTTCAATCAAATGAGGGATTACTTCTGTGTCCGTCTCTGACCTAAATTTGTGCCCCTTCTTTTCTAATTCTCTCTTTACCTCGCTGAAGTTCTCGATTATGCCGTTATGAACAACCGCTATATTTCCGTCACAGGACAGGTGGGGGTGGGCATTATTCTTAGTCACGCCGCCATGTGTCGCCCATCTAGTGTGAGCAATTCCTATGTTTCCTTTCAGCTTGTCCATATCCCACTTTATGTTAGCTATCTTTCCAACATCCTTGCTCACAGAAATAGTCTTGTCTATCGTGGCGATTCCCGCGCTGTCATAGCCCCTATACTCTAAACTCTCCAAACCTTTCTTCAGAACTATAGATGCTTTTCTCTGCCCGATGTAGCCTATTATACCGCACATAGAAATCAGCCAAACCAATCACGTTAGGTTATATAAGCGGAAGGATTATTAAATGTTCGTATGAGGATAGTCATAACAGGGACGCCCGGTACCGGTAAAAGCGCAGTGGCGGATCAGCTAGGGAGAGCGCTCAAGGCCAGGGTGGTTCATGTTAATGATTACGCTAGAAAGAGAAAGCTGATTATAGGAAAATCCAGAGGTTCATACATAGTCGATTTGAAAAGACTGAAGAAAAAACTGGAGAAAGAAAAAGGGGTAATAGAGAGCCATCTATTGTGCGAGTTTAGTCTGCCTAGCTCTATCGTGTTTGTGCTCCGCTGCAACCCAAAGATACTGGCCAAGAGGTTGCAGAAGAAGAAGTACTTGCGGCAGAAGATAAGAGAGAATCTGGAATGCGAAGCTCTGGATTATTGCACGATAAAGTCGGAGAAGAATTACAAGAGAGTTTATGATGTTGACACCACCAATAGGACGGTCAGGCAGGTAGTGGCTAAGATAATCAACATACTCAAGAAGAAAGAGGGGCCAGATGGGGTGGATTTCTCAAACTACTTCATGATGTAGCAGTCTCCTAACTATTTTTCTCTCGCGCTTCGGCTTCCTTATCAAAAATAAGCAGAATAGGGAGAGGGCAATGGCCAGCATGAGGTAGATAAGATAGGTAAAGTCAGCTTGCTCTGTCCTGTCGTTAGGCACAAGGCTGGCGAGGAGGATAGCGCGATTATAGTTACCTTTGTTGTAATAATCCATCGCCTTCTTGAGATTGTCATAACCCTGCTTGCTGCTGTCAAAGTTCTGCTTAGCCAGCAACAGACTGCTCTTTGCCTCGTTCCTAACCGAGTCGAGAGAAGAGTTCAGGTAGTTATCCAGAGCCAAGGCGTTGTCAAAGAAATCCATTATGTCAATAGGCGAGAATCTACTGACCAACTCGTCAAATCTGTCGGCTGAGGACTTGGAGGAGAAGGAGATCGGGGAGAGCATATCGTAGACTGCTTTCAGTTTTTTGCGCTCTGAGCTTGCCTGAGAATAGTCGCTAGCAGAATAGACTAGGCTGATGTTGTGCTCGAAGTCGACCTTGCTGTCAACCGCTTTCTCAAAATCATCCAGCATCAGCTCTATCCTCTCGAGCCTTTTCTTAACCGTCTTGGCAGTGAAATTGGACAGGAAGTCATCAATCTCATCTGAAAGCGCATCCTCGATTAGAGTTGTGTTATAGTCTGAATAGGCTTCCTTATAGGTTTTTTTGAGCTTGGAGCAGTCCCTGAACAGGCTGAGCTGCGCAATCCTGTTGCTTATCTCAAAAAATTTCTTCTCTGTCTGGGTCTTGTTTGATGCCAGAGAGACGTCATTCGAACAGTTGTAGAACAGGTTAGCGGAATACTCCTTGTACTCTATCTCCCCCGGCCCGATAGAATCGATATAGAACAACAGAGGGTTTTCCAGGTCGCCGGTCAGGTTGTGCTTTTTTGAGAGAGTTACCTCAGAGAAGGCAACTGATGACGGATTCTTCACGCTCAGCAGGACGCGGGCTCTTGATAGATTCTGGCAGACCGGGCTCTCGAAGTCATAAGAATAGGCTATAAAGCGCGAAAGATATTCTGAGGCTATCGAATTGAACTCCGAGCCTAGATAGAGATAAGTCTCCTGGTATTTTTTATAGAGCGCATCAAGGTTGGAGAGCTCGTCGAAGGTCAGCGAGTTCTCAAAATCCCTTTCTAGTTCGTCTATTTTCTTTTCGTTGAGTTTGCTAGATATGCTCGGCTCAGCAAGAAAGGCGCGATAATCGGCAAAATAGTCGGCTAGCTTCTCCCTTAGCGCATAAACCTTCCTGATCCCAAAATCCGCTTTCCCCCTGAGTTTCGAAATCAGCTCCTGAACAGAAAGATAGACGGAAGGATAGAGTCGTTCATCATTTATTTTAATTAGTCTATCGTACTGTTCCTTCTCGTAGGACACATCAAGACCGAACCCGTCGAGCGCTTTCAGGACTTTCTTAAGGTAATCTAAAGAGGAATCAAGCGTTAGGGTGGTGGAATCGGAACTCTGAACAAAAGAGAGATAGCTTATGGCTTTTGAATAATCAACAATCTCATCACCCATACTGTTTTTGCTTTTGCTGCCGATTCCGAGGGCGATCAGATAAAGCGAAGTGGTCTTTTCCCCCGCATTCTCCCGCAATAACCGGTCATAAGTACTCTTTGCCCTGTCCCTCAGCTCACTTAGGCTGTTTTGCAGTGAATCGACTGAAGACAAGAGACCCGACAGCAAAAAGTCTAACTCCCTGGTCTCTTCTGTCGCGATAAACAGGTAGTCGTCCTGCTTCTGCTCCAGCGTCCTCTCTGCATTTGCTTTGCCAATCATCACAGCCTCGAGCTCTTTTCCTAGATAGACGAACTTTTCAGAAAAAGAGCTGCCTTGGCCGGGCGCTAATAGAACGCTGCTCCCGCCCTGCCCAGTAATCGTATTCATGACCTCCTGGTTAACCAAAAAAATCTTCTCGCCTTTCAATCCTGCTAACTTTTCTTGAACCTCTGAGACTCGTTGGTCAAAAATATCCGCTGAATCGTCATAGTCATTATGCATCTGGAGCATGACGGAGCTCAGGTTCTTGTGGTATTCGAAATAGTCCTCAAGCAGCGATGGGCCCGGATAGCCGATTACCTGGTTGAAGATAGACACGGCTTGCTCAGCGCTCGGTTTCTGCAAAAAGCCCATCTGCCGGATTATACAGATGGTCTGGTGCTTCATATCGTCAATAGAACAGGGATTCGCCTCTATCCTCGCCACATAGTCGTAACGCCCGGTCTCGGAGTTTATGTCATCCAAGAACTCGAATAGGTCATAGAACACTTGGGATTTGGAAAAGTTCAGGTTATCCGCCCCAAGCAAGTCCAGTTTTTCCTTGTCCGAATCGAGCAGGTCAACGAGCCCCTGAAGAACATAATAGGAGTCTTTCACCGCGCTCTCGAAATAGCCCCTAGCCTCGGCCTCGCGGTTGTTGATGTTCAAGTCTATTTCAATCTTCGGCTCGCCCTTGTTCCAGGACAGTTTAGCTCCGCTCAGGATTTTTTGGATGTCCGAACTAGTCTCTTTAGCCTTCGCAGCGCTCTCCCAAGCAGACCTGAGTTTCTCCTCAAGATAGCTCTTCTCATCAGCGTATTTCGAGACAGCGTAATCTATATCAAATGGTACCCTGAGCGCATTCACCTGCGAGCTCAGTGTCTTTCCCGCGTCGATAAGGCCCGGGAGGTTGTTCGCGGTCAAGAGTAGTGAAAAACTCGGCAGGATTATAGAGAAAGCGAGTGATATGGGCAACAGTATACTTCCGCGCATGAAAATAGTTCGTACTGGTTGAAATAAAATGGTTTTTTGAAATAGTTAAGTTAATTTCAGTTAAGGATTGAGCAGCCAGATAGAGAAATTGAGCATTGAGGCTATCGTTACCCAAACTATGTAAGGGACCAGGAGCCAGGCAGCTATCTTTGAAATCTTTGCGAACTTCATGATTGTGGCCAGGATAGCGAGCCACAAGAGTACTATAGTGAATAGACCGCTGAGCAGAGAGTGGGCTCCGAAAAAGACAATAGACCAGACCGTATTGAGGGCGAGCTGGACCGCGAACCATTTCAGCGCTGTCCTATCCGCCCCCCTTATCCAGATTATGTAGAGAGAGAGGCCTATTAGAGCATAAAGGGTCAGCCAGACAGGACCAAATACCCAGTTAGGCGGAGTGAAGAACGGCTTTTGAAGAGCGGTGTACCAGCCAGTTATCTCAGAAAAAGTAAAGACAGACCCGACCACTCCTGCCAGCTCACAGATTATTATGCTCGCGATTAGTTTCCACCAGTTCATAAAAAAATTAGGTCAGGGTTATATATAAAGTTTGCAGAAATAGTAATATGGCATTTTCTCTTGCTGACGGTGAGTTTCTGGTCAGGACAGCGAGAAAGACGATCGAGAGCTATATATCGAGCGGGAAACACCTAAAGGTAGAGGCTGACGAGAAGTTCAGGAAAAAGTTAGGGGTCTTTGTGACGCTAGAGACGCATCCGAAGAGAGAACTCAGGGGCTGCATTGGCTATCCCTATCCGACCGAGCCACTGATAGACGCGCTAGTCAAGTCAGCCGTCTCTGCCGCCGTATTCGACCCGAGGTTCCCGCCAGTCTCTAAAGAAGAACTGGATGGGCTGGTTATCGAGGTTACTGTCTTATCTGAGCCAAAACTAATAGAGGGCGACAAGAAGGAATTACCTAATAAAGTGAAGATAGGAAAGCATGGCCTGATTATAGAATATGGCCCTTTCTCCGGTCTGTTGTTGCCCCAAGTGGCTATAGAGCACGGCTGGTCTCCTGAGGATTTTCTAGCCCAGTGCTGTTGGAAGGCCGGACTATCGCCAGATATGTGGCTCGACAAGAACAGTCTAGTCTACTGCTTCGAGGGCCAGATTTTCGCTGAGGAGAGTCCTAACGGGAAGATAGTTGAGAAGAAGATTAAATGAGAATTAAAGAAAAGTTTGGTGAGTTTAGGGTAAGAAGAAAGGAAGCAAAGAGGATTAAGAGGGAGTCTAGCTTTATTGTTGGTGAGCTTAAGAAGAGTGTCTGGAAGCTAAATGCAGATAGAAAAGCGCTCGAGGCTCAGAAGAGGGAGCAGGAGAAAGAAAAATTTAGAGCAAAGACAGTGAGTGAAAGGAATTTTTGGGGAGAGAAGATTAAAGAAACGGATTTCAAGCTTGCTGTAATTAACAAAGAGCTTGTGCAGGTAAAATCAATCATAGGTAACACCAAAGAAGTCAGGGATGAATGGCTGGCTAAAGTAAAGAGAGAATGAGACCAAGAAGATTTAAAAACGCAAAAGACGTTAGTTGGTTTGTGAGATTATGCAAAGGCCCTTAAGTAAAAGAGTGATGGGAAAAATTGGTGAAGGATGGAAGTGGAGAGACAAGAGGAGGATAGTCAAGGGGTTAGAAAAATTGGATAAAATGCGAAAAGAATCAGAAGGAGTCCCTCCGGCCATAAAGACTCTTAGACTGATGAGGGAATTAACTAAAGGAAAAGCTAGACAGACAGAGTTAATGCTGGTTCAACTAAGGATTCAAAATGCTGTTCTAAGAAAGAGGTTGATGAAAGCAAAAAAACTACTCGCTCTAAAGACTTTGCCGCTGCATGAGGTTGATAAGTTAAACGCGCGAATGGCGGTCCTTGGCAAAGAGCTTGGGCTGAGCAGCGAAGCAATTGAAAGACAGAAGAGAGAACTGCTCGAGTTTAAATGGATTATGGAAATGGTGTCTGAGCGGATGAAGGAAGAGAAGGAATTCCAAAAGAAAGGAAGGGAAGTAATAAAATAATGGGAAAAGAAACAGTAGATAAAAGCGCACAAATGATTATTATAATGGTGTAATTATGCCGGCTAGAAGGGGTGTTTTGAGCAGACTTAGGCGACCGCGAAGATTGCTGAGTCATGACGAGCTGTTGGCAGAAAAAAACAGGATTGAGTCAGATCTAGGGGAATTGGTTGAGGAGACTATTAGGCCGCCCGACTATGGAGATGCTGATACCAAAATGCTCCGCCCCGTGATTGTCGGCAAGAGAAATGAGCTAGAGAAGATAAAACGGCTCTTGTCCCGGAAGGAAAAGTGATGTCATGAACCGCGCTGGAAGAAAGAGCCTATTGAGCAGGATTAGGGGGAGATGGCAGAAGAATCGGGAAGTGGAAAGGGCTGATAAGAGGGAGTTTTGGGACCAGGTAGACAAAGAGGGATTGGACTGGTTGGGGAGAAGGCTGCGTGAGGAAGAAGGAGAGCTGCATGAGGTAAGGAGGGATAGAAGGAGGCCTGGGAAAATATCGGCTCAAGAGGCTAAGGTCGAAAAGATTAGGCAGAAATTAGTGGAGGGGTTGGAGACAAGGAAAAGGAAGCTTGAGGCAGATATAGCAGAACTGAATCATCATGGCTATGCGCCGCGCGAGTATACTGGTGTTGATGAGCTGAAGCTGCGCGATTCTAAGATGAAGGAACTGGAGAGCATAAACCGCCACCTGTCTGAGTTGAAAAAGTAATTTCTTCTTTCTTTGGGTGCGGGGGGGTTTCTTTCTTCTTTTTTGAGGATATTTTTAAAAGAGACGGCTTCCTCAGTTAGCTATGGCGTTTGGAAGATTTCGTGCCTGGCGGGAAAAAAGGCGAGCGGAAAGAAAACAGATTAGGGGCAGTAAGGGCCATATTACGTATGAAAAAGGGAAAGTGTGGGACATCAAAGGCCGTATTTGGGCGCTTGGGTTGGACCTGGCTGAAGTAAACCTCAAGCTCAGCAAACCGTGGGATGAGGCTGAGGGACCAAAGCTCATAAATAGGAAAAAGGAGATTGAAAAAGCAATCAGCACAGCTAGGATCCAGATAGCAGACAAAGAGAAAAAAATAAGGGGCTTGAGAGAAGCGATAAGAAAGATAAAGAAACCATAGTTTTTTGGCTCACTTTATCCTCAATGGCTTTGCGCCGGATGAAAGCACAACCACCCGTGATACTGGCTGTTCTCCCGCTATTTCATAACCAAGGCGGCTGTTGACCTCCTCTGCAAACCTTCTAATCTCATCATGGGTCGGCATATTTTCTATAGTCAATCTCTGTCTACTTCCTCCTACAAACATAAATCCTTTCGCCTCAACAAAATCCGGTTCCGCTCTCTTGATTAGCTCAGCGTACTTGTCTGGTTCTTTCATGTTAAGTCCTTTGACCAGCGTTAGCCTAAGAACTTTTCTGGTATCGAGCGAAGGAAACAGGTCTAGACTTTGGTTCATTTTCTCCCAAGAGTCTTTTGTAAGAGGAATATTGACTTTCTGATGCGTCTGCTTGTCGGGTCCATACAAGGAAATGTAAAGTTGGGTTGGGAGCGGATTGAGTGCTTCTAATCTCTCTGGGAGCAGACCGTTTGTAACAAGAAAAGTCGTAAACTTCCTTTTCTCATACTCTCTTATCAGCTCGCCGAGATACGGGTACATGGTTGGCTCGCCGTCAAGAGAGATAGCCACTTGGTTGGGATTGTTCGCCTCTTTCAGCTTCTTCTTGTCTGCCTCAGCAAGTCCGCCAAAGCCAGACAAAAGCTTTCTCTGGGCTAAGATAGATTCTTCCACGAGCTCTCTTGGTTCGTCCCATGTTTTAGGGAGATAGTTTAGGGGCTCGTGCTCCCAGGTCCTCCAGCAAAAGACGCATCGGAGCTGGCAATAGACAGAGGGAGTCATCTGGAGACAGCGATGACTTTGGACGCCGTAGAACGCCTGTTTGTAGCAGAACCCCTTGTTTTTGAGGCTTTTCTTCAGCCATAGGCATAGTTTAGCGGCCGAGTGGTTGCGTTTTCCGAAGAATCTGTAGTGCTGCCTCTTGAGCGCACTTATGTAATTAGCCTCGCTGTCCATCGAAATACCTTAATATTTGTGAATAGAAAGCTTTATATATTGATAGTTCGTTCTTATAACAACAAAAAGGAGATTAGTATGAACGCAAAGAAGTTCGCTATTGCTAAGCAGTTAGGTGGCAAGAGGATAATCACTAACCGCGGAGAAGAAATAGGAAGACTAAGCGATATGACGGTTGATGAGAACAGCGGGAGACTGGAGGCGTTGATAGCAGAGCCCAATGCGACGTCAAAGGTCGCCAGAAACTTAAGCACGTCAAAGGAAAAACTGATAACCATTCCGTACAAGGCGGTTTTTGCAGTCGGCGACGTCATCGTGGTTGACGAGAGCCTGTTAGTCTAGTTCTATCGCGAATTTTCCTTTCCTTTTCTCAAGCAACTGCTCTATCTTGGAGTAGTGCTTGTAGATAGCGTCAGCCTTAAGCCTGTTTTCCTCCGCCTCTTTCTCGAACTTAGCGATAGCCTTGGTCTGCTCGTCAAGCCTTTTCCTAAGTTTCTTCAGCTTCCGGCTCTCCTCTTTTTTAGTCAAATAGAACTCGTCGACAGCATTGCTCATCGACTTATAGCTTTTCTGCACGTCGAACTTGGAGAGCGGGAATGGAAACAGCCTATCGTCCTGCATCACCGGCTCTGTCTTTGACGCTAGTACTCCCTTCATCGCAGTGTATAGCGCTTCTTTCTCATCGTCAGACGGCTCTTTGTTCTTATCTATCTTGGCCAAAAGACAAATCTCTTCAGCATAGTCCCCGCCAAAGCTCAGGCTCTTGGCCAGGCTCCTTACAGCATCTTTCTCCGTGAATATCTTCTTGAACTCGGACAGCGATAGCCTATGGGGGTTCAGACCGCCTTTCGGAAAGCGATAGGTCTCTCCTTTAGCCAGCTTCCTGTCCTTCCACTCCTCTTTTCTGAAGGTTAGGATTATCTTGTTCTTGCTGTCGATTAGCACCATATTTCCGTGCGAGAAGAACTCCAGAACTATCTTGTAATCAGAAAAGTCAAGCACAATAACCCTGTCAAACTCGTGCTGCTCTATGCTCTCTAACCGCTTGTTCTCCAGATGCTTCCTGAACAGCATAGAGACGGCCGATGCTTTTTCCGGCGCTTTGAGAGAGTAGTCGGTCAGGTTGAATCTCTTCCCGATTTCTATGAGCAGCTCTTTCTTCCCGGTCTTTGTAGAAAATGAGAACCTGAATAGTTCTGGCCCAAGCTGCTGGACTTTATCTAGGTGCGCTTTCTCGATCTGCGCAGCCGTCTCCTCAACCAGCGCTCTAATCTCAAAACTTGATAGCCTGAGTTCCATATGACGTCTCTCCTGAACAGCGCGAGATAGCCAAAGCCTGCGAAGCTGCCGGCAAGATGGACTATCAGCGAGGTCTGTGAGGTCTGCTCCCTTGTTATTCCTTCCTCAAGGTTTAAGACCGTTCCTGTCGCCTCGTCCAGTTTTTGCGATACTGCCTGTTCCTGCTCGGTCAGATTGTCTAATGCTGTCACTAGTCCCGTCCTGCTCTGATTGTAATCTGTTATATTTATCTCCCCTCTATTAAATTTATCATCCAGGGCCGAGATGTTCTGCGCTATCTGTGTC
>Ga0315282_10010480_pt1 | contig 14535 bp, 19 predicted proteins | sample YL17G07_20_MG_FD_203693 | JGI IMG/M metagenome (GOLD analysis project Ga0315282, IMG submission 203693) | Sediment microbial communities from Yellowstone Lake, YNP, Wyoming, USA - YL17G07_20 | ecosystem: Environmental > Aquatic > Freshwater > Lake > Sediment | place: USA: Wyoming | collected...
GCACGGATGTCCATGTAGTAGATCGTGATATCTACGAGCGGAAGCGACCCTGCCAGCAGCATGGCTTGCTTAATGGCGTACATGCAGCATACGCGCGAGCAGTACGGGACGCCAAGGCTACGGTCGCGCGATCCCGCGCACTGCACGTAAGCAATGGAGGAGGGCGTCTTGCCATCGGAGGGACGAAGTACCCTACCGTACGGCCCGTTGGGCGCCAGAAGACGCTCCACTTGCAACGAGGTCACCACGTTTCGCAGTTCCCCCCCGCCGTACCACTTGAATCGCTCAGCGGGCATCATCTTGTAACCTGTAGCCAGGATGATCGCGCCGGCTTCCACGCTGACTTCCTCAGGCTCTTGCAGGAGATCGATGGCGTGAGTGGGGCATGCCTTTTCACACAGCCCGCAGAAGATGCAGTGGTCGATATCCACCAGCGCGACCTGTGGAATAGCGGTCGCGAAGGGGAGGTAGACCGCTTTCCGGGCTCCGAGGTCTCCTTCGAACCCGTGCTCGACATGAATGGGGCAGGCATACTCGCATAACCGGCAGCCGATGCAATCCGGCTCTCGCACATAGCGGGGTTTCTTTACGATGCTCACCTCGAAGCGCGGCCCGGTGCGCCTGGCCCCAGTGACTTCGGCGCACGTGAAAATGGTGATGTTTTCGTGATGGGCCGCGGCAGCCATGCGCGGCGTACATATGCAACTGGCGCAGTCCAGGGTGGGGAAGACTTTGCTGAGGCCGATCATCTTTCCGCCGATGCTCGGCTCCTTCTCCACGATGAGTACCTTGTAGCCCTGGTCGGCCAGTTCCAGCGCCGCTTGAAGGCCGGCAATCCCGCCGCCGACCACCACGCTGTCAACCCTCAACCGGTTCGTCGCCATCTCGCTTCCCAGGTCTCCAGTGCTCATGTGGCCGCAGACTCCCCCGCCGTCCCCTCGAGAAGACTCACCATGTCATGAACCTCCTTCAGAAATGGGCGAGCACACACCGTGCAAATTGCCGTCGCTCTCAAACGCTTGGGATCGAGGGCCCGCTCCTTCATGAGCGCGTGAGCGCGGCCGATGCGTTCCGCAAAACGCGCGTAGGCTCCGGGGTACGGGCACTCCTGGCCACAGCTCATCGCGATGATTCCGCCAATGCCTTTTTCGAAGCACTGCAGGTAAAAATCTTCCGAAAACACCGACGGCGTGGGAACCCGTATGATGTAGATGTTGGCTGGATACTCGGAGTGGGTTTGCCCCACATAGTCTGCGCCCGGATAGGCGCACGCCGATGTCGCGAGCAGCAAGATCTTGGGCCGCCTCCGTTGTTCCAGTTCAGACACAATTCCCTCCTGCTCGATCCCGGTGCGGTGGGCCGAGGCCTTGGCCTGCCGCAAACCGGAGCGTCCGCCGTCTCACTTGCGACGCACGACGAAAATCCGGTCGTATCCCTCGGCCTCAATGGCTCCGAGGAACTCGTGGCCGACTTTGGCCGCCCACCTGGGCAGGTCTTCCTTGGTCGAAGCGTCGCCGGACCAGACCTCGATCGTCTGGCCAACCGAGACCGTTCCAATGGCCTTCTTCGCCTCCAGGAGTGGTCCCGGACACGCCGTCCCGCGGGCGTCCACGACCTTGGCAGCGTGAATCTTCTCCAACTCCGCTATTTCCATTAGTCCTCCTCGCTCCTGATCGGAGCCGGATGTCAGAAGGTCAGAACGACGTCGGCCTCCTGCGCGGCGATGACGAAAGTCGCCACGCCGCCGCACTCCACACCTTCGATCAGGTCCTCTTGTTTCATGCCCACCATGGGGAACGCCGCCGAGCACGCGATCATCTTCGCACCCATATCCTGCACCGTCTTGATGAACTGGGGCAGCGTCATGGGTGCTCCCGGTAGCAGGATCTTCTCGGCGCCGCCCTTCCGAACGATGTTCAGCCCGCTCATCGTGAAAAACATCGTGAGTTCCATCTCGATGGCCAGCGCGCCGGAGCCCAACATGAACGGCGGGAATGCCTTCTGCGGCGTGTCGGATCCGCAAAAGATCAACATCTTGGTTGCCATCTCGTATCCATCCTCCCTCGGGCTTAGCGGCAAATCACCCAGCCAGGGCTAGCAGGGGCAAATCCCGTTCCAATCTCAGGGACATGACACTGGGCACCTCCAAGTATGAGCTTTAAGTCGCACGCAAACGGCGAGGGGCAGTAGGTCTGCTACTCGCGGGACCCGACAGGGTAGCTTTTCGGCTACCCGCGGGCGGACCGGCGGCCACAATCGTAGGGTTTAAGCTTGGGCTCATTTGGCGGGCCGTTTGCAGGGAACCATAATGGAATGTCTGTCATCACGATTTCTCGAGGTAAATTTAGCGGCGGAAAACGGCTCGCCGAATGTCTCGCTGGACATCTCGGGTATCATTGCGTCGACCGGGACGTAATCGTAGAGAAAGCGGCCGCGTGGGGGAGTCTCTCAACAGGAACTCAGAGTCGCGCTGGAGAAGCCACCTACGTTTTTGCAACATCTTAGCCATAAGAGGTACCTCTACTTGGCGCTGGTTCAAGCCGCTCTCACCGAAGAGATGCAGGGAGGAGGGAGAAAGGTATGTCCGTAATCGCAATATCGAGGGGCTCGTTGAGCGCCGCAACAAAATTGGCACAGGGCCTAAGCTCCAAGTTGGGAGGCGCCGTCATTACACGTGAACAGGTCCTGGAAGCCGCCGAACGCTACGGAATCGCCGAGTCCGGCTTGGAGATGAGGCATATTGTGGCGCAACATCCCCCGGGCTTCTGGGAAAACTACGCCGACGCTCGGAAACACTATCTTGCATGCTTCAAGGCGGCGCTCTTTGACTTCGTGCTCCAAGGGCCCATCATCTATCATGGCAACCTTGCCCATCTCCTCTTGAAGGAGGTGCCCTTCGTGTTGAGGGTACGGGTAAACGCGCCATTGGAGAACCGAGTCGAGGGGATGATGGCTGAGTTAGGTGTGTCCAGGCAGGACGCCATGCTCAGAATTGAAGCCATCGATGAGGAAAGGAGGCGGTGGACGGCGTTCCTCTACGACGTGTACGTGATGGATCCCATGCACTTCGACATTGTCCTGAACCTCAGCAGAATGACCATCCAGGATGGCATACAGATGATAGCCGCCGCGCTGGAGAATGAGCAGTTCCGCCGGACAGAGGAGGCGCTCCAGGCCGTCAGGGACATTCACCTCGCCACGATCGCCCAGATCCGGCTGATGAGCAACCCCGACACCTACGGCCTCGATTTGAACGTGGAGGCCGATTCCTCCGCGGGCAAGGTCACCGTGACGGGACGTTTCCACACCGGGGACGCCAAGGTGATCGAGAATGAGATCCATTCGGCACTGTCGGGGCTCGGATTGGTCAAGGAAATTGAAGCGCACGTCAAGGTAGGGTAGAGGCTTGCGTTCTTTCGGTCCGTGCAAGATCCTCAGGGAGAGGCGCTATGTCTGAAGGGCAAAAGCTCGTTTACATCTTTACCGCTGCTGGAGATCGGGCAGAAGATGCCGTCACAGGATTTACCCTGGCTACGGTCGGCCTCTCCATGGACCACGAAGTCACCGTAATTCTCCTCGGTTATGCCACTCTGCTTGCCAAGAAGGGCTATGCCGAGACCGTGCACGCGCCAGAACGGCAGCCCCTCAAGGCGCTCCTCACGGACTTCCTCGCGAGCGGCGGCAGGGTTCTGTGCTGCATCCCCTGTATCAAAGGACGAAAGATGGATGCCGGAGACCTTGTCGAAGGCGTTGAGCTATGTACCGCGCTCACCGTCAGCGAGGAGATCGCGGCGGCCGATAAGGTGATCTCGTTTTGACGGAGTCAACTACAAGGGCGCGAGGACCGTTACGCCGGTTAGGATGCTCACCCAACGATTCGAATCCCAGACAACCCTGAGCTACTGGTGCGGGCGCTCCAGAGGTTCGTCCAGTGGCCTTCCACGTCCGCGGAGGCGGCCGTCGCCAGTTTACCCGCTTTGAATTGTTCAATGGTTTCCGCCACCTGAAGCGCCCGTCCACTTTCTCCCACACCGTTGGGTCAAACCCGTTCGTTGTGCGCAGAGATGCTGCTGGGGCCACCGCGACCTCGCGCCGGCATCACGAGCCAGCCCTGCTGACGACCTTAAACGAGCCTCTGATCGAGGCAATCCTGGAGATGCTGTCCGCGGCTCCAGAGCAGCGACTCAGGCCCCATGAACTGAAAAAAGCCCTCGCGCACAAACTGGGAGCTTCTAGGCATACCGTCCAGGAGGCAGTCAAGAACCTCGTCGAGGAAGGACATCTGACATTCACCTACCGCGACCCTACGAGTTCTCTGGAAGTGCCGGAGCCAGCTTCCTAGCTGGGAGCCTCATGCGAGCTGGCTTTCCTGTCGACATGCCGCGGGACGTCCAGACCCAGCGATTTGATTTTCCGGAAGAGGGTGGTTTTATGCATGCCGAGCTGGCGGGCGGTTTCCAGCCGGTTCCAGTTGTTGCGTCGGAGGGCGCTCAGCAGGAAGGCAGCTTCCAGTTGATGGAGGCCGCCCGGAGGGGAGGGCCCATTTATGCCCGCACAAGGCGGGGGTTCTGACAGGTGCCGGAGCTCGATCTGCCCAGAGCGGCAGAGCACGAACGCGCGTTCAATGATGTTCTCAAGTTCACGGACATTTCCGGGATAGTCGTAGGACATCAGGCAGGAAAGCACCTCGTCGGATACGCCCGTGATCTCTTTGCCTTGAAGGAGATTGAACCGGGTAATGAAGTGCTCGACCAGGAGAGGCACGTCCTCCCTGCGATCGCGGAGCGGCGGGATCTGGAGTCTCACGACGTTGATCCGGTAGTAGAGATCCTCGCGAAACTGGTTCGATTGGACGAGTTTTTCCAGCTTCTTGTTGGTGGCAGCGATCATCCGTACGTCCGACCTCACTGGCTGCGTCGTGCCCAGAGGCTCGTAAACGCGCTCCTGGAGAAATCGCAGGAGGCGAACCTGCAAGGCCGGCGACACGTCACCGACCTCATCCAAGAGTAAGGTTCCGCCCTCGGCGGCGGCGATGCGTCCGGGTTTGTCTTTCCTGGCATCGGTGAACGCTCCTGCCTTGTAGCCAAAAAGTTCCGACTCGAGGAGTGTGTCGGGCAGTGCCCCACAATTCACCGCTATGAAAGGCTTCTTGGCACGAGGGCTCAGGTTGTGAATCGCCCGCGCAAACAGCTCCTTGCCGGTGCCGGTCTCTCCTTCGATCAGGACAGTGCTGGGGGTTTCCGCGATCGCCGGCAGGATCTCGAAGAGTTGCCGCATCCGGTAGTTCGAGCTCAGGATGTCTTCGCAACTGCATTCGCGCTCCAGTTGTTTGCGCAACTGCTCGATCATCGTCAGGTCCCGGAACGTTTCCACTCCCCCAACGATCCTGCCCTGGCGGTCTCTGAGGATAGCCGTGGAAATGCTGATGGGTTTCCGGTTCCCGGCGGCGTCCAGGATGGTCACCGTCCTGCCGATAACCGGCGAGCCCGTCTCGATGGTTTGCCGGAGACTGCACTCGCTCTCGCAGATGTTGGCCCGACAGATGTCGCGGCACGGCTGCCCGATGGCCCGCTCCCGCGGAATGCCGATGATCTTTTCTGCTGCCCGGTTGAAGGAGGTAATCCGCCAGTCCCCATCTACGGTGAAGACACCTTCGGTGATCGAATCCAGAATGGTGGCTTGCACGTCGGCTTCATTTTCGACCGTCATTCTACTGACCACCTTCGGCGTGCATGATCGCTGACGACGGTGCTTTCGTGGCGGCACGCTGCCCTTTCATTCTACGGCAAAGGTCGGCTGCGAGCCCACTGCTTTCCGCGCGGCCCACCACCTCTACCGTAATCCCGGACAAATTCCGCCCCGCGCAACGGTCCTCCTTGGCCGGCCGGTCGCGAATCTCGCCCGCTTTGCACTCCCCGAGGACTCCCTCCGTTCCGGGGCCCTTACCGAGCAGTTCCGTCCGGTGTCTACCTGGCATTTCCATCAGTTTCGAGCGGCTCGGAAGACTTTCGCAAACCCTTCAACTGCGAGAGTTGGACTGCTGACCTGAGTCATCTTCACCGCTCCGTTGCCCTCTCCGACCCAGTGCTCCGCTGTCTCTCGCTTCGTCTGAAACAGAAATGCGGACGCGCAACTAATCTGGGAGCAAGCGCATTCCTGCACACACCATGTGAGTTATCGGCTTCCTGAGAGAACCCTGATTACAAGGCCTTGTAGATTGTGAGTGAGGCAAGGCTCATAACGAAGACTGAGAGGCCCATATCTAACCACAGGGGCTTGGTTTTCAAGGAAGCTTTACTTCCTATTTTTGCCCCAATCATCGACCCAATGATCACAACCAGAGCCGCCAGCCACAATACGTCGCCGCGACGCCAATAGATAATTGCAGCACCAGTGGCTGTGAAAACCGTAACAAAGAGCGACGTGGCGATTGCTCGGTGGACATCCAGCTTGAGAGCCCTCAAGAATGGAGGGAAGAGCGATCCGCCGCTCCCACCTCGCATGCCGGTTATCAGGTTCAACAAGAACGATCCAACAACGATGCCTTGCCAACTTAGGTTGATCTTCTCAGAGACTCTCGGGGCGAATCTACGGAGATGGATTCCTACGACCGTCAATACAGACACAATGACAAAAATAATCGCCAAAGCCAAGGGGGGAATCAGCCCCGCGAGTAGCGCGCCCGCAACGGAGCCGAGGGTTCCGCCGACGACCATGCGGAGCGCTATTCTCATATCGATATTGGGCTTCTGCTCAAAGGAAGCTACAGAGGATGCAAACGGTATCGTCCACAGGTTAATGGCGAAAGCGGTCAATAATGGCAACCCGGCGAAGTTGAGGAGGGGAATCCTGACAGAGCCGCCGCCGATGCCGAACATCCCACTCATGAAGCCCGCAAAAAGCCCTATGCCAAAGTAGATAAAGATATGGCTCGTCAATAAGTGGCACTCCATTTTTGCTCCGTTTCCTCCTCCCGGTTGTCACTGACCACCCGCCCGCAGAATTCGATGCACCTCGGTAAGGACCGCCTTGGGACGATTCATCTCGTGCACGGCCCTTGTCACTTCTTCAAAAGGCTTTTGGCCCAGTTCCTGTCATCTGCAAATCCGCCCTAACAATCACGCATCACGAAAGCGAGCAAGTTCCGGTCGGACAAGTGGAACTCCCGGAAGATGAACTCCCCGATTGCGCTGCGAATGTGGAGAGGATCTTTTCGGTGTCTTTCGAACCGCACTTCTTACATACGTGCGCTTCGCGGCTGTCTCGCGCCTCCAGGAACTCCATCACTTGGCCGCATTCCTTGCATCGGTACTCGAAGATAGGCATTGTTCTTCCTCCTTCCACGCGGAAAACACCTGCGATTCCCTTCGTTGCACGGCTCACTCCTGCAGACCGAGATGGTCCCACACGTGTCGAACATCCTCTGCCGCGGGGCCGCCAGTTTCCACCACAGCCCGCTCCTGCATTTGGGCGAGGGTCATGGTTCGGTCGTACCGGATGCGGCCAACCACGCGAGCTCCTGCCTGGTGGGCCTTAGTCTCGATCCGCTCCGCCATTTCGGCGTTGAGGTCCCACTTGTTCACGCAAACCGCTGCCGGAATGTTGAAGTGCCGCGTCAGGGAGAGAACCCGTTCCAGGTCGTGTTCCCCCGACACCGTGGGCTCCGTGACGGCCAGCACATGTGTGGCGCCGGTCACCGAGGCGATCACCGGACATCCGATCCCTGGCGGGCCGTCCACGATAACCAGAGGATGGTTCTCCTCCTCGGCGATGCGGCGGGCTACCCGGCGGACCGTGGAGACCAGTTTGCCGGAGTTCTCGGCGGCTACTCCCAGCCGGGCGTGAACCATGGGGCCGCAGCGCGTATCCGAAACCATCCATTCGCCGCAAATCCTCTCAAGGAAATCGATGGCCTCCATCGGACAGAAGCGGACACACACCCCGCAACCCTCGCAAGAAAGGGGGTCGATGGAAAAGGTCGCCTCGCCAGCCCCCTGTCCCTTCATCCTGACCGCTTCGAGCCGGCAATATGCCAGGCACGCACCGCAACCAATGCAATCCGCCTGGCGGACAACCGCTTCATGTCCGCTGCGGAACTCATGGCGTTCCTTGATTTGCGGCGAAAGGACAAGATGTAAGTCCGCCGCGTCCACGTCACAATCGGCAATGACCGGACGGTGGGCCAGCACGGCGAATGCCGCGGTCAGACTGGTCTTTCCGGTCCCGCCCTTGCCGCTGATGACCACAAGCTCCTTCATGCTTCCTCGTCCTCTCTCCGATGCTTTAGCGTTCCTCTTATGACGTATAAGCTGGCTTCCCCGACATCTTGGCTCTTGAATATGTTCTCGCCTTTCACCCCTAGGAAATATTCCGTTTCAATGTGAAAATGCTCCGCAACGGTGCACTCTATCTCCGCCAAGTTTGTGTGCCGAATCTTCTGCACATATGAGGCAGAGTCTTGGGCTTTCTCCTTGAAAAATGCCGACTGAGGGTTCAGCAACATGACTATGAGTTTGCCAGCCGGGCGAAGCACCTGCGCCGACTTCTCCATGGCCTTCCTGTGGTCTTTAATGAACTGCAAGGAGGCGACATAGATCACCGCGTCGAAGCTGGACTCTGGAAAATCCATTTCCTCTGCGCGCCCAGCGATGGTTCTGATGTGATCCGGCGCGCAGGCCAACGCCTCCTCGGAAACATCCAGCCCCGTGACGCGAAACCCCCGCTCGCTCAAACCGGATTCTATGATCGCTGGACCACAGCCAATGCTCAAGACGTCCCGGCTCCCTTCCAGGTGCGGCAACAGATACTCCAACTCGGCCCGGAAGATCTTTTGCCAGAATTCGGTTCGGCAGGATTGCAGGTATGCTTGTACGTCGTTAGGCCGCTCGGTAGTTCCGGACGTTCCCGCAGCGGAACTGCCAATGGCGGTGACGCTGGCCTTGCTGGTTCCGTTCGAGCCATTAGTGCCCGTGGGATCTTTCATGCCTTCCCCCTTTGTTCACCTGTGATAGGTATAGTGCGGCGCAGCCATCGTGCCGAAACCCAGACGGGGCAGGACGAGATCGGCAGCCAGCCCCGCTCGTCACCCCATTCCCCCGCACGGCGGTTTGTCGCAGCGTGCGCTTCGTCCGCAGCAGGTCGTTCCAATTTCGTCCAGCGAGCATGCCGTGGCCTGGGAGCCGGCGCGATTGTGGCTTGACCCCTTGAAGATAAAACCAGCTCCCCCGCTGACGAGCCGACGAACTTCACCTCGGCATTCAGGACATTCTGTCAGCGGCTCTTCCGTGATCGGCTGTCGCCGTTCAAAGCGCAGACCGCACGCCTTGCATTCGTATTCATAGGTCAGCATGGTTCATACCTCCGCCACCTTCCGCAACCCCATGGTCTTTTCCCAAAGACCCTCGAAAAGACTGCGGTATTCGGGTAGGGCTTCGACAATGAGGCTTCCTCTTGAATATGCCTCCGCGATCCGGCGATCGTCGGGAATTTCGACAAGAATTGGGACGTCCTCGTGCGCGCAGAACACTTGCACCCGGTCGTCACCAATCCCTATCCGGTTGACGACCACGCCGAACGGGATTCTGAGCTGCCGCACCATCTCCACGGCCAGTTTCAGGTCGTGCAGGCCAAAGGGAGTCGGTTCGGTGACCAGCACCACGAAATCCGCCCCCCGAAGCACGGTGACCACCGGGCACGACGTCCCGGGAGGCGCATCTAGGATTGCTGGTGTCCCGGGCTGAACACGAGTCTTCACCGCCCGGATGAGCGGCGGGGCCATGGCCAGGCCCACGTCGAGACGGCCTTGGACCAAAGTAACGTTATCTGCTTCCCGAACCTCAATCGTGCCGATACGCCGGTCCGTTTCCCGGATCGCCCGGCGAGGACAGACCAGGGCACAGCCACCGCAGCCGTGGCAGAGTTCGGGAAAAACGAGGGGCGCGGTTTTGAGCGAGACGATGGCGTGGTACTGGCAGAACCTGCTGCACTCGCCGCAAGCGTCACACAGGGATTGGTCCACTTCCGGGATGGGAATGGTGACCGTCTCGTGGGAGCGGACCGAGCCCTTCAGAAACAGGTGAGCGTTCGGCTCCTCCACGTCGCAGTCCAGAAGCCCCAAGTCGGAGCCGAACACCCGCGCCAAGTTCACCGCCATGGTCGTCTTGCCGGTTCCCCCTTTCCCGGATGCTATCGCTATCTTCATTTGCTCTCCGAGTTACTCGACAAAGACTGCAGCGGCAATGACCGTGGTCCACCATCCGTGCTTGTCGCCAATTGCAGATTGGGTTGTATTTGTCGTGCGGACTATAAGGCCACCCATTTTGTACTGTTCTCTACGAGCATCGTAGTCCGAGGTGGCATCAAAGGGCACACCAATAGTGGTCGCAAGCATCTGAGCGGCAAGATCCTCGGCATAGTCACCGGCCTCCTGATCTGTCTGGCCGTGGCTGTGATGTTCCGAAAGATATCCGTATCTTTTGCGGTCACGCGGTATGGCCAACCCGACCGAAGCGGAAATCAGGCGATGCGGCTCGTTCGTCGAGTTTTCAGCCATTACACAGAAAACGACCCCGCCGCTACGAAATCGAGCTAGGCCGGTTTCACGGGGCACAATTTTGCATCCGGGGGGAAATATTGAACTTACACGAACCAGGTTGAGGGATGCTATTTTGGCATCCCGAAGGGCCAATTCAAAGCTCGTTAGTTTTTCCCGATACCGGCCGACACCTTTGGTAAGAAAGACGCGTTCTGGGATGAAAGGAGACGTCAAAACTCCTCCGCTTGATTAATCAGATTGACTTGGAAGGTCGGTTTCCGGGTGCCGCAATTGATAAGCTTATCTGGGCCGCTTGTGTAGACCGTAAGGACGGTTGTTGCAGTAGTACCTTTGCCTGAGGCGACCGCGACAATCATGTCGTCACCTGGCTTGTTTCAGTTTTCTCGAACTGGAACGTCCACCGGTTGCTTCGAATAAGCCGGAAATGGCCGCTGCCGGTCACTATTGACCGCAGGGGCGCTTCTTTGAGGTGATGATCGCTGACTGAGAGCACACCCTTCGACTTGAGTACCCCACGCAACTCCAGCAAGGTCAGATCGGGCTCAGGGAGGTGATGGAGGACATCGTAGAGTAGGGCTATGTCGACGTTTCCTTCCGGAACTTCGGCCAGGCTGCCTCCGAAAACCGTCTGGATATTATTGCATCCCTGCTTATCCGCAGCTCTCTGAACCGATTTCACGGCAAGTGGGTGAATATCCACCGCATATACACGGCCTTCTGGCCAGACCAGTCGCGCTGCCGCCAGAGAAAAGCCGCCCGGGCCGCACCCAAAGTCCAGAACTGTCATGCCGGATCGCACACCTGCCTCCTGAAGTATCGTAATGGGCGGACGCAGCCAGTCTCGGAGACGGAACTTCATCGACATCAGGCGGAAGGCGAAGTTACTCTGAAGACGATGCTTCTTCATGATCCAAAATTTCCTGTTTCTGTAGGGGTTGCTTCCAGCGCAGCTACACGACGCTGAATGCTTCGGATTGCCGTTTCAACATTCCAAATCCGGGCACGCAAGGATTCCAAATCAGCCCCCATCCCACGGCACGGAATTCGCACGGGATAATCCTGACCGACCGGCAAAGCCGGTCAGAGATTCCTCGGGCGAACTAGGAAGCTTCAACACGCAGAATCCTCCGCCTCCACCAGTCATTGGACCCATGCCCTTCGGCCCCGTTCCGTCATATCCTGGCATCAGCGCAATCTCCTGAGTCCGAAAGCCTGGCGCGGGATCGCGCCAGAACATGAGTTCCAACCGGCACCCCGACATGGCGGGCAATCACCGGGCACTTTGCCTTGAACAGGAAATAGATGTTGCGAGGCTCATCGCTGAGCGTCTCGAAATTGCCTTGTCCTTTGGCAAGGATCAGATCGGCCTCGGTGAAACGCCGGTTGAAGCCCTGGTCGCAGTCTTCGACGATCGTGCCCGGGGCGTCGGAACCGTTATCGATGACCTCGATGATTTCGTGGAGCCCTACGGCCCGCGCGTCGGTCATGGTCGCGTCATTGATGACGGGTGCGCCCCGCACGGCCAAAGTGACCCGCGCCGGCGAAAGTTGTTCGATGAGCAAACGGTCAAAGACTATCTCACCCGCGTTGTCGGCCAGGTACAGGATGCTCCGGGCTTCGGCGACGGATTGCCGAAATCCGTTCTGCTCCCCAGTGAAAGGCTCCGCCAGCGCCTGCCTAACGGACTGGCGCACGTCGGTCTCCGCCACGCTGCCGTACACGCCCATGTCGATCACATTCCCGGCAATGGCCAGGCGCACCGCCATGACCAACCGGTCCGGCGCAGCTTCGATCTCAGCTTTCAGTTCGGGGAGGAGGCTCAAGGCCATGCGGTTCAAATGATCCTTCGCCGCGCGGTAAGGGTCCTCCACGCCGGTGATCTCACGCAGCCGCCGGTGAATGCGTTGCCCCACGACAGCAGGCGATTGATCCAGATCCATCTCGCTGGCCCAGCGCAACACTTCACGGACGATCCGCTCATGAACGGCGGGGTCCGTGGACACCATCCTGGCCGCGTCCAAGGCCTGACGAATGAAGCAAGAAAGGCAATCGAGCGACGTCCTCATGAGCTGGTATATCCCCGCTTTCCTCGCCGCCTAGCGGTCTCCTCGTCCACCTCGTCCTGCCAGCCGTTGCTGGCCGTCTCGAACCGGTCAAATTTCGCCGTGTATGGCTTGATGTCGAGAAGCGGCGTGCCATCCAGAATGTCCACGCCGTCAAGATGAAGCACGTTGCCTTCGCGGCGGACCAATTCGACAATGCTCAATCCCACAGCATTGGGACGACAGGGCGCGCGCGTCGAGAACACTCCCCACTCGATGTCTTGGAGAAACGGCTTCACCAGCAGCTTCGCCGGTCCTACTTGGTGGAAGTGATAGATGAGGTAAACGTGTGAAAAACCTTCCAGGTCGCTCAGTCCTTGCGTAAACTCCGGGAAGATTTCCGCCCGCCCCTTGCAGCCCTTCGCGTAGGCCGGCTGGATGGGTGTCTCCTCCACGGCGACATGTTCACTGCGGATCACGCCGATGGGATGGTAGGTGATGACAGCCTCGCTCATGCCCAATGCCCCTCAACATCCGCCGCTTTGCCCTCGGTAAGCTGCCCGGTGCGGTACGGTTCGAGGGCCGCGCCCACCGTCGGGGGTGTTGGTTGTTGAAGATACTGATTCCCGCTGCCTGGATTCCCGTCCCCCTCGGCCGCATTCGGGTTCGGCTGATTGTCCCTCACCGGTTCTGCTCCAGGTGTTCCCGGACTTGCTGCATGGTAAAACCATAGATTTTGCGCAGACGCCCGAAGGTTTCCGCTCCGTCCACCTCAGCGGGCAACCCCAGCCTCCGTTTCACCTCCCCAACTGGAATTCCATATGCCTTGGCCACCTCAACGACGGTCATGCTGCCGCGAATGGCTGCCTGGCCTCTCTCCACCGGGCCAGGCTCGGGTGGTTCCCCGGTTTGACGGGCCAGTCCCTCCCTGCGCTGGCGTACCCGGCCTTCCTCCGTGCGGACATCCTTCCCCTCTGATCTCTCCTCGGACTGGTTTACCTCAGTCGGTTTCTCAAAGGCTCGGCTGCGAGCATTCCGGAAAAGGTAATCGCCGTGATCCGTTCGTGTCGGAGCAACAAAAAAAGCGAAGGTAAAACAAACGGCACCTAGCAGAACCAGAATCGCGGTGAGCGTCGAGCGAAGCAGAGGGAGAGGAACCGCATTTCGCACCAGACCTACTATCATTTTCCAGTGCAGGGCGATATGCAGTACCAGCAAACCCAGCATGACATAAGCGGCAATCAGGTGGATGGATCCCCATTGGTGACGGTCCAATCCCAGGAAGTACAGTTGCGCGTTTTCTCCGTATTTCAAGATCTTTTCCCGACCCGGCGGAAGTGTGTACTTCATGAGAAACCCGATGCCGGCGATGAAGGCCAGCCCAAGGAACATGACGGCATCGATGACGAGGTTCAGAGTCCCGCGGTTCTTCATGGTTGCCTCCGCTCACCAATGCCCTTGAACATCGCCGCTTTGGCCTCGGTAAGCTGGCTGGCGAGGTACTGTTCAAGGGCCGCCGCCACCGTGGTTGCGTCGGTGTTGAAGATCTTGATCCCGGCCGCGGAAAGAACGCGAAAAGCCTTGGGGCCGCAATGCCCGGTCACGAGGCTTTTCGCCCCTGACCGGGCCACGGTTTCCGCCGATTGGATTCCCGCCCCCTGGGCCGCGTTCAGGTTCTGCTGGTTGTCAATCACCTCGAAACTTTCGCTGTCCAGATCGTAGACAAGAAACTTCGGAGCCCGGCCGAAACGACTGTCCAGCGGGGCGTCAAGATTGTCTCCGGATGTTGTGAAGACTACTTTCACTTGATTGCTCCTCTCAGTTCATTTAAGTTACACGTCACTTTGGGCATTTCTTGGGGACCATGAAGCCGTCGCCGCGGATTAGCGCGGCTTTGTAGCACGCACAGAGGCGCTCATAATCTTTCCGTCCGCCTGG
>Ga0315282_10010481_pt1 | contig 14532 bp, 12 predicted proteins | sample YL17G07_20_MG_FD_203693 | JGI IMG/M metagenome (GOLD analysis project Ga0315282, IMG submission 203693) | Sediment microbial communities from Yellowstone Lake, YNP, Wyoming, USA - YL17G07_20 | ecosystem: Environmental > Aquatic > Freshwater > Lake > Sediment | place: USA: Wyoming | collected...
CGGCGGCTTCGCGGGAGCGAAGCCGCCGCCCCCTTTTTCGCCTCCGCGCGGTGGTCGCCCGGCACCGCTCGTGGGCCTGCACCGGCCGCCTCGTCGCGCCAACACGGACCAGGGAGTCTCCGTGAGCCAGAGCGTCAACGCGATGATCGAGCACTATGTCGAGCGCCTGACGGCCTCCGAACCCGTGCTGGCTACCCAGCTCGGGATGACGGGGGGCATGGACCGCTTGCCGTCTTTCTCGTCAGCGGCCGTGCACGCGCGTCTGCGCGACGCTGACGAGGCGGCGGCGCGATTCCGCGCGGCCTACGAAGCGAGCGACGATGCCGCGCGCGACGACGGGATCGACGCCCTGATCGGCTGGCAGATGGCGCAGCGCGTGCTGCGCGACTATCGCGAGCGCAAGGTCCACGAGACCCATCCCGTGAGCTACCTCGACGCCTGTTTCGGCATCCTCCTCGACATGATCAAAGACATCGCGCCGGCCGACGAGCGCGTGGCCGCCGTCCGTGGCCGCTTGCGCGCCCTCCCCGGCATGCTCGAGGAGGCGCGCGCGAACCTCACCGACGCCTCGCCGCGGGTGCTCGTCGAGATGGGCGCCGACTACGCCGAGGGCGTGAAGGTGCTGGTGGGCGAGGCCGTGCGCGGCTTCGCCGCCCAGGCCGGGTTGCCGGGGGCCCTCGACGAGGCCTCCCGCGCCGCCGAAGAGGCGGTGGCGCGCTATCACGACTTCCTCGTGGGCGAGCTCATGCCGCGTGCCCGCAGCGACGTGGGCGCCGGCCGCGAGCTCATCGCGAGCATTCTGCGTGACGAACATCTGCTCGGCGAGACGCCCGAGAACATCGCCGCCGTGGGCCAGGCGATGATCGAGGAGACCCGGGGTCAGATGGAGGCCGTGGCCGCCGAGATGGGCTACCGGTCGGTCCAGGAGGCCGTGCAGGCGGTGCGGGCAGACCATCCCGCGGCGAGCGACGTCGTGCCGAGCTACCAGCGCGCGCTGGCCGAGGCGCGGCGCTACATCGTCGCGCACGACCTGGTCACCCTTCCCGCCGGGGAAGAGCTCGTCGTCGAGGCCACGCCCGACTTCCTGAAGCCGCTGCTGCCCTTCGCCGCCTACGAGGGCCCCGGGCCGTTCGAGGCGCGTCAGCGCGGGTTCTACTGGGTCACGCCGCCGCGCGAGAGCCTGAGCGGCGACGAGATCGAGGAGGCGCTCGAGAACCATCCCTACGCCTCGATGCCGACCGTCGCAGCGCACGAGACCTACCCCGGCCACCACACCCAGTTCGTGCGCGCCAACCGCGCCGCCACCCTGGCCCGTCGCGTGGCCTACGTCCCCGACGGCGGCACGCTGCTGATCGAGGGCTGGGCCTTCTACTGCGAGGAGATGATGGAGCGAGAGGGTTTTCTCGCCGCGCCGGCGGTGCGTCTCATGCGGCTGAACGACCAGATCTGGCGCGCCTGTCGCATCGTCATCGACATGGGCGTGAACCTGGGTGAGATGGCCTTTGACGAGGCCGTCGACCTACTCGCCGAGACGGCGCACATGAACCGCAACGAGGCCGAGATGGAGGTGCGCTGGTACGTCGGCAGCCCCGGCTACCCGATGTGCTACATGATCGGCAAACGCGAGGTCGTGGCGCTCGCGCGCGATTTCGCGCGCGAGCGAACGACCTCGCTGAAGGCCTTCCACGATGCCCTGCTTGACTGGGGGCCGGTTGCACCGGCGCTGATCAGGTGGGGGATGGGCCTGGGCCCGAAGCCTGCCGTCTAGGGCCGCGCTCGACTGCGTCTCACAGCGCTCGCAGCCTCGTCGGGTCGCCCGGGGGGCGAGGCGCCGCGTGTCAGTCGAAGAAGACGGGCTGTAGCTCGACGCCGTACTGGATGATGCGGTCGCGGCCCTCGGCCTTGGCGCGGTAGAGGGCTTTGTCCGACAGCTCGAAGAGATCGGGCACCGTTGTGGCGTCGCGCGGGCAGGTGGCCACGCCGCCGCTGATCGTGATGTTCACGTCACTGGGCAACCCCAGGCCGGTGTAACGCGTCTCTGACAGCGTGCGCCGCAGGCGGTTGGCCATGTGGTGGGTCGCCTCGCCCGACGTGTTGGGCAACAGCATGGCGAACTCCTCGCCGCCGTAGCGGCCACAGATGTCGCTCTTGCGCACATGCTGCTGCATCGTCGCCGCGACCGTCTGCAGCACTCGGTCGCCGGTCATGTGCCCATAGGTGTCGTTGAACATCTTGAAGTTGTCGACGTCGACCATCACCAGGCTCATCGGCTGCTGATAGCGCAGGCTGCGCTGCAGCTCCTCTTCCGCCCGGTTCATGAAATAGCGGCGATTGTAGAGGCGCGTGAGGTGGTCGGTGACGACCTGGCGACGGATGCTGTCGTACTTGCGTGCGTTTGAGAGGGCGCTGTGCATATGGCCTTGCAGCGTCTGCAGGACCGTGGTCGTCACCTGTTCGAAGTTCGTGTTGTGGGTGGCCGTCGCCAGCAGAGCCATCTCGCCGATCGTCTCAACCTCGAAGGGCACGATGATCTGGCTCTTCATCGTTCTGGGAAAGAGTTCGCACGCGTGGTCCTCGGAGCGCACGATCGTCTTCTCGTTGATGGCGCGCCGCACGGGGCAGTCCGCCGTGTAGAGGCAGCAGTCGGCGTTCGCGTCGGCGGTCTGCACACCGAGCGAGCCCTCGATGTCGAACCCGCGCGTCTTGGGCTCGAGCAGGATGAGCGCCACGAAATCGGCGTGCAGGAAGCTCTTGGCGCGCGCCAGGGCGCGCTCGACGGTCTCGCGGTAGGGCAGGGCCGAGTTGATCTCCTGACCGATCTCGCCCACCTCGACGAGCTGCCGGTTGAAGGTCCGTAAGCGTACGAGGTCGCTCTGCACGGAGTCGCTCGACTGTGAAGTCACCTCGGCCGACGTGAAGTGGTTGATGATCGTGTTGATCAGGTAGTCGAGCTCATGGATCTCGTCGCGATAACGCGGGTCGTCCTCCTCGTACTTGCTGCCCAGCCGGCGCCGCGAGCGCCGGATGAGCGAGTTCATCGGGCGGTAGACCCAGATGTCGAGCACGAGGGTGATGAGGGCGAAGGCGGCGAGCAGCCCGATGGCGAGCTGCGCCATCTGCGCCGTGCGCAGCTGCTTCCAGAAGACCGCGTACAGCACGGCCATGATGATCACGATCATGGCCGTCGTCTTGATCTCGAGACTGGCGCGGGTGCGCCTGGTCGCGGGGTCCTTCGTGGGGGGCTCCTCTCTCGACTGCCAGTCACCCTCCTTATCGGCAGAAAGGAGGGCAGGATTAGTCTCGGGAGGCGAGACGGTCCGGGGCCACCGCGAGATCCCCGGCGGCGTGCGACCGGAAGGTGTGAGCGGCGCTCGACGAGGCTGAGCGTCGCTCAGTAGTCGCGTGCCAGAACGCGGCGGTCGCGCGTTCGGCGAGGGGTGTCGCGGCGCTCGCCCTGCCGTCGGTCGCGCATGTAGAACGAGCACGTGACGCAGACCGAACTGCAGTCGAGGCGGGTATCGACATCGGCGACGCAGATCATGGGGATGTTACGCGCGGAGCCGTTGCCGCTGTTGCTACCGTTCTGACCGTTCTGATTCATCGTCATCGGCGGTTATCATACTGCCACTCGGGGCAATATCATGCCTGTTGCCGGGGGTGACAACGGAAGCTTTTGACAGGTTCGCGAGGAGGAGTTGTCAGCGAAGGTCGCGGCGCGCCCGGCGCAGGCCGAGGCGCGGCGGAGAGCCGAGCGGTTTAGAGATAGCCCTCGATGACCGAGAGCACCTGGGCGATGCGGAAGGGCTTGGTGATGTAGCCGTCGATGCCGACGTCGGTGGCGCGCTCCATGTCGGTGGCCATGGCCTTGGCCGAGAGCCCGACGATGGGGATCTCTTTGGTGTCGTCGCGGGCCTTGAGCTCGGCGACGGCCTCGTAACCGCTCATGATCGGCATCATCATGTCCATGAGGATGAGGTTGGGATGGAACTGCGCCGCCAGGTCGACCGCCTCGCGACCGTTGGCCGCCTTGTGCACGTCCCAGCCCTGCGTCTCCAGCGACATCGAGACGATGCTCAGGATGTCCGGGTCGTCATCTGCAACAACGATCGATCGTCCCATTCCCTTGGCCCCTTAGCTGATCTTGCCGGCCGCGAGCGGATCGGCCTGCTGGGTTGATATCGGCATCGTGAAGATGAAACTGGAGCCCTTCCCCAGCTTGCTCTGCACGCGGATCTGGCCGCCGTGGAGCTCGACGAGCTCTCGAGTGATGGCGAGGCCCAGGCCGGTGCCGCCCTGGGAGCGGCTGGCCGACGAGTCGATCTGCGTGAAGCGCTGGAAGATGCGCTCGATGTCTTCGCTGGCGATGCCGATGCCGGTGTCGGTCACCCAGATCTCGACCATGTCGCCCTGCGGCCGCGCCTCGACGCTCACGCTGCCGTTCTCATGCGTGTACTTGATGGCGTTGGTGAGCAGGTTCAGCAGGATCTGACCGAACTTGGCCGCGTCGGCGGCTACCGGCGGCAGGTCGGTCGGTAGGAAGGTCGAGATCTTGATGCGCTTGTCGGCGGCGCGTGGTTTGACCACCGGGAGCACGCTGAGCAGGGCGGCGCGCAGGTCAACCGGCTCGATGTTGAGCTCGAGACGGCCGGCCTCGATCTTGGTCAGGTCGAGGATGTCGTTGATGAGGTTGAGGAGCGTCTCGCCGTTCTTGAGGATGCTCTCGATGAAGTTGCTCTGCTTCTCGTTGAGCTCGCCGGTCATGCCGCTGAGGATCATGTCGCTGTAGCCGATGATCGACGTGAGCGGCGTGCGCAGCTCGTGGCTCATGGTCGCCAGAAAATCGCTCTTCAGCTCATCGAGGTGGGTGAGGTCGTCGTTCACCCTGCGCAGCTCCTCGGTGAACTGGATGTTCTTCACCGCCACCGCGAGCTGGTTGCAGAGCGACCCCAGCGTCGGCATCTTGTCGATGTCGAGCTGCTCGCTCGGCCTGGAGAGCAGGCAGATCATGCCCAGCGGGCCGTCTTTGGCGGTCAACGGCGCGACGAGCAGGTCGTGGAACCCCTCTTTTTCGACCAGCTTGAGCATGCGCGCCGAGCGCGGCCCGTCACCGGTCGCGCACAGGTGCGGCCCGGCGCTGGTCAGGAACTCGGCAAGCCCGAGTTCCTTGAGGCGTTCGATGAGCTCCTCGCTCACGCCCATGTTGGCGCGCACCACGTCCTCCTTCGTGGTCGCGTTGCGCAGCACGCTGAAGCCCGCCCTGGCGTTCATGGCGGCCGCCAGCTTGCCCAGGGCGGGCGGCATGAGCTGGTCGACCTCGTGGTAGCGCAAGAAGACGTGGCTGATCTCCTCCATCGTGCGCAGTTGCTCGTTGGCCAGGCGCATCTTGGCGAGCTGCGCTTCGGTGCTCGTCTTGGCCGCGCGCAGCTGCGCGTTGGTCCTGTAGAGCGCGTGGCCGAGCATGCCGGTCAGCAGGGCGATGAGGAGGAAGGCGGCGAGGCGGATGCCGACCGTCTGGGCCGTCCAGTCCTCGGGGAAGAGTCGGCCCGAGATGGTCGAGTGGTTGACGAGGACGTCGAAGCGCTGCAGGAGCCAGCTGCCCACGTAGAGACCGCTGCAGGCGGCGGCCGTGACGTAGGAGGTCCACGGGGGCAGGAGCAGCGCGGCCGAGATGATCGGCCAGATGTAGAAGACGGCCATCGAGCTCAGGACGCCGCCGGTGTAGATGACGCCGGCGGTGATCAGCAGCGTGTCGACGACGACCATGGCGACGCTGACGGCGCCGACGCGGCCGCGTCGGCTCAGGTAGAGGAACGGCGCGTTGGCCACGACGAAGGCGGCGGCGATGGCGATCAGTTCGATCGACACCAGGTCTGAGTGTAAGGCGGAGAAGATGACGCCGGCCACGAGCATGGCGATGCCCAAGATGAGCCTCGCCGTCATGACCTCGTACAGCTGTTTGCGCAGTTCCAACCGCCTCCACCCTTCGTTGGCGCTGTAACCTATTTCGGCATCACCCGCCGAGGGTTTAGAAGAACGTGTGGTTGCGGAGAATCGGCAGGCGGCGCAGAAGGAGAACGCGTGCCTGCTCGGGAAGGTTAGACTGAGCATGTCGATCCCTCGCCTGATCGTCGCCGGCGTCGAGCCGGGCCCTGCCGTCGACCTGGTCGCCGGGGCGCTGCTCGCCGGGCTCGGCGAGCAGCGCCCCGTGCGCCCCATCCTGCTCGGACTCGACCTGCCGCTGTGGCGCCTGGTGTACGACCTCTCGGCCAGGGCGCCGCGCGTGCTCGATCCCATGCTGTTGTCGCGCGACGCCGCCATGGAGCTCTATGACCGCTGGGCCGAGGAGATGGACCTGGTGGTGTTCGTGGCCGCGCGTCCGCTCATCGAGAGTTGGGAGGGCGTGCCCGGATCGCGGCCCTGCGACCTGGCGGCGGCCTTCGACGCGCCGGTCATCCTCGCGCTCGACGCCAGAGACCGTGGCGCGAGCGCCGCCGCCGTGCTGCACGGCTCGCGGGCGATGGCGGGCCGCATCGAGGTCGGCGGCGTCGTGGCTGTCGGCGGCGACGAGAGCCCGGCCTCGATCGAGCTCACGGAGGCGCTGCGGCGCGAGGTGGACCTGCCGCTGCTCGGGCGAGTGCCGCCGCAGCTCACCGAGCAGTTCATGCGCCAGCACGTGTCTCCCGGTGGCCGGGTGAAGACCGTCGGTCCGGGCCCGGCGCGCGGCGGCACCGCGCACCTCTGCCGGGAAGCGGCCGGCTATGTCGCGTTGCGCGAGGTCCAGGCGCTGGCGCGCCGGAGCGGCTTCTTGCCGGCCGCTCCGCACCGTCTCCTCACGCTGCGACCCAACCCGGGACAGGTCTCGGTGGCGGCCGCGTGGGGCCCGCCGCTGCAGCCCGTCGCTCTCGAGAACGTCGACGTGCTGCAGGCGATGGGCGTGCGCCTCGTGCCGTTGAACCTCGCCAAAGACCGCGAGGTGCCGCCCGACGCCGACGGGCTGCTCCTGTTGGGCCAGCTCGACGAGCAGCAGATCCAGCGGTTCGCTGCCAACAGGGCGCTGCTGGCCGAGCTGCGCGCCGCCGTCGACGCCGGCCTGCCGGCCGTCGCCATGGGCGGCGGCGCACTGCTGCTCCTGCAGCGCCTGGCCGACAGTCGCGGCCGCGCCTTCGACCTCGTCGGCGCGCTGCCCGCCGAGGCCGAGCTGATCGAATCCTACGATCGACCGGTCTACGTGACGGCGACGGCGACGCGGCAGAACCCCTTCGACGAGGGCACGCACGAACTGTACGAGCTCTTCGACCTCGAGTTCTCGCTGCTCGAGCAGGGCTCGTTCGCCTACCAGATACGTACGCCGGGCGGGGCCGAGCAGGCGGAGGGGTTCGTGATCAAGCGCTGCCTGGCGACCACCCTCTACACCAGCTTCGTGGCCTGCCCGCAACTGGCTACGCGCTTCGTCTCGGTAATGCAGTTCCTGCAAGGGCACTGACGCTCGCCGGTCGGCAGCGGCGCTCGCCGGTGGCGCCGGCGCTTGTCGGTGGCGCCGGCGCTCGTCGACGGGCGGCGGGCGCCCGTCGCGCCCGTCGCCCTATGGGCTCTGCTGTAAACTGAAAGCATGAACGGTCGCCGGCTCCAGCCCGAGGTGTTCGCCCTCCCCGTCCAGCGTATGCGCGAGGGCTACTACTCCGATGCGTACTTCAACTTCTCCAAAACGGTCCTTGAGGCCCGCGACAAGCACCCGCGCGTGCTGATGCAGGTCTTCCAGAAGCACGAGCACGCCGTGCTGGGTGGTATGGACGAGGCCATCGCCGTCCTGAAGTTGTGCTCGGGTCGCTACGAGCGGCGCGGCGACGAGCGCGTCTGGGTCGACGGCTGGGATCAGCTCGAGGTGAGAGCTCTCCACGACGGCGACGACATCGGGCCACTCGAGACGGTGCTCACGATCGAGGGCGACTACACGCTCTTCGCGCACCTCGAGACGGTCTACCTGGGCGTTCTCACGCGGCGCACGCTCATCTCGACGAACGTGCGCCGTGTCGTGGAGGCCGCCGCCGGCAAGCCCATCCTCTTCTTCCCGGCGCGCTTCGACCACTACCGGGTGCAGGCGGGCGACGGCTGGGCGGCGCATATCGCCGGCGCCATCGGCGTATCGACCGACGAGCAGGCCTCGTGGTGGGGCGGCAAGGGCGGCGGCACCGTGCCGCACGGGTTGATCGCCGCCTACGCCGGCGACAGTGTGGCCGCCGCGGAGGCGTTCGCCGACGTGCTTCATCCCGACGTCAACGTCGTGGCCCTGGTCGACTTCGACAACGACTGCGTGGCCACTTCGCTGGCCGTGGCTCGGGCTCTGGGCGAGCGGCTCTGGGGCGTGCGCCTCGACACGTCCGAGACCATGGTCGACAAGGCGCTCTGGCACGCGATGGGGCAGTTCAAGCCGACCGGCGTCGCACCCGAGCTCGTGTGGGAGGTGCGCAAGGCGCTCGACCGCGAGGGCTTCACGCACGTCAAGATCGTCGTCAGCGGCGGTCTCGATGCCGCGAAGATCAGCGAGTTCGAGCGCCGTGGCGTGCCCGCCGACGCCTACGGCGTGGGCAGCAGCCTGCTGCGCGGCAAGACCGACTTCACCGCCGACGTGGTCATGACCGAGGGGAAGCCGTGCGCCAAGGCGGGACGGGCCTTCCGGCCCAACCCGCGGCTGGAGCTGGTGGAGTAGCCCGCCCGGCGGGTACAAGCCACTCGGCTCTCTTACCAGGGGGACTCGGGTCATGAGGAAGGTCATCGTCGTCGTCGATGTGCTCAACGGTTTCACCAAGCGGGGCGCCCTCGTGAGTGACCGCCTGGCGGCCGCCATCCCGCGCATCCGCGCCTACCTTGAGCGCGAGACTGCCCAGGGAGCGGCGGTCGTGTTCCTTGCCGATACCCACCGACCCGACGACCGCGAGTTCGCCATGTGGCCGGCGCACTGCGTGCGCGGCTCCGGCGAGGAAGAGGTCGTCGACGAGCTGCGCGAGTTCGCCGATGCGGGGGTCGTCGTGCCCAAGAACCGCTACTCGGGCTTCTTCAACACCGACCTAGAGGGCGTTCTCGCGGATCTGCGACCAGACGTGGTCGAGGTGGTCGGCGGGTTCACCGACATCTGCGTGTTGCACACCGTCGCCGACCTGCGCAACCGCGACTACGCGGTCGTCGTGCGCGAGGACCTCGTCGACACCTACGACGCGCCGGGGCACGCGGCCGACGAGATCAACCGGTTCGCCATCACGCACATGCGCGACGTGCTCGGGGCGCGCATCGAATAGTCGGCGAGTCGGCGTCGGGGCACGGCCTCGCGCGGTCGCCGGAGACGCCGGAGAAGCGCCCCTACGGCGTCGTGGTCGGCGCCGGCGTGCGGCCTTCCATGAGGTCGACGAAGTTCTTCGCCGCCTGACCGATCTTGGTCTTCGGGTCGATCTCGGCGGTCTTCTGCCACTCGGCCTTGGCCTCGTCCATCTTCTGCTGCGCGAAGTAGATGATGGCCAGGTCGTAGTGGGCTTCTTGGTAGTCGGCGTTCTTCTTCAGGACGTCGCGGACCATCGCCATCGCCTTGGTGTCGTCGCCCTTGGCGTGGAAGACCATGGCCAGGCGCGTAGTGGCGTAGGCGTCGCCCGGGCGCAGCTTGAGCGCCTGGTCGAAGAGCTGCTGCGCCTTGTCGTACTGCTCGCTCATGAAGTAGGCGGTGCCTAGGGACTCGATCGTGTCGACGTCGGAGGGGTTCTTGGCCAGCTTGGCCTTGAGCTCGGCGATCATCTTCGAGAAGTCGGGCTGCGCTGCCGTGGAGCCGTTGACGGCAGGATGGCCGGGCGGCAGGGCGGTCGTCGCCGCGGCCTGGGGGCTTGCCGGAGCCGAGCCGGAAGAGCGCCCCGTGGCGATGCCGACGGCGACGACGACCGCCACCAGCGCGAGGGCGACGGCGATGCCGATGACGAGAGTGCGGTTCTTGCTCAAGCGCGATCCTTCCTGGCTGGGCTCGGAGGTTTGGAGACCGGCAAAGTATAGCATCGGCTCACGCGGCGCGACGCTCCGCGAGTGTCGATGGCGCGGTCGTTGCGGTCGTTGCAGCAGCTTCCTTAACAGAGCTTAACACCGTCTTAACCGTCCTTTCGCCGAGATCGTCGGCCTCGGCCCTCTCGGCGAGGGGGGGCGGGCAGTTGACGGAAGCGACCGCCCGCCTGTAGAGTCTGATATCGGACAACATCAGTCCTATTCTTGTGGGGGCAGCGTCATGGGGTTGCAGCTTACGCGCGGTGGGGAGTACGGCATCCGCGCCATCACGTACCTGGGGCGGCACCCGGTCGGCCACGTCTCGTCGTTGCGCGACGTCGGCCGCGAGCAAGACATCCCCGAGAGCTTCCTCGCCAAGATCTTCCAGAGCCTGGTGCGCGCCGGTCTGGTCACGTCGCACCGCGGCGCCCACGGCGGTTTCAGCCTGGCTCGCTCGGCCGGCGAGATCACGATGCGCGAGGTCATCGAAGCCATCGACGGTCCCATCTCGCTGAACGCCTGCGTGCTGTGGCCGGAAGACTGTCGGCGCAGCAACCACTGCGCGATGCACGTCGTGTGGCTACGCGCGCAGGAGCGCATGATGAGCGTGCTCGACGAGGTCACGATCGCCGACCTCGTTCCTGCCGCGCCCGTCTCCTGAGGCCTACTCCGCGTAGCCCTGCGGGTACGCCTGTAGCCAGGCCCACGCGTCGGCGACGGCGTCTGTGAGCGTGCGCGCCGGTCGCCGGCCCAGCAGGTCGGTGGCGCGTCGGTTCGAGGCCACCAGTAGCGGTGGGTCGCCGGCGCGGCGCGGCGCCGTCTCGCGGCGCACCTCGCGCCCGGTCACGGCCCCGACCGTCGCGATCACCTCGAGCACCGAAGCGCCCGTACCCGTGCCGAGGTTGACCGGCACGTTGGCGGGTGGCGCACTGAGGGCGGCGATGTGCGCTTCGGCTAAGTCGATGACGTGCACGTAGTCGCGCACGCAGGTGCCGTCGCGGGTCGGGTAGTCGTCGCCGAAGACGCGCAGCGTGTCGCCGTCGCGCGCGGCGCGCAGCGCGATCGGGATGAGGTGCGTCTCGGGGTCGTGGTCCTCGCCGGCGGGGCCGTCGGCGCCGCAGGCGTTGAAGTAGCGGAGGGCGAAGTACGAGAGGCGGCCGCCGCTTGCGGCGGCCGCCTCTCGTAGCACGCCCTCCGCCGCCAGCTTGCTCTTGCCGTAGGGGTTGGTGGGCTGGGCCGGGTCGTCCTCTTCGATGGGCGTGCGCGCCGGTGCGCCGTAGACCGCGGCCGTCGAGGAGAAGACGATGCGCCTGACGCCGGTCGCCAGGGCCGCCTCGGTCAGGGCTCTCGTGCCGTCGAGGTTGACCGAGCGATACCACGCCGGTTCGGCTACCGACTCGGCGACCTCGGCGAGCGCGGCCATGTGTATGACGGCCTCGCACCTGTTCTCGTCGATCGTGGAGCGCAGCGACTCGGTGTCGCGCACGTCGCCTTCGACGAAGACGGCTCGTTCGGGCACGGCCGCACGATGGCCGCGGAACAGGTCGTCGTAGACGGTCACGGCGTGTCCGGACGCCACGAGGCGCGCCGCGATGACGCTGCCGATGTAACCCGCTCCGCCTGTCACGAGGACGCGCATGTGGCGATGCTATCAAAACCCCCGGACCGCAGGAGCGAGGACCCGGCGCCGCTGCGCCGGTCGCTCAGGGCACGTCGTCGATGCCGACCACGAGCCCACCCTTGCCGGTGCGCAGCACCTGCAGGCTCACGCCGAGCGTGGGGACCTTCACGCCCGCGTCGGGTTTGCTCGCGTACCAGTACGTACGGGTGTCGTCGAACGTCGGTTCGCCGTCGTGCCCCAGCAGGGTCTGGTAGGTCCCCGTGCTCGGGTTATAGAGGCGACGATCGCCGGTGTACGTGCGGCCGAAGGCGGCGTCGCGGACCTGGATGCGCGTGGCCCAGCTCCCATCGACCGTGGGATGCGCGTCGACGGGTAGCCAGCCACCCTCGCCGGGATGCATGCCGACGTCGTTGTCGGACCACTGGGTGTCGCGGTAGATCAGGAGCAGGCCGGTGTTCAGCGGGAACCAGTCGCCGTACTGCGTGTAGCAGTCGCCCAGCGCCGCGTCGAAGCCCTTGCGCGTGCGGCATTCCCCGATGTAGTAGCGGTCGGTCGTGGTCGTCCGTTGCCCGTCGACGATCGACCAGCTCGCCGCCGGGTCGGCGGCGAGCTGGGCCGTCGAGGCGGCGCCGTCGAAGAACGCGCCGCCGCTCACCGTGATGTCGTCGAGCTCCCAGCCGAGCTGGCTGACGCTCTGGTCGGTGTGGTAGCGGAAGCGCAGGTAGACCTGCTGTCCGGCGTAGCCGGCCAGGCTGTACGTCTTCGTGGTCCAGGTCTTGTTGACGCCGGTGATCGAGGCCAACAACGACCACGATGTGCCGTCGGTCGACACCTCGACGTAGCCGAAGTCCCAACCCTGCTCGATGTCGTACCACGTCTTGAAGCTCAGCGTCGGTGCTGAAGGGGGCACGCTCACCTTGCCGACCGTCGTCAACGTGTCGTCGAGGTTGTTGCCCGACCGCGAGCACCACTCCGGATTGCCGTCGGGGCCGCTCACGGTCGTCGAGTGGGTGACGGCGGGGAGCTCGACCTTGACCGCGACGTCACCCGTGTCTCCGGACTGCGCCGGCGACAGGTCGACCGTGGCCGTCGTGCCGCGCGCCACGGTGATCGGGTCGATCCAGCCGAGGTAGTACTTGTCCCAGGCGTTCATCGGCGAGGGCTTGGTGCCGGCGCCCCACTGCTTGCCCAGCCAGGAGCCGGACGCCATGAGCGTCCAGAACGACGACGGCGACTCGCCCGCGTAGCTGGTGTCGTACTCGTCGGGCAAGCCGAGGTCGTGGCCGAACTCGTGGCAGAAGACGCCGATGCCGCCATCCTCGGGGTTGATCGTGTAGGGTCCGATCCATTCGCTCGTTCCGGGGATCTGGTAACCGCCCAGGTTGCCGGGTCCCAGGCCGTTGGTCGAGTCGACCCACCAGGAGTGCGCCCAGATCGCGTCGTCGCCCTGCGCTCCGCCGCCCGCCGACTGGTCGACGCCGGCATGCACGATCACCAGATGGTCGATGTAGCCGTCGGGCTGGTCGAAGCCTCCCGTGACGATCCCGTGCGGGTTCTCGTGATCGTAGGCGGCCCACGGGAAGGAGGGATTCGCGGCTGCGAAAGCGGCCGCCGCATCGCGCACGACGCGCCACGCCGGTCCGTTCTTGTCGTCGACGTGGTTCGCGTCGCTGTCCTGTCCGTAGTAGGCCTCGGGATACGGCAGCGTCACCCATCCGGCGACGTCGCCGCCGACGGTGTAGGCGCGGTGCGACTGCTCGAGATAGTAGCGCTTCATGGTGTCGGTGCTCGTTCCGCGGAGCACGTGCGCGGCGTCGTAGATGGGGAACGAGTCGCCGAAGAGCATGTCTCGGTAGTGCTGGGTCGAGAAGTCGCCCGGCCAGAAGGTGGAGGAGTCACCGGGCGCCGGGATGGCGCCGTGCAGCGGGCCGGTCTTGCCGCTCCAGGGGCCGCCGAAGTCGACCAGGATGACGAGGACCTTGTCGGTCGCCACGCCGTCGGGGCCGACGTTCCAAGAGCCGTGTGGGCTGCCGCCGAAGCCCGGGTACTCGGTGCCCGACAAGAGCGGGCCGGCCGGCGAGAAGGCGCCCGAGCCGGCAGTGGCCGCAAGGCCGGCCGCGGAGGAGCCTGCCGCCGCGACGACCGGCCTGTCTTCGGGCTTGCGGCCCAGCTTGGCGCGCAGGTAGGCGCGCACGGCGCGCCGCACCTGGGCGCGGCTCGCGCCCTTGGGGATCACGCCGCGCTGCTTGAGGGCTCTGCCGATGAGCAGCTCGTTGGCAGGCATGAGCGCTTGGCCGGAGGAAGCCCTCGCCGGCTCCGCCGCCACGCCGGCGAGCAGCGCGGCGAGCGCGATGAGCAGTGCGATCCTACGCATGAAGGGCCTCCCTGGGCAGAACGACTCGTCTCTGGAGCCTAGAGGCTTGATGTGGGTTGGCCGCCTGGGCAGGAAGGCGGGCGGCGATGCAAGAAGAGGGTCTCCCGCTCGGCAACCTCGTGATCGGAGCACGAGATGTGCGCTTCGCTGGAGACCCTCGTTATCGCAGCCTACGTCTTTGCCTGCTCGCTGTCGATGCCTCGCCCGGGGCCGGCGGGGAAGGTCACCGATCAGGAGCTGATCGCGCTCGCCGTCGCCCAGGCCGTCACCGGCTTGGTCTCCGATCGCCAGTTCCTGGGCGCCATCGGGCGACTTCTGCCCGGGTGCTTCCCCCACCTGCCCGGGCAGTCGCAGTTCAACCGCCGCCTGCGCCGCCTGACGCCGCAGATCACGACGGTGCAGCTCGGCCTCGCCGAGCTCATCGCGACGGGTGGCGTGCGCCTCGTCGACGGCACCCTGCTCTCCTGCGCCAACTACGCCGGCTGCGCCAGCAAGAGCGGGTTCGTCGGCGAGGCCGCCTACG
>Ga0315282_10010482_pt1 | contig 14528 bp, 9 predicted proteins | sample YL17G07_20_MG_FD_203693 | JGI IMG/M metagenome (GOLD analysis project Ga0315282, IMG submission 203693) | Sediment microbial communities from Yellowstone Lake, YNP, Wyoming, USA - YL17G07_20 | ecosystem: Environmental > Aquatic > Freshwater > Lake > Sediment | place: USA: Wyoming | collected...
TGAGGGTCTTTGCGGAACTTGGCAAGTTCGGCCGGCAGATTTTTGCTGATTTCCGTCTCTCCGCCAAAAGCTGAGCGTCCTATGAAGATGGCCGGCACATCGACTCCCTGCCTGCCGAATTCAGCCTCAGCGTTAAGGAATAGGTCATACGTTCCCTCAGCACCAAGGTCAAAATAAAATATTGCCAAACTAATATTGTTCTCGCTTGCCAGCCTTGGTAGCTCATACTTAAGCAGTTCGTGGCAATATGGGCAATCAGAAGAAAAAAAGTATAAAGGAACAATGGAACTGTCGGCAGATGCGTTAATGAGAATTTCTTTGCCAAGGCGGTTTGCCTCGCGTTCAAGGCGGCCGGCGGTTTCGGGTTCGTGCGATCGCGGCGTAAGCGTTATACTGTCGAGTACGGTCCGGTCGGCGGCAATAGCACTGATGGTCATAGCGTTTGAATTTATATCGATCTTGCAGAAATGATATTCACGGGCCTCTGCCTGCGACGGATAGGTTCTGTCTTTATCCATCCAGATAAGTTCCGCACCGGCACCACCAGAAATGATATAAGTGATTTCTTCGTTAGTGGACCGTTCATACAAATGCCAACTGGCAAATACGACGTCAACCTTGTATTTTTGAAACAGAGGTGCCCAGGTTCGGCGAAGCACTTCTGATGACCTGCCTCGCGAAATATAAACAGGGTCGTGCAGAAAAACCACTCTGAAAGGCGCCTTTTGCACCTCATCCCTTGCCAGCTCTGATTCGAGCCATTTGAGCTGCGGACTTTCGGCGTCGAATTCCTCGCTCTTCTGGTCTCCTCGCGTACCCCACGCCAGCAGTCCGAAAAACTGCACACCGCCCCATTCAAATTTGTAGTATCCTTCTTTTGCAAGTGAGGGGAAAAAGTCGGAATACAGTCCTTTACCGTTTGCAAAATCATTATCGCCCAGAACCGGATAAATTGCTGTCCTTCGAAGCAGTCTCGATTCAATCCGGAAAAATTCATCCCACAAATCGGCTCTTGTGCCGTCATCTACCATATCGCCGAGCACAAGACAGAACAGCGGTTCGTGAAGGATAACCTGATTGATAATTTCCTGATGATGCATGGTGGTCTTGTTTTCACCAGGCCGCGTATCACCGTACACAGCAAATGTAAAAGACTCTCCCGGCCGGCACGCTGTTCTTATCTGAAAGCTCCGGTTGCCCTCCGGCGTTCGAATCTGTCCATTCCCGCATATTACTTCGTAATCATAGGTCAGGCCGGGTTTTAGCCCCGTTATTTTGATAAAATGAGATTTGCCTGCCACTTCCGATTTGAATTCCTTCGGATTATTGACGTCAATAATCCTTACCTTTGCCGCAAGCGCCTTATCCAGATGAAAGGCTACAACAGCAGAATCAGCCGTTACATCCAGCAAATACGGCCCTGCAGTGAATCCGCTTAATTTGTTATCGGCAGACACAACATCCTGAGCATGCGCACAGAGATTAAGCATTAGCAGTACTGCTGACAGAATTATACACAACGATAATCTCATTGATTGTTCTTATCCGAAGCAAGAAGGCTTTCAATATTTTTCCTTATTTGCTGCATTATGCCAGCATCATAGCCTTGTTTTGTTAAACTGATTTTGCCGGTTCGGTCTATAACTATGGTTGTCGGAACTACCGACATTTTCAGCTTTTTAAAGACCTTTGCCTGTTTATCAAGCAACACGGGATAGTCGATGGCAAGCGTTTTTGTGATTGTTTTAACGTCATCGATGTTTTCCGGGTCGTTACATACGGCGGCAACAACGAGGTTTTTATATTCAGGCGCCGCTGCAAGCGATTTCAACTCTACCAGTTCTGATTTGCAGGCGATGCACCATGTTGACCAGAACGCCAGCACTACCACCTTTCCTCTGTATTGATTGAGATAAAACCGCTCATGCCCGAGCGTATCAAGCCGAAAATCAATAGTGCCGTTTTTTTTACTGACTGCCGTATCTTTGTCATTGCGGCAGCCGCCCAAAAGGACGGCAAAGCACAAAAAGCACAATATCAGGGCTATGCCGTATGGCAATCTCATTCTTGCTTCCCGGTTTCGATGGAGTCTTTCTTTTTCCTGATATGAATTCCAATCATATTGAGCATCTGCGAGGCGATAATAGCAAATACACCCGTTCCGACCGCAAAGGAAAGAAATGCCGGAATTTGGCTCCCCACCGAACTCGAATTAGGATTGTATCCTGTTTTTACGCGTAAAATTTTTCCTGTACGGGCACTGTCTTGCTGCATTTTTTGTCACCTCAGGTTGATTGCCAGTCCTGCCGTCAGGTATTTTTCTATTGCCTGCGAATCCATCGCGCCATAGCTTCCATTGAGGGTATTTAAGAGTATTTCATTGGTTTTCGGGCTGCGTTTTTCTATCCGCGGCTGAATTATACGATAGAACATCCCGGCCTCCACTCTTTTAACATCGCAGGCAGCAATGTCCGAGTCGCGGAGCTTTTCGATTTCCTCTACTTCATACAGCACAGAAAGCGCGTATGTTCGCGCAATAACATCCTCCAGTTCGCGTGACGTTGTAAGCAAATTGTTTTTGTTTGATTTTGACAATTGTTCTATCGCCGCATCTGCCGCCGCTTCGAGAGTTTTTTTACCATCAAAAAAGCCCTTGTCTCTGCGGACAAAAGTCGGGCGAATATCCTCAAAATAGGCCACAATTCGTTCGGTAGAGGCCTTTACGTCGGCCGGCTTTGCTGTTGCCATTAAATCCAGTTCCTGTCGGATTGCCAGGACCGTTACGTGTTGAAATCCTTTTCCTATGATTTGACCGTTGATTTCAATCTTTTCTCCGGCAGCACACTTTTTCAAGGCATTGCTGATTTCCTCGCCATAGCCTGTCGCGTATTTCGCATCGATGTTCTTCACAACCGGTAGTGTCATTTCATACCGGGCATTTACAGCAGCCCAATCCGGATTCTTGCCGGCTCGAATTTTTTCAATTTCCAGCCGGGCTTTTACATATTTTTTGACCACAGCCAGTTCGGGGACGTTTTGTTTTTTATCTGGACCGGACAAACCGTTACTTACAAATGCCAGTTGAAGAAGAACCATAACATACAGCGAATTTTCCATCTTAAATCCTCCAAATTTCCTTACAGCTTTACAACTATTAAATAATGCACATAAACATAATATATTGTCAAATATATTCCAGCCAGAAAGAATATTATACCCGCTACAGTTCCCGTAACTGCTGCGAAGACATAGCGGTTTCCGTTTCCCTTTGCCAGAAGCTTATCGGTAAAATTCATCGAGATTAACGCGCTCAGGCCGGTTGTCGTGGAGAACAATATTACGATTAAGAGCATTTCTTTCAAAGAATTAAATTGTTCGTGAATGAGCCACGCTCCAAATGACAAAAATGCTCCTGTTATTATAAAAGCGGCGGCGCTCCAGACAACCCTGCTTACACTGATACATCGGGGTTTCCTCAAAAATACCATACCGCATATACACGCTAAAATTGCCCAGCAGATATAAGCAATTTTGTCACGACGTATATTGCGTTCTGAGCGTGCGATTTGCGATTTGATTGTATCTGTAAGGGCGGGCAATTCATTTATTGCCTCATTATATGCTCTGATTGCTTCCTTATATCGGCCCGCATCGTAATAAGTCTCTCCGATTTCAACCATTGCTTCCTGCGCTTCGCTGTGGCCGTGATAATTTTTCCTCAGCGTCATATAAGCCTCAACCGCCTTATCCGGCTCACTCAGGCGGTACTGGTTTGCCAGCCAGTGCTGCATTACCGGGGCCAGATTACTGCCGGGATACCCGTTGATTAAGGATTTTACCTCGTCGAGAACTTTGCTTCGCTCCTGCAGCCGCTCTTTTTTTCGGGCAAATTCAATCGCCCTGATTCGCTCAAAACGAGCCAGCGGTATGTAATTATAATCGGAATATGCGGATATATATTTTATTCGCTGATTTGCCAGCGGAGTAAACGTGCTGTCGGGATACTCATTTATTAAGCGTTGATACCATGCAAGAGCTTTTTCGAACTCGAAAAGTTTGCTGTCAAAAATGTCCGCTATGGCGAAATACGCATCGTCAATCTGGAAATTGCCCTTGTGCGTTTCAATAAATTCCAGATACGCCTTTATACTCTCCTCGTATGCGCCTTTGTCGGCAAGACGCCTGCATTCCTCACACGTCCGTTTTTGCTTAAGAGGCGGTTGTTTGAGCATAACTTCTTTGTTTTCGTCGATAAAGACCGCCCTGACCGATTCCACATCCGCATCGATACGGATTGCTCCTGAAGAATTGCGATTTTCTGCACCGATACTAAAATATTGTACGCCGTCAGCTTCTATATTTTTCGCCCCTTTTCCGATAATCGCTGCAAACGCCGCAGGCTTCGCCGGATGCTGCCTGTTATGAGCGGCCAGAATCGAATGCAGTGCGGTTTGTCTAATTGAATCATCGATTTCGGATATTTTTTTCGACTCAAACTCCCCAATAATTTCCAGCGAAGTTATTATTCCGATGGTATGAGCTGCCGGTGCATCGAGCAAGTTGGTGATTTTTGCGGTATCTGCTACCTCGCCGACAAAAATCAGCCGTAAACCTCCCCAATCCAATTTCCACAAATTGCCTGAATTGCTCTGATGCTGGCCTCCTGTGGCCCTCAGGAAAGGTGAATCGATTCCCAAAAGGCCGTAAACGGGTACATAAGGACGCACATCGGAAAACCAGTCGTGGTTTTGACCGGGAACATCTGTCAGGGAAACTATAAACTCGCCGAGTTCCGACCTCATCAGTGGCACAATTCTGCCGGACACATCGCCCCAAACAATAAGAAATGAAAAAGGACTGTTTGCCGCCGGCTGTGTTTGAAATTGGAAGCGGCTTTTTGAACCATCAATGCGGTATGTATAACGGGTAGATGGCCTCAGACTGGTAAGTTTCACCTCATGCTGCCCAGAAGAGCCGAAAGCCTCTATCGCAGATAAAGGAGTTTGTTCATTTCCGGCAGACTGATAGAAAACACGACCTTTATAATTTTCCCCGCTGAGCCATGCTATGGTTGCCTGAGAAGAGCTGATATTTAAGACTTCAGGTTTTATGTCTGACCGGGCTGCTCTGCCGGACCTTAGAACCATAAAAACGCCGAGTATCGCGATTATTAAGACTATCAGCCATAGCTTGCGCATCAGCACAAATACTCCAAAATAATCCACTGTTGTCATTATCCGCTATCGGATATTATTTTTCAACTATTGCTTTGGCTGATTTTCAGATATCTGCTGTTCCCTTTCCGGAAACTTTTGGGGTATCTCGCCCCGAAGCATTCTGCCTCCTTGACCGACCAGCCAGAGATAATAATCGCTGGGCAGTCCTTTTTCAAAGGTAAGAAACTTCGAGGCGCCCACCGGCGGATTGTTGGTGCACTTGAATATAGCCGTTCCTTCGTCAACCTCGTCAAACATAGCCTGATAAATCATCGTTGCCCCGACGTTTTTCGCTTCGACGTACTGCTTCCACAGGAATTTCCCGCCAAGTCGAGGTATTGTGTTAAAGGCATTCAGGTCTTTCTTGAGATTTGTCCAGCTGAAGCCCGGAAACACCACAGGCAGATATTCTTTGTTGTGCTCTTTGCACCATTTGATATCAGGCACCCAAATGCGGTTGTAAACAAATTCGTTGACATCATCCAGATTTCTGATTCTTCCCACCATCCAGGGGCTTACAATGTCGGCCTTAAGGACGATATCGTGCAGGTATTTATCAGTAACTGAGTCATTTTTGAGTGTCCGCCAGTATGTCGGCAGACCAAGCATTACGGTATAGCCACCGTAGTTTTTATCATTCTTCAGGAAATCGATAAGCTTTGCGCACTCCTCCAGAGTATAACCGCGCCCTTCAAAGCCGATTCCCCACACAGCCACAACCGGCTTGCCGTTGTGATGGAGATAGGCCTTGTCGTTAGCGTCTCTGGTGAGGCGCATTTTGTCGACGAGCATTTTCCAGTCTTCGATGACCAGACTGGTCTGGTCTTTCTGTAAACCTGAAAGGTCGTACATAACCGCATAGACCCTGCCGTTCTGGTTAGCGGCCCGCCGGCAGTTCGCAAGGACGGTGTTGGTGTGCAGAAGCTGTTTTTCGCCAACCGTTTCAACAGCAAAACGCTGGACAAACGCGCCGTCGATGCCGTAATCCGCCATCCACTTGAAATGGCGGTCAATAGTTTTTGGATTCATTGAACTGTAAACGTAGGCGGTGCTGCCGTCGGCAAATTTAAAAGGCGTGGCAAATAGCTCATCCTTATCGTATTCGGTCATATCCGGCCAGAAGTCTATGTGGCAGTTTCCGGGCATGAAAACACCTTCTCCCCAGTGAAACCACCCTCTTGCCGAGCCATCGCCCGGGCAGGTAAACCAGCCCTGATAGCCGCACAGCACCTTGCCGGTCATTGTGCTTGTATCGACGCCCTTGACGCTTGTGCCGCTGTAGGGCTTTAAGGTTTTTTTGATTACCTGAGCACGGGTAAGATTGAAAGGCTCTTCTGCATTACACGAAACCGCCGGAATAGAACACATAACGAAAAACATGATGGTGATTATTAGATAGTTTGCTCTCATAATTTTAGTTTCCTTTAACTTCTGATTCGAGTACGCGTTTTGTAATTTTATCGGCCGTTGCCAGATGACGATACCAGAAGAAATACAGCCCTATCATGCATATTGCGAAGACGCTGAACGTGGCCCAGAAGGCGTTGTACTCCTTGACCATCAGCTGCATCGGCATAAGAAGTATGGTTATCATCCACCCAAAAGTGAACGGCACTGAAATAATATCGTAGAAGTGCTCTTTTTCCGTCGCGGCAAGTACATCGGGCGACAGCAGATTTTTGAATTTGCCCCAAGCGCCGAACGGCCGGACTTTTTTATAGTAGTTTTCAACAATATGCAGAGGTGTCTGCTCGGTCAAATAGGTACCGATTACTGAACCGATGATTCCAATACTGAGGATATATACAAGCTGCTGCCATTCAATCATTCTCGGCGCAACAAACCTCTGGATAATTGCGGCGACCAGTCCTGTCATGGTTCCGATTGCGTAGCCGCCGCCGTTGAACCGCCACCAGTGGAGCCTCAGAACCGCCGGCACTATCATTCCTGCCGAAAGTCCCATCATTAGCCAGCCCCATATATCGTTGATGCTTTCCGTCATATAGGCCATTGCCATGCCGGCAACAACCTGAAAGATGCTGAAAACATAACTGGCGTAAATAAGTTCCTTATTCAAGGCCTTTGGCCGCAGAAAGGTCTGATAGAGGTCGCGGGTTAAAAAGCCTGATGTCATATTGATAATCGCGTTGAAGGTTGACATTGCCGCTGCCAGCAGAGCAACGATAATCAGGCCGCGAAGTCCCATGGGAACGTTAAAGAGCAGAACGGCCGGCAGAATACGCTCCGGATTAACCGTCCCTTCAAAGCTGACCATACTGAGCTTGGACGCCCAATCATTGCCCAGAAGACTCTGGATGCCGCTTACAAGTTCGGCAGGATATGAAGCGGGATGATTGAGTATCTTGGCGGTAAGCTCAGCCCAGCCGCTTTTGGTAATTGCCGGATAATGGGTTTTGATAAGAGAGGCTGCCTGTGCCAGCACGGTCTGGTCGGGGAATAAATCCTTTACGAGGAACAGGCCTAAAATCGCAAAGCCCAGCATCAGCGGCCATCGAAGCATCATAAGCCAGCCGCAGGAAAAGCTGAGCAAACCGCATTCGCGGTCGCTGCGCGCCCCAAAATATTTCGGGTCGGCGCCGGTTCCCATGCCCTGAATAATTGTTTTGAGCATATAAAAACCGCCGACTATCCATAGCAGGCTGTAGTTCTCATAACCGGCAGGCATTGTTGTTTTCCATTTTGGAATCGTAGTAATCCATTCCTGATTTCCAGTTACGGCAGAAGCAACTGCGGCTATATCCGCACCGCTTGTCTTTATTGCCGCCATAACGATTACGAAGACCACGGCTATCCATATACATATTGACTGAAAAATGTCTGTAACAATCACGCCGTAAAAACCTGATTCGAGGGTATAAATTGTAGTTATCAACATCATTATTACCGTGCAGGTAAGCGGTGTGAAAGGCAGGAACATTGACAGGAAAAGGCCGGCTCCTACAAACGCATAAGCGAGCAAGCCCAGTGAGAAAACTACCATTGCGAATACTGACGCAAGGCGGGCGAAATTACCCCAGAAACCTGCGCCGAACCTGAATTTTATCCATTCGGCGCCTGTCATTACGCCTGAACGCCGATGCCATTTACCCGTCCACAACATCAGGAATACAAGCACCAGACACGCTCCGCCGCGAATCTCGACATATAGTCCTCGTGGCCCAAGCAGGTAGAGAAACGATACGATAATCATTGTTCCGGTCATATCGAGCCATGCAGCCATGCTCGAAATGCCGAGAGCCCACCACGGCATCTTTCTGCCGGCAAGAAAATAATCATCCATACTTGCCGACGCTCGCTTCTTGAGAAGTTGGCCGATAACCAGAAGAACCAGCAGGTAGGCCACGATAATACCGTAGTCAATAAAGTTCAGATATTTCATAATAAAATCTCCACATTGGTATAACAGTATCTCTGTTATACTGCCGATGTATTTTTAAATGATAACAAATCATTCGCCTATGACAAGAACTCAATTGACAGAATTTTTTTCTTTCCTATATCAAATTTGACCCAGCCGTCTGCATCCATTACCAAATCATGTTCGGGGACTTCTTCCAAAGTTACCGTGCGGATACGACTCCATTTTTTACCTTGGCCCTGTGGCAAATCAAACTCTGCCATAATACGTTCCACAGGAGAGAATGCGGTGGCTGGACCGGTTAATCCGTGATTGAGCCTTATTGCACCTGTAACAGTCTTTTCAAACGGATTATATAATCTAATAATCCAGCCCTGTCCGCTTTCGCTTCGTTTGACGGCGCTGACCGGCAAAACATCCGGCTTGATTTCGAGGAAAGACTTAGATAAAGGCTCTGTGCCATGCTCTGTGGGACCGACCTGGGCAGCCAAAAAGCTGAGATTAAACCTCTCCGCAGCCTGCCAAACTTTGGCTTTATCCCAATCACCTAAGTGCGGCATCACAGCATAGCGGAATGAGTGTTTGCCCAGACACTGCGAGCCTTTATCGCTCTGACTGTAATCGAGCATTTCCTGTGTTACGCAAATTCGCAGGGGGAAGCATCTGAGTAATGTCAGACTGACAGTGCGTGCCGGATCATCCGTTGCCTCGTAGGCCTTCAGCCCTTCGTTAAGCAGTGCAAGCCCGAACCGGCCATCGCTGATATCGACAAACGAATTCATAGGCTGCTCGGTCTGCGGCTTTTCGTCAAACAGAGACGGGTCCGGCGGAATAACCGACCGCTCAATCACATCAAACTGCCCCTGCACCATCACCTTGTCGCTCTTTATATTTGTTGGGAAGGCGACCTGAAGGTAATGGTCTTCAACATTGTTATCGAGAGTTGTTATGATTTCAATCCACGGCTGGCCGCGACGGAGTGTAACAGTATTGACGACAGTATACGCCTTGAGGTGTTCGCTTCTGGCCTTGTCATCTTTGGTACGGCCTTCCGGCAGCGCCCAGTCAATTGTAACACGGAAAGCCGTTTCCAATTCGCCATCGCGTATCAGCGCGATTCTGGCATTCTCGTTGAGTGTCGTATAAACGGATTCATTTGCAACCGTATGATGTTCCCATGGGTTGCCTATCTCGGAGCAATCGTGGAAATAACCGAGCTTGTCATATACTTTGCCGGTCGCCTTGTCGGTAACCGTCAGCGTGCCGTTGCCGTTTATCGCTACGGCAACAAATTCGTTCTCCATCGACTGCGGGCCGGTAAGCATGGATTTAACTGCCTGAGGTCTGGGTTTCTTTACCGGCTTTACAAAGAATGTGCGGTATCCCATCGCGGGAATATCCTCAAACTGCGCCTGCACATTAAAACGCGACATCGGGAACATGTTGGCGGTGTCATTTGGCGACTGCACAATCGGATAGCTCGGCACCGCCTTCCCACAGAGCTGTACCTTCATCCGCTTGTCTTTTTCATCCACTATCTCAAAGCCGTCGCATTTCCATTCCTGCGGAATATCCAAGACCAGCGGCTGCACCTCGCTTCGGGCAAAGGCCGCCGGATTAAAGACTACCAGAGCCATATCCTCTGCGCTGTATTTGGAAAGGTCAATCGAAGCGAGGATATCGAGCATCGCTCTTTCAGTAACGCATGTGCTGATTTGACGCGACTGGCGCGTCCTGTAAACCATATCTTCGCCTATGATATCGCGGCTGCAGCCGCCGATGGAATCGTGGCCATGATTCTGAAGCAGCCAGTCATACGCGGTATCGATAAAACCCTGCGGATATGGCGCACCCAAAAGACCTGCGAAAACGGCAAGCGGCTCGGCATAATTGGTCAGAGCAAGTTCCGTAATGAAATTATCACGCTTGAGGTCCATCCGAGCCGAAATTATCCACCCGAAGAGAACGCTCGTGCTGCCTTTGGTGTAATAATACCGCATTTCACCTTTTACGACAGGCAAATCAGGGCTGGCATTTTCACAAACCATCTTCTGGAAATCTTCAAAACTGCTGTGGAATACATCGGCCTTGTCCTTGAGCGCCTCATCGCAATCGGCAATCATTCGCACTTCGCGAATATCGGGACAGGAAGAATCGTGCCCGCACGACCAGAAACGATGCGGCGTTGTCCAGTCGCCATCCTGTTCGTTGTAGGCCTGATGCGCACGCTCTTTCACATTTTTCTTAAAATAGTCGAATCGAGGGTGCGAGTACTGCATATCAAGGCCGTAGCGGGCCTCGTCAACAAACTTGAAAGGTCCGTGGCCGTCTTTCCAGAACATCACACGGTTGTTTTCATTCTGCTGGTTCCAGAATCCGGGCCGCTGAACAACATACCACACATTATAGCGCGGCCGCACCCCAAGTCTTGACGCAACCAGCCGTGTGCCATCGGGTCCTTCCCAGATAAACTCCGAATGCGGCGCTACAATTGTATTGACCCCGCGGTAGAAAGCTGCGAACTTGATACCAAAGCCGTTATATATTTGCGGCATCTGCGAAAGCTGTCCCCACGAGAACGGTGAATAGCCGGTCTTGCTTACATGGCCAAAACGGTTTGCAATCTTGTGGCCAAGCAAGAGATTGCGAATCAGCGATTCGCCGGCAACACAAAATTCATCCGGCAGGCAAAACCACGGGCCCACATAAAGTTTTTTCTCGTTGACATACTTTTTAAGTATAGCCTGACGTTCTGGCCAGATTTCAAGATAGTCAAGAAGCGGAATCGTCTGCGAATCGAGATGAAAAGACTTATAATTGGGCTCTTTCTCAAAAATATCCAGTAGCATATCCAGCATATAAACCAGCATATGGCGAGTACGCTGCATTGAAAACCGCCATTCTCTGTCCCAGTGCGTATTTGATATAAAATGGCACTGCGCCCTGTTCAAAGTTGATTTTTCCACCGAACCCCCTGTGGTTGCCTGTGTCTTAAGCATAAATGCATCTTTCATTTTATAATTTTCAAAATATCTTCAAACGTTTCGCAATAGAAGTCGCAAAGCCCTTTAGTACCGCTTTCAATGATGTTTCCGCCACCGAAACCGACAACGGAAAATCCCGCCAGCCTAATCGAACAAACCCCTGCGCCACTGTCTTCAATACCGATTACACGACTGCTCTGCTCGGCGGAAATGCCAAGTCCTACTCTGCATGTCTCAGCGTACAGCCATGGATGCGGTTTTGGTGATAATTCGCCTAACGTCCCAACCTCACCCTTTCGCAAAGGAAAGCCCGCTGTTATTATCGCGTCATAAAACTCTTTCGGGTCGCCCATATCCAGCGTCCGAAAGGCCGAAAGAATTTCAGGCCATGCCTTCTCATATAAACCGGATGTAACAAGGCCGATCTTAATCCCTATTGCCTTCAGTTCTAACAAAAATTCCTTAAGTCCCGGCGAGGGAGTAAATGCACCGGCCCTGCCGCGACCTTCTATGATCTTACGCATCTGAAAATGCGTATGCTGAAAATAGTATTTGCGGGCTTCCTCTACCGTTTTGTCGGGACAGTATTTGCGTACACAATACTCAAGATGTTCGGAAACGCTGTGACCCGAAACATACGCCAAATCTGCTTCTTCAAGTTCAAATTTCGGGTTGCCAAGCAGACTGGCGGTACTAAGCTGTATAACCCAAATCCAGAATGATTCACTGCGAACACTCGTGCCGTCCAAATCCATTAGCACCGCCTTGAGAGGTTTTTCTATTTTCACAGGCTTAACAGGATAATACACCGGATAGCCCATAGCCGAACCGACATATGCCAGCACATAGTCTTTAAAAAAGATAAATTCAACCTTACGATCACCGGTAGCTAAGATGGATACAACGCCGTCTTTACCCGTAGCAAAACGTCCATCGGTGCACTTTTTGAGTGAAATAAAATCAGACTCTTTCGCTAAGGTGCCCAAAAACCGCACATCCATCAATCTTTTCCTTTTAGTAAAGTCATAACCTTTAATATCGATACCCACAAGGTTCTATTTATATTATTTATAGCCCATAACGGCACAGCTGTCAATTTTTATTTCTCTCTGCATACCTAACCCGCATATTTCACGGTGTTTTGAAAACTGGCAGCATATCTCTCGCTGCCAAAAGAGCCGCTCAAAACCAAAAGACAGTGAAATATGCGGGTTAAAAACCTTTAAATCTCGTTAAAGCCACGCTTTTTGAGGGATTACCGCTATCCAAGATAAAAAAAATATTCCCATTGTATTTGTCGCAAGATAACATTATTTATCACTACTGTCCCGTTAAAGTTTTAGGAAATTGTTGTAACACAAATAAATACAATAGGTTGTGAGAAAAAATGGTTGTGATCGATTTCAACTCGCTCTTAAACTTTGGCCAATATACTTTCATTGATACATTGAAAGGATTGGCCAATGCACTCCGGACGGATTGTTTTCTCACAACTGATAGACTTTCTGCCGAAACACCAAACATTTTCTTGTTTTGATCAATACCTCTGCATGGCATTTGCTCAGATAACCTATCGTCAGAGTCTGAGAGACATCGAAACCTGCCTGCGGGCGATGCAGCCAAAACTTTACCATTGCGGCATCCGCGGAAATGCTTCGCGCAACACTCTGGCAAAGGCAAACGAAAATCGAGACTGGCGAATATCTGCCGAGTTCGCTCAAGTTTTGATAAACAAAGCTCGAAAGCTCTACGCCAACGAATACTTTGGTATTCAACTAAAGCAAGCCACTTACGCTCTGGATTCAACAACCATCGATTTATGTCTGTCACTGTTTCCATGGGCAAAATTTCGCAAACACAAAGCTGCTGTCAAGGTTCATACATTGATGGACCTAAGAGGCTCTATACCCAGTTTTATCCGCATTACAGATAGAAATCTTCTTCAAGTGGATCAAGCAATACCTGCGTATCAAAACATTTTTTGGCACAAGCGAGAATGCCGTAAAGACTCAAATATGGATTGCTGTCAGCGTTTACGTTCTGGCAGCTATTGTCAAGAAAGAACTCCAAATCAGGCTGAGTTTGGGCGAAATTTTGCAAATTCTCAGCATTGTGCTTTTCGAGAAAGTCCCTATGACACAAGTACTTACGAAAAATATGTCGCAAAACAAATTTTGTCAATTTCATAACCAACTGTTATTGCTCAACTTATAACAGTGTAAAATTTATTGATTTTATATGAAATTATTATTGACAAGTAAACAGTTTTAATGGTAAAATATCTTCTGATAATGTGAAGGTTAAGTGGAGCAAATACAAGGAACAAAACGCCTTATTAATGGCGTTGTAATTGATTATAGAGTATTTTAGTCGATTACACGCAGAAAGGAGGAGGCATAGGCAAAAAAGAAAGAAGAAAGAGTGTAAAACAAAATCGTGTGTTTGTAAATTCTTGTAACTTAGTAATTTAGAAGGAGGAAGTGAAGATGAAGACGCGTATATTATTTTTGATGGTTTTGGTATGTGCTTTAGCGAGTATGGCGAATGCGTTAGACATTCGTTATATGGGCAGTGGTCCCTGGGAGACTACAGCAAACTGGCAAGGTGGTGTTCAGCCTGGCGTATTTGATGCTGCCCGATTCAACTGGGGCAACAACACAGTTACAGTGAGCACCGCTGTTGGAACGGTTGATCGGGTTCAAGCCGGTGTTGATGAATCCGGTACACTGCATATTCTATCCGGTGGAACTGTTCAATCGGGTACCTGGACGGGTGCCGGAGTCGCCGGTTCATGCACCGGTACTATTAACATTGATGCTGGTGGAACTCTGAACACTGGTGTAATTACGGCCGGTGGTGGTCATCTGTGGGTTGCTATGAATGATGGTGGTGCTGTCGGCAATGTCGGTATCGTGAATCTCAGCGGAACTATCAATGTCGCAGGAATAA
>Ga0315282_10010483_pt1 | contig 14525 bp, 8 predicted proteins | sample YL17G07_20_MG_FD_203693 | JGI IMG/M metagenome (GOLD analysis project Ga0315282, IMG submission 203693) | Sediment microbial communities from Yellowstone Lake, YNP, Wyoming, USA - YL17G07_20 | ecosystem: Environmental > Aquatic > Freshwater > Lake > Sediment | place: USA: Wyoming | collected...
GACCTCGTTGACGGCTTCGAGCACGACGCGCATCATCGGCCGGCCCTGGTTGTGTGCCATGCGCATGTGGCGCACGATGTTCTCCACGTCCACGATCGGGTCGTCCACCAGGATGCCGATCGAGAAAATCAGCGCGAAGAGCGTGATGCGGTTGAGCGTGAAGCCCAGGAAGTAGAAGGCGGCGAGCGTCAGCGCGAGCGTCACCGGAATCGCCACGGCCACCACGCCCGCCTCGCGCCAGCCCAGCATCAGGCCGATGAGGAATGCCACCGACACGACGGCGATGCCCATGTGGAACAGCAGTTCGTTGGCTTTCTCTTCCGCCGTCTTCCCGTAATGCCGCGTGACGGTGATGTCCACATCGCCGGGCACCAGCAGGCCGCGGTTCTGCTCGACCTTCCCCAGCACGCGTTCCGCCACCGCAATCGCGCTCGTGCCCTGCCGCTTGGCGACGGAGATCGTCACCGCAGGCTCAAACGGGCTCAGAGAAGCATCCGCGTCCGGCGTGCTCTGTGCTCTCTGCGGCTCCGTTCCGTGCCGCGCGTTCCCGGCGCGGAAGAACACATACTGGCTCGGCTCGTCGGGCCCATCCTCGATCTGCGCCACGTCGCTCACCTTCACCGGGCGCCCGCTGTACGTCCCGATCACCACCGCGCCCACGGCGCCGGCGTCGGCCAGGAACGGGCCGGTCTCGACGAAGGCTTCGCGGTCGCCGGAGCTGATCGAGCCTGCGGCGAGCGGCTGGTTGGCCTGGCGCAGAGCGCCGGCGAGGTCCAGCAGCGAGAAGCCGCGCGCGGCCAGCGCGCCGCGGTCGGGGAGCACGCGCACGGTCCGCTTGACGCCGCCGATAAGCTGCGTCTCGGCCACGCCCTCGGCCTGCTTGAGGCAGTCGTCGAGTTGCGCGGCGATGCGCCGCAACTCGCCGTGCCCGTAGCGGCGGCTGTGCAGCGTCAGCGCCAGGATGGGCACGTCGTCAATGGAGCGCACCTTGATCAGCGGCTGCGAGACCGTCGGCGGGATGCGGTCCATGTTGTTGGCGATCTTGGCGTTCAGTCTGACGATGGCGTCGGTGGCCGATTGGCCGACTTCAAAGCGCACGATCACCAGCGACTGCCCGGGCTGGCTGGTCGAGTAGATGTACTCGACGCCGGGGATTTCCCAGAGCAGCTTTTCGAGCGGCCGCGAGATGCGCTGTTCCACTTCGCGCGCCGAGGCCGCCGGCATCTCGACGAAGACGTCAATCATCGGCACGACGATCTGCGGCTCTTCCTCGCGCGGCAGCATCGCCACGGCCGCCGCGCCCAGCAGCAGCGAGGCGAGGATCGCGAGCGGCGTCAGCTTCGAGTCAATGAACAGCGACACCAGCCACGCCGCCCAGCCGCCGCTGGCAGCGCGATCCTCTGGATCGCGACGCGGCCCGGCGGGCGGCACTGCGTCGGGCGCGGCATCCATCACCTGGCCTCCGCCGCAATCTGCAGGGGGTCGCCGTCGCGCAAGTCCGGCGGCGGCTTGACGACAACACGCTCGCCCTGCGACAGGCCCGACAGCACTTCCTGCCAGTCGCCCTGCGTGCGTCCGACTGTGATGAGCCGCAGGCAGGCGCGGTTGTCAGTGACCACGAAGGCCAGGTCGAGCTGCCCGCGCGCCAGCAGCGCGGCCGCCGGCATGGACAGCGTCGGCCGCGGGGCGCAGGGGAACTCGAGCCGCCCGAAGAGGCCGGGCTGCAGACCAGGGAAGGCCGGCAGGTCGGCGCGCACGAGGAACGAACGGCTCTTGGGGTCCGTGGCGGGAACGATCTCGGTGACGGACACGGGCACCTCCGCCTGCACCGAGTCAATTCTCACCGTGGCACGGTCGCCCACGGCGATGCGGCGCGCGCAGCTCTCGGACACCGCGGCTTCGAGGCGCAGCCTGGTGGGGCTTTGCAGCGTGATCAGCGGCCGGCCGGGCGCCGCGAGGTCGCCGGGTTCGGCCTGCTTGTCAACCACGACGGCGTCCATGGGGCTGCGGATGACGGTGTAATCAAGGTTCGCCTGCGCCTCCTGCACGAAGGCCTTCGCGCGCGCGACTTCCTTCTGCGCCTCGGCGATGTTCTCCTGCGCGCGCTCGACGTTCGCTTGCGCGGTCTTGGCCTTCGCATCGGCCGCCTGCAATTGCTGTTCGGGCGCCGCACCGGCTTTGAAGAGATCCTGGAACCGCTTGAGGTCCAAGTCGGCCTCGACCTTCGCTGCTTTGGCGGCAGCGAGGCTCGCTTCCGCGGCGCGGACGGCGGCCTCGGCCGCGCCCACGCCTGCTTCGGCCTGCTTGATCCTGGTCTTCACGTCCGCGTCATCGAGGCGCACCAGCACCTCGTCCTTCTTCACCTGCTGGCCGGAGTGCACGGTGACCTCGAGGATGTGCGCGGTGATCCTGGCCGAGACCTGCACCACGACTCGCGATTGCACTGTGCCCGTGAACTGCTGGAACTGTTGCGCGTCACGGACAACGACCTCCCCCACGCGCACGGAGAGAGGCGGCTTCACGGGCAGCGCCGGCGAATGGCTGGCCGTGCCGCCGGGAGTTCCCCGCGGCGAGGTCCAGCAGCGTATCAGCACGCCCGCCAGCACAGCCGCAGCCAGCAGGATAATGACGATCAGCAGACGCCGCATGCGCAACTCCTCATGAGCCGACGCCCGCATTATACGGTGGCGCTCCGCTCCCTGCCACACGCCGCGCGGGCATTCCTCCGCTCATCGCCCCGCTGGACTCCCTGCCGCTCGTGAGATACTATGAGGAACGTACGCTCACCGCGCTGTGCCGCCAGAGCCCCTTTGCCGAATGCCGCATGGAAGCGCTGCGCAAGCTCGGCTTCCTACGTTCCGAGGACTGGGAGAAGGTCAAGCCCGTGTTGATGGCCGCGCTGGAGGATTCCAGCCCGAAGATCCGGCTGTTCGCCTTCCTGCTGAAGTTCCGGTAGCGCAGGAGCGCTTCTCCGGCCGCGCCCGTGCCGTGCCACTGCGGGATTCCGGCTTCAGGGAAAGCCTGCGGGGATTTCGCTGTCATGGCCGCCACGAGATGCTCACATCGTTCATGCCGTCGTGAGCGCCACGTAGATCATCCAGGACACGCCGAAACGGTCGGCGACCATGCCGAATCGCGGGGAGAAGAAGGTCTTGGTCATCGGCATCCGCACCTGGCCACCGTCGCCCAGAGCAGCGAACAGCCGCTCCGCCTCGGACTCGTTGGGGACCGTGAGCGACAGCGCGAAGCCCTGGAAGTTCGGACGCCCGAGGCATCGGCCGTCGGAAACCAGCACCGTCGTTTCCCCGATGCGCAAGTCCGCATGCATCACTTTGTCCTCGGTGCCGGGTGAAGCGGGTCCCGGGCTGTCCTTGAATCGCATGAGCATCGTTACCTCGGCGCCGAGCGTGCCGCGGTAGAACTCGATCGCCTCGTCGCAACGGCCATCGAAAAACAGGTAGGGTTGGATTTGCATTGCGTCTCCATTTCAGGTTTTTGGGGCTGATCGTTGCAGACGAGTTCCGGTCCCCAGGGTTTCCACTTTTACTGCATGATGGTCATGATGGTCAAGTATACTGTTGCAACTGCAGAAGGTTGGAATTCCGGGGACACCATACATAACTATTGCCGGCAACAAAACCACCGACAGCGCCCCGTTTTCCAGGGCCGGACGGCCGCCTCACTTCGCCGGGATCACGACCACGTCCTGTTCCCGTTCCTTCGGCGTCACGCGCAGTTCGGTCACCTTGCCGCCGCGCACCTTGCCTTCCACCAGCGTCTGGAACGGCGCGCGCAGCCGGAAATCGGCGTCCCACTCCGGCGGCCACGCGGGCAGCAGCAGGATCTTCCTGCCGTCCGTCTGCAGCAGCAGCGCCTGGAAGACCTTCAACAGGTTGCCGCCGTGGCACTGGTCGGGCGTCCAGTCGTAATTCGGGCCCCAGAACGCGGGGAAGCGGCAGTTGCCGTCATGGTTGCGCGCGCGAGCGACCAGGCTTTTGCGGGCGTCGTCCGTCAGCCCCAGGTAGGCCATGAAGCTGTCGTCTTGCCGCCAGCCGCTGTTGCCCCTGTCCCAGCGGTGGCGCAGCGCCTCGATGCCCCACTCGGGGTTCGGCCGGTTCAGCGCGATGAGACGGAAAGGAAAGACCGCGTACAACTCGGGGTTCTCGCAGTTGCTCTTCTTGTCGAACTTCTCGGCCGGCGCCAGCGCCTTCTTGCCGTCCACGTCGCGCAGCGGCAGCGGCGGCATCTTGTCGTGCACGCGCTTCCAGAACTCCCGCTCGGCGGCGGGCGCGAGGTCCGCGGGGAGCGTCAGCGCGCGTTCAGTGACGGCGGTGCAGCCGGCCAGTTCGGGCATCGGGTTGGTGCACGCCCACCACGTCTCCAAGGCCTGCGACGGGTGCATCACCAGCTTGCCCTGCTCGTTCGTCTTGTAGTGCTGCTCGAAGAACGTCAGGACTTCATGAATCGCCGGGATAGCCGTCTTGGTGAGGAATTCCTTATCGAGCGTGTATTCGTAGTAGTCGAGCAGCAGCCAGCACAACTCCAGGCCGCCGACCCATTCCCACTTGTGCCAGCCGCTGGCCTGCAGTTTGTCGGCGCCGCGCTTGTCCCACGGCTGCCAGCCGTACGTCTCGCTGAACATCGGCCCCCAGAAATAGATGCACTCGGGAAAGTACGCGCCGTCGTGGCCGCAGTACAGCTTCGTGCGGTACTTGCACATCTCGAGGACTTCGCCGCAGTACATTTTGAACAGCGGCTGCATCAGGTCGTAGTCGCCGGACGCGGGCATGCTGAAGTACGGCAGCCGCGTGTTCTGCCACCAGTAGCCCGGCCCCCAGCGGCGGTAGTCGGGATCGTGTTGGGGATCGGGCGGCATCGTGAAGATGTTGCCGTTGAATTTGATCGGATACGCGCCGCGCCCGCTGCATGCGCTGACGAAGCGCTGCAGGTGGTACATCTGGCTGACGTACGCCGCCTCGTCCGCAATCGCCGCGAGGCCCGCGCCGCCCTGCACGCGCTTGCCGTCCACATAGATGCGGCAGCCGCCGGCCTTCGGGTCCGCGACCGCCGCAACGTGCGTCCACTTCCCCGCCGGCAGCGCGTCTTTCTGGTTCACCTGCGACTGTCCGCAGATGAAGCGCACGCTGTTGCCGGGACACGTGTCCAGCAGGAAGCCGTCGGCGCCGCCCGGCGTGATCTTGTCCACGATGCGCGCGCCGCCGCCGGGCAGTTTCTCCGGCTTGACCCACGCCTCGACAGTCAGGCCGGACGCGAAATCCCACGCGGCGGAATCCTTCAGCGCGCCCGGCGGGACGACATTGCCGGTGAACAGCAGGCCCGCGGCAGCGGCGACGGGCTTCTCATTGCTCAACTGTGCGAGAGCCTGAATCTCCGCGTCGCTCAGCACCTTTGCGAACACGCTGATGCGGCCGAATTCGCCCGCGTACTTGTTGCCGCCGCCCTGGTCGAGGCCGGCCTTCGCCGTGTGCTTGTTCTCCGGGACCATGGACACGGGCTTCGATTCCGCGTTGGCCTTGGCGCGGATCCAGCTCCGGTTCCAGAATTCGCTCCACCAGTGTTCATGCCTCGTGCTCCGCGCCGCGAAATCTTTGCGGATGACTTGGTCCATCTCCGCCAGCCACTCCGCCGGTGACGACGGATGGCGCGTGAGCACAAAGACGTTGAAGTCGTGCCCCGTGCAGATTTTCGAGCGCAGCCGGAGGTCGTCGAGGCGTTCGATTAGCTCGGGGTGAAACTTCCCGTGCTCCCCCGCGGTAATGACTGCTCCGAAGGTGCGGTGCAGCAAGGGGTCTTGCTGTTTGAAATCTTTGAGGCCTTGAATCTCAGCGAGAATCTCTGGACCGAATGACTTGACGTTGTGGTGATACCAGCCGATGCGGTCCTTCTGGTCTTTCAGCACTGTGTCCGGCTCAATGATGGTCGGCTTCTTCTGCGCTGCCGGCGCGTTGGTCATGATGTCGCTGCACTGCAGTTCCTTGTACTCCTGCTGGCTGGTGCGCCAGAGTTCCACGCTGGCCGTCGCGGCAATGAGCCAGGAGCTTTCAACGTTGACGTGGATGACTGGATAGTTCGCGTCTACCCAAACCTGCACTGCGACTCTTCGGCCGCCTTCTTGGCTGAACTCAACTCTCATCGTCGCGTTGCGCAGGCTGAGCGTCTGCTTGAACGGCTGGCCGGCGGCGAAGGGATTCGGTTCGAGCTGCACACGCACCTTGCCCACTTTCACCAGCCGCGCGTTGTCGTCCCACGCATCGGTCTTGCTGATGATGAACTGGATGCTGCCGTCCTTCTCAGCCCACGCGTTCAAGCCGATGTCGCCGTTGCCCAGCGGCATGGAACCGAGGGCATTTTCGCTCGGCGTTTCCCAGACGACGTTGTACTGGTCCAGCCAGTCAAGCGCCGCGGCCTCCGCCATGGCCGCCAGTGGCGCCAGCGCGAGCAACGTTGCCAGGCATGTCGCGAGTCTCATGGTCTGTCTCCGTTGGTCATGGCCTTACTTGCCGCTCTCCGGTGCCTTCTGCACCGGCCTTCCCGGAAGGGCGCTCAGGGTGCGCTGCGTGGGGACGTAGAGCACCCCATCAACCGCCGTGACAGTGATAGGCGCGGTCTTCAGGCGAGTCCGCGAAAGGACCTGCTTCTCCCTGCCGGCCTTCAGCACCCACAGAATGTTCGCCTCCGTCCCCACATACACCTTGCCGTCGGCGACAAACGCCGAGGCGCACCAGGTCTTGCCTTCCAGAGGATGGACCCAGCGCCGCTCGCCGGTTCCCGCATCGAGACAATGCAGGTTGCCCGTGGTGTCGGGGATGTACAGCAGGCCGTCGGCAATGGCCGGGGTTGCCAGAGTGCGCTCGACCAGTTCCGATGACCACACCTTGGCGCCGGTGGCGGCGTCAACGCAGGAAAGACAGCCGCGCCCGTTGCCGTGAAGTGGACTCTGGCCGATAGCCGCGTACACGCGGCCGTTGTGGAACACCGGGACGCCGATGATCTCGCTGGGACCCTCGGGCGTGTTGCGGTTGTGCGCCGAATACGGGACCGGCTTGCCGTCGCGTGTCCGGAAATCCGGCGGGTTGCAGTCGTAGGACCAGACCTTCTTGAGCGTCTGGACTTGCGCCGCCTGAGGCGCCGGCGGCTCGAAGGCGTACAGGATGCCGTCGCCCGCGCCGAAGAAGATCAGGGTCTTGCCGTTCACCTGGCCGGCCAGCGGCGACGACCAGTTGCAGTGCAGCAGGCGCTGGCCGATCTTCTCATCGTCCTTGGCCACCAGCGTGCCGGTCCGCTTGTCGAGGACGATCAGAGTCGGCGCCAGCGGCCTGGGGACCTTGTCGTGCCGGTCATCAATCCCGTTGGAGGTGCAGGCGTAGAGCAGATCGCCGACGAGCAGCAGTGTGCTGCCGCACACGTCGTGTGGGACGACATCCAGTTCAGGTATGAGATCGTACTTCCAGATGATGTCCCCATCCGTCGGTTCCAGTTTGGCGTCCGGCGAGCCGGACAGGCCCATGTATGCGAGTTCCTCCTTGAACGGCCCAGCGTTGCCGTTGGCCTGCCCCTCCCGGTCCAGGCACAGGATTTCGCCCCGCCCGCTGATCACGTACACACGGTCCCCGTCCACCACAGGCCCGGAGCAGATTCCGCAGGTCCACTGATCGAAGTGATAGGGCGGCGTGACGCCGGGGAAATACCGCGGGCTGAGCAGCCGCCAGATCAGTTTCCCCGTGGCTTGCTCAACACACATCAAGACCCCGCCGCCGGTGGGCTTGAAGCCGGCCCGCTGGACGCCGGCATCATTGGGCGTGATGTAGATTCGGCCCCGCTCAACGGTCGGGATGGAATACTGATGCGTCCCCAGTTTCAGTTCCCACAGCGGCTCCACAGCGCCCGGGTCCGCCGGCAAGTCCTTGGCGTCGGCCGCCATGTTGGGGCTGGACGCTCCGCCCCACCGGAACAGCGGTTCCTGCTGCGCCGCGCCATCACCGCCATGTAACGCGACCTGGCAAGCCGCGCCGCAGGCGATGGCCAGGACGATCGGCGCAAGGACTCGCTGCCCCATGAAACCTCCCATGCACGACCTGAGCCACATCAACTCCCGTCAGCCCACTTCCGGTCCCGCAAGGGCGACAATGCGCTGTGGCTGGCCAGGCCGGGCGTTAGGCCCTTGGTACATGCGCGTAAGCGTTCGCTGCTGAACAAGGCCCGCGTTCTGAACAAGCTCGCGCACCCACGCATTCTTGCTCAGGATATCAACAATGACTTCCTCGCCCACCGCCAATTCGAGCGCTCGCGTCAGCAACGCCCGCCCCGCTTCCGGAGTGTCGCAGACGATGGGGCCTGTCTGCTGAAATCTGGCGCCGCGGCGCGCCAGCGCGTAGCCCGCCAGGCGAGAGCCTTCCCACACCGCGAGCGCGCGCTCAGGCCACGATTGGAACCAGGCCTGCACGATCGAGCGACGGTCCGCGCCGAATGCAGCCGTATCGCACGCAACGACCGCCGGGAAATCCGCGCTCGTCAATTCGCAATCCCCAATCGTCAATCCCCAATCCGCAATCGGACGGCCCGCCCAGCGTTCCAGGCCGTATTCGTCCCGAAAGCCGTGCTTCAAGTACACCGCCCGGCCCATGGGTGTGGCGTCGAGTTTCACCGTCTCGACGCCGCAATCGTGCAGGTAGCCAATCGCGCGCGCCAGCAATGCTGAACCGATGCCCCGTCCGCGAAAGTCCGGATGGACCAGCAGCATGCCGATCCAGCCGAACGAACCAGGACCGGAGGCCGGCAAAAAGCGCGTTGTTGTGACTGTGCCGATGACATGCCCGGCGATCTCGGCCCCAAGACACCCTTGCGGCTCAATGGCGAGCAGGTTCAGCCAGTCCTGGTCGGTCTGATTCCAGTGCGCCAGTTCGCGCAATGCTTGAGCTGCGGGCACATCGGCCGCCTGCAGGGCACGAAACAGAGGTGCGACGGACGATGCGGCGGACATTCCGCGGATCCTTACTTCGACCACTGGATGCCGGGCTTATCGAGCGTCAGGGTCTGGCCGGCAAGGGAGAAGTGCGTGCCGCCCAGCATGCCCAGCCTGGTGACCGCGCCCTTCGCGTCCAGCCGTGCGACGGAGATCAGCGCGTCCGTCTTGCCGCCGTCGAACGAACTCGCCTCGGCAGGCCGGCCGCCTTTCTGCGGATCGTAGCGCACCACAATCACGTCGGCGGAACCGTCGTCGCGGCGGATGCGCAACCCATATGCCGGGACGGGACCGGTGACGGCCAGTTTCTCAACGGACTTCACGACGTTGAGGTCCTTAAAGGGGTTCACCACGGCGGCGAACACCGTCTCCTTGGCCTGGCGCCGGACCACGACCTGCTGGCGCTGATCGGCATTCGTACCGGCGAAGACGACGGTCTGCGGTTCGCCCAGCAGCGTGACCTGGACGCGATTCGCCGGGGTAGCACGGGCGTCGTCGCCCGTCTTCGGGTCGGCCAAAGCGGCGTCACGCTGCCACGTGCCGGACCAGTCCTTGTCGGTTGTGAGCGGCTCGCGGACCGCGATGTGCTTGTAGCCGCGGCTCGTCGGCGGGCCAAGCGGCTTGAGCGTCGCTGCGTCCACGCCTTTGAGGCAATCGAGCGCGCCACGGAAACAGAGAGGGTAATCGTAGGTGCGGCTGGCTTTGCCCCAGCCGCGGTAGAGGTCAACGATGCAGCCGGGCAGTTGCACCACCGTCCGGTCGAGGCCGACGCCGGCGTACGCCGTCGTGCAGACGCCGCGCATGACTTTCACACCGCCGGCATCGTAGAACGCCAGCAGTTTGCCCGTGGTCGGCGCCTGCTCGTGCATGTCCACCGACACGGTCCAGTGGGCCACGGTCGGGCGCGTCCACTCGGCGTGGCGCGCATCTTCGTAGCGGTACGCTTGCGGCTCGCCGGCGAGTTCGTCGCCGTCGGCGAAGAGGATCAGGTTGAGTTTGTCAGGGTGGCCGTGGCCGCCGCCGTGAGGGCCGTAGTCCATCAGCAGGAACGTCTGCTTGCCGGCGTCGGCGCCGCGCAGGATGGCGTAGCCGAGCGTGTCGAAGATCACGCTGCCTACGCCCGCAATCTCCTTCGTCGGCAGCGGCTGATACACGACCGTCGGGAAGTAACACCCTTCGGACTGGAAGACTTGCCGTTCCGCGGCGTTGACGATGCTGCCGTAGTTGGGGTCCTGGTAGCGCAGCCAGGCGAAGTCGTAGGCCATCGCGGTCCAGTCTGAGCCGACCTGCACGCGGCCCGAGTCGTGGATGCCGGGCGCGGTGCCGTCGGGATAGGCGTACTTCAGCGGCGAGTCCCAGAGGTTCTTGACGCGGCACTGCTGGAACCCATAGAGGTCATAGCCGCGCCGGGCGAGAGGCTCCATGCACGCAACCAGCGCCTGGCGCGCAAAGAGCTGGTAGCCGATGGCGCCCTCTTTCCACATCCCATCCTCGCCGATGCCGCGCGCGATCATCATCCGGCTGCTGGCTGCGCCGACGTCAATCCAGTCCTGGTCCTTGAGCACGATGCCGGCCTGAATGAATGCCGCGTTGTAGAAGTTCACCCAGTTGCCGACCGGGCCTTGGCCGGCCTCCGGGTCGGCCGTGCGCCAGTTCGGGTTGGCTTTCTGGCGCGCGGCGGCTTCCTCGGCCGCGGAACGCTTCTGGTTGATGAACGTGACCGCGCAGCGGATGAGGTCGTTCTCGACGAGCTTGCGGTCGTCGTCGCTCATGCACTTGGCGTTGTAAACCATGTCGTAGGCCTGGATCAGCGGCAGCAGCCACATCGCTTCGCTCAGGCGCTGAGCCATGACCTTGCTCGTGTCGCTGGTGTGAACGCCCTGGTGCTCTTTGTAGCCGTTGGGATAGAGCCTGGCGTAGCCCACCAGGATTTCACGCGCTTTCTCCGCGTAAGCTTCCTTGTCGGTGAGCTGGTACGCCCAGCCGAGCCAGCCGGCCATCTTGCTCATCATGCTGTGGGCTTTGGCCTGCGCATCCGAACGGTCTTTCATCTGCGCGGGTACATTGGGATCCGGGTGCTCGATCTTCTTGTTCAGCCACTCGTCGCAGGCCTTGATGAGCTTCTCCATCATCGGCTTGGCGCCTTCGCTCGCGGCAAGCTGCTGGCGCATCTTGACGATCTCATCCCGCGTCAGGTAGATGCCGGGATGCTCGCCCAACGGGATCGGCGGCGGCAGGGCCACCTTGACGGCTGCATAGTCGCTCTTCGGCGAACCGCCCTGCACGTACACGGGCGCGTCGGGGTTGTCGTCCGGCACTTGCAGATACGGGCTCACGTCCGCGCTGGTGATGACCTCGATCTCGCCGATGCCGCCCCACGTGACAGCCTTGCCGGTCTCCTGGTTCACGGCGCCCGGATGCGACGAGAGCACCTTCACTTCCAGCCATTCGAGTTCCTTGCCAATCTTGACCGTCTGCCGCGGCCTGTCGCGGCGGTCCTTTGGGATGAGTTTCTCCAGCGTCTGCTTGATGACCGTGCCATCAGGCAGCCGCACCTCGATGTCCTTGGGCGACTCCTCGGCCGCGTAGTCAGAGCAGATGAAGTTCACGTCGGTGACCGGCAGCTTGTCCACCAGCTCGATGCGGAAGGCATACGGCACGCCCCACACGACGCAGCGCGAATGCACGTCGCCGTCGGCGCTCTCATCGGGCGTGTTGCGCTTGTCCTGCCCCGTATCTGGGCCGAGGAGCTGCAGCGTGACCCGCCCGCCTTTGTCCGCCCGCGCGGCGTTGTGAGCCTGTATGTCCTGCTCCACGGCCTGCGCGCTCTTCGGCTTCGGCTCAGCGCCGCTCGCCGCGCCGGCCGCCAGCAGTGCGACGGCCGACCACGCCACTCGGGAAATTCGGTGCGTCTTCATTGTGAGTCCCTCGCCGGGAGTCATCGTATGCGCACGGAGTATGCGCTCCGAACGCCGCGTTTGCAAGAACTTCGCTTATGCGCTACAACCAGCCTCTGCGTTGAACAGCTTCAGACAGTGGTGCCGCCGGCGTGCCCGGCGTCCCAAAGAAAGGACAACGACGATGAAAACGACCAGCCGCAGGCGATTCCTGGCTGCCGCCGCCTCCGCGGTGGCCGCGCCGTACATCATCCCGGCGTCGGTGCTGGCGGACACGCCGCCCAGCGAGCGGATCGTGTTGGGCGGCATCGGGCTTGGCCCGCGCGGCCAGTATGACCTGTCAGCGATGCTCACGGAAAAGGACGTGCAGTTCGTGGCCATCTGTGACGTGCAGCGCAGCCGGCGGGAGCAGGTCAAGGGCATGGCCGATGCCAAGTACGGCAACAAGGACTGTGCCATGTACAGGGACATGTTCGAACTGCTCGCGCGGCCGGACATTGACGCCGTGCTGGTCGCCACAGGCGATCACTGGCACGCGCTGGGCTCGATGTTGTCAATCAAAGCGGGAAAGGATGTGTACAGCGAGAAGCCCTGCGGCCTGACGATCGGCCAATGCCAGGCTTTGGACGAAACGGTGAGGCGCTACGGCCGCGTCTTCCAGGCCGGGACGCAGCGGCGCAGCGTGCCGAACTTTCAGCTTGCCGTGCGTCTGGCGCACAGCGGGAAGCTGGGCAAGCTCCACACCCTGCATGCCTCGATCTACAGGCTGCGGGTCCTCTATGACTGGCTCCCGGCGCAGCCCGAGCCGCCCAAGGAAGAGTGCGACTGGGACCGCTGGCTGGGACCGTCGCCGTGGCGTCCGTACAACAAGGCATACGTATCGGGCGGGTGGCGCGGCTACTTCGATTTCGATTCCGGCGCCACACACCTGGACTGGGGCGCTCACACGGTGGACCTGTGCCAGTGGGCCAACCAGGCCGACGACACGGGGCCGGTTGAGTACGAAGCGTCGAACGAGGCGCTCACCGCCCGCTACGCCAACGGCGTCAAGCTCGTGATGGACTGCCTGCCTACAGCGTTTGGGAATCGCGATCCGCAATACCGCACGGCACTGGGCACGTGCCCCGTGCGGTTCGAAGGCGACGAGGGCTGGGTCGAGACCGGCGACAGCGGCGACATCGCGGTCCATCCGGAGTCGCTGAAGTCCGAGATCGCGCAACTCAAAAAGAACTACGGCATCAGCCCCGCGCAGCACACGCGCAACTTCTTCGATTGCGTGAAGACGCGGGCGCTGACGGCGTGCAACAGCGCCATCATGCGCCGCTCGCACACGGTCTGCCACGCCGCGGCCATGTCCTGGATGCTCGGCCGCAAACTGAAGTTCGATCCCGTGAAGGAAGAGTTCATCGGCGACGAGCAGGCCAACAACATGCGCTACCGCGCGATGCGTGAGCCGTGGCACATCTGATCCCGGTTTTTCATGACCGCTCTGGAAGGGAAGGGGATGACAATGAACGCGCTTCGAGCACGTGGGATCATGGCCGCCGGCCTGGTGCTGCTTCTGTCAGCCGCGCGCGGGAACGCCGCGGACGCGCCCGGCAGCGCCGCCTTGAAACCGGATGACGCGCCAAAGCTGATCGCGGTGCTGCAGGCCGCCGCTTCGTCGCAGTTCGAGAAGGCCAGAGCGTGCCAGCAACTGGCAACCATCGGCGCCAAGGAGGCCGTGCCGGCGCTGGCCGCTCTTCTGACCGATGAGAAGCTCGGCAACTACGCGCGCTGCGGGCTGGAGAATATCCTTGACCCAAGTGCGGATGACGCGCTGCGTGAGGCGCTGGGAAAGGCCAAAGGTGCGCTGCTGGCCGGCGTGGTCAACTCGATCGGCGTCCGCCGTGACCCGAAGGCCGTCGCCGAACTCGTGAAACTGGCGCGCGATCCCGCGTCCGGAGCGGCTGCTGAAGCCTTGCTGGCGTTGGGCAGGATTGCGACACCCGAGGCGACCGCGGAACTGCGGAAGACGCTTACGGCCGGCCCGGCCGAACTCCGCCCCGCGGCGGCGGAGGGCCTGCTGCTCTGCGCCGAACGACAACTGGCTCAGGGGAAACAGGATGCGGCGGTGCCGCTGTACGATGCTGTGCTTGGGCGCTTGGACGCGCCCAAGCCGCTGCGCGTGTCCGCGGCGCGCGGGGCAATCCTCGCGCGGCAGGCCGCGGGCATACCGATGCTGCTGGAACTGCTGAAGTCGGAAGACAAGGCGCTGTTTGACATCGGCTTGCGCACGGCCCGCGAACTGCCCGGCAACGACACGACCGCGGCGCTGGCGGGCGAACTGGGAAGGCTGGCGCCGGAGCGGCAGGGCGCGCTGATCCTGGCGCTGGCCGACCGCGGCGACCCCAAGGCGTTGCCGGCGATTCTCGAAGCGGTGAAGAGCGGTCCGAAGAAAGCGGCGCTCGCCGCGATGAGTGTGATGGACCGCATGGGCAACGTCTCGTGCGTGCCGCTGCTGCTGGAGGTGGCCCTCAAGGACGACGGGGAGCTCGCGCCAACCGCGATCAAGGCGCTGGCGAGCTTGCGGGGCCAGGACGTGGATGCGGACATCGTGGCGCGCTTGCCGCAATCGTCAGGGAAGACGCGCCAGATTCTCATTG
>Ga0315282_10010486_pt1 | contig 14518 bp, 8 predicted proteins | sample YL17G07_20_MG_FD_203693 | JGI IMG/M metagenome (GOLD analysis project Ga0315282, IMG submission 203693) | Sediment microbial communities from Yellowstone Lake, YNP, Wyoming, USA - YL17G07_20 | ecosystem: Environmental > Aquatic > Freshwater > Lake > Sediment | place: USA: Wyoming | collected...
CGGCGACTACATCAGCAACCATAACCAAAACCCGCGCGTCTTCGTCTGGAGCGCACCCGTCGAACGCATCCTCACGAAGGTCGCCAAATGTAAAGAAGCGTTGGACGCACTACACTAGCTCCTTTACCTGCTTCTTTGTTCAGTCACTCGCCTTCGGGGCCGTCTTTGGACGGCCCCGAAGGTTCTCATACTGGACTCGCCTATCATGTTCACCAAACCACCGTACCTTTTTCTCATAGCTGTTACGGCCGCCACAGTTTGGGCGGCTGAGGGTACGCCCGACGCTTGGTTCCAGCGGAATAAGTGCACGCTGGTGGCCCGCGTCTCGCAGTTCAATGGCAACCGCCTCGACGCTTCAAAGACTGCCGTCTTCCCCCCAGGGAAGACTCAGACGCGATTGGTGCTCCAGCACGCCACATGGCGATGCGCCTATGAGATGGCATCGGTAAAAGGCCGTCCCGACGCCATGGACCTGCGGCTGCATTTCCGCTTGGTCGAAGGAAGCGCCGAGCAGACCGGGGTCAGTCTCGACCTGGAATTCGGCAACTGGTCCGCGCGCAACTACGTTCTGCTGCCGGGAGCTGTATATAACGGCAACCGATTTCGTGTGCAGCGGACGCCGTACCCGCCCCTGATCAACCCGGCTGATCGCAGACCCGATCTGCCAATTACCATCAACGATCTTCCGCGGCTGAACGACTCCGCCGGCGAATCGCGGCTGGAGGAATTCACCGGCGACCTTTCCACGCCCGCTGTGGGTTTTCATTCTCCCAGCCAGCAGAGAGGCTTCTGGCTGTTGACAGACCAGGACACGCGCCTGGGCAACCTGGGCTTGACGGTTGAGGAGAGCCCTGACCGGAGCAAGGGCACAGTGCGCGTCACCGCGCCTCTCGTTCGCGAAATGCGCCCAACCATCAACGGCCTTATACCCAGCTCCGACCGCGGCGCCACATGGAACACGGGCGACGAAGTAACCATCCGGACACGGCTATACTCCTTCGACGCTCCGCGCCTGCAAAACTTGTTCGACCGGTTTGTGGAGATTCGGAAGGATTTAACCGGACCCACGGCGCCACGCCACATGGTGCCCTTGAGCCGTGTATGGGAGATTCTCGAAGACAAGCAAAATCGCGAGAACTGGAACGAAAACTGGGGCTTCTATTCCCTGGGAGCTCGAGGGCCAGATGAACCGATGTACTCGATCTGGCAGCTCGGTTGGGTGGGAGGTTGCCAGAACACTCTTGCCTTTCTGTTGGCCGGCAGCGAAGTTACACGGCAGCGGGCCTGGCGAAACCTGGACACGATCCTGACACGGAGTCAGGCGCGGAGCGGCTTCTTCTACGGGATGGGAGATGGTCAACGCTGGTACAGCGATGGTTTCGGGAAGCCCTTTGATGGGAATCTATCGCTGGTCCGTAAGAATGCGGATGCTCTTTACTTCTTTCTGAAGCAATTCCTGCTCTTGAAGAAGCAAGGCAAAGCGGTGCCAGGAAATTGGGAGGACGCCGTAAAGCGGCAGGCCGATGCCTTCGTGACGCTCTGGAAGCGACGCGGCCAGTTTGGCCAGTTCATCGACGTGGAAAGTGGCGATATCGTTATCGGCGCCACCACTTCGGCGGCCATCGCGCCTGCGGCGCTCGCCCTGGCGAGCCAATATTACGGCAAGGCGGAGTATCTTCAGGTGGCGGAGCAGGCGGGCAGACTCTTCTACAACCGGGATGTGAAGGCCGGGGTCACGACCGGCGGCCCGGCGGAAGCCCTGCAAGCGCCGGATTGCGAATCGGCTTATCACCTCCTCGAATCCTTCGTGGTGCTCTACGAAATCACCGGAAAAGATGAGTGGCTGACCGCCGCCAAAGAGCAGGCCGCGCAGTTTGCCACTTGGATCGTTTCCTACGACTACCAGTTCCCACACGATACCACTTTCGCCAAACTCAGGATGCGGACCACGGGAACGTGTTGGGCCAATGGGCAGAATAAGTGTTCCGTTCCCAACATTTGCACGGCCTCCGGCGATTCTCTGTTTAAACTCTACCGGGCTACGGGGGAGGCTGCATACCTGGAATTGCTGAGGGACATTGTCCAAGCTGGCCCAGAGTATATGTCGCGCGCCGACCGGCCGATTCCGGGCCGGGTGAGCGAACAACTGGTGAACCCGGAGGCGGGCGGAAAATTGGCAAACCTGGAGCCCGGATGGATTTTCGAACGCGTGCAGATGGGCGACTGGGAGTCCCCGGGTGTTCCGATCGGGGAAACTTACCATGCCACGGCGAGTTGGTGCGAGGCGGCGCTGATGCTGACTTGGGCTGAGATCCCCGGCCTCTACGTGCAGCCGGACAAGGGGCTGGCTTGGGCCTTCGACCATATTGACGCCAGAGTTTTATCGCATGCAGGCGATCGCGTCACGGTGCGCCTCACCAACGCTATGAAATTCCCAGCCCGCGTCCGCGCCTTGATCGAATCCTCCAGCGACGCCCGCAAGCCGCTCGGGTTTAATGCCCTCTTTGGTCGGCCGCTGATTGAACTTGCGGCGGGCGAGCAGAAAGACCTCACGTTCGATTCGCGGCAAGGGCTAGCGCCGGTACGTTAGCGATCCGGAAAGGACTCAGCGTCATGACCCCCAGAGAGAGAATGCGCAAAGCGCTTCGGCATCAGGAGCCCGACCGGGTACCCATTGATTTTGGGCAGGATTTTCATAATGGCATTAACGAAGTCGCTTATCATAATCTACTGTCTGCTTTGCGATTTGACACGACTCCCGCAATCCATATTTATGACCTGATGCAACGGCTGGCGGTAGTGGACGAGCGTGTTCTGGAACGATTTCAAGTTGACACCCGCTACCTCATGACGAATCCCAACGAGAATTGGTCATCAAGAATAGAAGCTGACGGCAGCTATGAGGATGAATGGGGCATCTACCGAAAACGTTGCGGCTACTATTGTGAAAACGTTCGATCGCCGCTGGCAGGAAAAAGCCGTCAGGAGGTTTTGAACTTCCCTTTCCCCGATCCCGCGGAACCGTCCAGGTTCCGAGGTCTGCGGGAGAAGGCCAAGAGACTGTACGAGACTACGGACTATGCCCTGATGGCCGGTCAAGCCGCGTCCTTGTATTACTTTTCGGCGGAACTCCGAGGGTTTGAAGATTACATGTCGGACCTCGCAGGTAACCCTGAACTGGTCACCCTGCTGGTAGATCGCGTGCTCGATTGGATGATGGAATTCACCTCCCATTACCTGGACGAAATTGGCGAGTTCGTTGAGGCATGGTGGATGGGCGACGACTGGGGAATGCAATCCGGCCCAATCATGAGCCCAGGATTATTCCGGACTATTTTCAAGCCCCGTTATCGGCGTCTGCTTGATCTGGTGAAATCTAGGACTGCTGCGAAGGTCTGTCTCCATACCTGTGGAGCAACTTATTGGATCCTCCATGATCTCATCGACGTGGGAGTGGATGTTGTTCATCCGCTGCAACCGACGGCGGACGGCAATGGAGATCCCGTCAGGATCAAAAAGGACTTTGGGGAGAAACTGGTGTTCTACTCAAATATTGCGAACACCACGATCCTGCCACATGGGACTCCCGCAGAAGTGGCGGCCGAGGCCGAGAGAAAAATCCGCGCGCTGGCTCCGGGCGGAGGGTACATCTTCTCGGCAGGACACAACGTCCAGGCGGATGTTCCCGCAGAAAACCTGATCGCCCTTTTTGACACGGCCTTGCGGGTGGGACGATACCCCATTGGCTGCGCTTAGTCTCCAGGAACTCTACCTATGAACCGTCGTGAATTCTTGGGAGCGGGCGGCGCGACGCTGGCCTTGCTCAGTCCGAGTAACGCCGCGAGCGCGCCGGCGCTCAAGCAATATGGCATCCGGCTTACGGTGCGCCTCTGCCAGTACCAGAACACCCTGGTGCGCGCGAGCAGCGGGACCGAATTCGATCCGGCCCACGCCGGTACGTGCGAGATCTTGCTTGACTCCTCGCGCTGGTCCTGGTCGTGGAAGGCGTCCGCAGTCGCGGAATGGCCGGATGCTGCCGATATTACCGTGCGGTTCCGGATAGTAAGCGGCATGCTCGTCAATGCATCTGCCTCGATCGAGGTCGAGTTTGCGAACTGGTCAACCGGCAATTACGTGTGCATGCCCGGCGCTGTTTACAATGGAAACCGCTACGAATCGCGCCGTCTGGCTTACCCGCCGTTATTACACGATCCCCAGGACATTGGTCCCAACGTGCCTACGATCATTTCGGACATTCCGAGGTTGAACATCCACCAGGGCTTCTCGCGCATCCAGCAGATCACACGCGATATGGCGACTCCGGCCATCGGCTTTCAGGCGCCTGCCACGAAGACCGCCTGCTGGCTCCTGACCCCTCCATGGACTTCCTGGGGCGACTCCGGGCTCGACGTCGAAGAGAGCGACGACCGCACCCGGGCGGTGTTCCGCGTTACCGCGCCGTTTGTGCGCCAGGGGACGATGTATCGGATCTGCGATAACCAGGCGCCGTCAAAGGATCGCGGCGCGGATTTTCGGGCAGGGGATGAAGTAACCCTGCGCATCCGGCTGTATTTGTTCCCTGCGGAAAGCATCCAGGCCTTGTTGGACCGCTTCTTGCTAATCCGGAAAGATTTGACGGGACCGGTGGAACTCCGGCACGGGCTACCGTTTGCCAGCGCCTGGACGCTTCACGAAGCGAAGTATAACTCGAGCAACTGGCGTGAGGAGGCCGGTTACTACGCGGTGGAGGTGGGAAAGAAGGATAGGAACCGTTCCTGGACCGCTGGTTGGGTTGGTGGCCTCCAAGCGACTTACCCGCTGCTATTCGAGGGCGATGAGCGCTCCAAGACGCGGGCGAAACGCAACTTCGACTTTGTCTTTCCCCATGGGATCGCCAAATCCGGCTTCTTTTACGGAGCGGGTGACGGCGAACGATTCTACAGCGACGGCATGCCCTGGCTGATGAATAGCGGAGAACTGCCTTGGCTTGGTAAAACTGCGTACCTTGCACCTCTGGATTCAAAACGCTGGCACTTGGTGCGTAAGAGCGGTGATGCGCTGTACTACCTGCTCAAACAATTTGACCTGCTGAAAAAGCAAGATCCGGCTTGGGCCCCGCCCTCCCATTGGCTGGAAGGCACCAAAGGTTGCGCGGATGCGTTCGTTCGGCTGTGGGACAAGTGGGGCCAGTTCGGCCAATTCGTCGATATCGACACGGGCGATGTGCGGGTCGGTGGTTCTACAAGCGCCGCCATTGCCTGCGCTGGTCTGGCACTGGCCTGGAAGTATTTCAAAGATGACAACTACCGCCGCGTCGCTGAAGCCGCCGCAGCGGCCCACTGTTCTAAGGATCTCCGTGCCGGCATCACCACGGGCGGACCGCTGGAAATTACTCAGGCGGCGGACTGCGAGTCAGCTTTCGGCCTCCTTGAGTCCTTAATCGTGTTGTATGAGACCACCGCCGAAAGGCGCTGGCTGCGGGAAGCGGTGAATGCCGGCGCCTATTGCTCTACCTGGGTGGTCTCCTACGATTACCGCTTTCCACCGGAATCCACCTTCGGTCGGCTAGACATGCGCACCACGGGTTCTATCTATGCGAGCGCGCAGAACAAGTGCGCCGTGCCCGGGATCTGCACCTATTCGGGATCATCATTGTTCAAACTGTACCGCGCCACCGGGAAGTTACTTTATCTTGAGCTGATTCGCGACATCGCGCACAACTTTACCCAGTACATTTCACGTCCCGACCGACAGATCGGGCCGCTCTGGCCGGGAGCCATCAACGAGCGGGTCGAGATGGGAGATTGGTTGGAACCCATCGGCGAGATTTTCGACGGCTCGGGCTGGGCCGAGGTTGCTGACATGCTGACCTATGTCGAGGTGCCGGGTCTATACGTGCAGCCAGATACCGGCTTCTTCCGCGCCATCGATCATGTAGATACTTCCATCAAGGAGAACAATCAGACCCGGCTCGTACTCCGTGTGGTCAACCCCACGGCCTTCGATGCCTCTGTTAAGGTGCTGGCGGAGAACCTCCCGGAGATGTCCCGGCCATTGGGGCAAAATTACCTGTGGAACTGTCGCCGGATCGAACTGCCGGCGGGAGCCAGCCGGGACGTTGTATTCGAGAAGAGAAAAACTCTAAATCACGGCTCTCCAAATTAGTGAACTCTCAAAGTGGTTTGCGCGGCTCCGCCGCCTGCTGTGCGACATGGGGTGGTAATAATAGAAAATCGAGATGAGGTTAGGCGCTGTGGATTAGACCCCCTCACCCGTCCCGCCCCGGCTGATCAAAGCGCCGGTTGCGGGCCGCCCTCTCCCCCAAGAGGGCGAGGGAAGTAAATTCCAATCGTCCGCCGCGCGGAGGAGGTTGGCAAGGGGATAGGCGGCGCGAAAGGTCGCAGCCTTTCCAGTCGTGGAATCGAGGAGATGGGAGGCAGAAATGCAAGAGATTGAGAACCCTAAGGTGGCAACTTTGAAGAAATTCGTGCTGTTGGCAATCCTTATGACGGCCCAGGTTGCGACCGCCGCTGACTATTATGTCTCCCCGTCGGGCAATGATCGCAATCCCGGGACCGGTCCTAGCAAGCAGGAGGCGTTCCGCACGCTGCAGCGTGGCGTGGACGCGCTCCAACCCGGCGATACCCTCTTGATCGAGGCAGGTACGTATCGCGAAACCGTGCGATTCCCACGGTCCGGCCTGCCCGGCAAAGCGATCACGGTCAAGCCTTATCAGAATCAGCAGGTCACAGTGACGGGACTGGACCTCGTCACTGGCTGGACGCTGCACCAGGGCCACATCTGGAAGGCGCACATGGATTGGACGCTGGGGCGTGGCAAGAATCAGGTCTTCTACGGCGGCCAAGTGATGATCGAGGCGCGGTTCCCGAACCAGCCGAGCGAGGGCGACAAGCTCGCCGTTGGCGGGCTCGATCCGCTCTGGCCAACGCTGGGAGATTTCTCCATTCCCAACAACGCTCAGCCGGGGCGCGTCACCAGCAAACTGCTGGACGGCCAGCCCGATGACTATTGGAAAGGCGCCTGCTACTACGGGCTGCACAACGAATCCTGGGGAGCCCAGAGCGGCATCATCGAGAGCTCGAAGTCTTCCGAGATCAGTGTGGGACAGCGTACGCACCAGTGGTGGTTCCCCACGGAGCCGGGCCCGTTTTACTGGGCGCCGCACGGCCGCGGCATGATCTTCGGGCATCTCCACGCGCTGGATCAGGCGCGGGAGTGGCACTGGCAGGATAATACCCTGTATTTTTGGGCTCCGGGGGATGGCAAACCGCTTGAGCCGGTGGAAGCCAAGCGGCGGCAGCTTGCCTTCGACTTCTCCGACCGCTCTTACATTCGCGTGGAAGGCATCAGCGTGAAGGCCGCTTCCGCGACGCTGCGCGACGCATCTAACGTCACGCTCGATAGCTCCCAGTTCCTCTACGTCTCGCACTTCATGCTCTTCGACGACGCCCGTAACGGTGCGATCGATAAAGTGGGAGATCTCACGCCGCTGCACAATGGTGAGGTCGGCATTTACTTGAGTGGCCACGACAACGCCATCCTGAACTCCACCATCCGGTTCAGTGCCGGAGCCGGCATCTACCTGGGCGGTTACCATCATACGATTCACAATAATTGGATCGATCAGATCAGTTACACATCCACTTACCTCGCTCCCATCATGTTAGGCGCGTCGGAAGACCTTTACTCTGGTGGCCACACCATAGCTTACAACACTCTGAGTAACTCCGGCCGCGCGCTCTTGCATATGGACGGCAACAATGAAACGCGCGACCGGGAAGGCCTGAAGTACGCCGCGACACTTTTCGCCCACAACCATCTGTTCAACGGCATGCTGCAATCACGGGACGGCGGTGTTGTGAACTCCTGGAACGTGAACGCCGGCGCCTACAATGGCACCTCTTTCGAAATGGCCTACAATGTCATTCACGATGGCTGGGATATCGACAAACTCGGGATCGTCTACCTGGATAACGGATCCCAGAATTTCAACGTGGTTCACAACCTGCTTTGGGCCTCTCCCGGCTCCGTGCAGAACCCTCATTACTACAACCCCCCGTGTGTGAACTGTGTGTGGGAGGATAATTCTGTCTTAAATCCCGCGCCCGCCTCCGCGGACCGGATCGAGGCGGCGGACTTTCCGGGCGGCAAGCCCTTCGCATTTGGTCACAACTTCACCAACCCTCCAGCCCGTCTTGAATGGCCACGCCTGACGGCACGGTTGCTCGAAGCCAAATTGAGCACCGCGCATTCCGACGGTGTCCGCATGGGTCAAACAGGGATCTCGGATTGGCGCGATGGCGACTGGATTGAATTTCACGACGTGGACCTCAGTGCCGGCATCCGGTCGATTGCGGCGCGCTACGCCGCTCGCGACCCAGCGATGAACAGCTCGCAGGATTTCAAGCGACCTCCACGCCACCAGAAAGCCACCGACCCCTTGGTGATTGAGGGCACCGGCTATGATGAGGCAAGCCCGGGCGTTGCGAAGAAGTGGGACTTCGCAAAGAAGATCACCGACGGCGGCTGGCTCAAATACACCCAAGTCCCGTTCGGTGACGGCTACCGCAGTCTGCGCGTGGTGTATGGAAGTGACAATCGCGGCGAAAAGTCCGTAGAGATGCGGTTGGATGCGCTTGGCGGCCCCGTTGCGGCCAAGGTTCCCCTTGAGTTCGGAGACTCCTACGATATCACTGGGAAGAGAGCCCAGCGCGACTTGGCGCCCTATGTGGAAAAAGTGGTTGAAATCGGCGACGTACGTGGGACGCACGACGTTTATTTTGTCTTCCACGCTGATAACGACCGGGAGGTTGGGCACTTCGCCTTGTTTCGTCTGGAGAGATACAGGGGTACCATGGGATTCCAGCCTGACGAACTGCGCATCGAGGTGCGGCTGGGGAGCCGGGAGGGCGAGAAGATCGGAGATATCTACCCGGTGAACACCAACGGCACCTACCGCGAGACCATCGTGCGAACGACCAGGCCCGTCCCCAGCTACCGTGGTGACGTGTTCTTAGTTGTCCGGTCTGCCACACGAAAGCTAGGTTGTAATCTGGACTGGGTCAGCCTGGAGACGGCTCGTTAGCTGCCCACACAGGAATCAAACTGTGCATGAAACGAGCATCACTGCGGTCGCTCGTGGATCGAGCTTGCGGCTGGGCGTGGGAGGCGCAGCAAGTGGGACGCCACCCGGCGAGAAAAGGGAAAAACATGGACAGACGTTCATTCTTGAAGGGCACGGCAGGTGGTTTCGCAGGAACAGCCGCCGCCAAAGGGATTTCCTTCGCGCTCCCCGGCGGAGCTTCGACCTCCTCCGAACAAGATGTGGAGGATCCGCGGGACGGTGGAATCCTCGGACACTGGCTGCATGACAAATTCGGCCTTCCGGCGCTTAGGTCCTGGTTTATCGCGGTCTTCTTCCGGCAATGACTTCACCGGAATGTGGTGCGGGGTGTTCTTGCGCCATTGTTTGAGTTTCTCGATCTCCAAGTCCAGGTGCCCGATCTCTTCCCGCAGGTCTCCTTGGCGCTGCTGAAATCCCTGGAGTTCCGACTCCGTGGGATCCGCGGATAAGGCCCAGGCCCCGAACTGAGCGGCCAGGCGATGGCGCTGACCGGTCTTGGAGCGGAGTTGGCTGTCGAGCTTGCGCCCCTCCGGGTTCACCACCTGAATGGCATCAGGAACGGGTTCGGTTCCATACTCAATCGGACGGTCCAACCCATAGTGTTCGCGCATGTAACGAAAGAAGTATTCCTGAGACCATCGGGCAAAGAGCAACGACGCCAGCGTGGCCGTGGGTGCCTGAAAGTTCGTGGTCAGGGTGGAAGTCTGGTGCCCGCTGTCTCTGCGCTTTCGGATCTCGCGCAGCCAAAACCGGTTCGACGACTGCGTCCCGCGCTCCGCCAAGTGCATGGTCACGGTTTCGCTTCCGGCCAGGGGGACACGCTGGGGGGTGAACTCCTCCCCTCGCCATTCGTCCTGGGGGAACTTGTGATAGGTCAGGATGGCGATGCGCTTCTGCCACAGAGACTGGAACAACTCCGGGTTGTAGCCTTCCCGGCGGACCGCCACGGTGAACCAGGGGGCCCGGGCATCTTCCGATATACGCCGTTCTGGCTCCGGCGTCTGGCCACGTGGGCCTCCAACCACGAAATCACCTCCTGTTGGAGCGTGGCGATCAGCCGGGGTCCACTTCCTTGTTCACGTTCAGGAAGGGTTAGCCGTCCATGGCGTTGATCCAGCAATCGGTCGTCGCGCGCAGGCACAGCCGCTTCAACTTGGTGCGCAGTGTGCACACTTCGGGGATTCGGTCCGGACCTAAAGAGCATTACATAATATAGTGACATGGAGAAGCATTTCGTGTACACTTGCCGGCATGGGACATCCAGCCGGAGTGAAACTTGACCGAGTGAAGCTAGAGCGACGTCGTCTGCAGGCGGCGCGACTCCTGCAGCAGGGCCTGCCCGAGGCGGAAGTGGCGCGTCGGGTCGGGGTGCATCGCCAGTCGGTGAACCGCTGGGCGCGGCAGTTGGCCCAGGGAGGACGCCAAGCGTTGAAGCGGGCGCCCCGCGCGGGCCGGCCCCCACAGCTTTCGGCGGCCGACCGCCGGCGCATCGTGCAGGGTTTGAAGCGGGGGCCGGAGGCCCTCGGATACGGCACCAGTCTTTGGACGGCTTGGCGAGTGGCGGACCTGATCGAACGCGAGTGTGCCGTCAAGTATTCGACCGTACATGCTTGGCGCGTGCTGCGCGCCTTGCGCTGGGCGCCGCGGCGCCCCGCCAGTCGAGCGCTGGAACGCAACGAAGGGGCCATCCGCAGATGGAAACGCGTGCGCTGGCCGGAACTAAAAAAAACGCCCAAAGACGGGGGCAAACCATCGTCTTCGTCGACGAAAGCGGATTGAGCGAACGGCCCCATCGCGTGCGCACCTGGGCGCCCCGCGGCCAGACGCCGGTGCTCCAGTTCCACTTCAACTGGAAGACGCTTTCGGTCATCGCGGGGATCACGTGGTGGAACTTCTACTTCAAATTGTTTCCGGGGGCGATCAAGGCGCCGCAGATCATCCAGTTTCTCGAACACCTGATGCGGCACCTGCGCCGACCTCTGCTGGTAATCTGGGACGGTCTGCCCGGACATCGCAGCGCTGCGGTGCGCGATTTCGTCGTCGCTCAAGGCCGTCGGCTCACCTTGGAGTGGCTCCCCGGCTATGCGCCCGAGCTGAATCCGGTAGAACATATCTGGGGCTACCTCAAGGAACACGAATTGCCCAACTTGTGCCCGCGCGAGCTGTGGCAACTGAGTGCTGCTGCTCGTGCGGCCTTGCGACGGATGCGTCGCCGACCCACGCTGGTGACTGCGTTCTGGAAAGAGGCCGAATTGTTCTAACTGTCACTATATTATGTAACGCTCATTAGGAGTTTGCCTTGCTTCCCCGGCGCTTCATAACGAAGCTGCTCTAGGGAGCGCGCATACGGATCCGTGCGGGGGGCCCCGGGTAACCGGTATCCCTAACGCGGCCATGGTTCGTGCGAGGGTGAATTCCTCAGGTTTCCGGGCCATAAGACACATCCTGGCCGGAAGCGGGCACACAATCCGCACACAGACGTGCGCAAAGGTCGAGATTTATTGGGGTTTTGAAATGGGGCTACTGATCAGGGAAGTCAGTGAATTTCGCGACTCGCCGCCCAGAATCATCTGATTGCGAGCAGGCGAACCTGCTCAATTCCGCACCGGAGAATCAGGCATTTGCGGAGAGCCGCAGATCAGGGTTTTTGGGCAAGCGAGTCACGCCGGGCATATACACCCGTACCAGCCAAATGTGCGGGCCGCGGGCGATAATCTGGCTCGTTTGGCGCGCCATAATACACCTCCCGTGGAGCAATGGAGGCATCTGGCACACGCAGCCGCATCACGTGATTCCGTTGTTGGGAGTTAAGGGAGGGAAAACCGAAGGAGGTTCAGAAACAGCCCCTTCCAGATTTCCTACAACGACATGTCCATCACCAACTGTTAGAATCTGGTCGGCCAACTCCCAAACGAGTGGCGTGTGGCAGATAAACACGACTTGGTGAAATCCCCCCAGGTCCATGGCCCGGCGCAGCATGCGTACATACTCCTTGCCATTGGCAGCATCCAGAGCTCCCACCGTTTCGTCCCGGAATAGAGTTTCGTAACGAATGCCTTCGCCTTGCAGCATGTTGTAGATCGCGATGCCCAGGTTGACGGCTTCGTTGACCAGCACGAACTGCCCACCCGAAAGCTCATCTACAAGGCACGTGCGGTCCAAATTCTTGTTGCGGACCTCGACATCAAAATCGTCTACTATCCCCTTGCCGTCCGCCTTGGGCCGCTGCGTCCTGAAGCGGATTTCGAACTTGTTGTCGAAGCACCCCTCAAGCAATGCGTTGACCAGGGTCGAGACTTGTGGTCCGGCAGCCTGGATCTCGCAGAGTTGAATCTCGTCCGGACCGAAGACCTTGGCGAGATAGGTGTAGTCTTCCTGTTCAGTCCTTGCCGCCCCAAGTTCGGCCTCGACCTGGGTCAGGCGTGTCCGCGCGGCTTCCAGTTGGTCCTGACGCTGCTTGATTTGGGCCTGGCGCGCAATAAGGCTGTCCCGTTCACGGCGGCAGGAGACGAGTACCCGATCGGTGTTTTCAATCTCTCGTCGTGAAGCCTGCATCCTGCCGTCGAGGTCAACGAATGCAGAGAGCGCACATTCCTTCTTTGATAGTTCCTCGCCGACTTCCGTACGGGCCTGAGCCATGCGTTCCAAAGCCTTGAGCCGTTCGTCCCGCCTTGCCTCAACGGCTCGCAATTCCTCGTAGCGTTGCCGCTCCTGATCAACTTTCCTGCGGTCACGCTCGCAGTCTTCCAGAGTCCGTGTCAGCTCGGAGGATGGCGTGGCAATCTGAACCAGCGAGCTGCGCTGGATTTCCACCTCAAGTGAGAGTGTCGAAACCTCGCCCTGTAATGTCGGGATCTTTTCGCTGGCTTCGACAGCACGTCTGATCTTCGGGCAAGAGGCGTAAGGCCCCTCGCCCCGGCAGGGCACTACCGCGAGCTCCTCGCGCTCCACCCGCAGACGCTCAAGTTCGGCTAGGTTGGCTCTAAGCTCGGCATCCAGAGCCTGGACAGTGCGCTCGGTATCACGATTAGATGTCTCCAGCCCCTGAATCTCCCGAATCTGCCGATGGAGTTCTTCAATGCGAGTGGCAAGTGTCGCACCTCGTTCCGCCACATCGGCGAGGTCTTTCTTTCCCGTCAGAAGGCTCTCATCCCTTCCGATCTGGCGTTTGGTCTCTGCGATCTCGGCGTCAGTCTTACGCAGGCGCTGCTTCAGAGTCTCAACCTCAGCCAGGAGCGGCTTCCGATTGGCTTCCGCTGCCTGAAGCTCCAGCAGCCGTTGTTGTGCCATACGCTTCCCGGCTTCCAAGGTCTCAAGACGGGATGACACCTCCGCAAGCCGGGCCTCAACTTCCGCGGGATCTTCGACCGCACCCTCAACCAGCTCCTTCAGGCTTCTCGCCTGTCCTTCCAGGCCAAGCGTGGTCCTGGCCACTTCCTCGCCCTTCTCTTTAGCCGCAGCCGCAATCAGTCTCAGCCGGTCCAGCCCCAGCAACTCTCGGATGAACAGCTCCTTCCGCTCGCTCCGATCCAGCGAGAGAAAGTTACCCGTGTGTTTCTGGCTGGAGAAAATGCTACTGAGAAAGAAGTCGGGGGTGCCAGCGCATTTGCGGACAAGCTCCTCAAAGGGTTCCTTCTTACCGTTGGTGAGCGGCTTTCCGTCCCCGTTGAACAGATAGCTCTCCATCTGTCGGGACTTGGGATCGATCTTGAGGAGCGACCGGTAGCGGGCGCCATTCACACTGAAACTGAAGTCGATTTCGGGCTGGGGATGGGTGGCGAAGTCATAGAGCGAGCGCTTCTGCCCGGGCAGTTGGCGAAACAAAGCGGCGAAGACTGATCCGATCAGCGTGGACTTGCCGGCGCCATTCTCGCCCACCAACGCAATGAGTCCCGGACCGAGCGCATCGAAGTCGATGGATATTTCATTGGGGAATGCCTCAGTAATGCCTTGCAAGCGGAGGTGATGTAATCTCATAGTTCAGCTTAATAATGAATATTCGGACCGATACTGAATTTGCGTTGCGGAATGCTAGGTTAGTGACATGTGGGCACCAGCACTGATAAGCGTGCTTTTTGGCCGATATATCTGAGGTTTAGAAATAGATTAGGAGGTACCCAATGCGGAAATGGCTGAGAAATATCCGCGATGAGCATTTTGCGTTCACTGGCAAAGCCTGGCTGCAACGGCAGGAACTGGAGGACATTATACGTAGCCGTGGCGGCATTCCCACCGGTGGAGGCGGCAAGGTTACAAGTGAAACCACAGTACTGGTCAGAGGCCAGTACTGTCCGGTCATAAGTCGAATAGATCGAGTTGGTTACACGATAGGTCCGGTTCATTTTGACAGTTTATGTGCGAAAAAGCCTGTAA
>Ga0315282_10010487_pt1 | contig 14515 bp, 9 predicted proteins | sample YL17G07_20_MG_FD_203693 | JGI IMG/M metagenome (GOLD analysis project Ga0315282, IMG submission 203693) | Sediment microbial communities from Yellowstone Lake, YNP, Wyoming, USA - YL17G07_20 | ecosystem: Environmental > Aquatic > Freshwater > Lake > Sediment | place: USA: Wyoming | collected...
TAATTAATGTTTTGATGAGCTCGTCTCCCTTCACTTGGTCTCTGATCGGATTCTCTGCGATAGATCCTCAAGAGCTTTCTGTCCAGCCAGCAAGAACTCCTTTCCTCGTTCGGTTATTTGATAAATCCTTCGCCCTCTCCCCTTTTCCGACTGCCATACTCCCTCCACGTATGCTCTCTCTTCGAGCAAGTGCAGTAGCGGATAGAGAGTACCTGCGCTGAGGTAGACATTGAACCTGTCACGAATTTCCATGTTAATCTCATAGCCCCATCTTGGTTTCTCAGCGAGTAGCCTCAGGATTATCAGATCGAGGCCGGTCTTGACGAGTCTCTCTCGCCATATCTTGCTGGGGCTCTTACTCAAGTGGGCTCCGACACCAACGGATGTATCTGCTTGAAAGTAAGTTAATCCTTTTGGTGATGTATGAGTCCTATGGCTCTTGTGAGGATGCATTCAAAGCGAGATGCTCGATTCTACATGCGAGTCCTCATGAATCGATCCAGCCGGCCAAAGGCTTCTTCAAGCATATCCATCGGTGGAAGGAAAACCGCTCTGATGTGCCCCGTACCATAGACTGAGTCGAAACCTGAGCCATGCACAAAGAGCACTCCTGTATCTTTGAGTAGGTCAACCACAAATTCCAGATCCGTTTTCCATTTGGATCCTATGCCGTGGATCCTAGGGAACAGATAGAAAGCTGCTGCTGGCTTCGCGCAACTCATGCCCTCAATCTCACTGGTCCTTTTCCATGCATAATCTCGTCTCTCTCTGAGTTTCTCAACCATTTCCAAGATGTGGCCTTGCGGACCATTCAGCGCAGCGACTCCCGCTTTCTGAACTGGCGTGTTGGCGCAAAGCCTCATCCTCGTCTCCTTCTCGACACTTTGCCTTAGTTCGTCAAGTCTGCCTTTCTGGTCATGAAAGTAAACGTAGCCAAGTCTCCATCCCGTCATCAGATAGACCTTCGAGAACCCGTTCAGTCCTATGACTGGGACATCCTTTGCCAAACTGGCTGTACTGATGAATTCCTTCTCGTAGATTATCCGGTCATAGATCTCATCGGAAAGAACCGGGAGCTGATATTCCCCCGCCAGATCTGTTATTCTCTTGACAACTTTCTCTTCGTAGAGTGAACCACACGGGTTACTCGGGTTAACGATCACAATTCCACGCGTCCTCTCTGAGATCTTGCTCCTCATATCGTCAAGATCGGGTTGCCATCCTTCGTCTTCAACAGTCCTGTATGCGACAGGTTTCCCGCCGAAGAATCTGGTGAAGGAGTCATACGGAGGGTAGGTTGGTCCAGGGAGGAGAATCTCGTCGCCTGAATCGATGAGCGCAGCCATAACCATCTGTATTCCTTCGGAGATACCCGCAGTCACAATGATATTCTCGAGAGGAACATCGATCCGGTTGACATTCCACTCTTTCTGGCTTATGGCCTGTCTCAGTTCGGGCAATCCCTCGGAAGGCGCATATGCGTTCTCCCCCTCCTGAACCGCTTTGATCAACGCTTGTTTGATATGCTCCGGCGTGTCAAAGTCAAAGGCAACAGGGTCTCCTATGTTCAAGTAATAGATCTTCTTTCCTGTTCCAGCGACTTGGTTTGCATATGCTACAACGTCACGGATGGCATATTCGATTGTCTTCACTCTTTCAGTGATCTTCAGTCCAGTCATAGGCTTCGTCCTCACAGAATCAACCCTTCCACCTACTTCAGAAATGAACCTTGTGGAAAAAGCCAAAGCTACAGCCCACAAGGCTTGAAGCTTGTGTCTGTTGCATGTTTTTATCGCAGACTTCTCCTCAAGAACCTTCGACCCAGTAGATGTTGCCGGAGACAAACGTATTCTCGATGCTAGTGAAGCCCGTCAGAGACGCAGTGCAGGAGAAAGGTTTCCTTGAACCTACAGAGCCCCAAAGAAGGGCAATTCCTCTGATTCTTCAAGGAAAAAACGTTCTTCTGATCGCTCCCACGGCGTCCGGCAAGACCGAGTCAGCCGTCCTCCCTGTCCTAAGCATTCACGTCTCAAATCAAGAGGTTCCTAGAGGAATCAGGATACTGTACATTACGCCTCTTCGAGCGTTAAACCGGGACCTTCTGGAGAGACTGGAATGGTGGTGCAGCAGGATTGACGTGAAGATTGCAGTAAGACACGGCGACACAGAGACAAAGGAACGAGGACGCCAAGCCAAGAGCCCACCGGACCTGCTGATCACCACACCTGAAACACTTCAGGCGATATTGCTGGGGAGATTGATGAAGCAGCATCTCCGGCAGGTTCGATGGGTAATAATAGATGAAGTCCACGAACTCGCTGAAGACAAGCGGGGAAGCCAACTCTCCCTTGCCCTTGAAAGACTAAGAATGATCGCCATGAGAGACTTTCAAATCATTGGGCTGTCTGCCACAATTGGAAGCGCTGACAAAGTTGCGAAATTCCTGGTTGGCAATGGCAGAGAAGCCGAGATAGTCAGGGTGCCCATCGCAAGAAAGATGAAACTTGAAGTGCTCTATCCTGAACTTGCTCCGGCCGACTATGCCCTAGCCTCACGATTGTACACCCATCCCGAAGTCTCGGCCAGGCTTAGAATAATGCGCAACTTCATTCAGAACCATCAGTCGGTTCTGCTCTTCACAAACACCAGAGCCATAGCCGAAGTTCTTGCCAGCAGATTCAAAGTGTGGGACGTTAATTTCCCGGTCTCAATTCATCACGGGTCTCTGGCGAAGCCTTCAAGGATCACTGCGGAGAGGGGACTGAAGGAAGGAAAATTGAAAGGCCTTGTATGCACATCCTCTCTGGAACTCGGGATAGATGTTGGCAGAATCGACTTCGTCATACAATACATGAGCCCAAGACAAGTGACACGCCTCCTGCAACGAGTCGGCCGAAGTGGACACAGTGTGGGACGAGCAGCAGACGGCGTCATAATCGCCATGGATTCAGATGACACTCTTGAAGCCCTCGTGATTGCGAGAAGAGCGTATGAGGAGGCTCTTGAACCAGTATCTGTACCGGAGAAACCGTTTGACGTATTGACCCACCAAATAGTGGGCTTGTTGATCCAGCAACGGCGATGGTACTTCAATGAGATCTTGGACCTGTTCTCTAAAGCCTATCCGTACCGGGAGTTGACAGAAGACGACTTGGAAGACGTCTTGACATACATGCATGGAAGATTCCCTCGCTTGGCTTGGGTCTCCTTTCAGGACAAAGTCGTTCTGAGGCCGCGTAGGATCAAGGACATTTACGAATACTACTTCAACAAACTTTCAATGATTCCAGACGAGAGACAATACCTCATTATCGACGACTCAACTGACACACCTGTGGGTGTCCTGGACGAAGCATTCGTCGCTGAATACGGGGAACCGGGTACCAAGTTCATCGTGCGAGGCAGCCCCTGGAAGATACTGGGACTCAGAGGAGACAAAATCCACGTAAGACCAATCTCGGACGCGACAGGTGCAATACCTAGTTGGATTGGAGAAGAGATCCCGGTACCATTGGAGGTGGCCCAAGAAGTCGGCCACATGAGAGGGTTAGCGGCTGAGAAATATCTGGCTTCCGGAAACAGAAGATATGTTGCAGAGCAAATCTCAGAGATCTACCCCGCGAATCCAGAAGCGATTGAACGCGGGCTCCGTGAGGTCTTCGATCAAGTCGATCAGAAGACCTTGATTCCCACAGACAGACTGATCATGATAGAAGAATGGGAAGACTACGCCATCATCAACGCCTGCTTCGGAACCTTGGTCAACAGAACACTGGCCAGACTTCTGGGCCATGTCCTATCAGAAGAGACAGGGTACACGGTCGGAGTCCAACAGGACGCATATAGAATTGTGCTCCAGACAGCGGGATCGATCAGCTCGGAAAGGATTCGGGCAATACTGAGAGAGCTCAGCGGAAGAGACATCACGCCAGAACTCAAGAAGGCTTCAATGAAAACAGGACTCTTCAAGAGAAGGCTTGTTCATGTGGCGAGGAGATTCGGCGCCATATCTCGCAGAGTGGATTTCAACAGCGTTCGATTGGACCAACTGATGAAAGCACTGGAAGGAACAGTGGTCGTTGAAGAATCACTGAAGGAAACACTTCTGAAAGACTCGGACCTTCCGAGCACAAGAAAGATCTTGGAAGACATCTCCAATGGAGTCATTCAAGTTCAATTGCTAGGCAATGAACGAGAGACGACCCCCATCACCCGCATTGGAATAGAGAAGATCAGTCGAAAGACAGATCTCATTCCTCCTGAAAAAATGAAGCGAATCTTGCTAGAATCTACGAGAGCAAGAATACTGAATGAAGCAAGGACCTTCATCTGCACCTCATGCTGGAAGCAAATTGAGATGATACAGCTAAAAGACCTGCCTCCAAGACTGAAATGTAGGAAGTGCAGGTCCAAGGCAATCGGAATGCTTTCGCTCACAGAAGAGGAGGCATCAGTCTTGGCGAAGAAAAAAGGCAGAGCCGTCTCAATGAGAGATCAAGAGCTCCTCAATCTTGCAAAGGAAACATCAGAGCTGATAGAGAAGTACGGAAGGACCGCGGCCTACGTGTTGGCAGGTCGCCGGGTCGATCCTCTTGACGCGGAGTCTGTTCTGCAGCAAGAGAAACGGATCTGCGACCGACTCTTTGAGCTAATCATGGACGCTGAGAGAGAAGCTCTGAGAGAAAGGTTTCTGTAGGATAAGAAAAGCAAAGCGATCCTTTTGTCTAAGTCGATACAGTGACTTTCTCGATTAGGATTGTGGGCGCGTTCAAGGTCATTCTCGGACCCATCGTCACTTCCTTGGAGTTGCTGGCTACAAGCCGCACTTGCTTGAGAATGCTCGGCATGTTTCCTCCGATCATGGCCTGTTTGACTGGGTAGGTCAAGTCTCCGCTCTCTATTCTGAAGACGGAATCCAATGCTAGGGAGAAGTCTCCGCTCTGGACATTTGACGTGTGTGCGCCTATGAAGCCTTTGACTAGGATTCCGTTCTTGACCTCTCTGATCAAATCCTCCTTCTCGCCCTTGTCTGGTTTCAAGACCAAGTTATGTGGGCCTATGCCGGGTTCAAGAGCATATTCCGGCCTCGTTCCGAACATGATGTACCTGGAAGCATTGCCGGTGTTCTCAACATTTTCCTTCTTTGCGGTATACGAGTTGTGGAGGAACGTTCGGAATACCCCTTTTTCTATTATCGGCCGCATCTTGGTGGGGCATCCCTCTGTATCGAATGGTTTGGAGCCTTGTGATCTTGGAATGGTGGGATCATCGAAAAACGTGACCATTTCAGACGCTACTTGAGACCCTACCTTTCCTGCCAGCGGAGATTGGTTCTTTTGAGCCAAGTCCGCTCTAGTCTGTTGAACGAGCGTGTTCATTAGGAGATCAGCCAATCCGTCTTGCTCAACGACAATGTCGTAGACGCCTGATGAGAGCGATTTCGGATTGAGTTGCTTTATGGCTATGGAAGCAGCCTCACGGGCTGCCGCAACGAGTTTCCCGCTCTCGTAGTGACTGGAGGAGTGCCCCTCCCATCCTACGCCAACTGAGCCGCCTTGTTCAGCTACTACGTACATGTGGCCTCCGAAAGCTGTTGATTTGTAGGTCGCAGATATTCCCAACGAATTGACGATAGACACTTCTCCGACACCGCAGTAGACACCTCCGCTAATCGTTGAGACTCGCGAGTCCATAGAGGATTCCTCCAGCATCGACGTTGCGATCTTGATAAGGTCTGACGGATCAGTCTTGAGGATCTTCCCGTCTAACATCTCGGCCTTTCTTGGGATCTTGGCCTTTTCCTGAAAGGACTTCAAATCTTTGTCTGCTTTCTTCACCTTGGCCGTTCTGACTGCTTTCTCCGCAGCCTCCGCAATGGCCTTCCTTGAGAAATCTGTCACGTAGCTGAATCCGGTTGACGCTCCATCTTCCTTCTTGACTAGGACCCGGATGCCCATTCCTCTGTCTCGCGTCACCTGACCAACCTTGACTTGCTTCTTCTCGATCACCACGTTCGTGTCGACATCGTTGGTGGAGAACACTTCTGCCTGAGACGCGCCAAGCCTGATGCACTTCTTGACTGCATAGTCGAGGAACTCGCTCATTCTATTTTCCTCCTATCACGGCGTTCCTTATTCTTATGTGGGGACTTCCCATTCCCGTATTGACCACCTGGCCCGCCTTGCCACACAGTCCCATGGTCATCTGAAAGTCGTTGGCAACGCCATCAATGTTCGTGAGCGTCTCAAGCGTCAACCCAGACAGCGACACGTCGCTCACTGGCTTGGTCAGTTGCCCGTTCTCAATTAGGCAACCCTCCTCGGCGCTGAATTGGAAGGTTCCCTTCGTCGTGTCCACCTGTCCGCCTCGAGACCCCTTGAGGTAGACTCCATAGTCAACGCCCTCAAAGAGCTCCTCAAAGCTTTGGTTTCCCGCGGTTAGGTATGTGTTGCTCATTCGGACGACCGGCCTGTATGTGAAGGACTGTGCTCTAGCACCGCCATTGGGCTTCATGTTCAACTGAGCGGCCGCCTCTCTGTTCAGAATGTACCCTCTGAGGAATCCTTTCTCAATGATGAGACGCTTTTCTGTTGGAACTCCTTCTGAATCATAGAGAGATGATCCCCAACCACCTGGGAAGGTGGAATCGTCGTACATTGTAACAAGATCTGATCCGACTCTCTGACCCACTTTGCCTTCTAATACAGATTCACCGGTTATCACGTGGTCTGCTTCTGAGGCATGACCTACGGCCTCATGTGCGAACACTCCAGCCAGTTTCTGATCAGCGATTGCTGTGAACCTTCCGCTCGGTGCATGTGTGGCATCCAGCAACCTTAGAGCTTTCTCAGCAGCTTTTCTCGCCAGTCCAAGTGGGGCGATCTTCTCAAAGAGTTCGAATCCTGCTTGCATTCCATTCCTCTCTCGAATTGTGCCGACTTTCTCCCCTGCCTTGGCCACAGCCACAACGACAACGCTTCCTCTACTTGGCTTCCCAGTCAGACGTGTTCCCTCAGTGGTTGCAAGGGAGGTCTCTCCGCTGGAGTCGCTATAAGTCACAGTCACACTGGCGATTCGGCCATCAATCCTTGCAGCCCCTGAGGTCTTCATGGTCAACTGCATCTTGTCGTCCATGGGCACAGACTGCATTGGGGTCTTGACCTCAGTCGCTAGACTTCGCCTGGCCTGAGGGACATGTCCGAGACGTGTCTTCTCCTTGGAATACGAAGAAGTGACTTTGGCAGCCTTGAACGCGCCCCTCACTATCTTGGTGACATCGTCGGGTCTTAGTGATGTCGAGGAGCCAAATCCCCAAGCTCCTTTGTACAGTACTCTGACTCCGAATCCTTGGTCCACCCCAGAGGCTACTTGATCAAATGTATCTTGTGTGAGTCTAATCTCCGTGGAGTAAATGCGTTCGACTCGTACATCTGCGTACTCTGCTCCGAACTTCTGACAGAGCCTTATCACTCTCTCAGCTACTTGCATTGACAATGCCGAGTCACTGTGCGAACTGAGGCGACCTTCATCGATTTATCATTTGCGAAAGCGAAGCGGCAATTCAGCGCGTCTGCCTGCGATTTAATCGTTTTGGGCTCGAAGAAAATGCTCATCTCTTAAACTTAAAAGCAGACTCTGAACAATGCGTCTATCCAGAATTGGATGGAGAGGAAAGGACACTGAGCCAGAGCCCGACCAAAGCGCCAGAAGAATTCGAGATAGCACTCGTCACAGACGTAGGAAGCACAACGACGAAGGCACGTCTCTTCAGAAAGAAAGGCGACGAGTACAGATTCGTCTCAAGCGGAGAGGCCCCGACGACAGTTGAAGCACCGTTCGAAGACGTAACAAGAGGCGTGAGAAACGCCGTTCGAGAAGTCGAAGAACTGACAGGACTTCACCTACTGGAGGAAGCGGGCATCATATGGCCCCGCAAGAGCACGAACGGCGTTGACATCTATGCAACAACCAGTAGCGCCGGCGGAGGCCTTCAGATGATGGTTGCCGGCGTCGTGAAGACCATGACAGCGGAGAGCGCTGAGCGCGCTGCGCTGGGCGCAGGAGCCATCGTCATGGACACGATCGCAGTCGATGATGGAAGAATGCCTCACCAGAAGATCCAAAGAATAAGAACCCTTAGACCCGACATGATTCTGATCGCAGGAGGAACGGACGGCGGCACCATCACACACGTCACAGAAATGGCTGAGCTTGTAGCTGCGGCAGAGCCTAGATCACGGTTAGGGATAGGCTATGAGCTGCCAATCGTCTACGCTGGCAACAAGGACGCGAGACCAGCAATCTCCAAGACTCTTGGAGAGAAGTTTTCGCTCAAGATAGTGGACAACATCCGACCTGTCCTTGAGCTAGAAAACCCTGAGCCGGCTCGTGACGCCATTCATGAGCTTTTCATGGAGCACGTCATGTCCCACGCCCCCGGCTATGACAGGTTGATGAAATGGACAGAGGTCCCGATAATGCCAACTCCGGCCGGAGAAGGCCGAATGTTCAGAACCTTGGCCGAGCTGAGAAAGGTCAACGTGATTGGAGTTGGCTTGGGAGGAGCAACGACCAACATCTACTCGATTTATGAGGGAAAATTCGTCCGGACGGTCAGCGCGAACCTGGGCATGAGCTACAGCATCTGCAACGTCTTGAAGGAAGCTACAATCGACAACATCATGCGATGGGTTCCCTTCGATGTCGAACCTGCACTGGTCAGAAATAGACTGCGAAACAAGATGATCAGACCCACAACAATCCCGCAAACCCTTGAGGAACTCATAGTAGAGCACGCCGTTGCACGCGAAGCACTGAGGCTTGGGTTCATGCACCACAAGCAACTGGCGAGAGGACTGATGGGTGTCCAAAGGGTCAAAACCATGGGAGAGATCTTTGAGCAGAAGGCCGAAGTGGAAACCTACATAGATATGATGCATGTAGGTTTCTTGGCGGGAACAGGAGGGCTTCTCTCTCACGCACCGAGAAGATCGCAGTCAGCACTTCTTCTGATGGATGGATTCCAACCTGAAGGGCTCACGAAAATCGCTCAGGACAGTGTGTTCATGATGCCTCACCTAGGAGTTCTTTCAACCGTCTATCCGAAAGCAGCTTTGGAGATTTTCGAAAAAGACTGCTTGGTCAGACTTGGAACTTGCATAGCACCGAGGGGGATTCTGCCGAAGGGAGGCCTAGCGCTGAGCTTCAAGGTTGAGAGCGAAAGCGGTGTTGTGGAAGACAATGTGGAATTTGGCTCAATGAAGGTAGTTCCTCTCGAATCACACAAGACAGCCAAACTGGTTCTCACTCCTGCCAGAGGCTTGGATATGGGAAGAGGCCCAGGCCATGGCCTTGAGACCACGGTAGAGGGCGGTGTTGCGGGATTGATCTTCGACTGCAGAGGCCGACCTATCCAGATTCCAGAGGACCCAGCTGCGAGAAGAAAGAAGCTACTCGAATGGTTCCAAGCATTGGACGCATATCCTGAAAGCATCTACGGGCGAATTCGGTCAGGAGTGACACAAGGAGGTAACTGACATGGCACACGCGTATACCCCTGGGCTCAAGGTCAAGAGATTCACTATAGTCAGCAAGACACGGAGACTACCAATTCAAGGGGAAGTCGTTGTCAAGGAAGGCGACACAGTGAGACACGACCAAGTTGTGGCGAAGACACAGGTTCCCGGCGAAGTCCACCTGATAAACGTAGCAAACGCACTGGGAATAGATCCAGAGGAAACCAGCCAATTCATGTTGAAGAAGCTGAAGGACCCAGTGGCGAAGGATGAGATAATCGCTAAGCGCAGCTCCTTCTTTGGTCTCTTCAAATCCTTCGTGAAGTCACCAACAGATGGAACCGTTGAGCTGATCTCTGATGTCACGGGCCAGATCGCTCTTAGAGAGGCCTACGTTCCTGTCGAGATAACAGCCTACATACCGGGAAAGGTTGTTCAGGTTATGCCCAGAGAGGGTGTGACGATTCGCACCGCTGCGGCACTGGTCCAAGGTATCTTCGGTGTAGGCGGAGAAGCCTATGCGGAACTGAAGATGATTGCGAAGTCTCCGGAAGAAGTTCTCGCTGGTGACGTGATAGATTCTTCTTGTGCAGGCAAGGTGCTGGTGGGCGGTTCACTTGTGACGGGAGAAGCATTGGCAAAGGCAGTCAAGACAGGGGTGAAGGGAATAGTGGTCGGAGGAGTCGAGGACGAGGATCTCATCAAGTTCCTTGGCTACGAGATAGGAGTCGCAATCACCGGACAGGAAGAACTGGGGTTGACGCTGATAATCACTGAAGGCTTCGGCAAGATGAAGATGCCCCAAAGAACCTTTGACCTGCTCAAATCATTCGACGGAAGAGAAGCATCGATCAACGGAGCTACGCAGATCAGAGCAGGAGTCATAAGACCAGAGATAGTCATCGCCCTGACCGAGAGCGAGGCAAAGAGTCAAGTTGAGGAAGAAGGCGAGGCGAGCGGAGGAATGACTCCAGGCACACCAGTCAGAGTCATCAGAGACCCATACTTCGGAGCAATCGGACAAGTCGTGAGCCTACCCGTCGAACTCCAGAAGGCAGAGTCGGAGTCCGACGTGAGAGTCGTTGAGGTGCAGCTTGAGGATGGCCGAAAAGTCGTAGTGCCTCGGGCAAACGTCGAGATAATAGAAGAGTAGCTCCGCTCTTCCCCAACTCTCTGTTCCTTCAGATACGGTCTTTTGGTCTGAAGGAACAAGAACCTCCTTCTTCCTCCCAAGACTACGACAGGCTTCATCCTACTAAGGACTCTGGTTCATGTCTCTAGTTCAGAAGATTCCGAGGTCCTACACCGACTTTCATTCGAAGAGAAACAGACCAGTCTTAGACCTGGGTCGATGCGGCAGCAAGAGAGAGCACTAGCGGGTGCGACACAATCAACGATACCGGCGAACACTGACGGGTTGCAGAATGAGATTCGGTGCAGTCGATCCTATTCCTCGATTATCTCAACGTCTGCTCTAGGCACAACAACAGTCCGGCCATCCTCAAGCTCGACCTTCAAGACCCGTACAGGAGACTCTGTGTCAACGACTTGTAGGTCGACAGGCAGGCTCACGATCTTACCTATCTTGCCGAAGTCCGGTTCCCGAATGATTCGGACAGCCATGCCTGGCTCCATGCCTTTCTGAGGCACCTCAGAGCCTCCCTCAGCCCTAACATTTCTCGCCAGTCCAGGCTCAGGAACCATTATCTCAGGACGGATCACGCCAGCTCTGATCTGGGTAGCCCCGTTGATTGCCGCTTCCTTTCCCTCCAATCTCTTGAGAAGACTGAAGGTTCGGTCAGACATCCGCATTGTGCCGAATCCCTCGGTGACTATCAGGGTCAAGCCAACATTCTCATAGCCAGTTATGGCGACACCTATCTCATATCCTAAGAAGTCGGAGAGATCCTTGTCTTCTATCCCGCCTACAACAACTCCCTTGACCCCCACAGAGGCTGCCTTCTTCAGCGCATCGTACCTTACAAGTGATCCTCCAACAACTATCTTACCAACATGATCTTCGCGTATCTTGTCGGCGGTCAGCATCTCGTCTGAGGAACTCACAACAAACTCAATCTTCCCATGCGTCTCTCCACCTATACCGAAGATGCCTTGGACCAGTGCACCTTCTGTCCTGACAATCACGCCTTCATTAGGCATGACCTTCTCGATCCGTCCTGGGATGTAGGCTTTGACCTCTAGAGGGACAGGTGGTTCCGCTATCGTCACTTGCCCGGTGAGTTCTGATATCTGCTGGATGACTCCTGCAGTGGGCGATTTTGCAACTGAACCGAACATTCCGAAAAAGCCTTTCTTCTCAGCGATGACTTCGTCCTTCTTTACGTTGTCTCCGACTTTCTTCTTGATGTACATGCCGACCTGTTCGGGATCGATTCCTAGGAGGTGTACGAGCTTCACAATCTCCACTCCTCCTGGAACCGAGGTTCTTGCAACCACGGTGTCGAAATCAACTCGGTCTCCGTCCTTTACCAAGACCTCTCCTGGAATGGGAAGTTTCCTTGCCGCTCGAATGGTTGTTGAGGCCTTGACCTTCAATCCCGGTGTGTATGCCAGCGCCATTCCTACGATCTCCTCCCCGGTTCATCTACCCTCACAGGAGAATCTAGGCCTTGGCCGAATCGTTCAATCGCTGCCTTGGGATATGCGTCGAGTACAGAGAACCATTGGAGCAATCGTCTTCTGCGCTCCCTATCGTCTTGAGGCATGGTCAGCGGTCTCCCTCTCGCGTCAAGAATCACACCCACGACTCCACCTTCGACTTCAGTTGTCAACTTGCCTCCGGGTCCTCCCCCCACATCGAGCTCTTTGGCAGGCTCAATCTCGATTGACGCAGTCTTTCCTTCTTCCAGCATGATTCGGTCCATTTCTCCGAACTTCAGTGATCTCTCGACTAGAGAGCCATCCGGCATGCTGGCTCTCAGCTTGAAGGCGTCGGTACGCTCTGCGACAGTGCCTCTTGCGGCGATGCACGTCCCTATTCTGACCAAACAGTCTTTCTCGAATATCTCAAGTGCCGCCGCTGGATGCACAGTGGACATGACGCCGAGGTGAGGCATCATGAATACGCTGTCCTGTGCCAACTTTGTCACGCCTTCGGGAAGGAATCCGTCGATCAGGGCAAGAGCGGTCTGCGCTCGTCGGGGAGCGTGCGATAGTAGTCCACCGGTGCCCGCGATCATGCGGATGTACATCATGTCGATATACGTTTCCGTGAACGCTCTCTGGTCGAAGATGTCTGCTATGGTCCTCTGGATGCGAACTCCTCTCAGCCCCCGAGCCAAGAACTTATGATGCATGAAGCCAAGCCTCAGCGCCTCTCTAGCCACCGCGTGCTCGATGACCAGCTCATCGATTGTTCTCGGAATTGTGGTCGGTCTGATCATCTTGTTTCGGAGCACATTTCGAATATTGACCTCATCGACCTCAAACGGAAGCCATCTCGTAATGTTCTGAAGCCCAGCAGAGTGCAAAACATTGCAGATGCTGTAGCTCATGCCCAGATTCGCGCTGACCGTCCGAACAAACTTACCCTCATATACAGAGTAGACATTTGTAGTTGCCCCGCCTAAGCCCACTCCGATGACATTGATCTTTTTTCTCTCCGCGAGGGTGCGGAACATTCTGCCCTCGGCTGCAGGTGTTGGCATTATGGGAATGGGCGTCCATTCCATGAGCCTGTTATACCCAGGCGCATGCGACATCACGTGCTCCATGAAAAGCTCATGAATCGCCTCGCGTGCCGGTTCGGAGTTCTCAACCTCCAATGTCGGCCTAAGGTTGTCCACTACTGTAAGTGCGAATTTTGAACCTAAGATTTCTTCAACCTGCTTTCTCGCCCGATTGTTTCCGGCGTAGACGATGGGCAACCTATAGCCTATGCCGAGACGAGCTTTGGGTTCAGCTGTCCTAATCACTTCGGCCGTTTGGACAACATGCTCGACATCCCCTCCGTCTGTACCACCAGCAACAAGGATCATGTCTGGCCTGAGATGCCGCATCATCTCTATCTTTTCATGAAGACGCCGTCCATCGTTGACAGCGATCACATCCATGACAATGGCCCCAGCACCCAGCGCGGCACGCTCAGCGCTCTCCGCTGTCATGGTCTTCACGACGCCGGCAACCATCATCTGAAGACCTCCACCGGCGCTACTGGTCGTAACGTACAGGTCTATGCCTGTTTTCTCGTCACTTCGCTTGTCTATGATTCCCCTGTCGGACAGCAGTCTGTGTCCTGTCAGTTCTTCGACTTCTCGAACAGCGTTTCTCACGCCTCTTGTTACGTCTTCGAACGGTGCTTCAACTGTCGTCGGGGCCTCTCCGCTTGAGACGAATCTGTATTCATTGTTTAGCTTCTTGAAGAATCTGGCCTTGCTTGTGGTACTGCCACAGTCTGTCGCGAGAATTACATTGATCTTTTCAGGGTCCAATGAAGGTGCCTGATTTCCCACATCGGTCACTCTTCCCGATTTGAACCGCCTCTGGACCTAGGCTCATTCAGAGATTTCCAGCCACTACCTCTCCGAAACCGAAATGATCGTGCCTTCTCGGTGAACATTCCGACAGGAACCATCGCAGTCTCTTAGACCTGATGCCTAGATTGAGAAGAGAATCTTCGAGGAGGCCCCAACAACCGCCGGGATCGAACCATAAGTGCTTTAAACTAATCCCCCCCTTACAGGTCTCTTACGGGAGGAAGCGCACACTACCCCGTCTGCTAATCTAATTGTGCGTAAATGCAGAAAATCGAAAATTAGGAGGAAAGAAAAATACTACCAATAACTGCGGCAAATCAGAGCGCGTTTGTCTTTCTCGTCGTGATCACCATCATGATGCTCACGACACTATACATGTCAGTGACAGGTATCAGAAAGCCTACAATCCGTAAGATAGCTGGGCTAGACGCGATCGGAGAGGCGGTTGGCCGGGCAACAGAAATGGGACGTCCGGTTCACTTCACACCCGGAATAGCCGGCCTA
>Ga0315282_10010488_pt1 | contig 14515 bp, 12 predicted proteins | sample YL17G07_20_MG_FD_203693 | JGI IMG/M metagenome (GOLD analysis project Ga0315282, IMG submission 203693) | Sediment microbial communities from Yellowstone Lake, YNP, Wyoming, USA - YL17G07_20 | ecosystem: Environmental > Aquatic > Freshwater > Lake > Sediment | place: USA: Wyoming | collected...
GCCGAGCCGCCAGGGCACGCCTGAGTCGCTGAGGGGCCGCCTCCTGCGATGGCGCGAGTCGAATGGCCTCAGTGGAGCAACTCGGCGGCCCCAACGCAGCCGCCGGGTAATCCCCTTGTGCTCGTCGGGTGGCCCACTGCCTTAGTCGGGCCGCCCACGGGACGGTCGCTCCCGACGAAGCTGATGCGGGGGTGTCGTTTCGCCGCGGTGCTGCTTCGTTCATGACGGTAGTCATAGCGCGGCGTTTGACGCGCCGGCGGAGACCTTGTACCCTCTATCACAAGTCAACAACGGTCGATCCGGAGGCGCCACGAACGTTCAGATGACAGCGCTCAGTGAGACGCGGGTCGACCAGCCTCCTCCGGTCTCCGTCATCTAGCCACACCCCTCACCCTGTGGGCCGCAGGCGTGCTTAGTTGGTACGCCTGCGGAGCGTGCCTCGTAAGCTGAACGCTCTCTTTTGGCTGGTCCGCCTGCTCGTCCGTTGACGAGACGGTCGTCAGGCCGTCCGTCAGACGGTCACCAAGTGAGTCCACCGAACCGGTAAATCGCGCTTGGCAAGTCTCGCGCTAGCCACCACAGCAGGTTGTCTGCGTCAGTTCGCGCGGTCGGCGGCGCTGTGATGACCGCTCTCCCCTTACGAGCGCCCGGCGCGACCACACCAGTGTCTGTCTACGTTTCGGGTGAGGGTTTTCCCGCAAACCATCCAGGAAAGGTGAAGAGGCCATGATTAAGGTAGTCGAGTGGGGTACTGGCGAGATGGGGCAGGGGCTGCTCAAGTTCATCTTGGAGCGGCCGCGCGACCTGGAACTCGTCGGCTGCATCGTCACGAATCCGGCCAAGGAAGGCAAGACGGTCGGCTCACTCATCGGCCGCCCCTGCGACGTGGTGATGACCACCGACTTCGAGAAGGTGCTCGCCGAGACGAAGCCGGACGTGGTCTGCATCAACACGCAGAGCAACTTGCATGAGGTCACCGGTCAGATCGAGCCGGCCGTGCGGGCGGGCGCGAACGTGATCTGCATCGCCGAGAAGCTCGCCTATCCCTGGGCTTCTGACCCGGACTGGGCTGACCGCTTCGACGCCCTCGCTAAGCAACACAACGTAAGCATCCTCGGCACGGGCATCAATCCCGGCTTCATGCTCGACGCGCTGATCGTCATGTGGAGCTCCGTTTGCCTGCGTATCGACAGCATCAAGGCCACACGTGTGAACGACCTCTCGCCGTTCGGCCCCACGGTGATGAAGGGCCAAGGCGTCGGCACGACGGTGGAGGAGTTCAAGAAGGGCGTCGCCGACGGCAGTATCGTCGGCCACATTGGCTTCCCGGAGTCGATTCACTTGATCGCCAAAGCTCTCCAGTGGAAGGTCGACGAGATCGTTGAGACGCGCGAGCCGATCGTGAGCAGTGTCGAGCGTTCGACGCCACACGTGCACGTGGCTCCGGGCGACGTGGCCGGTTGCCGGCACATCGGCAAGGGCTACGTGAACGGCGAACTCAAGATCGAGCTCATCCACCCACAGCAGATCCATCCCGAGCTGGAGGGTGTCGAGACTGGCGACTACATCGAGATTCACGGCGATCCGAACGTGAACATGGCCAACAAGCCCGAAATCCCCGGCGGCAAAGGCACGTATGCCAGTACGGGCAACTACATCCCGCTCATGCTGGGCGCGCCGGCGGGCATGCTCACGGTAGTTGACATGCCGCTACCGCGTTTCCTGCCGCCGAGCGCCTGAAGGTGATGCTGAGCGCGTGAGGGGAAGACGGGATGAACAGACTAGCTCTACCTGAAGGAAGGGAGGGCCCATGAGCGATCAAGAGCGCGCCCACGTGGGCGACTGGGTCGAGGTCGAACGGGTGATTTTGGAGCCCTCGCAGCGCTCGCAGAATCTGCCTCCCGAGACGGCCGATAAACCCCTGCTCATGTGGGTGAAGGGCTTCGCCCGCGGCGAAGCCGCCCTGGGCGAGCAGCTGACCGTGCAAACGATGACCGGTCGCCTGGTGACCGGCCGCCTGTCGGCCGTTAACCCGGGCTACTTCCACACGTTCGGCAAACCTATCCCCGAGCTCGTGCACGTGGGAGCCGAGTTGCGCGCCCGCTTGGCCGCGTATCGGGCTGGTACCGGCGGCGCGGGCAACGAGAGAGGCGGTGCCTGATGGCGACGCGGTACGAGGAGATCATGGCGCGCCGCGGCGAAATCATGCGGCGCGCCCTAGGCATGGACTACAGCGCCTTCGAGCGCTCGCCCATTGCCTTCGACTACGAAGGCATGATGAGCGACCACGGCTACAGCCTGGACGATATCAAACGCATCCAGGCGGCCGCCGGCGTGGGCGACACTCCCCTGCTCGAGCTGAAGAACGTGACCGACCTGGTGCGTTCCATCTCGCCGGCGGGCAAGGGGGCGCGCATCTTCGTCAAGGACGAGGCCGCCAACCTGGCCGGCGCCTTCAAGGACCGCCGCGCCAGCATCTCGATCCACGTCGCCAAGGAGAAGGGCTACGAGGGCATCATCGCCGCCACGAGCGGCAACTACGGCGCGGCCGTTTCGAGCCAGGCGGCGCGCTCCGGGCTGAACTGCATCATCTGTCAGGAGTGCTACGACAGCCGCAAGATCGGCCAGCCGGAGATCGTCGAGAAGGCGCGCGTCTGCGAGGCCTACGGCGCCGAGGTCGTGCAGATGACGGTCGGCCCGGAGCTCTTCTTCCACATGCTCGAGCTGCTCGACGAGACGGGCTACTTCGCCGCTTCGCTCTACTCGTCGTTCGGCGTTTCCGGCATCGAGACGCTGGGCCTCGAAGTCGCCACGGAGATGAAGGAAAGGACGGGTGCCTACCCGACGGCCGTCGTCATCACCCATGCCGGGGGCGGCAACACGACGGGCACGGCGCGCGGCCTGAAGCGCGCCGGCGCTACCGAGACGCAGATCGTCAGCGCCTCCGTCGACTTGAGCGGCCTGCACATGGCCAGCGACCGCGACTTCAACCGCAAGAGCTTCACCACCGGTCACACCGGCTTCGGCGTGCCCTTCGCCACCTGGCCCGACCGTGCCGACGTGCCGCGCAACGCGGCCCGTCCCCTGCGCTACATGGACCGCTACCTCACCGTGACCCAGGGCGAGGTGTTCTACGTCACCGAGGCTCTGGTCAAGCTCGAGGGCCTCGAACGTGGGCCGGCCGGCAACACGGCCATGGTGGCTGCCATGTCGCTGGCGCGCGAGCTGCCGCGCGAGGCCACCGTGGTGGTACAGGAGACCGAGTACACCGGCGCCGGCAAGCACCACTGGGCGCAGCTCAATTTCGCCAAGGAGATGGGCGTCGAGGTGCGCAGCGGCGACCCGGCCGACAACAAGCCGGGCACCGTCATCGTCATCCCCGAACGGCCCGAGCAGCTGCAAGCGCACGACTTCGACCTCGAGCGCATGCGCAAGTCGTACGTACGCAACGCCGTCAAGGCGGCGCCCGAGGGCTACAGGCCGACCGCTGCAGATCTCGAGTTCCTGGCGGCCGATACGAACACCGACGTGGCGACCATCGAGCGGTACGTCCGCGAGCTCGCGGAGGTGTGAGCCATGGCGCGCGAAGACACCTACCCGGAGTGGCGGGGGCACCTCGCCGACCTGTCGGACGAGCAGCTCAAAGAGCGCTTCTGGGATCTCGTACAGGAGATCGTCGATCCGCTCGTCGAGCTCGCCCGTACGCACACGTCGCCCTCCATCGAGCGCTCTGTCCTGATGCGCATGGGCGTCGATTCGCGGCAGGCGATGGCCGTCGTGACAGAGGTCGACAACCGCGGTCTGCTCGGTCACGGTGCGGGCAACGTGGTCCTGCACTGCGCCGGCGAGTGGGGCACCGACGTGCGCACGGCGGCGGCCCGACTCGCTCAGGGCGACGGGTGGGAGACGGTCGCGGCGCGATGGGGGGTGGGGAGCGATGCGTGACACACCCGACTCGACGGGCAGCGCTCCCAAGGCCCCACAGGGGACGACCTCGCTCTCGCCCAACGAGAAGCTCGACATCGTCGAGCTTCTCAAGGACCTCGCAGACTACCGTCCGCGGCGCAAAGGGTGGACGTGGCGCAAGCGAGTGCCCCGTCAAGTCATCGGCCCGTTCGAGTACCACGAAACGTCCGAGCCCCTGGCGCGCAGCATCCCACTGCCTTCGGCGCACTACTTCGGCGGCATCGATCCACAGCCCGACAGCGTGATCACGACCGAGATCGCCTCGGGGCGTTTCGAAGACGACATCCGCCGCATGCGCATGGCCGCGTGGCACGGCGCCGATCACATGATGGTCATCCGCACCGCCGGTCAAAGCCACATGGACGGGCTGCTCGAGGGCACGCCCGAGGGCGTGGGCGGCATCGCCGTCACGCGCAAGCAGGTGCGCGCCACGCGCAAGGCTCTCGACCTCATCGAGGACGAGGTCGGCCGGCCGATCAACTTCCACTCGTACGTGAGCGGGGTGGCGGGCCCCGAGATGGCCGTCATGTTCGCCGAGGAGGGCGTGAACGGGGCGCACCAGGATCCCCAATACAACGTGCTCTATCGCAATATCAACATGTACCGCTCGTTCGTCGACGCGGCCGTGGCCAAGCGGGTCATGGCCAGCGCAGGCATGGCGCAGATCGACGGCGCCCACAACGCCAACGCCACGGCGCGCGAGGCCTGGAAGGTGATGCCCGAGCTGCTCGTGCAGCACGGCATCAACTGCGCCTTCTCGGTGGCGGTGGGCATGCCCAAGGAAGACATCTGCCTCTCGACCGTGCCGCCCGACGCGCCGCCGGCGCCCAAGCTGCGTCTCGATCTGCCGTACGCCGTCGCCCTGCGCGACTTCTTCGGCGAGTACAAGATGCGCGCCCAGCAGAACACGCGCTACATCGAGTCGTGCGGCCGCGAGGCGACGGTGACGCACGTGCTCGACCTGCTGATCTCGCGCCTCACCTCGGCCGACATCCAGTCGACGATCACGCCCGACGAGGGCCGCAACGTGCCCTGGCACTACAACAACGTGCACGCCGTCAACACCGCCCGGCAGACGCTCGTCGGCCTCGACGGCTTGCGCGACATCGTCAAGGTCGAGCGCGAGAGCCCCGAGCTCAAGGCCAAGGTGCGCGAGATCAAGGAGCGCGCCGTGCTCTTCCTCGAGGGCATGGTCCGCGACGGCGGCTACTTCGCCGCCGTCGAGCAGGCGTACTTCGTCGACTCGGGGCTGTACCCCGAGACGCACGACGACGGCATCGCGCGCAAGGCCGACGGCGGCGTCGCCGCGGGCAGCATCGTCGAGCGCGCCGCCGACTACCTGGCGCCGGTTTGTCACCACTTCGGCGAGAACCACCTTCCCGAGGGACTGGCGAAGCCGTGCGACCTCATCGGCGGCTGCACGCTCTGCGACGGCGACCTCGTGCCGTTCATCGACGAGCTCGACCCCGAAGACAACGTCAACGTGCGGTTGGCCAAGACGGCGGAGCTGCGCGAGCGGGGCCTGATCAAGCCCGAGGTCGAATGGGCGGGCGACGGCTGGTTGGTCGTCACCATGCTGCTGCCGGCCGCCGAGCGGGTGGCCGAGTTCGCCGCTCTCGAGCTGGGCAAGGCCATGAACCTGCAAGACTGCGAGGTCATCCACAAACAGGTCATGCACCCCGCCGAAGGCACGCTGATCGAGCTGAAGGGGCGTCTCGACGTGGCCGTCGACCCGGCGACGCTGGTGATCCCGGCCAAGCCCGAGGTGCTCTCCGCCGACGAGGTACGCGCCTTCGTGGCCGAGCACGGCCTGAAGGTGATCGGCGCGACGCTGGGCTCCGACGAGCACTCCGTCGGCATGCGTGAGATCCTCGACATCAAGCATGGGGGTCTCGAGGGCTTCGGCGTCGAGTGCTTCTATCTGGGCACCTCCGTGCCGGTCGAGAAGCTGATCGACGCGGCCATCGAGCACGCCGCCGACGCCATCCTGATCTCGACGATCATCACGCACGGCGACGTGCATCGCCTCAACATGCAGCGTCTGAACGACCTCTGCGCCGAGAAAGGCGTGCGCGACAGGTTCTTGCTCGTCGCGGGCGGGACGCAGATCACCAACGAAGACGCGGTGGCCTGCGGCATGGACGCCGGTTTCGGCCGCGGTACGCACGGCATCGACGTGGCCAGCGTCATGGTCAAGAAGCTGCGCGAGCGCGAGGCCTGATGGCGACGCCGGCGCCCAGGGCGACGACGCGCGGCGCGGGCATGCCCGCGCCGCGCGTCGTCGATGCCCTGGTCGTCGAGATCGGCTCGACGACCACGGTCGTCTCGGCCTTCGTCGGCCTGAGCGGCGAGGAGCCGGGCGTCAAGCCGGCGCTCCTCGCCCAGGGCGTGGCGGCCACCTCGGTCGCCGACGGCGACGTGACCATCGGCGTGAACCGGGCGCGCGGGGCGCTCGAGGCCCGGACGGGCCTCCTCGCCCCGCGCGCCGTCCTTGCCACGAGCTCCGCCGCCGGCGGCCTGCGCATGACCGTGCACGGCCTGACGCAGCGCATGACGGCGATGGCCGCCCGCGAGGCGGCGCTCGGCGCCGGCGCCGTGGTGAAGCACCAGACGGCCGGCAAGCTGCGCGCCGCCGACGTCGGACGCATCGACGAGCAGCGTCCCAACCTCATCCTGCTGGCCGGCGGCGTCGAGGGCGGCGACGTGGAGACCGTTTTGCACAACGCGCGCGTGCTCACCAAGCTCACCTCGCGCCCGATCGTCGTGTACGGGGGCAACTCCGCGGTGCGCGACGAGGCCCGCGAGCTCCTCCTGAAGGCCGGTTTCGCGGTGAAGGTCACCGCCAACGTGTATCCGGCGATCGACGAGCTCGACATCGTGCCGGCGCGCGCCGTCATCCACGACGCCTTCGAGGAGCACATCACGCACGCGCCCGGCATGAACCGCATCTCCGAGATCGTCACCGGCAAGATCCTGCCGACCCCCGGCGCCGTGCTGATCGCCGCCGAGCGCCTCGCCGAAGACCTGGGCGACCTGATGGTGATCGACGTCGGCGGCGCGACCACCGACGTGCACTCGATCACCGACGGCAGCCCCGACATCAACGCCATCCAGACCGAGCCGCAGCCGCACAGCAAGCGCACGGTCGAGGGCGATCTGGGCACGTTCGTGAGCGCGCAGCACGTCGCCGACCTCATGCCGCCCGCCGAGCGGCCCGACCCTCTGCCGCCGGCGCTGCCGGCGACCGAGGCCGAGGTGCAGGCCGCCCGCGCCCTGACCCGCGTGTGCGCCGTCACCGGCGTGCAGCGCCACGCCGGCCACATCGTGCAGCTCTACACGCCGACGGGACGCCAGACGGTGGCCCGGGGCCGCGACCTGACCGCCTGTCGCTGGGTGATCGGCACCGGCGGCGCGCTCACGCGGCTGCCCGGCGGGCTCGAGCTGCTCGAAGGCACGAGGTCGCCGACGCAGGCCGGCGGCGAGCGGCTGCTGCCGCCCTGCGACGCGCGTTGCGCCCTCGACAGCGACTACATCTTCGCCACCTGCGGCGTGCTGCTCTCGCGCTTCGCTCCGGCCCGCGTGGTCGAGCTGATGCGCTCGAGCCTCGGCCTGCCGTAAGGGGCGGTCGTGAGGTGGATGTCGGTCCACGTCGGCGCGCCGGCGAACACACCGTTCCGCCGGCTCGTCGAGGCGCCGGTGTGACGGGCGGAGGACCTCTCGCGGCTCGTCGAGGCGCCGGCGTGACGCGCGGAAGACCTCTCGCCGGTAAGACTTGCGCGCCGGGCGGCCGGTGACATACTCTACTGAATACGAATTATGCAGCCAGCCCGCACGACCTTGGAGGGCGCTGACCAGGCCGAAGTCGGCGAGGTGACTGCGCTAGGAGGGACGCTCGTGGCTCGTTCGGCGACACTGGTGATCGACCTGGCTGTGATCGAGCGCAACGCGCGCACGCTGGTCGAGCGGCTGCCGGGCATCGCGGTCACCGGCGTCACCAAGGTGACCTGTGCCGAGCCGGAGGTCGCGCAGGCGCTGATCCGCGGCGGCGTGAGCGCCCTCGGCGATTCGCGGCTGCGCAACATCACCAACCTGCGCCGTGCCGGCGTGAGCGTGCCGGTGTGGCTCATCCGCTCGCCTCAGCCCGCCGAGGCGCTCGACGTGGTGCGCCTCGCCGACGTCTCGCTGAACAGCGAGCTCGAGACCATCGAGGCCCTCGACGCCGCCTGTGCGCGGCTCGGCAGGCCCCACGGCGTCGTGCTCATGGTCGACCTGGGCGACCTGCGCGAGGGCGTCCTGCCCGGCGACCTGCCGCCGCTCGTGCGCGCCACGCTGGCGCTGGGCCACGTGCGCCTCGAGGGCATCGGCGTGAACCTCACCTGCTACGGCGCCATCGTGCCCAGCGAAGAGAACCTGGGCCGGCTCGTCGAGCTTGCTAGGCAAGCCGAAGAGCTGGCCCAGAGGCCGCTGCTCGTGTCGGGCGGCAACTCGGGCAGCCTCGACCTGGCCCTTTCCGGCAGGCTGCCGCAGGGCGTCACCAACCTGCGCATCGGCGAGTCGATCCTGCTCGGCCTCGACACGCTGACACGCGAGCCGCTGCTGCCCGGCGAGCTCGCGCTCGACGCCTTCACCGTGCGCGCGCCGGTCATCGAGTGCAAGGTCAAACAGTCGCTGCCCATCGGCGTGATCGCCCAGGACGCCTACGGCAACAAGCCGACCTTCGTCGACCGCGGCATGAGGCGGCGCGCCATCTGCGCCGTGGGCCGCCAGGACCTCGTCCCCGAGGGCCTGACACCGCTCGATGCGCGCATCCAGGTGCTGGGCGCCTCCAGCGATCATCTCGTGCTCGACGTCGACGACCTCGATGAGCCGCCGGCGCTCGGGCAGAAGCTGGACTTCCGTCCCAGCTACGCCTGCGTGCTGCAGGCGACAACCTCGTCGTACGTGGAAAAGGTCTTCACACCGCACGCCTGAGTCGGTCGTGGCGCGGGACAGCGAAAACGAGACAACGAAGGAGCAGTGATGACGAACGGCCGCACGAAGGTCCTCATCATGGGAGCCGCGGGACGCGACTTCCACAACTTCAACACGTTCTTCCGCGACAACGAGAAGTACGAGGTCGTGGCCTTCACCGCCACGCAGATCCCCTACATCGACGAGCGCAAGTATCCCGCCGTGCTCGCCGGCAGGCTCTACCCGAACGGCATCCCGATCCATCCCGAAGAAGAGCTCGAAGCGCTCATCAAGCGGCACGACGTCGACCAGGTGGTCTTCGCCTACTCCGACGTGAAGTACGAGTACGTGATGCACAAGTCGGCGCAGGTCAACGCGCTGGGCTGCGACTTCATCCTCATGGGACCGAAGTACACGGCCATCAAGTCCACTAAGCCGGTCATCAGCGTCTGCGCCGTGCGCACCGGCGCCGGCAAGAGCCAGACGTCGCGCAAGATCCAGACCATGCTGCGTGAGGCGGGCAAGAAGGTCGTCTCCATCCGTCACCCGATGCCGTACGGCGACCTCGCCAAGCAGGCCGTGCAGCGCTACGCGACGATCGACGACTTGAAGAAGCACGAGTGCACCATCGAGGAGATGGAGGAGTACGAGCCGCACGTGGCCGCCGGCAACGTGATCTACGCGGGGGTCGACTACGAGGCCATCCTGCGCGAGGCCGAGAAAGAGGCCGACGTCATCCTCTGGGACGGCGGCAACAACGACTTCATGTTCTACAAGGCCGATCTGGCGATCACCGTCGCCGACCCGCACCGCGCCGGCAACGAGCTCGCCTACTACCCCGGCGAAGTCAACCTGCGCATGGCCGACGTCATCGTGATCAACAAGATCGACACCGCCGACAAGGCGGGCATCGACACCGTGCTCGAGAGCATCGCCAAGGTGAACCCGAGCGCCACCGTGGTCATGGGCGCCTCGCCGCTCACGGTCGACGATCCCCAGGCGATCAGGGGCAAGAAGGTGCTCGTCGTCGAAGACGGACCGACGCTCACGCACGGCGAGATGAAGTACGGCGCCGGCACCGTGGCCGCTAAGCAGTTCGGCGCGCGCGAGTTCATCGACCCGCGCCCCTTCGCGGTGGGCGAGATCAAAGCCACGTTCGCGAAGTACCCCAACATCGGCGTGCTGCTGCCGGCCATGGGCTACTCCGAGCGGCAGCTTAAGGATCTCGAGCAGACGATCAACACGTCGGGCGCCGAACTGGTCGTGATCGGCACGCCGATCGACCTGCGCCGCATCGTCAACATCAAGATCCCCGCCGTGCGCGTGGGCTACGACCTGCAGGAGATCGGCCATCCGACCCTGCGCGACATCCTGGTCGAGCGCGGCTTCATCAAGGAGTAGCGCCCGTCCGGGCGGCGTCGCCCGTCCCGGCGCCGTGCGTGTCGCCGTGCTGCCCGTCGCGGCGGCGCCGTGCGTCCCGCCGGCGTCGCCCGGCGTGTAGACTACGCGGGCGCCGCCCGCCGACGAAGCACCCGGCGAGCGGGGCCGGGGCCTCCCAAACGGAGGCCCGCGCCCCGCTCGCCGTCGTAGCCCGACAAGGGCGGAAACAAGCGATGAGCAAAGGAGGAAGGCCATGTCCACCCCCGCAACCAGCGCCGACGACCTCGCCCGGCGCGCCGCCGACCTGGGCCTCAAAGGCACGAGCTTTCTCACGATGCACCACCACACGCCCGCGCAGATCGCGGCCTTGCTCGACCTCGCCGCCGAGCTGAAGGCGCTGCGGAAGCAGGGCGACTCGCCGAAGCTGCTCGCCGGCCGCGCCGTGGGCATGATCTTCATGAAGAGCTCGACGCGCACGCGCATCTCGTTCGAGGTCGGCATCGCCCAGCTCGGCGCGCAGCCGCTCTTCCTCAACGCCAACGACATCCAGTTGCGCGTGGGCGAGACCATCAAAGACACGGCGCACGTGCTCTCGCGCTACCTCGACGCGATCATGATCCGCACCTTCGCCCAGCAAGACGTGGTCGATCTCGCGGCGGAAGGGTCGATCCCGGTCATCAACGGCCTCACCGACGACTGGCATCCCTGCCAGGCGATGGCCGACCTGCTGACGATGCGCGAGCATCTGGGCGCGCTGGCGGGCAAGCGTCTCGTCTATGTGGGCGACGGCAACAACGTGGCGCACTCGCTGATGGTCGGCGGCGCCAAGACGGGCATGCACGTCACCGTGGCCACGCCGGTCGACTACCAGCCGAAAGAGCAGGTCGTGCAGTGGGCGCGCGAAGACGCCGCCGAGACCGGCGCGACCATCGAGCTGGCGCACGATCTGCACGCCGCCGTGCAGGGCGCCGACGTGATCTACACCGACACGTGGACGAGCATGGGCCAAGAGGCCGAGGCCGGGGTGCGCGCCGAGCGGCTCAAGAACTTCCAGGTCAACATGGACCTGCTGCGTCTCGCCGGCCCGCAGGCGCGCGTCATGCACTGCCTGCCGGCGCACTGGGGCAAGGAGATCACCGAAGAGGTGCTCTACTCGCCGCAGTCGATCGTCTTCGACGAGGCCGAGAACCGCCTGCACGCGCAGAAGGCGATCCTGGCGGCGCTCATCCCGTGATCGCCTGACGACGGGCACGCAGTTCGTCAAGCTGGGTGGGGGGCGAGAGCAGATCGTGGCCAACTACCCGGAGAAAGACTTCGGCGACGGCGCCACCTTCGCCTGGTTCCTGCAGACCGTGCACCGGCTGTATCCGTCGACGCACCTGGCCGTGATCGCTTGGGACCACGGTTACGGCTGGCGCTACTTCTCCTACGACGAGACGTCCGGCGACCGCATCACCATGCCCGAACTGCGATCGGCCTTGCAGACCGCCAAGGCGCCGGTCGACATCTTGGGCTTCGATGCCTGTAACATGGCCGACGTGGAGGTGGCCTACCAAGTGTCGCTCACGGGTCTCGTCCACCTGATGGTCGCTTCGGAGCAGACGGTGGCCGGCTCGGGTTATCCCTATAACACCATGTTCGCGCCTGTGGTGAGCAACCCGACACGCACGCCCGCGCAAGTGGCCAACGACATGGTGCAGGCGTACGGCGACTACTACGCCGCGCAGTCCTACACCAACGGGACGGCGAACACGGCCACGCTCTCGGCGACCGATATCACGACGCTCGCCGAGCGCAGCGCCGACATCCAGGCGTGGAGCCGTCGCCTGCACGCCGACCTGCCGACCTACTGCAAGGCCTACCTGCACGACTTGAACCAGACCTACATCGCCTGGGAGAGCGACCACTACGACCTGGACGACAAGTGAGCCGGCTGGGCTAGGCAACGGATGACATGAGCGAGCGGGGCTCATGCGCGGCGTGCGCCGCGCATGAGCCCCGCTCGCTCCCATTCCTGCGTCTCCCGCCCGCCGCCTTCCCAGTCCAAGGCGCGCGCGTCGTGATCGTGCCCGACGACGTGCAAGGCGAGGCCCAGCCCCGCCGCGACGAAGGCGAGCCCGCTCATGGCCAGGAACACGTACTGCAGGCGGCCGCCGGCAGCGTCAGCGACGAGGCCGCCGATCCAAGCTCCGAGCGCGCCCAGCCCCAGCACCAGCAGGCAGCTCCAGCCGAAGACCGCACCGCGCACCCACGGAGCCGTGTAGCGCCCGGTCATGGCGTTGTCCATGGGCTGGGTGGCGAAGTGGAAGAAGCTGAAGCACAGCAGCGCCCCGATCAAGAACCACTCTGAGGCCAAGAAGACCAAGATGAGGAGCACGCCGTTGAGCGCGGCGGTACGGGCGTAGATCAGTTCGCCATGCCGACGACCCGCGATCCGCCCCGCCCAGCCCTGGCCGAAGATGCCGGCCACGTAGACCACCGAGGCGATGGCGCCGCCGGCGACCAGCGTCGAGGTGGGCAGGAAGCTCGTGCGCGTGCCCGCGTACGCGGGCAAGAAGGTGAGGAACCCCGTCGAGACGATGCCCAGCGTGATGCCCATCGCGTAGACCAGGGCCAACGCCGGTCCGTGGAGCGAGCGCTGCCCCGCCGACTGCGGGCGCGCCTCGGGGCTGGGCCGGTCGTCGATCGCCGGCATGGCGCGGAACAGGGTCAGCGCAACGATCAAGCCGAGCACGCCGACCGCGGCGAACGGCAGCCGCCATGAGACGAGCCAGGCCAGGAGTCCGCCGACGACCGGCGTGACGCCAGGCCGGCGTTGCCGCTCATCGCCCACTGCCCCAGGAGTCTCGCGTCGTTGTGTCCGGCTCTCGTGATCAGCGTGAGGCTCGATACGTGGTACAGCGAGCACGCCAAGCCCAGCATGAACAGGGCGACGGCGAACAGCGCCTGACCGGGCGCCGCGGCGACCGTCAGCGAGGCGAGCGACGCCGCGACAAGGAAGACGCGCATCACGGTGAGCGGCCGCACGCGATTGAGCAGGAAGCCGACCGGCACGGCTCCCGCGCCGTAGGCCATCGTTGCCGCCGTGTAGACGGCGCCCAGCGTCGCGTAGTTCACGTGCCACTGGGCCTTGAGAGCGAAGAGCACGGCGGGGAGGAGGCTGATGAACACGTGCACCATGGCGTGCGCCACGTACACGGGGGTGAGGGCCCGCGCCCCAATGAGGGGCGTGCCCGACGTACTTCTCACCGTTGGATCAGCCACTTCGCTTCCCGCTTCCCGGCTTACGTCTTCGCGTGCGTATGCGCGGCGCGCTGCAACCCCCAGCCGCAGAGCGTCGCTACCGCAGCGACGGCCGCCAGCAACAAGAAGACGAACTGCAGGCGGCCGCCGGTCGTGTCGACGACGAAGCCGCCCGACACGGCGGCCAGCGAACCGAAGCCGAACGACAGCCCGAAGCTCACCCCGTAGCCCAGGCCCCGCCTGCCCAGCGAGGTGTACTTGCCGGTGAAGGTGTTGTCCATCGGCTGCGTCGTGAAGTGGATGAAGCTGAACAGCACGAGGAGCGCCAAGACGAGCCACTCCGAGGCGAAGAAGATGAGGACGAGCAGCACGACCTGAGCCCCCAGGAGGAGCGTGTAGAGGCGCTCGGCCTGCCGGCGACCGCCGAGGTGCCCGCCCGCCCACTGGCCGAAGAAGCCGACGGCGTACACCACCGAGGCGACGACGCCGCCGCGCACGAGGCTGTCGGCGGGGAGGAAGTGGGTGCGCGCCCCGGCGAACGAGGGCAAGAACGTGGTCATGCCGCGGAAGACGAAGCCCAGGGCGATGGTGATGGCGAAGACGAACATGAGCGCTTTCAGGTGGGTCCGGCCGCGGTCGGGCGCGTTGCCGGCGGCGGCGGGGTCGTCGCCGGCCGACAGGCCGGCGAGGTCGCGCGCGCCGAACAGCAGCACGGCGGCCAGGGCGAAGCCGAGGCCGCCGGCGACCGCGAACGGCAAGCGCCACGAGACAAGCCAGGCGAGCAGGCCGCCGAATGCCGGGGCGCTGCTCAGGCCGAGGTTGCCGACCATGCCGTGGTGGCCGAGCAGGCGCGCGTCGTTGCCGCTCACGGTCGAGACCAGGGTGAGGCCGGCGGTGTGGTAGAGCGAGCACGAGGCGCCGAGCACGAACAGCGCCGCGGCGAACCAGAGCGGGCCGGGCGCGGCGGCGACGGCGA
>Ga0315282_10010489_pt1 | contig 14515 bp, 13 predicted proteins | sample YL17G07_20_MG_FD_203693 | JGI IMG/M metagenome (GOLD analysis project Ga0315282, IMG submission 203693) | Sediment microbial communities from Yellowstone Lake, YNP, Wyoming, USA - YL17G07_20 | ecosystem: Environmental > Aquatic > Freshwater > Lake > Sediment | place: USA: Wyoming | collected...
TATAAGAGAAAAAGAAAAGGAGCCTAAACACTTTTGCGGCTGCTGTCGTATCATTAGCGAAGGTGAAAGAAGATGTAGGGGAAAAAGACAGAATTTCAGGTACAAAGGCCTGAATGGCGGATAAAAAGCTACTTCTGGAATTTCTGGAAAAGCAGGGAGGAGATCTTATGTCCTTTGCTCTGAGCCTGGTCAAAAACCGACCCGATGCTGAAGATGCCTGCCAGGAGATGTTAATGCAGATGATCAGACACTGGGATGATTTTGATGGAAATAAAAACCTTAAAAGCTGGGCCTTTACCATTCTCTACCGGAAGTGCCTGGACCAGCTGAAGAAGAAAAAGCGCTTTCTGAATTTTTTTCGGCAAGCGGCCTCAGAATCAGAATATTCAGCCCGGGAAGAGACCGAACAGGAAAGCCTGATTCAAACAGCTTTGTCTGAATCTATTCTAAACCGGCTGAAACCAAAGGAAAGAGCCTGTTTGCTGCTCTGGGCAAAGGAGGGCTACAAGGCTGAGGAGATAGCCGGAATTCTCGGCTGTGCTCCAGGCACTGTCCGGGTGCATCTTTTTCAGGCGAGAAAAAAAATAAAAGAATTACTGGAGAAGGGGAATGAAAGGAAGGATTGGCTGTCATCTGGTTGACTTAGCCTGGAGGCTGATGCCTCTGAGTTTGCTCAGGTCATGGCTACTGGATATTCATCTCGACCGCTGTCCTGATTGTCAGGCAAAACTGGCAGCTCGGGATGAGGTGCGGCTGCTTTTTCCCGGGGTGGGTGGCTTCAGGCTGCCGGCGGCCCTGGTGGAAGAAGCTTTGAAACAGGCGGCCGGAAGTGAAGATGAGTCCGAATCGCGACCGTGGGGAAGAGCGTCTGTTCTCCTAACCAGAATTTATGCCGGAATAACGACAGCGGTTATTATTATTTTGCTTATTAGTTTTGGCTGGTATTTCAGCCCGTCGGGGCCAGAGTCAGCGGCTTTCTCTTCTAACGAAACTAATAAAACTAATATCGTTTCAGGCGTATCATTAAATTACGTCTGCACCAAAGGACAGCCGGCAGATAGTTTTATTTATAAAACCAGCGATCCGAAAATGGTTATTATCTGGGTAGAGAGCAGAAATTAAAAGGATAAAGGCCTGAAAATATGTGAAATAAGGAGGCTGAGATGAAAGAAAAGAAAAAATATTTTCTGGGAGATATATTCTTCCTGGCCCTGAGTCTGGCTCTTGTTAACCGGACTTATGCTCAGACTCAGAAAGCTCCCTCGACACCTCCTCCATCACCAGCTCCGGTAGTTGAGATGAAGCTTAAAGTCTTTGAAGGCCTTCGAGAAGGAAAAGTTGAACTCATTAAAACGGTGACTGCTTCTTTCTGGCGTTATACCCTTTCAGCCAATATCAAAGCGGAGGAAACTTCAGACAAAGAGGAAAACCAGATTCGCCGGGTCTTTAATCTGAAAGGAGTTCAGCTTCTGACTGAAACCAATCTGAGCTGGGTTAAAACTGGCACCAAGGATTTCCACATTTTCCGGCTGGACAGCAAGGAATATGCAATTATGGTCACTCTACTGAAAGCTCTTTCCGCAGAAAGAGTAACCTGCCGGGTTGAAGTGATGGAACAGGATAAAGAAAAAAAGACCAGCCTGCTTGATTCAGAACTGACTCTAGAAAAAAATTCAATAACTGCCTTCGGTTTTGAAGACAGTTCCGGCAAGCCATATTTTCTGTCGTTAAAAATAACAGCGGTTCGCCTGTCAGCCGGCCGGGCTATTAATCCTTCTGAAGAAGCATTGGCTGAAAAAGCTCGGGAAGTTAAAAATAAGTTGGGTGAAGTAACCGGCGAGGTAAGTGGTGCTGGAGCTGGTGGGGTGAGTGGTGGAGTTAGTGGTGGCGTTGAGGGCGGAGTTGAACCTTTGACTGCCGGACAGCTTTCAGCCAAGGACGTGGTTAGGGCCGAAGGTGATATCAAGCCGCCTGAGCTTATAAAAAAAGTTGAGCCTGTTTATCCTGAAGCAGCCAGGCAAGCCAGAGTTGAGGGCCTGGCTATTTTGGAAGTTCAGACAGATAAAACCGGTCGGGTGGCCAGTGTCAGAGTTCTGAAATCTGTTCCGATGCTCGACCAGGCGGCTATTGAGGCTGTCAAACAATGGGTCTACAAACCTTTGATCATTGATGGCCAGCCGAAGGGTGTTATTTTTACAGTAACAGTTTCTTTCAGACTGAAAAATGAAGAGGGCCCTATTAAGGACAGAAATGAATGAAGATAAAAAATATCAGAACTTGCTTAAAATCAATAAAGACCTGAGTAATCTTTAGTGATGAAAGTCAGCCACTCAGCACCAGAGAAAAAAATCTTGCAGTCTATTAGAAGCAGAATTGATATAAGGTGTAAGTTGTTATTGTTTTCCTTCTGCTGCTTGAGTTTCTTAATTTTCTTTTCCTGTGTTCCTGAAAAATTAGGTCTGAAGACTGAGCCTGCAACTTCTGGCCCGTCAGCCAGACTCTCAGTCGAGGGAGTCTATCGTCAGGGTCGCCAGGAACTGGAAAAGTTCACCATTCCTGGTTATAAACAAGCGATAAAATATTTTGAGCAATCTCTTAATATCGATCCTGGCTTTCGCCAGGCATATGGGAGCCTGGCTATTTCCTATGGCTTATGGTCCAAGGAAAGAAAAGACCTGGGACTGGATAATATGGAACAATGGATAAAGGCCAGTTACTATGCTGAAAAAGCTAAAGAGTATGGTTTTCAAAACGAATGCTTAAAAACCAATGCCCTTATTCTGAATTCCAGAAGTTTCTTAACTCAAAAGGAATACGGAGAAATTTTCCGTTCAACTCAGTCTCCTCTCAGAAGAGACAAACCTGAGATGGTTGTTTCCTATCTCCAGGATCTTTTTTCTATGGGTTCTTTTAAGAGAAAAACCATTAATCCAGCCCTGGAAAATCTGGATATAGTTCTCAGGGATAATCCAGATGATCCTGAAGCCCACATTTTCAAGGTCTGGATTCAGATGGTTTCTACTGATGATGACAACCTGAAAAAAGCTCAGGAGTTAAAACCAGAATGGTCTTTACCTTATTTCCTTCTTGGCCTTTTTCATAAAAACAGGGGAGGTATGGAAGAGGCTGAAAAATGGTTAAGGCAGGCTCTGGAAAAGAACCCTGAGCTTCTGACCAGACGAAAAAAAGAATTAGAGGCCAAGATAGATTACTGTCAGAAGTTTTTAGCCTCAAAATAAGCTTTACTTTCCTATCTTATTGTTGGAGCTCATATCTCCGGTAAAATTATCCCTCAAATCAATTGCCCGTCTTAAATAAAGGAGCAGCGAGTCCAGAGTTAGCCCAAAATCTCCCAGCTTTTTCTTTTGAATTTTGGCGAGTTCTAAGTTAAAATAAAAAACCCATGCCGAAGAGCTTTGAAGAAGAATTAAAAAGTTTTGAGAAAGTTATTCAGAGATTAAGCAATCTGGCTCTTTTTCCAAAGAAGCTGGCAATCAAGGGAGGTGAGAATTTTGTTCGGGAGGGGCCAAATATCATCGTCGGTAACCATGTCGGCAGCTATAAGGACGTGGCTGTTTTGTTTAAAACCGTTCCCCGATCAATTTTTTTCACCGCCAACAAAATGATCTTCAGCCGGGAAGAATTTAGTTTCCTGGTGAGAAAACACCTTTACCGCAGTATGAAAGACGTGGGCCTGGCTGTCCATTTTCTTCTGAACCCGTTTTTCTCTCTTATCGTTCGCTATATTTCTTCCAACATCGCTAAGGTTGGCTACATTCCGGTTGACCTCTATAAAGGCCGGGCCGAAGCTGTCCGGAAATGTCAGGAATATCTTAAAAAAGGAAGGGCGATAATTGCCCTTCAGGGCCGTGGCCACTTTGACGACGCTGACCCCAATCCCTATGTGGCTAAGTTCCGTCATGGACCGGCGGTCATGGCTTTTAACCTTTATAAAGAGAACAGGCTCGATGTCCCGGTAACGCCCTTAGCCATTTTCGGTACCCATATTCCCTTTGGAGTTCCGGCTACAGTTCAGGTCAATGTCGGAAAGCCGATTTTCATCAGTCACTACTGGTCTGAAGATAATCAGCAGACCGTAGAAGATTTTCGCCGGGCTATGGAGAGAACGGTCAACCAGCTTTTTATGGAATTGCTGATATGCCGATAGTTTAATAAATTCTATTGACTAAAGGAGAATTAAAGTATGTTCAAAGGGCATCCCAAGGGATTGATCGTGGCTTTCTTCGCCAACATGGGCGAACGCTTCGGTTTCTACACCATGGTCAGCATTTTTGTTCTCTTTATGCAGGCCAAGTATGGTTTGAGCTCTGGCACTTCCGGTTACATCTACGGAATTTTTATGTTCTGCGTGTATTTTTTTCCGTTACTTGGTGGCTATCTGGCGGATCGGGTGCTCGGCTATGGGAAAACGGTCAGCATCGGTCTGGTGGTAATGTTCATAGGTTACCTGATGCTGGCTCTGCCCACTCAGTTTCAGACTGGCTTCGGTCTGGTGATTGCTGCTCTGGCGGTCATTGCTCTGGGTACCGGCTTATTCAAAGGGAACCTGCAGGCTTTAGTCGGGAATCTTTATGACGACCCGAAGTATAGCCCTCTTCGCGACCGGGCTTTTAATATTTTTTATATGGGAATTAACATCGGAGCAATGTTTGCCCCTTCGGCTTCGGAGAAAGTCTGCAACTGGATTTTAGCCCGGGACCACTTTGTCTATGATGCTCGCCTTCCGGCTTTAGCTCATGATTTTTTGAAGGGCAAGCTGGCTGATGTCAGTCAGTTCCTGCAAGTGGCTCAAGAGCAGAATCCGTCAATCATGATTGATAATCTCAGACAGTTTGCTGAAAACTATCTCGGCTCTTTAAGCAAATCTTACCATTTTGGCTTCGGTCTGGCCTGCATCAGCCTGATAATATCGATGCTGATTTTCTGGGGCTTCAAAAAATATTACCGCCAGGCTGATGTTACTGAAAAACAGAAAGCCGCTTCTGAAGAATTAAAATCTCAGGTGGTGGAGCTGACGCCGGAACAGACTAAGGAAAGATTGGTGGCTCTGGGCCTGGTGTTCTTTGTGGTCATTTTCTTCTGGATGGCTTTTCAGCAATCGGCCGTAACTATGACCTTCTTTGCCCGCGATTACACGGTGCCTCAGGTCAATAAGCTGACCAATCTCTGGTTTGACCTGACCGGTTTGATTCCCCTGTATTTAGCGATTGTTGGGCTGGTTTTCCTCCTGAGGAAAGGGGCCTCCCGGGAGTCACGGTTCGGGGGTGGATTAGCCTTCGCGATCTTTGGTGTGCTTACCTATCTCCGTTATAAGACTTATCCTGAAAGCAATCCTTTTCAGCCGCAGCGTTTTCAGCATTTTAACCCATTCTTTATCGTTTCGCTAACGCCGCTGGTCATTGCCTTTTTTGCTTATCTGAATAAGAGGGGCAAAGAGCCTTCGGCTCCAAGAAAAATTGGCTATGGCATGCTGCTGACCGCGGCTGCTTTTTCCATCCTGGTGATTGGCTCGTTGAAGTTGCCCAGCCCGGCAGCACTTGGTGGCCAGGTGGCTCCGCTCCAGCATCAGGTCTCGGTTTACTGGCTGATCAGTACTTATTTTCTACTAACGGTGGCTGAGCTTTTCCTCAGCCCGATGGGCATCTCGTTTGTTTCCCGGGTGGCGCCCCCCAAATATAAAGGCCTGATGCAGGGCGGCTGGTTTGCAGCCACGGCTATCGGCAATTATCTGGTCGGGGTGGTTGGCTGGTTGTGGATGAAGGTGCCCCTCTGGGCTCTGTGGTCGATTCTGGTGGTGGCCTGTCTTCTTTCGGCAACTTTTATGTTCAGCCTAATGAAGAAGCTGGAGAAGGTAGCCAGCAGCTAAAGCCGCTGCCTTAGGAAATTTAATAAAAATATTGGTTCTTCCAGAGATCTTACCCGAGGTAGAAAAATAAATTGAGAAATAAAGCTGGGCTAGGCAAAACCCGGATAAAAACGGGAAAGCAAAAATATAGGGATCGAAAAGAAGTTAGAGATAGAGGTGTATTAAACGAAAACCAAGATTTTAAGGCAATCGGAGGACAAAAAATCAGGCCTGTCTGTTTCTTATTTTTTCTGCTTTCAGTTCTGAGCGGTGCCCAGGTTCTCCCTGCTCAGCCAGCAGGGCCTTCTGGTAAAGGCGGAAGTTTCAGCTTCTGCCTGGAAAATGATGTCTGGTTGAAGCGTGATGATGGCTATACCAACGGTGTTCAGTTGATGTGGGTTTCACCCGGGCTAGGTGAAAAATCATCTTCATCATTTTTGCGGTTCCTGAACAGACTGAATGTTAGACTTCTTGGTCAGGATGATAGGAAAAATCAACAGCTGAGATTTTCAGGGACGAACTACCGCCGGGCGGCTCTGTCCTTAGTCCAGGGAATGTTTACTCCGGCTGACCTGACCAAAGAAGAGGTAGTTCCGGCTGACCGGCCTTATGCCGGGCTTCTTTGTGCTGGTCTGACACTAATCAGGGGAACCAGTCTAAGACAGGATAGTCTGGGTCTGGCCATAGGTCTGGTCGGTTCGCATTCTTATGCCGAATCTCTCCAGAGATGGCTCCACAGGACTTATGGCTGGGTTTATCCTGAGGGCTGGAAAAATCAGCTCAGAGACGAGCCTGTGCTGGAGATATGGTTTAATCGTCAGTGGACGCTGGTTGCTCCCCGTCCTTCTGCCAGTGGCTTATCATCTGCAGTCAAAGCCGGTGTCGGTGGTCAGCTGGGAAACCTGATGACGGCAGCGGAGGCAATTCTTGATTTAAGGTTAGGCTTTAATCTTCAGCCTGAGGCCGATTCCTTTTCGCCGGCGCCTTTGTTTGGCCAGATAGAATTAACACCAGCAGAAAAGACTTCACTTTACCTTTTATTGAGGGTTGAAGGTAAAGCCATAGACAGGAATCTTCTTCTTGAGGGAAATACTTTTACTGACAGTCATAGTGTTGAATTAAATCATTTCTACGGCCAGCTGATTTCAGGTTTAGTTTATCGCAGTGCTGAGGCTGCCCTAAGTTTTTACTGGGTCTTAAGGACCAAAGAGTTTAAAGGCCAGCGATACTTTGACCCTTATTGTGGTTTAACTTTTAGCTTCAATCTATAAATCCGTATTTCCAGTAAATATCTCTTTTTGCCCGCAAAAAAGCCGGATGAAACGGAAAGGTTAAAGTAACAAGCCTGAGCCAGAAAAAGAAGTTTAATATCGGCTATAAAAGCTTAGCCTCGGATGAAAAATGAAAATAGAAATAGGGTATATTTGCCAACTGGTGAGATAAGGCTAAGGTATGGTATGATGGAAAAAAATTATCAGGAAGAAAGAAACAGGAATAAAATAATTATTAATCTAAGAAATTGAGCTAAGAAAAAGGCTTTTTTGGTCAAAAGGAAAGGACTGTGGCCATAAAGAAAATTGGCGTCTTCTGCGGGTCATCACCGGGCACGAATCCGGTATATGCAGAGAAATCCCGGGAACTGGCTAGGGTTCTGGCCCGGCGACAGATTACTCTGATTTTCGGCGGGGGCGGCATCGGTCTGATGAAAGAAGTGGCTGAGGAAATGCTAGCGGCCGGCGGAGAAGTTATCGGCGTTATTCCCAGAAATCTCCTCGAAAGGCATCTGGGCTTCCCTGGCCTGTCAAATATGCAGGTTGTCGAGAGCATGCATGAACGCAAAGCCACCATTGTCAGAATGGCCGATGGTTTTATTGCTCTGCCCGGCGGCTGGGGAACCTTAGAAGAAATTTTTGAGGTCCTGACCTGGGCTCAACTCGGCTATCATGGTAAGCCCTGCGGGTTTCTGAATGTAGGGGGTTATTTTGATCATCTGATAAGTTTTATGAACAGGGCAGTAGAAGATGGGTTTCTTCTGCCAGAGCATCTCAAAATGTTTGCCGTGAGTGATGACCCGGGAAAGCTGTTGGTTTTTATGGAAAGATATTGCCCACCGCTTATCCTCGATGATATCTGGGGCTTGAATTCTGAAAATATCAGCAATTCTAATGAAGAAGATTAAATTTTTTCCTGACTGGTGTTTGAGTCGGCTTTAGATAGTTTTCTTATTATCAGATAGATGGGAAAGCCGAGGACCAGAAAAACTGAGCCGTAAAGGGCTTCTCGCGGTCGGGAGAGCAGCGTGATCCCCAGCAAGGAAAAGATAAAAACTGCCGGGAGGCTTGGATAGAGTGGAATCTTAAAACCTTGAGAGGCGGCCAAAAACCACTCTGGCTGTTTCAGCGGCCACGAGTCTGGAAGAAGCCAAGCCTGAAATTCCTAAGATTCTTGAGTAGGCGATATTGATTAGGAGATAACAACTGATGACTATGAGCATGCCGGAAATCACTGCTGGCGGCAGGTTTTTTGGTGAGTCTTTTAAGTCGGTGCCAAGGTCAATCGTTTGCTGATAGCCACCATAGCTGAAAAAAACCGCAATAAAGCCCAGGCCAAGGGCCAGGCACCAGGGGTTTTCAAGGGGAAGAGAGTCGGTTTGGATAGTTAGAGTGCTTTTGCCGCTCAAAATTCCGGCTGCGGCCAGGACGACAATCAGAATTATTTTCGACAGGCTCAGAACATTCTAAGCTCAGGCGCCTGATTTTATGCCGATGTAGTTCAAAGCCAGAAGGACGATGACCATGGCCAGAGCAATGAACAGAGTGTTCTGAGAGTTTGGGCTCTGGGTGGAAGGACAATCGGAGCCAAATACTCGGCCCCGATTAATGCCACACCGGCACCGCTAGCTGTGTTGATAATGAAGACATTGGCCCAGTTGAGCATAAAGGCTAAAAGAGAGTTGTAGCTGGTGGCCACTACTTTGTAATAGGAACCGGGTTCAGGAAAACGAGTGCCGATTTCAGCAAAGGTCAGGGGGCCAAGGAGAGTGATGAGCCCTCCGTGGCTACTAGCTATCACCTGAATAAAAATTTCCCACAAAAAAGGAGAAGTAATAATTTGCCCGATTATATTAAGAAAGTTATTTTTTTATTTGACCCAGGCTCCAGATCACCGTGCTGCCATTTCAGGAAAAAAGCTGGAAGATTTCACGCTTCTTCCAGAGATAGAAAATAGCCCAGAGGCAGAAGAGCAGACTGGGTACGACTATGCTTATCCGGGAAAGTCCGGTCAGACCAATAACCAGACAAACATCGAACAGCCACATGCCGATTCCGATTAGAGAGAAGACATACCCGGTTTTTTTGAACCGCAGCAGTCCGTAAGAACCGATAATCAGGAAAACAGAGAGAACCAGGTCAGGAATGGCAAAGGCATTATAGAGATTATCAGGGACAGGTAAGGTTTTGGGAAAGCGATGGGCCAGAAGATGTCCGACCCAGAAGGATATGGTCATCAGCGCTACGAACAGATTGATGACAGCCATGATTACCAATCCGAGAACAAACCTTTTTTCTTCATCCATGATTGCCTCATTGCCTAGGATACTACAATTTCCAGGGTTAATAAATGTCGTTGATTATGGAGATTTCTTTGAAATATCTTCGATAAACAGTGATGGAAAATGCCTTCATCTTCCCCATCAGGGCAAAACGAAAGGATGGGATATTGCTAAGCTGAAAAAATCCAGAGAGAGGACAAATTTGAAGAAAGGCATGGGTAACAGCTTTGATATAAATCTATTCCCGGTCCAGGCCCTTGTTAAAGACGGCCAGGAGGAAGCGGCGGTCGCGCTCGGAGAGAGCCAACCGGCCAAAAAGATCATAGAGCAGATTGGTCACATGCTCGCGGTTGGTTTCATGCATGAAACCTTTCTTCTCCAGCTTTTTCAGGATTATTTTGAGGCAGTCTTCCTGCTTTTTTCGGGGAATGGGTGGAGCTGACTGCGGAATAAGCTCAGAGGTTGATTGGCGGAACAGAGTATAAAGGATGACGAGGACGGCAGCGGCTAAGTTGTATGACGGCTGCCGGCTGACCTGCGGGATAAAATAAACAAAATTAGCCTGCCTGAGTTCAAGATCGCTGAGACCGGTTCGCTCATTGCCGAAGACCAGCCCGATTTTTGTTTCTGCGGGAAAAGCTTTTATTTTTTCCACAGCCTCATCGATGGTAAGCACTTTGAAGGCTTTTCTCTGACGGACAGTTGAAGCCAGGACTAAGTTGAGGTCAGCTACCGCTTGGCTGAGGGTCGAGAAAAAACTGGCTTTTCTCAGCAGGTCTTCAGAATGAACGGCAGTTCTGAAGGCTTCTGGCTGAAGTCCTTTTAGCCCGGCAAGCCTCAGTGATGAAAACCCGGTGTTCTTCATTGCCCGGGCGACCAGGCCAATATTTTCCTGATTCTCCGGATTGACCAGGATGATGCAAAAACGAGAACGGTTAAGAAGGTCAGAAGAAGGACCATAGGGTAACTTCATAGCTGAATTATAACTTATCAGGCTATCTTTCGAAAATTTACCATTTTAAATTCTTAAAAAATTTTAATCGATATTATCAAGTTGATGCTGGTTTTATCAGCAGATCTGTCAACCTGAGGATTGAATTTGATTAAATAGAGATTAAATAAGGATAAAAATCGATTGAAAGAAATATGGATCAGACTACGATGGGAGGTTCTAATTGAAAGCCCACGCTTATATTAAATCTTGAGCTCGGACAGAGCTTTTTCTATGCGCCTCAGGGCTTCTTCCAGAGTCCGCCGAGGACAGGCTAAATTCATCCGCTCGAAGCCTTCCAGCTCCTCACCGAAAATCGGACCTTCATCAAAATAAACTCTAACTTTTCTCAGGAAGAATTCGTTCAGTTCTTTTTGGGGAAGTCTGAGTGCCCGGCAATCGAGAAGAGCCAGATAAGTGCCTTCAGGTTTGAGGAATTTTATTTCCGGGATACGTTCTTCAAAATAGCGGCGGGCGAATTCCATATTGCCTTCAAGATACTCTACCAGCTGGTCCAGCCAGGCTGCGCCATAGGTGTAGGCTGCTTCCAAAGCCACCAGGCCAAAAATGTTGTTGACGGTAAGGCCGAGGTTTTCAATCTGAATTTTGTAAAGGTTGAGCAACTTAGAGTTGGGAATAATAACCACCGAAGTGGTCAGACCGGCAATGTTAAAGGCCTTGCTGGGTGCCGTTAGAGTGATAGTCCGGGCCGCTACCTCAGGCGAAAGAGAGGCAATCGGAGTGTGCTTGAGTCCTTTATAAACATGCTCGGCATGAATTTCATCAGAGACGATGAGCAGGTCGTGCTTCAGACAGATTTCAGCCAGAGCTTCCAGCTCCTGCCGTTCCCAGACCCGGCCCACCGGATTATGCGGGCTGCAAAGAATCAGCATTTTGGTGCGGTGGTCGATTTTTTGTTTCAGATCATCGAGGTCCATCTGCCAGCGGTTGTTTTTATAGACCAGGGGATTTTTGACCACCCGTCGGCCGTTGTTTTCCACCGCGGAAAAGAATGGGTAGTAAACCGGGCTCTGGACAATTATTTTATCCCCTGGCGCCGTGTATGTCTGAACGCAGATGTTGAGCGCCGGAACGACTCCTGGAGCCCGGGACAGCCATTCGCGTTTTATTTCCCAGTTATGGCGCATCTTCATCCAGGTGATGATGGAGGTCCAGAATGACCTGGGAATGAAAGGATAGCCATAAGCTCCGTGTTCAGCTCTTTTCCTGACCGCTTCGACCACTTCGGGCGGGGCCGGGAAATCCATATCAGCCACCCACATCGGGATAACCTCCGGCACTCCGAGGACGTGCTCGCAAAAATCCCACTTAAGGGAACAGGTATTGCGGCGGTCAATTCCGGCATCAAAATCATATTTTCTGCTGGTCATCGTCCATCCTTTTTTTTGAAATAACAATCAGCTAAAGCCAGTTCTATTTTTAATTATAAAAATGAAGATAAATTTTAGTGAAGATACCTTCGAATAGCAAGGTGGTGGTTCATTTTCTATCCATAAACACCAGACCACCGAGGCGATTGACTTTGGATTTTCAAAATGTTAACTTATAAACAAACGAGAGAAAATCCTTATCAATTATTTAGTGGGGTAATCTGTCCCTATGAAGATAAGTCGTCGCTGGCACCGCCTTTTAGTCAAGCTGAGACGGCGACGCATAATTGAAACCCTGGCAGCTTTTATTGCTGGAGGGTGGCTAATTCTGGAATTTGTTCACTGGGCCCTCATTATGCATTATCACCTCCCGGAAAAGCTTTTTGATGTTTCTTTTGTCTGTATCATTTCTGCTCTTTTATCAACCCTTCTCTGGCGGTGGTTCCATTCTCATGAATCAAAAGCAAGAAAGGTTAAGATGGAGTTGATTCTCATTCCAGTCATAATTTCAGCAGCCGCGGTCTTAAATTTTTATCTTATCCTTCAGATGAAAATCCCGGAAGAAGACCTCGCCTGGAAAATAGCCTGGAAAAATTCAATCGCGGTTTTGCCTTTCAGTGATTTAAGCCCTGAACAGAATCAGGACACCTTTTGTGAAGGTATTAGCGATGACATCATCACCAAGCTGGGAAGTGTGGAAGGTCTGAAGGTGATATCCCGGACTTCATCGGAACTGTACAAAAATTCTAAAAAGTCCATTGCTCAGATAGGCCAAGAACTAAGAGTCAAGCAGATCTTAGAGGGGACACTTAAGATAGAAAAAGATCATGTCCGGATTAATGTTAAGCTTATTGAAACAAAGAGAGGCTTTAATATTTGGGCTAAGGGCTATGATAAAAAGATAGAAAGTTGCTTTGAGATTCAGAACGAGATTGCTAGCGATATTGCTAGCCGGTTGAAGCTCAACCTGGCGGAAGGAAAGATTAGGATTCTAAAAAAAAGAGAACCTTCCAATTTAGAAGCCTATAAAGCATATCAGTGGGCAAGACTTTTTGAAAATAATTACCGGGATGGAGAGAAAAAGGAAGATTTTGAAAAAAGCGTGGAAATGTACCAGAAAGCGATTGACCTGGACCCGAATTATGTCATGGCCTACTGGGGTTTAGGCAATATCCATGAGGCTCGTTATGTTCGAGAAAACAATGCACTTGATCTTGATCAGATGGAAAAATATTTTAGCAGAGCTTTTGACATTGATCCGCAGCTCCCAGAATCAAGTGTAGGTTTAGGTTGGCTTAATTTTCACAGGGGCTTACTTGATCTGAGCTATGAGAGTTTTAAAAAAGCTCTTGATCTCGAACCGGGTAGTATTGAGGTCAATGCCGGTGCCGCCGCTTTTCTCCGGAGTGTTGGACTTTATGAAAAAGCCATTAAATATTATCTGAGGGCGATAGATTTTGACCCATTTACTATCAGCCATTATTCAAGCGCAGCTAATTGCTATTTATATATGGGAGAATATGAAAAAGGAATTCGGCTGGTAAGACAGGCGTTAGGCATCGAGCCAAATAACTGGAGGCTTCGTCTTAACTATGCCCGTCAGCTGCTGATGCTGGGAAAATATGGTGAAGCAGAAGTAGAAATCAACCGGGCCGAAAAAATCAACCCTGCTTCCGACCTGGTTCGTCGCCATCGAATCTGGTTACTAGCAGCCAGAGGAGACAAAGAGAGAGCCGAATCTCTTATTCAAGATTCTGACCGGGAATATTCTTATGAAATGACCATCATTTATGCGCTCTTAGGTAAGGAAGATAAAGCTATCCAAAATATCAATGAAGGAATCAATGTTGGTTTTCAGACTGTAAAGGATTATCTCTATTCCTATCTCTTTTTGGCCAGCAATCCTTTTTACAAGAGCCTCCATGACCATCCTGAATTCAGGCAGTTATTAGAGAAAGAAAGGAACAATTATGATGAGAAAAGTAAAAAATATGGTGGTCTGTAAAATCTCGGGAAAAGTTTTTTAAATTTCGGAAAAGGAGAAAAGATTGGAAAAACACAGAAGAAAGAACGTGGAATTGGCAAGGGCGAGGAACTTCAGACGCTCGCTGGTTCAACAAGTGGAACAGTATCAGAATCTGCTTAATGAAAACCAGTTTGAAAAATTGCAGGAACTCTTACCTCCGGATTCTCGATTATTACTTCTTCCCTTGCAGAAAAAAATTGAGGGCAACGTGGGGATTATCAGATTCTGGAAGGCTGAAAAGAGGTCTGGCCTAAAAGCTATGAAATTCAAAATCAGGAAAATTTTTATCGAACCCTGCGAAAAATTAGTAAAAGAAGGCGATGGATATAAAAGATTCGATGCCCTGGCCTTTGTTTTTGGGACATATTCTTACCTCAAGGGAAAATCGGCCAAAAGGGTTGGCCCGCAGCAGGGCTATTTATGTCTGGCCTTCCGCCATCGGGATGATTGCAATTGGGGTCTGGGAGATCAATTTCTCGGATAAAATGGGAAGGCAATATATATTTCCTGATTTTTTGCCATGAAGGCCGAGTTCCTATAATATCTTTTTATATTTTTGAAAGGTGTACCTGCCGGCCTCTTTATTTTTGATTACTACGCTACCGGGACGGGATACAATCTCCTGACCGAAAAAGAACATCTCCTTGACATCTTCTTCCAGCTGAATTATATTTTTTCGAAATTTGCT
>Ga0315282_10010490_pt1 | contig 14514 bp, 11 predicted proteins | sample YL17G07_20_MG_FD_203693 | JGI IMG/M metagenome (GOLD analysis project Ga0315282, IMG submission 203693) | Sediment microbial communities from Yellowstone Lake, YNP, Wyoming, USA - YL17G07_20 | ecosystem: Environmental > Aquatic > Freshwater > Lake > Sediment | place: USA: Wyoming | collected...
CGTAAAAGACACAGTCTCTTTTTCCCTCCCCAAATATTCTTAAAAGTATCTTTGTAGATGTTTCCCAGGCAAAACTTATTTTTGGTAAGATAAATACTGCAGGCGTAAACATCGCCACTCGCCTCTATATAAGCCCAAAAAGGCAGTGCCGGGCAATGCTTATAATCTCTCTTTGCCTCATCCCATTTTTTCATAGCGTGAATGCGCAATACCACGTTAAACTTCGCGCTATTAAACGTATCCAGCTTCTCTTTTAGTCCTAGATAATCACTGTATCTTATATTTTTGTATTTTTTAGTTTTGCTTAACGGATGCTGGGAGTATGGCTTTACCACCAGATAATCCATCCCTATATCTTTAGCTTTCTTCGCTAACAGCTCTACCTCGCGATAATTCTCAGGCAAAAGTACAATCTGCATGCCTAAAGTGCATTTATAGCCCTTACGTTGCCTTAAATCTGCTGCATAGGACATATTTTTTATGGCTTTATCGAAATCAACGGGCTTTGTCCTATGTATTGCCGCATAAGTTCCTTTTGTACCAGCATTTATGCTAACTCTAATCCAGGCAAGATTAGCCAATACGGCTTCGGATATTTTTTTATCAAACAAAACGCCATTTGTAGTCACTGCAACATCAATGCCCGCCTTCTTTGTATAATTGATAATATCACTCATATCTTTATGTAAAAACGGCTCGCCTTCTCCGGCATACATAATGCTTTTTATCCCGAGCTTTCCCATTTCCAAAAGCCTATCCTTTAAGACGCCTCTATCCAGAAACTTTGGTTGATATTTCATAAAATCCAGGGCGCAATATACGCATCGGTGATTACATGAGCCGCAGGGCGAAATCTCTATATAAATAGGGCAGATATTTTTTCCCTGCAGCCAATCATTCACCCGGTCAATATGATAATTCAGTTTATGGCCGTCTATTTTGAATCTATCCATTTTTTCCCATTAAGCTATCCGCGATACAGTGGCAAATTGCCAGATGGATTATCTCCACAAATCCGTAAGAACTGCTTGGGACATAAAAATTGATGTCTCCCATTCTTCTTAGCGGATTTTGCCGCTCAAAGCCGGACATTGTAATTAAAAAACACCCTTTATCTTTTGCAATTTTAACTGCATTCAGGATATTTTTTGATTTTCCGGAACTGCTTATAGCCAATAAGATGTCTTTACGTTTGGCTAATAATCCTACCGGTTTGGCAAAAACATTCTCATATCCCAAATCATTGCTGATGCACGTAATAAGACTTGGCTCATTAAAAGTAATGGCTGGAATATTTCTATTTTTTAACAAATCAGTTGCTATATGACTTGCTATAGAAGCGCTGCCGCCATTTCCGATAAGAATAATTTTATTTTCCTTTTTATCAAGATTAGCAATCGTTTTTACCGAAATAGCAATTGCCTCACCAAGGGATATCGGCTTTCCCCTATTATCATAAATTTCTATGTTGGAAATATGCTGCCCCAGCTTTTTAAAATAATCCATATTTACTCCATATTTACTTAAGAAGGGTTGTTATATATTTAAATAGCGGCACCGGCTCAACAGAAGAACGATTACCCACAATTAACACTTTCATCGCTCCCACAGCGTTGCCTATAAAACCCGCTACTTTTATCGGGTTATTTTTAAATACGCAGGGGGCGGTTATGGATAAGAAGGCATCTCCCGCGCCTATCCTATCCACCACATCCTTAGAGAACACCGGAATTCCTACAAAACCTTCTTTCTTTGAATAGGCCAGAGAACCTCTATGGCCCCTGGTGATAATTATTTTTTCGCATTCAAGTTTTCTGCTTATCGCAAGAACTAATTTTTCTAAATTTGAGAATTTATCATGGCAGGCGAGCCTGATCTCAGGTTCATCTATGCATATATAATCTGCCCGCGGGAATTTCGTAATAAGATTAAAGCCCAGGTTAGCGCTATTGGTCTGCACATTCACAACTAAAAAGTTTGCTTTTTTAGAGAGAATCTTTACTATCTTGGGCGTAATAAGCCCGTGGCCAAAATCTGCAACCAATACCATATCGAACTTCTTAAGATGCGAGTTTAAATATCCGCAAATTTCCTTTTCCAATGAACCGGGCAAATGGTTTGCTTCCTCTAAATAGCATATCTCAAATAGTTTGTTTAAAAAGCTGGGGTCAACGAATCGGCGTTTCACTACCGTGGATGCATTTTTAGAATGATAGAAATTTGTCTTAATGTTAGGTTTTAGGTGATTTGAAATGAAATCAACATAGTTATTTTTTCCCCCTATGCAACTGAGTAGAGTTACATCTTTACAAAACCCTGCCAAGTGATTTGCCGCGCCCAATACGCCGCCGGCAAAAGTCTCTTCATTTAAAAACCTGGTAGCAATAATATTATCCTTTTGAGATTTACCCATTCCTATACAGTAGTGATACTCGTCTATGATTATATCTCCTATGACTAAGACTTTGATATCCTGCAATTGCTTAAAAAGGCCTATTATCTGCTTTGCTGAATATTCCTTTCTAAATTGCATAAAGAAACCTTTTGCTTCTTCAGGATAAGGGGTTAAGTAGGTATTTATAAGGGCTGAAGAGCTGAAGGTTATATCGTCAGTAAAATGGAGGGTGCCGCCGACAGATTTCACTGCCTCTTCTTCTTCGTATATCTTTCCGGTAACATCATCGTCTTTCTTGGCATATTCTTTTCCTTTAACATAAAAATGAGGCTTTATCAGCTTTATGGCCTCCGCAGCCGTTGGCCACTCATTAATAGCTACGAAATCCACATACTCTATAGCAGCGATACTCTCTGAGCGCAAATATTGATTGAAGATGGGCCTTCCCGGACCTTTATTCACATATTCATCGCAGGTTATAGTCACCACCAAGATATCGCCTTTCCTTTTTGCTGACTCAAAATGTTTTATATGCCCGGGGTGAAGTAAATCAAACACCCCGTGGCAATGCACAATCTTCTTGCCCTTTTTCCTGTAGCCCTCTAGAATTTCAGAAAGCTCATCAACCGATTTAAGTTTTGAATTTATCTCTCTTGCCATTCTTCACCTCTTAAGAAAGATATTTAAACCAATCTTTCGTAGCCTCCTCTATTTTTTCTGTAGTCCAAATAGGGGCATTGCGCCATTGATCTATATTTTTCAGCATTATATCTACGCCGTCTTCAAATTTAACCTTGGGAGACCAATTTAATATTTTTTTTATCTTTTTTATGTCTGCAAAAGTAGAATCGGGTTCCCCGGGACGTTTGGGGATATAAACAACTTCTCCCTTAAAAAGACTTACTAGGCGATTAATGCTATAAGTATTACCTGAGCCGACATTAAAAACCTCTCCCCTGATATCTGATTCCGCTGCCTTCATAAAAGCATCGACTACATCTGTGACAAAAGTAAAATCTCTGGTTTGTTTTCCATCGCCGACTACCGTAAACGGCTTTCCCGCCAATTTTTGCGCCAAAAATACCCCAAAAACAGCCCCATATGTGCCCGAAGTGCGAGTTCTGGGGCCATAGACATTAAATAGACGCAGCGATACGCATGGCAAATTATACACTTGCTCCCAATGTAACACATATTGTTCCCCTAAATATTTAGTCAACGCATAAGGATACACAGGCCTAATGGCTGCTGTCTCAGCGGTAGGAAATTCATCCGGGATCCCATAGCAAGAAGAAGACGCAGCATAAACAAACCGCTCTACTTTGGCCAAGCGAGCCGCCTCTAATACAGAAACAGTTCCGTCGACATTAGCGATATGATATCTAAGCGGCTGCACTATCGAAGGAACGATATCTGCTAAGGCCGCAAGATGAAAAACCCAATTAATTCCATTAAAGAATGGCTTTATCTTAAGATAATCAGCAACATCCGCATTATAAACTGCAAGTAGCGGATTGTCCTTAACCTGGCTTAAATTCTCTAATCGGCCGTTTGAAAAATCATCGACAACTATCACCTGATGTCGGCCTTTAAGCAAACGCTCCACTAAGTGACTGCCAATAAAACCGGCTCCTCCGGTAACCAACGCTTTTTTCTTGTCAGTATCCATCTATATCATCATCGCCTTTTCTTGCTTTAATATCTTAACAATAACGTCTTTAATAAATTAAATACCTTGGGGGCCTCTAGGATTAACTTCTTCATTTCTGAGGGTTTAGTCAAAACGCCCCATAACCTTAGCCGAACCGTCCTTCTAATCATGTAGTGGTTAAGCTTATTCCGGTATTCTTCAATATCCTTTTTCTTAAGGTAATCCAACTTCATCGTAAGAATTAAGTCTTTGCTGTTTTGCGCATTGTCGTATTCAATATAATCATTGACTTTTAAGATTCCCCGTTTCTTGGCATATTCATACAAATAATTCCCGGGAAAAGGAGTAGTAACACAAGTAAGCCAGTGATCAGGTTTAATTTTGCGCACCAGCCGGTAGGTCATTTCTAAATCCTGCCTAGTTTCGATAGGCGCCCCAATCATTAGGTAGGCCATTGTGTTCAATTTTAATTTTCGGCATAAGGAAAAAATATCTATAACTTGCTCAATTTTAGTTCCTTTATTATAAAAATCGATTACCTTTTGAGAGCCGCTTTCTACGCCAAAAGATAAACCCACGCAGCCTGACTCTTTCATTAATTTTAACTTTTCCTTATCTACCGTATCTACCCTCGCGTTACATCCCCACTTAATCCTAAGGTTCCTCTTTTCTAATTCGCTGCCAAATTCCCTAAACCAACTGGAAGGAAAAATAGTCAGTGTATCGTCTTTAAAATATATTACTTTATTTTTGTCTATCTTAACCAGTTGTTCAATTTCATCGGCAATATTAGGAATGCTTCTTTTGCGCAAATGGTTGCCAAACAGTTTATCCAGCATCGGCTTACAATAAAAACATTTAAAAGGGCATCCGCGCGTAGCCATCATGCCAAATGAAAGATATTTAGAATAATCTAATAATTTACGGTCCACTATAGGCACCGTATCCAGGTCTTGGATGAATTCCCTGGGAGGATTTATCTTTATATCTCCATTTTCTTTATATGCGATCCCCCTAGCCTCCCTGCCCCTTCCTTCCTTTATCCCTTTTACCAATTCCAATATAGTGTTTTCTCCTTCTCCGATTACTGCAAAATCAAATCCCGTATCCAAAGCATCCTTAGGGTCTTGCGTTGGGTGAGGCCCTCCGATAACAGTTTTGATATTTGGATTGATTTCCTTTACATAGGTTAAAACTCCTTTGGCAATCCCGAATAACGGAGAAGAGGAACTAAATCCAACCAGGCTAGAATCGCGAATATCATTTTTTAAAATACTTAAATCCTTCGCAAACGTCAGGTCGTGAAAACAAACCGGGTAATTTGCATTCTTTAAAACTGTAGCAATGGATAAAATACCCAAAGGCTCTTGCACGCTTCCTACGTTTTCGTATTTAAATCTCGGGTATATAAGCGTTATTTTCATAAAGTCTGTATCCTGGTTTTATTTAACGGCTTTCTCATATACTTTAACCGTTTGTCGCGCCATTTCATCCCAACTAAAAAGTTTAGACCGCTCCAGAGCCATGGCACCGAGTTTTTCCCGCAATACTGTATTCTTGGAAAGTAGATACAATGCATGGTATAACTCTTCTGTATTAACTGGGTCTATTAACAATCCGGCATCTCCTATCACCTCCGGTAACGAGGAAACATTGGAAGTAATTACCGCCTTGGCGCAGGACATCGCTTCTAACACAGGCAGACCAAATCCTTCATATAAAGACGGGTAGACAAAAAACGAAGCGGCATTATATAACAAGGGCAAGTCGTCTTGCTCGACATAACCAAGATAAATTACATCATTTCTTATTCCGAACTTATCAATAAGCTGATCAAGACTAAAATATTTCTTCCCCGGTCCGGCAATTACCAACTTATGCTTAATATTCTTATCCTCTCTCAGCATGGTAAATGCTTCCAGTAACCTGGCGATATTCCTACGCTTAAACAGTACTCCTACATAGAGGATAAATTCGGTATCAATAGTATATTTTTTCTTAAGATTTTCAAGTAAAAGGGTATCTTGAATCGGCCTGAAAGATACATCTGCGGCTTCCAAAGTCACTGCTATATCCTCATCTTTCACTCCGTAATATTTCATAACATCTCTTTTGGCACTTTCTGAAACAGTGATGATCTTATTTGCTTTTCTTATCCCATTGCTGACAGGAAGATCTATAAGAAGGAGCTCTCTGCGTGAGAACCATTCAGGATTTACTTTATGAATCAAGTCGTGTATAGTAACTACATTTCTACCAACACTTATAAAAGAGCCTGTATAAGCAGGAAAATGCACCACATCAATCCCTGCCTTGCGGACCTCTCTCGGCAGCCATACGTTTTTCCAAATAAGCGAATGTGCCGGATTAGCCCTGACAGAAAAGTTATCAACCTCTGGAATTTTGCCATTACAATTAACCTTAGAAAGAAATATGCTATAAGTATTAACCCTGTCTATCCTGCTTAGGCCCTTTAAAAGATTAACGAGATAATTTCCTACTCCTGTATTTTGCCACTGAATAAAGCGCGCATCAATACCTATATGCATTAAAATAACCTCTTCGTAATCCTGGTTTAGTGTTTAACTCTTACTGAAGAATTTATTTTTCGAAGCAAAATTTATATACTACATTTATCAATGATTCCTTACCCCTGTCGATTAACTTTTTTTTTCTTATCTTTTTTCTTTAGATAAATATCCTGCAATAAGCCTGGTGCAAATAGCGGATTCCTGATGATTCAAATGATCTATGGCATCTGTCATTTTGTCCTGGTCCTGAGTAACGAGATAATAACTATCGGTCAAAAGAACCACCCCTTTATAACGGAAGGGTATGTTTCTTAAGAATAAACGGCAATTTTCCAAGTAGCGCCTTGCTCTTTCTGAATAGTAAAATTCTGCGAGTACCGGAGGTAAACAAATAAATACCTTTATATTCCATGACTCAGCCTCCGAAAGAAACTTATTCAGGAAATAATTATTCAAGCGAGAAACAGAAAAATCATTATTTTCTACGAATTGTTTGTTGCTCAAAAGATCTTGCGCTAAGTTCCTCTGCCTCTGCCGTCTTGCATCAGCATCATCCAACTTATCCTCACCTAGCAGAAAACTATAATTGCCATTATTTCTTAGTAATTTCTGAAAAAAATAATGCAGAGGAGGCCTATTTTTGAAGAACGGCTTGAAAGTGATATTACGCGCCAATAGTCTTCTAATCTCATATTTATAATATTGCGATGGCAATAAGCTTAAAAAAACTTTATACAGTACAAAGTCATATGCCTTATCCAGTTGGCGAATCGCAAGTAATCCTTTTAGGGTTTCAGCAAAACAGCTGTTAGCAAGGGTATCCCTTACGCCATCAGACTCCAGGCCCCTGCGCAAAGAATCGTAAGCACTCATCAATATAATAAACTTTGGGGCAGGATTACGCTGGAGATAATTATCCAGTAGAGAAAAATTAAGCGCCATGATTGCCGGTCCTATCGTGGAAAAATTATAACAGTCAAGACCGGTATATCTCTGTAGTTCTATGGGGTCTATTGCCGTAGCCGCAGTTGAATCTCCAAAAATTAACAGGTCTTTCTTAAGGCCCCCATTCCTGCTTATTTTGATTTGCGACTGAATAATAAAATTATCAGGGTTAATGCTGATAAAGGGCCCCAGAAAATAAACGAGGGTTTCTGTAAGAAAAAACAATACTAAAAATAAAAAAACCCCTGCAGTTTTTTTCTTATTTCCCTGGTTATTAGAATTGGAAATAAATAAATTCCTTCCCACCGTTTACTCCAAATAATACTAACAAATAAAAACAAACGTAATAAAATATGGCCCTAGATAGAGGAGGAACCTTTAAAATAAAGAGAAGGTCGCTCTTACGGTACTGGATAAGCTGTATAATTAACAAGGGCCCTATAAAGAAGAGTAATTTTAAGGCAGTTATTTGTAAAGTATCAGGCCAGGCAAATCTAAAATTACAAATTACAGCTTTCAGCATCTGCTGCACCTGCATAAGTGAACCTGCCTTAAAAATCAACCACCCTAAGCAAACCAGATGAAAGAAAAAGATTATTTTTAACCAAAACCATATCTTTCCGGCTGTGCTATTTTGAACAAATGAGATTCTGGCAAAAAGCGGCCTAAGCATCCGGTGTATAATTAAAAGAATCCCGTGATATACCCCCCAGAGAATAAAAGTCCAGGCAGCTCCGTGCCAGAGGCCGCCTAAAAACATGGTCAACAACAGATTTCTGTAAGTTGGTAAAGCGCCTTTTCTGTTTCCTCCGAGAGGTATATAAAGATAATCCCGCAGCCAAGTAGACAAACTGATATGCCACCTATGCCAGAATTCTTTAGGGTTAGTAGAAAAATAAGGCAAATTAAAGTTAAGCACTGCCTCAAACCCCATGCATCTACTTAGGCCATTGGCAATATGAGAATAACCGGCAAAATCGCAATATATTTGAAAAGCAAAAGCATAAATACTTATTAGTACCGCTGCACCATTATAGGGAGCGGCGCTGGAAAAAACAGGATCCGCTATCATTGCTAAATTGTCCGCTACGAATACCTTCAGAAAAATTCCCCAGAATATTAAGTAACAACCTTCGTAAAACTTATGCAACGAAAGATTCCTCTCTTTGGATATTTGCGGCAGCAGGTCTTTGGCCCTAGAGACCGGACCGGCCAGAAGTTGGGGGAAATACAAGACAAAAAGAGCGTAATCCAGAAAGTTCTTGGCAGGCTGCATTTCTTTTCTATAAACATCAATGGTGTAACTTAAGCTTTTAAATATATAGAAAGAAATGCCTACCGGTAAAATAATATGAATTAACCGGCTGTGGATAACTATCCCAAAATGGCTCAACAAAATCTCCAGGTTGTGAGTAAAGAAATTGTAATATTTAAAAAATCCTAAAATTGATAAATTTATGAATATGCTTAATAATAAATAACGTTTTCTTGCTTTTTCTGCGGCTGATGAATAAATCTTTGTGCCACAGAAATAATCGGTAATTATGGTCGTAAATATGAGGAGCAAGAATCTCCAGTCCCAGGCAGCGTAAAAAATACAACTTGCCAGAAGCAACATTATGTTCTGGAGTTTATGCTTCAAGCGGAAGTACAAAAAATAAAATATGATAAAAAATCCTGCGAATTGTAATGAATTAAATAGCATCTATTTAAACTCCTTAATTCCCAGACAAATCTCCTCTGTGCCGGGTACCAGGTTTTCCTTCTGGGTTTGGATAAAATAAAAATTGGGTGTAATATAAAGGCCCGTCTTCCATTTATAAACGCCGGGGGTTAGTCTCTCGGGGAGATAAAAATCTAATTCTTCCTTTATGATATCTCCGACTTGCCAATCTTTTGGGCCATACAAGATATAGGCTGGCAGATGAATAAGGCGCAGCTGGCTGTTCTGGCCGTAAAAAGTATCCATTAAGATATATTCCTTATCAAGCTTATCGGTTAAACCAAAATACGAATACGAGAAAGCTTTAGCGAAATCTTCCAATACTTTCCAGTAATAAGTAATGCGGTAGCTTTTGCCGATTTTTAGCTGGCCCTCTTCTAAATCGTAGCCGAGCAATAAAAGTCTATTATCAAAGGATAAATTAACTGTATTTTTAGGCTGCGCTCCTTTTAACTTACTTACTCCCAAATAAAAGCCTTCCTTCTTTTTGTTGGCCTTCTCAAATAGCAAAATACCATCTTCGTTATATCGTAAAGTAAAATTGTCATCCAAAATTATTTTTTTTAGATTATTTATTTCTTGTTGCCGCGGCAACCAGACAATAGGAAAATACTCCAGAAGATCAACGAGCACAAAATCAACCTTACGGAAATCTCCGGGATGCGGAAAATGATAAATTGTCTCCCTCTGGCTTATATGGGAAGCCAGATGATTAGAGGCGGATACCAAAGCGTCTCTAGGAATTATTTTTAGGATTTTATCGGTAATCTTATCGTGCTCAGTAATTTTAAACTGGGCTAAATTGTCAAAATAACGATAGGACTGCGGATTCCAAAATCTCCAGGAAAGTGGTGACTGCCCATAAAAGACATTGGAAAGTAAGCTACTGCAAAATATAAAAGCCCCTAATGCGTACTGAATATTTTTAAACTTATTGTGATACCTATCCCATAAATATTTTGCCCCTAAAATAGAGGAAATAAATATAAAAGGAATTATTGTGCCATTATGATGATTGGCATAAGAAAAAAACGGGCTCAACAATAGGCCCAGAAAAACAGGCAAGCTTATTAAGAGGCTTTGAACATTAAATAGCGAAAGAAAGCCCACTGGGAGCAGTAAAAACAAAAGGTTAGCTATATTATTAAAAGTCAGTAATCTAAAAAGAGTGCTCAGGGGATTAAAAATAGCATTTTCAGCAATTCCTCTCATATCCGGGCCCAGATGAGTAAAGTATTCCACCATTGTATTCTCTTTTCCGCTTTGCAAATAACCAGGGATGACTTTGTAGGTCATTAAAAACCAACCCAGACCTAAAATTAAACTGATGCCAGCGATTTTATTCGCATTTTTCTTAAAAACGAAAATGTAGGCCCCAAACATTATACCAATCAAAGAAATATATTCTTTACACATTAAAGAAAGCACAAGGAAGATAAAATATTTGACCCACCTTTCTCTATCTAAAAAGTAAAAAGTAAAAAGTAAAAAAGTAGTTGCCAGCATATCGGGATGAAAATCCAGGAGATTTCCGTATTCCAATGCCGGGTGCAAAAGATAGGCGCCGACAAAACAGACTGCCGTAAATAAGCTTCCCAGTTTTTCCCGCGCCAGCCAAAAAATCGGTAACGCCCCGAGAGCGACTACCAGAGACTGCAAAACCAGGATAATCTTAGGGGTGGGGAAGAATATATATAACGGCGCTATCAAGATATAGATAAACTCTGAATGCATAATCAGGCGGCAGGCATTGCCGGATTCCAAAGTGCAAAAAAGCAATCTTCCGTGCAGAGTATTCCAGATAGCCTGGTCCATCCTTCCCAAATCTACCATCGCCATGTTGTAAGCATTAAACTTAATTATTGATAATGCAGAGAATATAAAAGTATATATTGAAACCATAATCCAAACTAACCATTGTCTTAAGAAATAATATACCTTATATTCTCTTAACCTTAAAAACTTAGGGCACAAAAGCACTGCTACCCTTGCCGCTAATAAACTAGCAATAAAGGTAACAAAAATAACGGTTATATAATAAGCCTCTCTTGTCATGAGTCCCGTTTTTTGCCGATAAAATATATAATTGAAGCGATATTGCTTGAATTCTTGAATCTAATCAAGATAAAATCCAGAAATTTAAGCGGAAAAGTAAAAATTCCAAAAAACATATTTAAGAACTCGTAAACCGTCAAACTGCCAAAAGAGAATATAATGGCCAGATAATTCCTTATTACCGCATTCAGCGTCCCTGTCGGCCCTGCGCTGATTCCGGAATCCACTTTTTCAAAATCCTTTAAAAACAATTCCAGTCCCGGCAAGGTAAACCTGTAGTAATCAGAGGGTGAACTATGGAATTCGTATAAGAAGGGCACTTCTACAAACAATAGACCGTTATTTTTCAATACCCTGTAAGCCTCCTTGATTACCTGACCGGGGTCTGCTAAGTGTTCTAAACAATTCTCTAACATTACCGCCTCAAATCTTTCCGAATGAAACGGCAGATTATGGGCATCGCAAACTGTACTAATGCCCCTGAAGGCAATGATATCAATATTTATAACTACATGGGGACCGGGTATTTTTATGGTGCCGGAGCCGATATTTAGAATTGTGCCCTTCTTTGATTGTAACAATTCCCTTAAAAACCTGTTTCTCTTTGCCGGGTAAAAACGGATGCCCGGATTCAGAATAAAACGGACAAGTCCATAAAGAAAAGGGTGCTTCTTGACCTTATTTTTTACTGTAAAGATTAAAGATTTTTGCTCAACCGTATTAAGGCAAAGCTTATTTTGCATTCTTAACAATTACTGCCTATTCAAGTGTTTCTTTAATGTTATAGATCCTTCTGTCGTTTGCTCCGTAGTATATCTGAATCATAATATCTGCCAGTATGCCAAAAACAATAAACTGCACGCCTGTAACCACTAACAGGATGGTTAAAAACAACAGCGGCCTGCCGGCAAGCTGCGCATGGAAGTAAAGCTTTATAAAGGTAAGGTATGCTCCGGAGGAAAACCCTAACAAAAGCAAAATAACCCCCACCACCCCAAATAGATGAATGGGCCTGCCGGAATACTGCATCCAAAACCTAAGGACTAAAAGATCAAGAAAACCTTTAATTACCCTGGTGAGGCTATATTTTGACTTACCATATCTTCTTGCCTGATGCGACACCTTTACTTCTCCGATACTAAATCCTTTCCAGGCAAGTACCGCCGGTATGAACCTATGCATTTCTCCGTAAAGATTAAGCCCGTCAAAACACTCTCTCCTGAATGCCTTCAGAGTACATCCGGAATCATGCACCTTATCAGCAAGTATGAATTCCCGTAAAAGATAGGCTAACTTAGAAAGAGCATCTCTAATAAAAGAATCATTCCTTTGGTAACGCCAGCCCGAAACAACATCATAACCCTTTTCCAATTCCCTTAACAAATTCGGGATATCCTGCGGGTCATTTTGCAAATCACCGTCTATAGTAATAATAACTTTACCGCTTGAAGACTTTATCCCGGCATCAATAGCGGCTGTTTGCCCATAGTTTCTTCTTAAGGCAATTACCTTAAGATTAGCCTCTTTCTTTTTTAAATCTTTTAACATCTTTAGAGAATCGTCTCTTGAGCCATCGTCTACAAAGATTATTTGATAAGCCCTGTTAGTTTTTTCTAAGACGCCATTCAGCGAATGAAAGAGCTCGTAAATATTTTTAGCTTCATTATATACCGGCACCACTACAGAAATATCCACTTCCCCTCCTTCTAATTAGTGGAACCCCCCCCGTAGCAGAAATTCTTTCGCACGCATTCATCCCCAGGTTAAAACCCGGGGATTTCTGCGAAGGGGATTAGAGAATTCTTTCCTTAAAATAATAGCTGTAATTGCATTATTATGCCTGACATACTCTGCGTTTTAATAAAGATGCTAAAATCATTTGATAAGCTTCGCAAGGCGTCCAGCATTGCGGACACCTGCCCTCTCTTATCTCTTGCCTTAAACTTTCTGCTTCTTTAGATTTCAACATCTTATAAAGCCCGTAATTATTGTTTTTTAAGGTTCCTATTGTTTTATTAAAGATGCTGCAAGGAAAAACATTTCCCGTTGGATCTATAAATACACTATTTATAAGACTCCTACACTTAAGGGGGGTTTTATAATCTCTCAAATATTCACCTATATATTTATGATATCTAAATTCCAAATAATCTACAGGATTGTATAACCTGTATTTTCTCGTATTTATATAGCCGAAAACAGCATTTTTAATATTTTCAGTATTGATATCTAAGGGTGAATTGCCATAATAGTGTTCGCTTGCGTGCGCAACATTTATATGCAGGTCTGAATAATCGATATCAGCAATTTCCTTTCTTAATTCTTTAATTGTCTCTTGTATTTTGTCAGAATTGAAGGTATTTATGGTAAATCCAAAAAACACATTAAATCGTGAATCCTTAATTTTTTTAAGATTTTGGTAAGTTTCGATGCTTCTTGACCAAGAATTTACCCCTTTTATATAATTATGCACCTTTTCGGGACCATCTAGGCTTACTGTAACAAGTAATTTAGCTTTAGAACTTGACAAAATATACCTAACCGAGTCTTCAATCCTGTCACTAAGAAATCCATTGGTGGGAAAATGTAAAAGAGCTAATTTCCTTTGTGTTTTTATAATTAAAGAAAATATATCTTTTATATCTTCTCTCAAAAATATTTCGCCGCCACTTATATCTATCCAGTTTACGTCTATTTTTGAAAATAGTTTTTCGTACTCACCCAAACTTAACTCATCTTGAACTCTTTCTTTCCAAATTGAGCAGATTTTACATTTAAAATTGCATCTATAAGTAACAATCAGATTCAATTTATAAATATTCAATCTGGTTGTAATATTCGAACTGATAATCCTGCTTAATAAATGTAAATAAGAAATATAAATTGGCATTCTAAAAGATATTCTTTATAACGGAATAAACATATCTAAACCAAACTCTTCTTAGAGAGATGACAGATTTTCCGTGTTTTCTTGCATATTCATGCGTCGGTATTTCGCTGATTCTGCAGCCTTTTCTAAGGGCCTTCATGATCATTTCTTGTTCAATAGTAGTTATGTTCTCTTTTAAGTCAAGAGTTTTAGCCATATCTGTCTTTATGGCCCTAAAACCATTCTGTGAATCAGTTATATTTTGTTTCCATCGTAGATTAATCGCCATAGTTATCAGCGCGCTTCCGATCAGACGCAGGCACTTGTTTGTGTCTCCGTGCAATT
>Ga0315282_10010491_pt1 | contig 14514 bp, 19 predicted proteins | sample YL17G07_20_MG_FD_203693 | JGI IMG/M metagenome (GOLD analysis project Ga0315282, IMG submission 203693) | Sediment microbial communities from Yellowstone Lake, YNP, Wyoming, USA - YL17G07_20 | ecosystem: Environmental > Aquatic > Freshwater > Lake > Sediment | place: USA: Wyoming | collected...
GAGGGAACTTCAAAGCCTCCTTAGGAATGATAACAGTCGAAGCAGCAAAAACATACGTGAGAGAGCAACAGCTAAGCCTCGAAAAATTCACAGGAAACTGCGGACTTTAGTCCGCAGAGGATGTCATCTTCCAAAGAAAAGGATTCATCAAAATTTCTGTGGCCCTACTTCCAGCAATTGCCATATAAAAATCTCTTAAGCAAATAGAATTTGATAAAAATAAAAAAGTTAGACTTGTATTTCTGCTCTCAATTGCTCAATTTGACTTCTCAAATCGTTTATCACTCCGCCTATACTTTCCGAGTTATACATCTCTGCTGGCATCTCTTCGTGGAATCCTGAAGGTCTGAGAAATTCTGAATCTAATGCGACCAATCTCTTGTCCATTTTGTCTACCGAAGCTTGTATCATCTTTAGGCTTTCCATCTTCAGCCTTTCAAGCTCATTCAGAACAGAAAAAGAATTTTTTATCGCGGCAATTGTAGTTTTCAATTCAACTAAAGCGTTTAAAATTTGTTTGTATTTGTCTAACTTTACAAATAAAGGAGCGAACGAAACTTTCTCTTTGTGTTCCTCGACTCGTAAAGCGGGCTCTGGTATTTTCATTTGTGCTATTGGCTCTGGCAATTCGATTTCTGGCATTCTTTCCTCGTGCCTTTCGACAGGTACATCTTTTTCAACTGGTTTAGGATTCTTTCGCGCAGGCATCTCTATAGTTCTTCTCAACATTTCAACAGCTTCAGAAGGTTTTTCAAAAGCAGGAGGCATCTCGATTGCTTCCTTCACTTTTTGAATGTCACTAACTTCTTTTTTACGTCCAAACAAAGGCATCAATACACCTATAGAATTATTCTGTTTGTCTTTAATATAAACTTTTAGAAATGCGGCCGCCGGGATTTGAACCCGGGTCCCGACCGTTCTGCTCCAGTTGGCAGGGTCGTATCTTAGACCAGACTGGACTACAGCCGCATAACTAAAAATAACATTTGAGAAATATTTAAAAACGATTTTAGCCGAATATGGATCCGAAGGCTTCCGACGCTTTGTCAGACTCCTCCTTTACAGTTTTTATCACTTTATCTTTTTCCTTGCCGCTAACCTCTTTCGCATAAATAAATTCTTCTCCAGTTTTAGGATTCTTCCTTTTTATAATTTCCAAAACCTTTTTGCATTGCTCATCTGTTCCAGAGACATAACAATAATAACCTTCTTTGTTTTCATCAACAGTTTTAGCCTCTTTGAATGTTATACTCGCTCTGGAGACCAAATCATCTTTCAGCAACATGTCTTTAACCTTTTGGTATTTTTCTGTTTCTATAATGATTACCATTTCCATTCCAATCACTCCTTGTCTTTTATATTTTCTAAATATTTATTTATCATATTTCTTGTAAATGGTTCTATGTCTAAGTTTAAAGCCTTTTCGGGTTTTATCCATATGAAACCCGTCATCTCTCTTCCGTCCAATTTTATTTCAGTATTTTTAGCTTTGCATAGATAGTCAAGAAAGATAAAATGTTTTTTCTTAAAAAAAGTCTTCGGAAAGATCGCTTCCTGAACCATCAAAGGCCCAACAACTTCTATATCAATGCCAACCTCTTCTTTTATTTCTCTTTTTAATGCGTCCTCTATCTTCTCCCCAAGTTCCACATGGCCACCTGGAATTGTATATCCGCAGTTCCATTTTGGAGATTTGACTAGCAAAATTTCTCCCGAATTGTTAATTATTAACGCACCTACTGTTGGTTCTGGATATTTCCGTTCCATGAAAGCCCCAGGCGAGAATCGAACTCGCAACCTACTGCTTACGAGGCAGTTGCTCTTTAATTCCAACGAACCATTGAGCTACCGGGGCATCTAATATAATACTAACCTTGACCAATAATAATATAAAAGATTTTTCTAGTGGTTGAATGCAACAAGAAGCAATGCTATGGCACAAAGAAAGGAATGGCGTTAGATGCGACCTGTGTTCGAGAAGATGTTTTATTCCAAAAGATAAGGTAGGCTTCTGTAACGTAAGGTTGAACAAGGATAACATTCTTTATAGTCTCAATTATGGAAAGTTGGTTTCGGTCAATGTTGACCCTATAGAGAAGAAGCCCCTTTTTCACTTCTATCCCGGTTCCAAATCCCTGTCAATAGCTTCAAACGGCTGTAATTTCAAATGCCCGTTCTGCTGTAACCCGGATATAAGTCAAGACTTTTCCAAAATAGGGGGAAAGGAGTATACACCTGAAGACATAGTTGAGCTTGCAGAAAAGAATAACTGCAAAGTCATTAGTTATACATATACAGAACCTACCATTTTCTTTGAATTTGCCTATAAGACAGCCAAACTTGCCCATCGCAGCAATATATTGAACACATTCGTTACAAATGGCTATATGACCGAAGAGGCGATAAAAAAGATTTTTAAATATCTGGATGCAGCCACAGTAGATTTCAAAGCTTCGGCCGACCCAGAATTTTATAAAAAGTTTTTGGCCGTTCCTGATGTAAAGCCGATATTCAGTAATTTGAAGCAGATGAAAAAACAGAGGATATTCTTAGAAATTACAAACCTGATTATCCCTCAGATCGGAGATGATGTCGAAAAATGTAGAAAATTGGCAGAATGGATTAATACTGAGCTGCAATCTGACATACCATTTCATATCATACAATTCTTTCCGAGTCACAGCATGCAGCAATTGCCGGCAACCCCAGTTTCCACACTTGAAAAATGTATTGACGTCTCTAAAGCAGCTGGGCTTAGGTATGTGTATGTGGGCAATGTCCCTGGGCATGAAGCAGAAAGTACATATTGTCATAACTGCAGAGAGCTCTTGATTTTAAGAGAAGGATTCCATATCAAGAAAATCAATCTGTCCAAAGACAGATGTCCGAACTGTGGAGTTAAAACCAACGTTCAAATAGACTAAGCAAAAGGATAAATTAGTTCTAAGGTTAATTTATTTTATGAAAATAGTCGTATATACCTCATTTTTAATCGCTTTTGCGTTATTCTCTGTTACTGTATCAGCTCAAGTTCAATTCTATGGGATAGATGCCTATATAGATAACAACCAGGTCAGTTTCGTCAATCTTACAATCACATTTGCCAAACCAGAAAGCAAATTTCAATCAACCGTAATAGGAAGAGTCACAAACTTTCAGGCCAGAGACATTGATGGGCCAATAAATTGCAGTTTAGATGTAAGCGGGATAAGTAGCATCAATTGCAATCTCACACTCACAGAGAAAAAGAGGTCGATAGAGATGAGTTTTGAAACCAGTGATTTTGTAAAAAATTTGGAAGAGAAGTTATTTTTCAGTAACGATTTTAGCTTGAACAGAAACATCAGCAATGTCCATTCTTCAATCAGACTGGCAGAAGGATTTGCCATTTCAGATCCGGAAAAAACAACAAGTTTTCCAGAGAATGTGACAACAATCAGCGATGGAAGAAGAATAATTTTGGTTTGGAAAATGAATGATATCAGAGCGGATGAAAAATTGAAATTCGAGTTTTTGTATGAAAAACTGCCCGGCTTTTTGCCATTTAACATCAGACTTAGATATATAGCAGTTTTTGGTGCAGCAATGGCAGCTGTTTTTGGAGTCATTTGGTTGAGGTATTTCAGGAAGTCAGAAAAACTGGTTTTATCTGTCTTGGACGACTTCGAAAGAAAGGTAATGGACATAATTGTAGCCAACAACGGTGTGGTAAATCAGAGAAAAGTTGTTCAGGACACCAATCTATCTAAGGCAAAAATAAGCAGAGTGGTAAAAAGTTTAGCTGATAGAGGGTTGATAGAAATAGAGAGAATGGGAAGGTCAAACAAGTTGAAAATGATAAAAAAGAAGTTTCAGCTTTGACTACTTTTTTCTGAACGTCCAAATCTTGTTTAATATGAAATTACTGAAAGAAGCCGCAGCAATGGCAAAAAAGCCAGCTAACGCATACCACATGCCGAATTTTTCTACAAACAGATAAGTCAAAGACAGTTGTATAACTCCTCCGAATATGCTCACAGCCCAAAAATTCACATACTGAACTGCCAAATGTCTTCTGTCATTCTTTTTATCTTGGAATGTCCAGATTTTATTTCCGATATAATTAGTCGTGACAGAAACTGCAAATCCTACACCTGAAGAAATCATGTAGAATATTTTCAGATAATTGGTTAAGAGAAATAGAATACCTAAATTAACAACCATTCCTGTTGCTCCTACGATGAAGAACTTTACCATCTGGCCAAAAACTTTTTTCATACAATAAATTATTTACTTTTTAGCACTTATACGATTGCTTATTCGAATAAATTGACTGATTCATCAGTAATCAAAAAACAAGTCATTTTAAGTCTTTTTCCTTGAAAATAGGGTTTATTTTAGCTTTAGAAACAATCAGAAACTTATTTTTAGCCCAACTACTTACTTGAAGGTGGTTAGTTAAACAGTTTCAGCTCTATAACAATCGTTTCAAGAAGTTTTTATATACGATAGAAAATAAAATTAATTCTATGAAAACCCGAGTATCTACTTTCTATAGGCAACTATCGAGAGTAGAGAAAGAGTAAAAGAGGATTAAACATGAAAGAAAAAATTATTGCAAGCTTATTGGCTTCAATAATGGCTATGGTAACATTCGTATATCCAGTATTAGCAGCGACAACTTTAGGAGACTTTCCAGGATTCTTGGGAAGTACTTCAGATTCAGTAACAACACCAGACGTTTACTTTGTCGTAGGTAAAGCAGCAAGTCCAGAAGACGTTATTGCTGCAGCTGATCTAGCAGCCACCTTGGCAAGTACCGAATCATACACATCAACAACCACCACTGGTGGAGAAGCTGTTGATGGTGTATTGAAAGATGGAATCGATCTAGGTATTTCTTCAGGTGGTAGTGCTCTGTCTACAGCAGCAACAAACGGTGTTGCTTTCCCAAACAGCTGTGTATTGAAAAATGCACACTATTCCACACTAAAAGATTCAACTTACTCGTGGAATTCAGCTGATTACGACTTCCGTGAACAGGTTGATTGCTCAGGAATAAAAATGAGACACAGTTTGGGAGTTGACAAAGTCAACGGAACAGAAACAATGGTTGTAAATGACAACAACCTTGTATACGAGTTTGTCTTCGAAAAGGCGATAAATCTAACTTCAAAACAAAGCTTGGGAACAATTGCAAGTCCAGATTACACATACCCAATAAAAATCAAATTGTTGGGTAAGGACTTCGTCATAGTGGGTATAGGAGCCACATCCATAAAAGCATTGCAAGGTTCTGTCGGAACAGCAACAGCTACAGTACCAGTTGTGTATGGAGACTATTCAGTCTACGCTACACAAGGTGGTACTAGCTTCGTTTCTGTTACAATAAAAGACAAAGCCGGCAATACAGTTGACACATTGTTGTTGACTGGATGGAGTACTGGTTCATCTGTTAGCAAAGATTCGACTGCCGCAGGCCTCACAATCACAGCAACGTCCATTGCAGCATTGCAGGACGGTACTGTAGTTGGTGCAGACTTGGTAGTTGGTCCAACAGGTACAACCACTCACGAATATGACGGATCCGCTGATGTGTCATCGACAAGTTCAACTTCAAGAGACACGTTCACAGGCGAAACCAAATGGGGTATACAATACTGCCCAGGTGGAGGATCAGCAGGCGTCTGTACCGCAACCGGAGGCAGTTCTGGAAATATTCCAGCAAATGCCCAAATCCAAGTCGCCTACTTGCCACAATCCGTGACAAATGGTGATTCTGACTATCTGAAAGCTGATAGCAAGATATCCTTGCCTAACAGCTATGCAGATCTAGGATTCATCGGCTGGGATACAGACAATTTCGCAACAGTGACAGTCAAACCTTTGAGAAGTACAGTATCAGCATACAACACTACTGAAAGTCAAGTCGGTACAAGTTTCTATGGAATTTCCATAGAATCTGACAAAAATGTCATATACTCCAATGCAGGAAACATGTTTACCAAGGCATATGTGTTGTTCAATAAATCCGTATCAGCCACAAACTTCCCAATGGCAGTCGGTTTCTACGATTCTACTAAAGGTAAGATACTCGTAGATGACGACTTTGCAGGGAGTTCGCTTACTGGTCAAAGAACAGCAGAATATGCATGGTATGACTATGCAATGAATGCCACACCGTTCAACTACTCGTTCAAGTTGAACAACGGAGATTATGACTACTGGCTAAACGTGTACATATCCAATACCTCGGCCGCCACATATCCAGACATCTTCAATGTAACAGCAACCAACGTTCCATGGGGTACCACCGATGCGAAGAATGTAACAGCGTTCTTCTTCATTGACACTGGCGCGTATTCCGCTGGATGGGACACTTCAGGTGCTGGTAGATTGAAGCTGGGAGCCACACAAGGCTCTGGTGACGACAACGAGATAATGGTGAACACAGAAGGTACATGGAGTAACGGTGCTAAGAAAACACAAGAAGTTGTTTCCGATGCAGGTTTGCTAATCTCACCTACCTCTTCAAGCGCAAGCAGCGATGCTTTGATCTTGAAGGTAGCTTCTAAGAACCTAGCAGTAAAAGCTTACTTCGGAAAGCTAGGCGCAACCACAGCTGGTGGAGCTGTTAAAGCAGCTAATCCAGTCACATGGTCTGTTGCCAAACTTGACAGTGAAGTAACATCTGCTGAGAAAGCCAAGAACCTGGTAGTAGTCGGTGACGCTGCTGTCAACACAGTAGCCGCGGAAGTGATGAACTTGACATTCCCAACATACGGTAGCTCAGGACTATATCCGTACGTGAGTGGTGAAGGATACATAAAACTGTATCCAGACAAATACACCACTGGTAAGGTAGTCTTGTTAGTAGCCGGATGGGATGCCATAGACACAAGAACTGCAGCTTCTGTATTGCAGATGTACGACACCCTATTGAAGGGTTCAACTGCCACAGCCATTAAGGTTACGTCAGCCACAGCTACAGGTATAACGGCCGCATAAGCCGAAAATATCTGTTGAAAAATTGACGACTTTTTCTTCTTCTTTTTATTTTTCAAAAAAAATTCAATCCTAATTTATATATTTCAATTAACTTTTGATTTTATCCAAAACTTCAGAAACAGTTTCGATTGGAATATTTTTTTCCTGTATATAACCAATCAATTCTTCCAGATTCCCTGGAGTTATTGAATAAATGAGAGATGATTTGTCATTGACAACGTGATGAATCATTATAATCAGCCAACCATTTTTACCATCTTTTAAAGAATCAATCCATCTTTCCATTTCAGCTACAGAGGTAGTATTCGTTATATAGAAAGATTTCAATTCGTATCTATCAATATCATTCATTAAATTAATGCCAACTACACTAGTCCTTACAGAATCATAATAAAGCATTGATTTTTCTTTCACTTCTCTATTGTATTTTCCGTAAGGTATCGCCAAACTTCTCACAAGAAAACCATTCTCTGAAAGATATTTTTTTGATTGCACTAATTCGCGGGTCAGATCTTCACTAGATAAATTGGTCAAATCTGCATGAGTAAGAGTGTGGCTGCCAATTTCCCAACCATTCATTTTCAGCTCGTTCAACTGGTCTACAGTCATTAGCTTGTGTCCTTCAAAATATCCTCCTGTCAAATTGGCTATGACATATACTGTGGCATTAACCTCCTTTTTCTGTAAAATCGGGAAAGCGTTCAAAAACTGATCTTCGTAGCCATCGTCAAAAGTTATGCTGACATAAAATTTGTGAGAGACAGGATTCAAAATAAATATCAGAGTGAAAGAAGAAACGAGTATTAGCATGGCAATATAAAACTTGCTTACATTGTTTTTCATACTTTAAATTAGTAGTCTATATAGCTTTTATTTTTAAAAAAACAGATAATTCTACTATGGTTTCGATAAAAATCACAAAAAGAAAGGTTTTATTGCTTGTAATTTTCATTGCTTTTATCTCACTCATTGCTTTTTACGTATATTACGGCCCTAAGCCGATCTACACATGGAATTATCATGAGAATATGATTACTTTTAGAGCAGATCTAAGAGAAGCTAAAAAAGTTCCTGTCTACCCTTACGAAACAGCTCTGTTTAATGAAATCAACAGCCAACTGATACAAAATATAACGATTTTGTTCAAGCCTGCGAGTGAAAGTGAAAATCCTTACTACAGTTTGGAGGAGTTCGAAATAATTATGAAGCTAAATCTTCTTTTCAAGAGGATAGGGATTTCACCAGGTATAAAAGCAAATACTACCGACAGTTATGAAAATATTTTTGGAAAAATACAAAATCCAATTGTAGTTTTGGTCCATCCAAAGTATGCAAATGAGACTTCTGTCACCGTGACACCAAACCATGTAATCTATATCAAAGGAAAAACTAATAGGGATTTTGATTTAGCAACAACTAAATTTTTGATGGTCGCGATGGGTATTGATTTAAGTTAAAATTTTGAATCTCGGCGAACTATTTTTTTAATCCATGATTATCTAATTAAATTATTTACACAAGTCGGAATAATTGTGATAACTGCAAACTTTTTCTATCATACTATTTTTGTCCATGAATCCCCTGTGAATTTCAACGCTGTTAAATATCAGAGTTGGGGTTGTTGTCACATTGTATATTTCTTTCAATGCTCTGACAACCGCCAAACCTTCATTGACGTCAATAGCAGAAACTTGAACATTTCCGTTTGAAATTTCAGAGACATATGATGTGATAGTCCCTTGCTGCTGGCATCTATCACATTTCCCATCAATGGAATAGAAATAAAGAATTGACGTATAATTGTAATTGCAATATTCATTTAATCTTGTTGCAACCAGCCAAATTCTGATTCTTGTTAAAATCAATCTTTGTTTAAGTAAATCATAATCACCTGTTAGAATTTTCTCCTCAGACTCGTATGTCAATATCTCAGAACTTATCGAGCTCACTTTTGTATTTGTCTCATTCAAAGTTTTTTCCAACAATTTGCAAGAGACTGTGTTGTTCTCGCCTAAACCGAGTGAAATTATTTGCATATCGAATATATCGGTCTCCAGATCTATCATTTTTTGGCTGTATTGAATGAAATTAATTCTACTTATGAACGAACCAATGAAAATTCCAATAAAAAATAAAAAGCAAGTGAGTACAAGGGTTAGCAGATGTCTACTTAACCATTTTTTTTCCAACCTTCTTCACCCTTAAAACTTTTTATTAATGCGATTATGTAGATTAAACTGTTAATGCTTATATATAAAACACTATAGAAAAGGTAAATTAAAATATTTACCAACAAATTTCCTTTTTTTCTTATAATTATATAATACAATAGAAGAAAAACCAGTAAAGCCATGACTGTTAGCGTCAAAACTGTTGTGAAAACCAAAATTAGGCGATAACTTTTTAACAAATATCCCAGGCCAACATAATAAGCTGTTAAAATAGCATTATAGCCATACCAACTGAATTGATAACTGATTGTTATTAACAAATAAATCATTGCGATTGTCCACAAACTGTTCAGAGGGAGCGCAAACAAACCGACCAAACCGTATTTTGGATTAAATATGAGATTATGATATTTGTACATGTTTCTAAAAAATCCCGTATACCACCTTAATCGTTGCTTAAAGAATTCTTTCAAAGTTCTTGGGACATGTGTAAAACAAAAACCATTGAAAGATGTTTTTATTTTATAACCATTTTTTATTAGTTTCAAAGCCATTTCCAAATCTTCCGTCTCATTTTTCTCGTCAAATCCTCCCAACTGCTTAACTAGTTTAGTTTTAAAAGCAGTACCAGCTCCGTTTACGATGTACATAGCATCTTCTGAACTTAAAATCTTTCTTAAAAAATCAGTTATCAAATACTCTATAAACTGGAAATAATTCAATAGGCCCTTGGATCTTTTTATGTTGACCGATGATATCACAGCACCAACTTTTTTATCATTGAAATAACCTATCATTTTAATTAAAGCGTTTTTTTCCAGATACGAATCGGCATCGAGTATACAAAAATAGTCTGTATTGATTTTTTTTAAAGCTCCATTAATCGAATTTGCTTTGCCCGTATTTTTCTTGTTTATTAGTCTTATCAAACTTTTTTTCTCAAACTTTTCGCAAATTTCTCTTGTATTATCAGTAGAGCCATCATTGACTACTAAAATTTTTAATTTATCTTTTGGATATATTTGGCTTAAACAGCTCTTGATCGATGATTCAATAGTTTTTTCTTCATTGCAAGCTGCTATTAGCATAGTGATTTTTGGAAATTTTTCAGGCTTCGGGTCATCTTTTTTGCAGGTCTTCCAAACTATCAAAAAATAGATTGTGAAATAAATAGATATGAAAGCCAATATCGAAGTTATAATTGCTTGAATGTCCATATAACTTTATTAAATTTATAATTTTATTACTCTAGCTATTTTCCAAAGGAATTGGAATGCCACTGTTGATAAGAAAGTTCTTATTTATTCCCATGGCATATTTTAATTTTTATAATAATTTTAACTTCTCGGTTATTTTATCGATTTTTTGCTCTTCGGCAGGGCCTATGCCCAAACAAGTGACCGTTCCTTTTTTCAGTTGTGTCAATCCAGCGTCTCTCACTAAAAAACATGGTAGCTTGGCAGCCATTACTTTTTTGTAAATCTCGTTTAGATTTTTCAAATCTTCTACCTTCAAAACAACTTTTTTACTACCCTTTTCTTCCCATCTCTTTAAAATTTTTTCATCGACCCATTTCAAGGAGCCAACAGATGCATGAGCAACATGAGCAGCCAATTTTCCTTTCTCCCACTTCAAATCTTTCCTGGCAACTATAACTTGCTTGTACAAACCATCAACCTATATACCTCATATCTTCGTCTTTTTTCTGGCTCAAAACAGGAAACATTATCGGAGGAGGCAATTGCAGGTTTTCAGAAATGCCTATCCCCAAAGTGAGGCATTTTCTGAACAAGAAATTTTTTATTTCTATGTCAACCTGCTCAGGAAGTTTGCTCTTCTTATTCCAAAAATCCAGAATTTTCTTATTATTTTTATCCGAGTAAAGTAATTCACCAACAAATTTTATCTGTCCAATGTCTGGATTGTAAGTGGTTTTGAATTCAAAACCTATGGCCAAAGCACTCTGCCGAGCAGGAAAGGTCAGATCCCTTTCAATAACAGAATTTATTCTAGGAGTAGAGCTTATGTCTATCTTTTTTGCCTGCGCATTTCTTCTTTCGGCCTGGATTGACGAAATATTATAACCAATTACTGGCATTAACTCACTTCAATAGTAGAAATATTAAGTTGAAAGGTTAAATTATTACTATTGGGCGATTCTTTGAAAGTCATGGTTCCTTTAGCAGATGGTTTTGAAGAGATAGAAGCATCCATTATCATTGATGTAATGAGAAGAGCTGGATTGAAAGTCGAAACTGTAGGTGTTGTAGGCAGTACAATAACAGGAGCTCATGGTGTTAGAGTAATTGCTGACAAAAGATTGATGGAAATTTCTGAAGATTATGATGCAATAGTTCTTCCAGGTGGCAGTCCAGGCTACGTCAACTTGAGTAGAACAGCTAAAATCATTGAAATACTGAAAAAGATGAACGACCAAGGGAAGATTATTGCAGCTGTATGCGGTTCACCTGCTGTTCTGGCCAAAGCTGGAATATTGGAAAACAGAAAAGCGACAATATACCCCGGCATGGAAAGGGAGATACCTAGGCCAAGGGCAGAAAGGGTTGTAGTTGATGGCAATATCATAACATCTCAAGCTGCCGGAACCACTATGGAATTTGCTTTAAAGCTCGTTGAAATTCTTGTAAACAAGGAAGTGGCGACGGAAATAAGAAAAGATCTAGTGATTTAAGTGAATAATGGATTCAGAAAAGAGCTATTAGAAGAGATACTTAGGCGAAAGGTCGTGACAAAGGCAGAATTGATTTCTTTTTTAGAAAATAAGGTCGAAAATCCCTCCTCCGAGGTCATGTCAATAATGAAAGCTTTAATATCCGAAGGGTTGATAACTATTGTTAGCCCCATAGGGGAAAATTGCTATGCAATTACCCAAAAGGGAATGAGGGAAACAAAGATATGAGAGACAAAGGTCAGACAATGTTCAAGGTCTTTGTATTCATTTCATTAGTTATTTTTGCCTATTTTCTGGCGGACTTGTCATTTTCCTATCTTAATATCTGCCAAAACATTGCTAGCGAAGTGATCTGCAAACCACTTCCTATAATTGACCTGCTTCCAACAATTTAATCTATTTCTTTTCCAATTAGGATAGAATTTTTATGAACGTTAGGGCGCATGTTTTGATTAGCGGAAGAGTGCAAGCAGTTTTCTTCAGGGCGGGCATAAAACAGATGGCGCTTGCGCTTGGTGTCAAAGGATGGGCGAGAAATTTAGAGGAAAAGGTCGAAGCTGTGTTCGAAGGAGAGAAGGAAAAGGTAGATAAAATCATTGACTTCTGTAAAAGAGGGCCGCCTGGAGCAAGGGTTTTTAATTTTAAAATCGACTGGGAAGAATTCAAAAACGAATTTAAAGATTTTCAAATAAAATACAGTTAATAATTGCGAAACAACAAATAATTAAATAACTGAGAAATAGCCCCGTGGTGTAGCGGCCAAGCATATGAACTCATTGAGGTATAAGGCTTTGGACTTCAATCTGAAGCGCTGATAAACAGATGAAGAGAGAACCCTCAAGACAGCGGTTCGAATCCGCTCGGGGCTACTTTCTATTTTTTCTTAGTTTCCAAAGATAGGAGACTGCAACAACAATTAAAACCATTACTACAATTATGTCAAGTTCCTTTGAATAACTGTGAACCATTGTCCAATTTTTTCCCAACCAAAATCCTATGTAAGTCAGAGCGAAGTTCCATGGCATAGAACCAACTAATGTGTAAAGACTAAATTTCTTGAAATTCATCTTTCCAATTCCAGCAGGGAGTGATATAACAGTCCTAACTACTGGCATCATTCTGCTAAAGAAGATTGCTTTGCCCCCGTATTTTTTAAACCATTTCTCTGTCAACATTAGATATTTTTCTTTCAAGAGTATGAATTTCCCATACTTTAAGACTAACTTCCTTCCAACTTTCAAACCGATTAAATATGCTATAATAGAACCAACTAAATTTGCAACACTGCTAACAATTGTCAAAGCTATTAAATCAAACTTTCCTAAACTAGCTAAGTAACCAGAAAAAGGCATAACAATTTCACTGGGTATAGGCATGAGAGCAGATTCAAGAACCATGAAAAAGAAAACACCTGAATAGCCAGAAGTAGAAATTATCTGAAGAATAAGATTTACTCCGAATTGAAATAATGCTATAAATGAATCAAGCATATAAACAAACTTAACTTTCCAATTTTAAATAATATTTTTATTGGATTATGAATTTAGTGGTTCGATGATTGATTGGAAATCGCATTTGATTTTCGGTTTTTTGTTAGTTTTAATTTGGTTGAATGCAATTTATTTCTTAAAAATTTTTGAAATGGATTTATTTTTTGTAATTAGTCTAATTGTATTGATTCTTTTCATTTCTGTATTTCCTGATATTGATTTGAAAAAATCCAAGATTAGAGATTTAATTTCTATTTTGATGGCTTTCGCAATTTCGATAACTTACATTTACTTTTACCAATCCACCTGGTTCTATGGGCCGATTTATTTCATTTTTGTTTATTTGATTTTCAAAAACCTCCCGACAAAGCACAGAGGAGTTTTACACACATTTAAATTTTCCATTATTTTTTCGTTAGTGTTTGTCTTTCTGATTTATTTTGCAATCGGTTCTAGTGAAAAAATCTTGTTCTGGTTTTTTGTCTTATTTTCCAGCTACTGTTTGCATCTCATTTTAGACAGAATTTAAAAAAAGGAAAGGAAAAAATTCAAAAAAAATAAATGGGTGGTCAGTAGCTACCTCCATCTTCATTCTTGCGTTAGTCTGGAACGGTGTCTTCATTCCACCAAATAAGAATTATCTTTTAGTATTTAATAGTTTACTTATATTCTTACAAGACTAATTATTTTCGATGAAAATAAAACTTTCTGCGACATTTGAAGGAAAATGTTCTATATGCGGAAAAGAAACTGTAGTTTTTACTGCCGGAGATGAAGATACAAAACAAACTGTGACTATTTGTAAAGAATGCGCTGAGAAACTTGGAGATATGTCAACTTCTGAAGTGATACAAAAATATGGAAAAGTGGATGATAAATCTTTTGAGCCTGGAATAAAGGTTGAGAAAAAGATGGAAGCCAGCTAATTTAGGTGGTTTCAATCAGATGGGTTGAAATAGAATCTTATTTGAAAGAAAAAAACCTCTTGGGCAAGATGAGGTTTTGGAGACAGACCATAGAAAATATAAAAGATTTCTCTGGCACTTCACCACCATCCGTCTTTGTTGGCAGTTTCAAATATCCTCATGTATTTTTGGGAATACTTTCCCCGCCAGTAAAGCAGGAAAATGCTTGGCTGCTTGATTCTCCTGAGCAATGGTATAAAAACAGGGCA
>Ga0315282_10010492_pt1 | contig 14513 bp, 20 predicted proteins | sample YL17G07_20_MG_FD_203693 | JGI IMG/M metagenome (GOLD analysis project Ga0315282, IMG submission 203693) | Sediment microbial communities from Yellowstone Lake, YNP, Wyoming, USA - YL17G07_20 | ecosystem: Environmental > Aquatic > Freshwater > Lake > Sediment | place: USA: Wyoming | collected...
TGTGTACGAGAGGGTGATCACGCCCTTCGGGAACTCGGCGAAGATAGACGCGCCGAAGAGGTACATCGGTAAGAGGGCCTACGTTATAGTCATAAGGGATTAGCGAGGAATTTTGTCCCAAAGCCGCCTTAACCATAGAGTTTAAATGTTTCTCTTAAGAAAGAAGTTTGTCTTGTAGGGGTAGTATCGATGCAGCTTAAGATCCTAGACTCGCTCAAACGTCTGAAGATCGCAAACATGAACCTGCTGGTCTACGCGACCCTGTTCTCCATAGTTTTGCTTGCGGCTGCCATTCGGTTGCTCCCGCTGCAGTGGGGGATTCACCTTGAAGAATTTGACCCCTACATTCAATACAAGGGCGCGAGTTATGTGGTGGAGAACGGTTTTAACGCTTGGTACACCTGGTTTGACCCGACGAGGTGGGTGCCATGGGGAACGGACCAGCCAACTCAGGCACTGTTGGGCGTGCCATTCACGGGTGCCGCCCTCTACATGTTTCTGAACTTTATCGGGTTCACCGTCCAGCTCTTCGATCTGGTTGTATTCTTTCCCGTCTTTGCCGGAGCCTTGATGGTAATCCTTCTCTTTGCCATCGGGAAGGAGTTGGTCAACCGCGGCGTTGGGCTCTTCTCCGCCTTCGTCTTCGCCGTTGACCCGACTGCCATACAAAGGACGGCGTTGGGCTTCTTCGACACAGAGTCAGCCGGCATGCTGGGGATGTTCATCGCGATCCTCTTCTTCATAAAGTCCCTGAGGACCAGAACCATCCCGTACTCCATCATCGCTGGCCTTGGTCTGGCATATATGACCCTCTCATGGGGCGCCTACCTGTACCCGCTGAACCTCTTCGCCATATACGTCATCATTATGGCGGCCATCGGCAGATGGAGCAAGCAACTCTCCATATCCTTCGCCGTGATCTCTGCCATCACCATGTTCACCTTGGCCGTGACCCCGAACTACGGCCTGGACGACGCAATCTCCCCCCTCACCGCAGCACCTATCATAGCCTTCACCGTCTGCCTCGTCCTGTCCTTCGCCGAATATGTACATGACTCGGCAAAGAGGCGAAGGTTCTCCATCGGTGCAATCCTTGGGATAGTCGTGGTCTTCGGCGCTCTGACACTGGGCGGGGCGTTCGGTCCGATCGGAGGCAAGTTCCTGTCCTTCCTCAACCCCCTGTCGCGCGCAGGGACTCCCATAATCGGAACAGTGGGGGAGCAGTTCCCATCCATCTGGGCCAACTTCTTCACCAATTACCACATACTGATCATCCTCGCACCCGTTGGCGTGTACTATGCGCTGAGAAGGCTGAAATACAAGGATCTATTCATGGTGCTGTTCGCGCTCACCGCACTTTACGGCGCAGGTTCTTATATCCGCTTAATGATAGTCGTGGCCCCGTCGATCAGTATACTGGGCGGCTTCGCGCTAACGGCGATACTGAGCAACGTCGCCCTCGTGGTGAAACAGCAGCCTGACAAGAAGAGCCGTGCCAACCTTCTGGGCAAAGGTTACGGCATCCTGATAATAGCGATCGTCCTCGTTGCCATGGCTCCATTAGTGTATAACTTGAGGTCTGCTGACCGACCTGCCATGATTGTATCTGCCTCAAGCGGCTACGCCACAGAGATCCCTGATTGGATGGAGGCGCTAGCTTGGATGCGGGATAACCTGCCTCAGGATGCCATTGTAGGATGCTGGTGGGACTATGGTTACTGGATAAATGTTATGGCAAACAAATCCGTCATTGCTGATAACTCCACCACTAACGGAACCCAGATTAAGCTCATCGCTCAAGCCTTCCTCAATAATGAAACCTTTGCACTAGAGGCGTTCAAATCCATGAAAGTAGATTACGTGGTGGTCTATGAACCTTGGACCATGGTCTCTCAGAACCCGTTACTAGCGTTGCCTCCGTGGGTAACCATTGGAGACTTCGAGAAGTCAACAGCCATGATGGCGATAGCCGGTTACAACTCCTCAGACTATATCAGAGGCGTCCCGTTAAACACGGGTAGCAGTACCATCAACTATCCACTGCCCGCCGGTCCGAAGGCCTCAAATACACTCCTGTACCAGCTGCTCTTCTACCCATTCATTGAGGGATACAAAAGCACTCTTCAAATAAACATCACAGCACCACAAAACTTCCAACTGGTCTACTCGTCAAGCAACCTCTGGGTGTTGGTCTATAAGATCAACTACCCTGCCTAAATCTTTCTCAAGCGGTATTATCCACCAAAAATCCACTATTAACTACTCAACTGAGACGATTAACAATTGTAGAGGTTTAGCTTGCAGCCTTCTCACCCTTCTCGCTCAACTTAAGGGCGAGTCTGAACCTGCTGTACTTGTCCTCTGGCGAGAATTTTGCTGGGTGTGGGTTCCTTAGGGTCCCGCCGCAATGAGGACAGGCGTCTCCCTTCAACGTGTACTCGCCACACGCCCCGCACCTCCTGATCATTCCCTTCAAGTGCCATCACCTTACGAATGATCCGGATCCACCAGCAGAAGTTATCTTTGAGATTATCATGTCGGCCGTTTCCTTCATGATCTCCTCGGCGATCTTGTAGTCCTTTGCCGTCACCTCTATCCTGTAACGTGGCGCACCGAGGTACGTGATCTCCACCCTCCCACCGTTCTTAGGGGTTGCCTTCTTGCCCTCCAGAAAGGCCTTCTTTATGTCCTCCACCCCCCTCGGTTTGGGGGAGTTGAGTTGAATTATTCCGGTTACCTGGACCGCGGGCGTCTCGATGTGATCCTTGGCCGCCTCGTAAAGTGCCTTGGCCCAGACCTCAGCCGTCCCTGCCGGCTTCAGGCCCTCGGGACCTTTGGAGGACACAGCCTCTAGAGCCGCGTAGAGGTCCCCAAAATAGTCCTCCAGGGGGATTCCTACGCTCTTTACCGCCTCCGCATAATCCTTGTTTAAGGACTTTGCGGCACCCTCTAGGAGCTTCTCCGCCTTCTTTGACTTCTTCCACTGTATCAGTTTGTCCTTCTTCTCCCTCTCCGTAACCTTCCTCAAAGATAAATCGATATGACCCTTCTTGTCATCTATCCTGATTACCTTAAGGACAAGTTTCTGCCCTTCCTTAACGAAATCCTTGATGTTCTTTACCCATGTAGATGCTATTTCACCTATGGGGATGTACCCGTTCTTCTCAAACTCATCAAGATTTACGTAGACGCCATGCTCCTGCAATTTAACTGCCGTGGCTATCACATATTCCCCTATCTCTGGATAATCCTTCTTTCTCAAAACCATCTGCATCCCTCCAACCCTTTATGAACATGACCCCTTGACGACGACCTTTATTGTGATGGATAAATAGGAAATGGGTTATAAGTATATTGGGGTTTTCCAGAAAAAACGGTAAAGGTTATCGGCCAAAAATTGGCTTAGCCTTTGAAAAAAGTGGTTAACTTATCTCCTTGACGCTGTCCGAGAGGATCTTGGTCTTCCCGCCTGTTGGCAACGCCAGATCCTTGCCGCAGATCGTGCATTTAACGACCGAAGCCACGTTGGAGAAGACGGTCTGCTCGTTGCCGCACTCTGGGCACTGCACCTTGAAGAACTTGCTTCTGGGCACGGGTGTCAGCATCTCTTTTCTCCTCAATAAGCTCACCTCAAACTATCTCTAGCTTCTTGAGCCTGAGACCCCTTCTCTGGTTCTGGTAACCGCACTTCTTGCACTTCAACTTCAGGCTCATCTTCTTGGTGGTCTTGGCGGTTCGCTTTTGAACGGGCTTTCTCGAGCTGCCGTATCCCTTCTTCTTGCGCTCGTACCTTCTAGTACCCTCTGCGAGACCCCTCTCTTTCCCCTTCTTGTAAAGCGTAACGCTGTGAATGGTGTAAACCTTACACCTAGGACAGTACGTGTTTATCTCTTTTGGAGCCTTCATCTTCCCTATATCCTCCTTTGTATCTCTGTTGCTATCCCTCTTTTTATGAGGGCCTCCGCATTTTGTGCCGGTAGCAGCACAACGTCTTCGGTCTTATAGGGGCCGTACGTTTTTAAATCTGCCCCTATGAACGATGGAACATCTCGGAGCACCCTAACTAATATCTTTTTCGCACTGTCGTCCGTTACCTTCTCAGGCTCCTTGAGAGGTCTGAATAGCCCGATCTCATCATCAAACAACATGTCGTCCGACAGGGTTCCCGCGACAGCCGTCTTGCAGATCTTCTCCTTCCTCAGGATCGCGATCTCGTTAATTATGCGTTTGGCCCTCTCTGCCTCAGCCAACTTCAGCTTGGAGGGTACGCCATTCTCCATGCGGGCAAGATCCTCCAGATATTTCTTCACGTCATCTTTAAAGCCCGGTAGTGGTCTCTGGAGCTCCCTCGACTCCTTCTCGTTCAACCAGAACTCCAGAATCCTCTTGTACATAAGATCACGACCTAGGTTCCGCCGCCCCTTTGCATATGAGATAAAGGCCTAAAGCCTTAGGCACTGCCACCTCTGCCTCTTTCAGGGGCCCAATTTCATGATCCCCTATCCTAACTCGTGGAGCCTCCCTTACATATACTTTTATTTCTCCATCTTTAAACGCGACTGCATCCCTCAAGGGGTCAAACTTCTCAAGGTCGTTGTATGTGATCCTGCTGACCTTTAGCCCGGACTTCCCATGGAGGCTATTTGGATACCTTATCAGCCTCTTTATGTCTATGGTTACCCTCTCGTCGATGTCGCACAGGATCTCTTTGATCGAATCACCTGCTATCCTGCTAATCCTCTCAAGCCCGACCCCCTTTAATCCTCCCCACCAAGAGGGATACTCTGTTATTTCATTCAAGATTCTGTCCTTGTTTTGGCAAATTCTACTTGCTGCTTTTGCCGAGCCTATGACCTGCTTCAGATCCTCGGCGTTACATCTGCTCAAATATATGTAAATGGATTTGGCAACTCTACCCCGCCAACTGCCGTCTCTGATGTCCGGTCCGATCAAAGGTTCATTGCTTAGTACTCTAAAACCGAGGAGTTTCGGATCTAGCCCTAATCCCCTGACGTAGTCTGCAATCTCCCTCCTACCGTCGCTGGTTAGCCATCTCAGGCTCTCCGTGAGTACATGAAGATGGTAGCCCCTGTGACCTGAGAAGCAGATCTCAACATCCTTCAAGGATATTCCAAAGTCTGGTATAAGGTACTCATCAAGAAGTTTGAAGACCTCGTTCTTGGTAACCTCTAGACATTTATCACAGACCCATGTGGTCGTTTCGATCCTCTTCTTGCCGCAACTGGGGCAACTCTCGGGCGGGAATCCGGCGCCCTTTGTGTTACAATCAAGGCACGTCCAAGTGTCATGATCGATTTTACATGTTGTTGGGATATGATCCGCATCAACATCAAATATCAGATCCGCTCCGCTCCATCCTTTCTTGTTCATATCTGGTGCTTGGGGCTTCTTGTAGTAAGCAGAAGAGTAGTATACATGTGCAGGTGTCTCATCTGCCAGATGATCTCTCAACGAAACCTCGTCCCCAAACTGCATATGTCTTATCATCATCTGCTCCCCAAATTGTAAAAATGCGAGCTCTCTGTGCCCCAGATCCTTCAATTCCAAGTCTCTAGGTTCCAGCCGGCTGTAGTAATTCCTGAACTCGTCTACGACAACACTAAACAGTCTTCTTCCCCCCGCGGTCTTTTGCTGCCCCTTTAGCGATCTCCCTCGCCCTTGCTTTGTAGTACTGCATGGGGTGCCAGACCCTATCGCATAGCATATCCTTTCCGACGCACAAACCAAAGGATCTTAATACATCGCACTTTGGCGGTTTGTATTTCGTCTTAGACCCTATCATCCCTGCTATATGTTCGATCTGGTATCTGGCCTTCCCCTGATCAAAATCTGCGACGTTACTGAAAAGTTTTAACACATCATCGACGCTTTCTCCTACATTGAGCATGAAAGTGGTGATCGTGAACCTCGCCATATGTGATAGACTCTTTCCTGCTGCCAAGTCGTTGATTATGGCCACTATGCAAGGGGGTTTTGCCTCTTCTACCAGCCCGACTGGTGCCTCCTCCTCGTAGACCTGCTTCCTCTTCGCCAACTTCATAAGTTCCTCAAGATGAGGTCTAAATGCCTCAGGTATCTCAAATTTTCTTATTTCATCCTCTGTAGCCCTCTCAATAATCTTGTTTTTAACGGATCCTGATATGAGCCTTGCAGCCTCGCTCTTCTTTAAGTAAACTTCTCCGTTGAGGAGGTATCTGTTTACAAGCTTCCAGCGGGCCGAGTGAAACTGCGGTGCAACCTCAAGGTATTCTGTAACGCCTAGCCTGAAGTCAAACTTCTTGCCTTCTAGGTTCACGTCTATTGGTTCGAGCTTCCAGCCAAAGCCATCCTCGGCCACCTCTGCCAACTTTTGATTGTCCTTCTCCATGTTAAGTAGCTCATCACACTTCTTCTGCTCGGCGACCGCGAACCTACTTATCACCCACTCCATCTTCAGACCGTATACAAAAGCCAGAGCGAGGGGGTATGCCAAGATCTCTGTCTCAGGATCTTTCCAGTCAGTTACGATCTTCTTTCCTTCTATACTGTCTCTCACCCGCTCGACGGTCCTCTTTACTATGCCTGAATACTCAGGAGCCGCCAAGTCCTTGAGGGTCAGCCCGTACCCTTCTATAAAAGAAGATGCCTTCCTGAGAAAGGGGTACTTGGCCAGATCCTCTCTTGTTAGCATTTCCCTCATCCAATAAAAAAGTGGGAGAAGATGGTATTAACAGTAGTGAAAGAGGTTCCTTTAGGAGACCCTGTCACTCCGCCTCCATTCTTGGGGCAAGATAGTAGACGATCTTCCCGCCGCTTGAGGGGTTGAAATCAAGCCTCATTGGCATGTCTGTCGAGAACATCAGCACGGCGATCTCGGACAGCGAGGAAGCCGCCATCATCTTGCTAAGGTACGTCAGGCTGTAGAGTGCGTGGGCGCTCTCCTTTAGCTCTACCGATAGCAGCTCGCCGCTCTCTTTGGTTATCACGACATCCACCTCTCCTCTGTCGCCGCTCGCGCTGATCTTCATCTGCCCCTCCTCGGCCACGACCTTCACGAAGTCGCTGACGACCTCTGCGTCCTTTATCGCCTCCATCAAAGTGTTGGCCGGGATCTTCAAGGTTGCATTGAAGGATATCCTCGGTGCCGAGAGTTCCTCCTTGCCCAGGTCCAAAAGCGGCAGCGAGAAGGTCCTTGAAGACTTGCCCTTGAACCTTATCTTCAGTCTCGCCTCTTCGTCCAGCTTCTCTAGCTCCAACTTCTCGTTGGAGCCGGTCCTCCTCATAATGTTCTTCATATCATCGAAATTGACCCCGATGGGCATCTCCACGGCGCAGTCATAAGACTCGAAGGTCGCCTTGGGGAGCTCCATGTCTACCATAGCTACCCTCGAGGGATCCATCGCCCTCAGCCTTATGCCTGAAGGATCCGCGATGAAGACCCCCTCCTCTACAAGCGTGGAGATGGAATCTATAACATTCTTCCAAATCCTGCTGTCTGCAAGTACTGCCTTAAACACAAAACTTCCTCCGCGGCTAAACTCTATAATATGTGGCGGTATTAAAATCTACTCTTACTCGTACTCTCTCCAGGTATAGTTGCATTTGGTGCACCTGTAGAACCTGGTGGACGGCTCGTCCGCTCCCCTCGTCTGCATCATCCAGTAATACGCCCGCATGTTCCCGCATTTCCTGCACTCTGCCTTCGTCGCTGGCAGCGTGCTGTCCTTTGCCCTGTCGCCGTCCTTGACTATGACGGTCTCTCTAGTCTTGTTAAAATTCTCCACAAATCGCTGCCCCTCATTTCCTTTTGATGGCTTTTCATAATCGCATTTTTCGTCTTTGCTAAATTTCCCTGTGCAAATCAATAGCTTCCTTTTCCGATCCTCTCTGAGTATTCTTCCACATTTAGGGCAGTACTCCAAGCTTCATTCCCCGCCTCTCAAAATCAGTTGGGCGATTTTAACCTTTCTACCCAAAGGGCCTGTTTCACGCCGTCAATTATGACCTGTGCTTGATGCCTGTTCCTAGCGCCAAGGGGCAGTATGGTCTTGCCCTTGCTTTCTGCCCAATTTTTCATATCTTTAGCCCCTCCCTCGCCGAGCACATTCATCATCTCGAGACCGAGGGCTATCCCTGACAGCTCCTCGAAGTAATCCGAGCCCGCAAGCCAGCCCTCTACACCCCCAACGCCCTCTCTTATCATTATGCCGTCAATCCAACATCCTCTAAAGACTATGGCTACCAGGAATACGCGCCCTTTGGGTATGGCCTCTATATAGGCGACCCTCGCCTCCCTCTTCAGGTGTCCTCTATCCATACGCATCTGCTCCCTCTATCCTGTCAACGGCCACCTTGATGAGCTTTGAAAAAGCCCTCGCAGACATCTCCCTCTCCAACGATCTGCTTTCATACTCAGCCCCGGAAATAGTCGTATAGAGGATCGCCACCGCCTCCTCTAGAGGTAGCATATTGTGTATCCAGGCATAAGCCAGCACAGCCTCCACAACATCCCCTCTCTCTCCGTGGGTCAGCCTCATTGGGACTGGCAGTTTTGCGATCTTGAGTGCCTGTGAGAGGACCCTGTCCGGCACCTTCTCTCCAACAGGTCTCCCGCAGGCCTTAGTCTTTGCTGTGGAGTAGACCAGATTTACAAAGGAGTCTCCTAAGCGGGCGAGATCCTTGTTTCTCAGTATGCTCCTCATCTTACCCTTCTGTCCGTCATCCACTTTTCCTTCCTCTGCTAAAGGGCCTTTTTGAACTTGTCACGGAACTCTTTAGTCTCCGTCTCGATCTTTGAGAGCGCCTTTACGAGCGCATCCCTCGGCTTGGTCCCTCCCTCGGTCTGGACCACCAGCCTTATGCCCCCCGTTAGAGGATGGACGATCTGATACCCCGCATACTTTACCTGTTTGTCCGTCAATAATGCCGTCCGCAAGAGGTTTCCTATCGTATGATCCTCATTCGGGATCTCAATCTCTAACCTATCCTCCTCCTCTTTTAGGATCTTAATTGCCATCTCTACTCCTCCCTCAACAGGTATAAACGCGATACCTTCTTCCTCTCAAAAGTTTTGTCCCTGTTACAGAACAGCCTCCCCTTCTTCAGCACCAGTTCGTCACCGCACCTTGTGCAGGTGGCGTAGATTACCCCCAGATCGTCATCGGCCGTGGAGAGCTGGTGGGGGGTCCAAGAGGTGATCACCTTTGCAAGAATCCTGTCGCTCAGGTTCAGCACATCAAATATGGTGTCAACATAACTCTTCGCAGCTTGGGACACATGAAGGATCCCAGTGAAGGTTCCGGTCAGATTCTTCTTCCCCCTTATCGCGATTATCTTTATCATGGCTGAGTCTTCCTTCAGAGGACTGATAACCACCCCCTCCACGATATCACCGACCTCGGGAATAGCGACTCTGTTTCTGGCTCTGACCCCGATCCTCCTGTTCTTCGTGTCTATATCAAGAGCACCCACAGTGCTGGAATAAAGCCTACCCTCCTCTAAATAAACGCCAGCCCCGGGCATGTACTCCTCCTCAACTCCCAACTGCTCGCCTGGCACTGCCACCGTTTTCTTCTCTTTGCTCATTCCGTACCCCTCACAACTCTATAAAGATCAACATCAAACACGTGAAACTTCCTTTTATGGAACTGGTATGTAGGGGGTAGTTTTATCTTTAACGGAAGGATCTCATCGATCTTGCCTCCGCACTCCCCCACAAATCCCTTCATAAACCTGCGGATATCATCCCCTCCTTTGTGTAGAGAGTAGATCGTCTGCGCGGTTCTGAGCCCTGCCCTCAAGAAGGCCCTATCCGCCTCCCTCTTCCTGACGCCGAAGGGGGGATTCTGGATAACAATATCCGCCCTCAAACACAGCTCTTCCACGGTGCCCCTCAAAAAGTCCACCCTGCCCTCGAGATGGAGCTTCCTGATCCATCTCTTCGCGTCACTGAGAGCGTGAGCGTCCAAGTCCACCCCGATTGTATAATCCGCCCCCATGAGCGCCGCTCCAGCCGTAAGCATACCTGTTCCGCACCCTAGATCTGCCACTATGCGGTTCTCAAGGTCTTTGTGGCGCAGCCCGATGTACCAAAGGATCTCTGCTGCCACGGGCGCTGGGAGCCTGTACTGTTCCAGCTGGAGCTTTGGGGATCTGAAGCCCTCTATCTTCTCGAGGAGTATCTCCAGCTCGCTCTTTGATCCGATCAACCTGCTACACCCTCCTCAGCAGGTCGTAGGCGTCTTCCTCATTGAGGACCGGCTTACCAAAGCTCTCTTGGTTGTCCAATGTGATCCTCGGACAACCGGTCACAATGAACGCCTCAATAAAGGGGAATGCTGCCATCCTCTCCCAATTGACGTCGTCCGCGGCGATCAACACGACCTCTCTTCCACGTTCTTCAAGCGCGCTCTTTAGGTGCATGGCCGCCTCCCTGTTTAATTGACCAGACTTCGTGACCAATATGATGCCGAACGTCCTGGCCTTCGCGGCCTCCGCGATGGACCACCAACGCTTTGCCAGGACCTTCTTCTTGACCTTCTCAATATCGCGAACCTCGTTGCGGTAGGGGTCGGCTATGTAAACGTCCTTCTCTAGGGCGAGCGCGACGCCAAGGGCGTGGAAGTCCCCCCCGCCCACGTAGACTATGGCGTCCACGGCATCCTCTATGCTCTTGGCAGCAGCCACTCTGCAGCCAAGGATCAGTCCGCCTGTCGCCTCGTCCACGACAGCATCTATCCCTTCCTTGGAGAGTGCCCTCTTGAACTTTTGAAGGTATTCCTGGTGTTGGGCATTTGCAACCAGTCCCGCCCTCTTAATCCCCTTTGCCTTGAGGAACTCTACCGCCTTTGCTGACAGAACGCTCATCTTCGTGAGGTGTCTCGCGGGCAGGTATATCGTAGGGATCTTCTCCTCCGCCTCGCTGAACTTGAAGTGCCCTACATGTATCAGGAGTTCGGCTCCCATCAACGCTGCCTCCTCATCCGCCAGGTCGCAACCACCGTAACAAGGGTCTGCGGATAAGACGACGGTGATGCCCTCCTTGACCAACCTCTCATGGAGGTCCTTGAGGTACTGTTTAAGCCCGTCAGGGACCTGAATCAACACACGCCTCGCCCCTCTAGACTTGACCTCCTTGACGACCCTCTCCACCTCTAAATCGTATGAACTCAAAGGAGACACCGCTGTCCCATCAAATCGCTAACCCTCAATTTCAGAATCCCGCCAAATATGTTTGCCGTATCTCCAGTGGGTTCCGCATGATTCTCGGCTTGCACAAACCGTATGACAGAAAGCCTATAGTTTCAACCACGTGACGAACGTCTATGTGCTTTATATATTGTTATTCTGGGTGGGGATTTTGTTGCTCGCTCGGAAGGCCATCAAGGCGATCGGCAGAAGAGAGAGGTGTATCGTGGACGACTACCTGCACAAGATCTCTCGGAACATAGTGGATCAGGCAAAGCAGAACAATGCTATGATCGTGATGGGCGACCTCAAGGGGATACGGAAGAAGATAGGAGGGAGGTGGTGCAACAGGAAGATCAACTCGTTCCCCTACCACCGCCTCTTGCACTTCATAGAATATAAGGCTAAGTGGGAAGGCATAGCCGTGATGAAGGTTAGTGAGGCATATACATCGCAGATCTGCTCCTGTTGTGGTGAGAGAGGTTCTCGATACAACGGGAAGTTCGTCTGTGAGGAGTGTGGAGTGGAACTAAATGCAGATTTTAATGGCGCTAAAAATATAATGAAACGAGCCTTTGGCTATATGTCAAAGGTAGTGGCCGCATTGACACAGCCCGAACTCGGTATGATGAATCCCTTTAGGGAGGGAAAACCGAGAATCCCAGACTTTTAGTCGTGGGGATGTCAATGCCCTTCCAATATCCTAGTCGGCATGGGCACCTTGGCCATGACCAACTTCAGAGCCGTCTTCGCAACCTCTTTCTTGTCGGCCGGCACATACACATCAATTATTGGCTGCAAGAACCTGACCCTTGCGGCGGTCCCAGCTGGTTTCCCGAAGGACTTTCTCATGCCGTCCTGAAGTCGGTCCGCGCCCGCGAAGGCCATCATCTTGTTTTCCCTCAATACCTGGTGAGGATACACCTTGACCTTAAGGTGATAGCCGGTCTCGCCCAGCACGGTTGAGAGGTGCTTCGTGGCGATGACCCTCGCCGCCTCAAGAGCGTTGTGCCTGATCTGCCCTGCCTCTAAGGAAACCAACGTCAACTTCGCTGGAAAGTCTCCCTTGGTGTTGCCGAAATCAAACTTTGTGATCTTGGATCCTGGAACTCCTCTAATGTACTCCTTCCTAGTGTACGGTGGTGTATCGAAGCGTCGATAGCAACTAGCAGGTCGTTCTGGCATATCTCTCCCTCCATCTGCTTCCAGATGGAGATAATAACCTTAGTATTTTAGTCTTTCTGAGGGGTTCGTAACAGCTACAAGAAAATGTATATAAAATATGTTTTTTGATAATATAGTGGAGCTGTGCTCCGAAGGAGGTGGCGGTGAGCAGGTGCAATACCTGTGGCGCAGACTACGGCAGGAACAGGCTCTCCTCGCTGGCGATACTCCTGCGTGGTATGCGCCTGTGCGGCCAGCCGTTTGCCGTGAGTGCGGACGCCTCCTGGCGGCATATGAGGGATGAGTACCTGTACGCTCCTGCCGTGCCTGACGGCTGGGGGGCAGGCTGGACCGAAGCTGCCAGCGCTCCGAATGGGAGTGTATATGAAAATATACATTCCTAGAAACGGATACGGTGCCTAACCTCGATTACCACCAGCCCCTCCAACTGAAAATTCACCTCACTGATAACCCTTCCAACCATGCCCTCTCCCTTGATCATATCAAGGCTCTCATCAATGCCATTCAGTGTCGATTGTACGAAGAGGGCCCTCCCTTTCTCCCCCAGAAACCCCCCCAAACCCTCAATAAATCTGTCAATTATTCTCCTGCCCCTCTCCCCGCCGCTCCAAGAGAGGTCCTCCGGCCCTCCCTCTTCGTCGAGCAGATAAGGTGGGTTCATAAATATCAGATCGAAGGCCTGCCTCTTCAGCGGGGAAAATAGGTCGCCGACGACGGCGTCTAGCCTCTCCGAGAGGCCGTTGTTCACGTAGTTTTGGCGCGTGTTCTTGACCGCAACCGGGTTTATGTCCAGCGCCATTATTGAGTCCAATTTATCCGCGACGCTCAACCCTACGGCCCCTGTACCACAGCAGAGCTCTAGTGCCCTGCCCGCTGCCCCTGACCTCAAGGCGTCAATCAACAGAAAAGTGTCCTCTGATGGAGGGTAAACTCCTTGGAAGACGATCACATCCTTCCCCTCGAGCCTCAGTCTGCTCACCTGACGCCCTCCATCTCAGGTTCGGTCAGCGCCGCCCCCCATAGGAACAATCCTAGGCGGGCGCCCCACTCACCTTCTTCAGGCTCTCGCTGATCCGCACGAAATCTGACGGCTGGATCTCAAAGACGCGGGTATCCATCAGCCCCTCATCAACGACCCTTGCTACGTCCTCAAACTTCGTCTTTTTTATTTTGGAATAGGTCCCCAATGCCTTCCTTAGAGTCCTCCTGCGCTGAGAGAAGAGCGTCTTTAAAGTACCATCTAAAAACCTCCAGTCAAATTCCCCCCTACTCTTTCTTCTCACGACCACGACGGTGCTCTCGACCATAGGTCTGGGATAGAACGAATCGGGTGGAAAGTCCCCAACCTTCTCTATCTCTGCCAGGAGCGATGCCGTCACGCTCAGTCTGGAGTAGTCTCTCCCTCCAGGTTTAGCCACCAGCCTGTCAGCCACCTCCTTCTGATAGGTCAGCACCGCCAACCCAAAGTCTCCATAAAAGAGAAGCTTGAAGGTGATGGGCGTTGAGATGGAGAAGGGAAGGTTGGAGACAATCTTGTCGACGCGGGGTAGATCCATCAGCAGGACGTCTTCGTTAACCACCTCCACGTTATCCACCTCAGAAAATAGATCCCGCAAGGCCCTTGCGGCGTTGCCGTCCTTCTCGATCGCTATCACCCTTCTCGCGACCTTCGCCAGTCTTGCCGTCAGGGTGCCCGTCCCTGCACCGATCTCTAGGACGACATCCTCCGGCTCTATCTTGGCAGCATCCAAAATGCAAGCCATCAGCTCTGGATCGACGACATAGCACTGCCCCAGCTTCCGGCTGGGTCTTATGCCGTACTCTTCAATTATTCGGAGGGTTTTGTTGAGAAGACCTTGCCTGCTCAACCATCAGATCTCCTTCTTTACCGGAGGTTTGCAGAAGATGTAGTACTTGTCCTCGTTCTTTATCTCCATGACGATCCTCTTCACTATTATCTTCTTGGGGTCTGCTATGTGAGTCCTGTTCTGTATGTCGGCAAAACTCGTGAAGGGCCCCTTCTTCCTCTCCTCCAGTATCTGCCACATCGCCTTCTTGCCGATGCCCGGCAGCAGTTCCAGCGAGTGCATCCTCGTGGTGACCGGCCCAGAGTTGTTGAAGAAGAAGACAAACCTCCCCTC
>Ga0315282_10010493_pt1 | contig 14513 bp, 10 predicted proteins | sample YL17G07_20_MG_FD_203693 | JGI IMG/M metagenome (GOLD analysis project Ga0315282, IMG submission 203693) | Sediment microbial communities from Yellowstone Lake, YNP, Wyoming, USA - YL17G07_20 | ecosystem: Environmental > Aquatic > Freshwater > Lake > Sediment | place: USA: Wyoming | collected...
TGCCCCGCAGAAGCCCATGACGCAGCAGGTCGGCGATCCACTCGGCATCCTTGACGTCGGTCTTACGGCCGGGAACCGCCTTGATGTGCTGGGCATTGACCACTAGGAGGGTCAGGCCCCTACCTTCGAGTAGGTTGTAGACCGGCCGCCAATACACGCCAGTGCTCTCCATCGCCAGATGCGTGACCCCTTGGCTTGCCAGCCAGTCGGCCATCTTTTCTAGCTCCCTGGTCATGGTCCCGAAGCTCCGTACCTGCTGCCCCTCGGGCACCATTACACAGGCCGTCACCTTCTTCTTGTGGACGTCCAACCCGCAGCACCGTGAATAGACAACCTCCATCGCAGCGCCTCCAACTCTGAGCTGCCGGCTGGCAGGCTGGCCTCCTTCTCAAGAGTTTCCCCTACGTGCTCCCAGTTAAGCTGGGGCGACAGTTTGTGGTCCCTTCCGGCCGCCGGCTCCGATTAGCCCTCGGGCTCGGGGCACCATAAGACAGTGACGAGCTCTTCGCCAACCGGCGCACCACCATTTTCATCCTTGGTGGCGCCGGTGCCAACCGGCATAGCGGATTAGCCCAAAAACCCGAGGGTTTGACCCTCCGGGAGTAACGCCGATAGGCCAGCCCGGACATCCTGCGCCCGCGGGTGTTCGCGATGCAAACGCACCCGTTTGAGCTTCTCCCCCACCAGCTTGACACGACCGGGCACCGCCCAGACCTCCTGCACCAACCGCACGATGCCAAATCCGCTCAGTCGCGGCGACCCTTTCGCCAGCCAACGCCGCGCCCAGACCAGCAGGTTGTGCGCCAACCCCACCAGCAGCACCACCATCTTCTGAGCCGCCAGCTTATGCTTGCCGAGGGTCTCATGATGCCTCTCTCCTTGATCGTCTAGCTCGTGCGACGTAAGCACGCAAGGAAGCAATCTGGTCGTCGGTCAGCGGGATCTGCCATGGCATCCCCTTGGCCAGTTGCTCTCCCTGGAGCCGGCCCATCTTAAGCCAGTGGTAAACGGTTCCCATGTAGACCCCCAGAACCTCGGCCGCGCCATCCACCGAGTAGCTCCCATCAGCCCAGCGTGCTGGATTGGGCTTGGCGACTTTGAGGTGAAGCGTCGGTATCCCCCACTTCTTGCGCAGCAACCAGATCGTCTCGCTCGTGAATGCTCCCCGGTGCGCCGTCCGAAGCCCTTCCGCGTTGAGAGCCGCAGCAATCTCGTCATCGGTCTTCTGGGCTGCACTCAGCTCCCGCAGGCGCTCCCCCAGAACCGCCAGATCCGCGTGTTCGTCGTAGGACTCGACTCGCCGAGTCAGCCAGTGCTCGCTCACCGCCCCGGTCTGCCAGTTGATCTGGAACCAGACTCGACCCGGGGCACGGCTCTGGTCGAGGATCACGCTCGTGACCACTAACCGCAGGAACTGCTTGCGGTCGGCAGAGGTGGTCGTCGGGGCGTGCCAGAGCTTGGGAAGGTCTTCTCCCAGCGCGAGGATCTCCTGGCGATCACTCGACGTCAGGCTGAGTCGGTTCTGGTGAAGCCAAGCCTGATACTCCTGCTCGATCTTCTCCCTCTCCCGCAGCTTCTGCTCCCAGAGGTGCTCGAGCGTTCGAGCGACCAATCTGTTCTCTGGTTCTACCTCATTATACTGCCGGCGCGCCCGCTCGGCCTCGTAGGTCGCTCGCTCCAGGCGCAATTGCCACTGCTTGCGCAGCGCCGCCTCCTCCTGCTCCAGTTGTTCCAGAGTCGCCAGGGCAATCGCGATCTTGTCGGGCGCCAGCGCCTTCAGGACGAGTCGCTCAATCTCGGCATCCAGCCCGAGCGCGCGCACCGCCTGACAGAGCGGCCCACCGATCTCGGTCTGTCTGTGGCTGCAGATGTAGACCGGGCAGTCGCCGCGGTCGCCGGAGTAGTGCAGTCGCATTCGAGCACCACAGCGGCCACAGACGGCGATCCCCTGGAGGAGTCCCTGACCTTTGCGCGCCACCCCGGGCTTCCCTTCCAGATAGTGAGCCTGGTTGGCCTCCAGTTGGGCCTGGTTCGCCAGGAACTTGTCCCAACTGATGAAGGCTGGATAACGATTGTGCAGCACGATCGGCCACTTGTCTACAGGCAGACGGACGAGTCCGGCGTAGCGCCGCCCGGGCTTGCGCCGAGCAGGGAGGATGGTGGTGCGGCCATAGACGTAGACCCCGGCGTAGGCCGGGTTCTTCAGGATGCCCAGAACCAGACTGCTGGTCGCCGGTTGCCAAACGATGTCGTGCGGCGCTGGCCCGCGCAGAGGCCGACTCGGCAGGAGCAGGCCCGCGCGACGCAGGTAGCGCACGACTCCCTTGGCGGAGTGCAGCTCCTGGAACTTGGCAAAGACCAGGCGCAGTCGACTCTGAACCTCCTCGTCGGGACAGAGGATGACCTCGCTGTCCCGCGTCCGAGCCAGCCCCGCTGGCAAAGGCAGGCGCAATTCCCCCCCGCTCAGCCTTGTGGCGCTCCCCAGCGTGTAGCCGCAGCCGGATGTGATGAAGCTCGGCTTCGCTCATCATCCCCGAGAGGCCCAGGAGCAAGCGGTCGTGGTAGGTGCTCGGGTCATAGAGCCGCTCGCTATCGGCCAGCAGCACGCCGAAGAGCGAGCATAGCTCGAGCAACTGATACCAGTCACGGTTGTTGCGCGCCAGACGGGAGGCGTCGAGGCTGACCACCAGGCCGACGCGGGCGAGGCCGATCTCGGCGATCAGGTGCTGAAAGCCAAAGCGCTGCTCGGTCGAGCTGCCGGACTTGCCAAGGTCGTCGTCGATGACCTGGATCCGCTCCTTGGGCCAGCCGAGATGAGCCGCGCGCTCGACCAACAGGTACTGCAGCTCGGTACTCTCACTATGCTTGTTCACCTGGTTGAGCGAGGATTGGCGAATGTAGACGTAGGCGATCCTTGCCCGATGCTCGGCGGTGACCCTGGCGTGCTCCCCCTCAGCTTTGGTCATGCTCATCATGGTCGAAGGTCTCCTCTCCGCAACGCTCGGTTACCGGGTGCGTCTGGTCTGGATGGGTCTGGACCCGCAGGCAACGGATCATCTCGGCCAGGTGCTGAGCCAACTCCTGTCGGCGGAAGGGATCGAGCTGAGTCCAGAGAGTCGGGAAGCTGCAAGCCGGCGGTCCCTGCGCCAAGGGGTTGAGCGGTGCTAGAGGCAAGGATCGCGGAGGTAAAGAGCGCAGAGCCATCGGACACCTCCCCGGTCGCCGATAACATCAAACGGACGAGGCGAGCAACCGGGAGGATAGTCCGCACTGAGATGAACGGCAACACACGAGCGGTCGTCTGTTGTGTTGGGCCATCGTAGTCGGTGGCCGCTCGCGGAACCGAGCGGTGCTGTCCGTCGGGAAGGCGTAGGAGCAGGTTGGTTTTGCCCCGAGGAGACTTGGGGCGCACGAGTGGCAGTGTTCGCCCGATCAGCGGGTGGGACGGGTCAGTGACGGTAACCTGACGGGGAAGCCCATCGAGATAAGGGGCATCCCGCTCTGTTTGGCTTGCGCAGTACCGCCAACCCCAGTCCCCGCTTATCCCCCTTCAGGTCGGACTCCATCCCAGCTCGATCATCGTAATGATCCACCACCTCCAACATCGTCCACTCAAGGCAGGTCGTGAAGAGCACGGCGTGGTAGTAGCCACCAGGCTTGTCCTTCGAGGGCGTGCGTACCGCGTACTGCCGAGTCGGGCGTGCCAGCGCCACCGGGTTGGGTACCACCGCCACCTCACGACCGGGGCTGGAGGTGGCCGTCCATTCCGCGATGGGCTTCACCAGCTTCTGCACGCGCGAGTTCGACTTGAACTTGCCAGTGACCTGGTCCCCCTTCGGGGACTCCGCGGCATCGTAGCCGCGCAGCAGCAACCAGTTGATCATCTCCTCACCGCCCCAGCCGCTGTCGAGGCGAACCTCCGTTCGGGCACGCTTCGCCTGCGCCTCCTCATCCTCGCCCTCCAGCCCCAGTAGCCGCTCTGCTTGCCGGATCGCCTCCTGCAACACCCCCAAGCTTTCGGCCGCCCGACCCGGCAAGACATCCTCCCAGAGCGTCTCCTGATACTGTGACGCCCGCACCCGCACCAACTTGCGCCCGGTCTTCGAGCGGCTGCGCCCCATGTAGCCTCGCTCGGAGCCTTCCGCTTTACGGCTGGCAGGCAAGGGTGACAGGTCGATGTCGAGGATGAGCCACTCCTGGGTAAAGTCGTGATGTTGCGCTCGGCTGTGCTGGCCAAAGATCGTCTCAATCGCCTGCCGCATAGCCAGCACGTCCTCCTCGGTAGCAGCATCAAGGGTGTCGGCGATGACCGACTGTTCGGCGCAGCCCGGCAGCCCAAAAGCGATCTGCAGGGCACGGTCAACCCGCAGCGTCGTCCCCGTCTGATAGACGGTCTTGGCCCCGGCCAGGAGGGCGACGAACAACATCTCCAGCTTTTGGATGGGGCTGTACTTGAGCACCTTCTGCTTGATCTTGACGCCCTCCTCGATCGGTCGGAAGAAACTGGTGGCACACAGGTATGATCCGAGCATGCAGAGGCTGGCGTGGGCGCTATCGTACCACTTGCGCTGTGTGCCGGCAGTGCTATGCTTGCACATGAGGACACCTCCTTGAGTGCGGGGTGGGGGAGTCGCCAGCTCCATCCCAGTCTGCTCTCAGGTGTCCTCACTGGCAAGCTACATCGCCCTCCACGAAGTCAATCCCCCCTTGTATACTATCGTTGCCAATCGATCAGCTATCGGTTAGGCTAGCGCTCGTGGAGGCTGGGGTCGGCATAGGTCCCCCCTGAGGTTCGGCCTCGGTAAAAAGACTGTCGCCCCAACTCTACGAGTGGCCACGAATGAGCAGGTTGTGGTCGCAGCCACGTCTAACTAACAAGGTTGTGGGTTGCTCGTAGAGCCTGGGGTCGCCCCGCCTGCAACTCGGGCTATGGAGGCTCCCAGATGCTCTACGTCGGCATCGACATCGCCAAGCGCTCCCACGAGGCCACCATCTTGGATGAAACCGGCAACAAGCTCACCTCCTCGGTCAAGTTCGCCAACTCGGTCGAGGGCGTGCAGATGCTCCTCGAACGACTCGAGGGCTACGACCAGCCCATCTCCTTCGCTCTCGAGGCTACTGGGCACTACTGGCTGGCTCTCTACGAGCGCCTCACCACCAGTGGGTATCAGGTCGCAGTCCTCAACCCCCTACAGACCGATGCCTACCGCAAGTCCTTCCTGCGCAAGCTCAAGAGCGACACTCATGACTCCTGGGTGATCGCCGACCTCTTGCGGATCGGTCGGGGCCAGGCCGCCGTCATCCCCGACAAGCAGATCTTCCAACTCCGCGAGCTGGCCCGCTTCCGCTTCTCCCTGGTCGACCAGATCGGGGATCTCAAGCGCAAGCTGCTCTCCATCCTCGATCGGGTCTTCCCCGAGTACGAGACTCTCTTCAGCGACGTCTTCCGCAAGGGCTCGCGGGCCGTCCTCGCCCAAGCCTCCACGGCGGACGAACTGGCCCAGTTCGAGCTGGCGGAGCTGACCGAGCTGTTATCGTCGGCCAGCCGTGGTCGGTTCGGGGAGCAGAAGGCCCGCCAGATCAAGAGCCTGGCTGAGAAGTCCCTTGGCGTCTCCTTCCTCGCCGATGCCTGCCAGATCGAGTTGCGCTGCCTGCTCAGCCACGTCGCGCTGCTGGAGGCTCAGGTTGCCCTAGTCGACGAGCATCTGGCCAGGCTGTTGGTTGTGATCCCCGAGGGCCAGTACCTCTTGAGTATCAAGGGCATCGGCACAGCTCTCGGGGCGGCTATTCTTGGCGAGATTGGCGACATCTCCCGCTTCCCGAGTCCCGAGAAGCTAGTGGCCTATGCTGGGCTCGACCCTTCGGTCTACCGCACGGGCCAGTTCGTGGCGGAGGAAGTCCACATCTCGAAACGGGGCTCGCCGTACCTGCGCCGGGCGATCTGGCTGGCGGCTGGAATGGCCAGGCAGTACAACCCCGACCTTCAGGAGGTCTACGAGCGCAAGATCGCCCAGGGCAAGCACCACAACGACGCTATCGCTGCCGTGGGCCACCGGTTGCTCAACCGAGTCTATATCGTGCTCAAGCACAAGCGACCCTACGAGACTCGCTAGCTTGCACTAACTTGTCAAAGTGCGGAGGTGTTCACCGAGAACTCGCTCAACCGACCCCTTGACTCCGAATAGCAGGTCTTTTTCGGGCCAAATCTTGGCAGCTGGCTCGATGCGTTGGGCATCTGACACCGGCCGTCACGACCTGCGCAGGCTCGTCAGAACCGGTGCTATCCCTCTCCATGCAGCACAGCCAGCCCGCCAGCAACACAGTCCAGTCCAGTTCGGACACACGGTCCGCAACCGCGTCAGCCTTCAGACTGTCTTGACAAAGGGGTCCACCTTAGTGTACCATAAGGGTGCCTCCGTGCTAGGGATCCGCAACCTCATAGTACGGGACAGCCGCGTCGGCACGCTTGCTGGCGCGGTCAGCTATTTATGACCAGGCCTCACATAGTTGTCGAGCTTCTATCTCTGCTCTAGTTCTGGGTTTCGGTCGTGCTAGGGGGGCAACAGTGCTGAGCGAGATGGCGACAAACGCATCGCGGTACCGGCTGTCCTTTCGCTGCAAACTGGTCATCCTCACGCTGGTAGCCATCCTGCCGCTCTTTGGCGTGGCGGCGCTGCTGATGAGCGACGCGCTGGAGCAGTCCCGCAAGATGTCCGCCACAAACCTGACGGGCTCCGCCTCCGTCGTCAGCCTCGCCGTGGTCAGCTTCGTCGACGACAGCGAATCCTCCCTCCGGTGGGTCGCGGCTCAGTCGGCCGTCAAGCGAGGTGACGTCGTCGAGACCGAGCGCCTTCTGGCCAGCGGCTACCTCGCCAAGAGATCGTTCGTCAACCTCTTCGTCGTTGACCTCGACGGGCACGTTCACTCCTCCTTGTTTCGTGGAGCCCCCATAGATCGACCGTACGTGCCTGGCGCCCTGCTGACCGAGATCATGTCGAGAGACGAGCGAGTGTTCATGCAGGTGCGGCAGCCCGGCACGGCCCCGGTGCCGTTGCTGGCGGTGCCAATCACCGGAGCCGACGGCAAGCCGAGCGCGGTCTTGCTGGCCGAGCTGTCGCTCAGGCAAATGGAGTTCAAGCTGGCGACCACGGCAGCGCAGAGCGGGGTACAGGTGATGGTCTCCGATGCCGATGGGCAGCTGGTGATGCTGCCAGACGCCGTCGTCGGGAGAAGAGAGGACCTGGCAACGCTCGCCCCCGTGCTGATGTCGTCGGGCAAGAAGCAGGGCACGTTCGAATACAGTGATACCAAGTCTGGGGAGAGCCTGCTTCTGGCCTACGAGCCAGTCCCTCGAACCGGATGGACGGTCGTCGTGGCACGGCCAAGCTCGGCCATCTACGAGCCGGTGAGAGGGATGTTCCTGAAGGGCGCCGTTCTACTGTTGCTGGCTGTCACGCTAGGTGGCGGGGTGGCGCTCGTCGGGGTTACGCGAGTGACGCGGCCCCTGTGCGACCTGCTGACCTCGGTCCGAGAGGGGCTCTTGTCAGCCAACCTCGGCGAGGGCTTCGGCAAGCAGTCCGACGAGTTTGCCGAGCTGTCCACGGACTTCTCTCGGGTCACTAACGAGCTTCTACGTTTCCTGCGGGAGGAGAAAGAGCCCAAGCGTATTGTCGAGCATCAGGCGCCCACACCGGAGACGGTGCATAATGCCTCGACCAAAGCGCGCGACGAGGAGCGAATGCGTCTGGCTCTGGAGATTCACGATGGGGTGGCTCAACTGGCGGTTGCGGCTATGCAACAGCTCGAAATGACGACACTCGCGCTTACCCCTGATAGCCGGGCCGTCACGCACGTGCGAGGTGCGCAGATCCTTATCGGCCGGGCCTTGGACGAGATAGACTCCATCCTTCGTGACCTGCCTCCCTTGGAGCTACAGCGCCTCGGCCTGGAAGACGCCCTGCGGCAGCTCGCCAGGTCCGTCGAGCGCAACACTGGGGTCGAGTGTCAGCTTCGAGTGCGTGGAACCAAGCGGCTCGGCGCTCTCAACAGCGGCCTCCCGATGGTCTGCTATCGGATTGCCCAGGAAGCGCTGAACAACGTCGCCGCTCACGCTTCGGCGTCCCGTGTGACTATCTCGCTCACGTGCGGCACACGCTGGCTGTGCCTCACGGTCTCGGACGACGGCGTGGGCTTCAACGAAGCGCGGGTAGACGCCTTTGGTGAGCACTCTGGCATCTGCGGGATGCAGCGGCGGGCCAAGAGCGTGGGGGGGGCGGTGCTGGTGAAGTCGGCGCCCGGCCAGGGCACGCGAGTTGCCGCGCGGCTTCCCTTGGGGTCTGCTCCAGCGTCCGTGAGCGCACCGGCCTCTCACATTCTCGCCGAGGCGGATGCATGAGCGAACAGACTGGGGCCGGAACCCGCGTTGTCGTGGTAGAAGACCACCAGATAGTGCGAGAGGGGCTGATTGCTCTCCTGCGGTTGGGTGGGTTTGAGGTCGTGGGCCAGGCCAAGGATGTCGCCTCGGCCGTCGAGCGCGTAGGCCAGCTGCGTCCGGACGTGGTGCTGATGGACGTCTACCTGGAAGGTCAGAGCGGCATAGATGCCGTGCGGGAGCTGCGGCGCATGGGCGTGGACACGCCCGTGCTCATGCTGACGGTTTCGCAGCGCGACTCGGACCTGGCGGAAGCGATCCAGGCCGGGGCCAACGGCTACGTCCTCAAGCGAGCATCGGCGCAGGAAGTCTTCGATGCGATCCGGGTTGTGCGCTCTGGGCACCTGGTGATGCCCAGGCACCTGGCCGGCACGATCGTTGGGCACCGCGCGGCGTCCGTCGCCCGTTCCGCCACGGACAGGCTCGACCAGCTGAGCCGGCGCGAGATGGAAGTCCTCGCGCTGCTGGGCGCGGGTCGAAGCAACGCCGAGATTGCCACCGCGCTGGTCGTCACGGAAAGCACAGTCAAAACCCACATTCACCGTATCGCGGAGAGGCTCGGGCTGCAGACCCGCTCGGAGCTCGTCGCCTTCGCGGCTCGCCAACCTCTCGCCAGGCCCCAGCATCCCCTGTAGGGCGCTGGGCAGGTCCCTAGCCCCTCAACTGGCGATTGCCCGGGTCCCGGTAAGCGTTTCGTCGTGCATTTGGCTCCATGGTGCAGTTCCGTGGGCCGCCGTCATATGGCTTTCATCTAATGGACGACAACGATTCATCTGCCGGCTGATTGTGCCATCTGCTCCGTCGTCATACAGTAGTCGAGTAGTAGGGCATCGTCACGAGATCCTGGAGTGACAAGTAGGAGAGGAGAAGGAGGGACAGATGCGTCAGGAGTCCTGGGCGAGTAAGATCACGAGACGTGGCTTCCTCAAGGCATCGGTGTGTGGGCTTGGTTCCATCGCTGTCATCAGCTTGCTTGCGGCCTGCGCTCAGCAGCCAGCGGCAGCCCCAACGGCGGCTCCGGCGGCGGAGCCCACAAAGGCGCCGGCTGCGGCCCCGACGGCGGCACCCACGCAGGTGCCAGCGCCCACCACAGCGCCCGCGGCGACAATGGCGCCTACTCAGGCGCCAGCCCCCACGGTGACGCCGGCTCCCGCGGCCGCAACTCCGACCACAGCCGCCGCTGCGCAGGGAGCCCGGATGACATTCGCCACCCGCGCCGGCGGGCCGAAGAACCACTCGGACCCGGCGACCCAGACCGGCATGGACGATATGTACGCCTTTGTGTACGATCGTCTCGTGGCCCTGAACAACAACATGGAGCCAGTGCCAGAGCTGGCGGAGTCGTGGGAAGTCAACGACACGGCGGACGACTGGATCTTCCACCTCCGCAAGGGCGTTACCTTCCACAATGGCAAGCCTTTCACAGCCAAAGATGCCGTGTACACGGTGACGCGCGTGCTGAACCCGGACCTGGCCTCGGCTGGCCGGGGTCTTTTCCGAGGCATGGGTCCCGACGAGGTCTTAGCGGTCGACGACAACACTCTGCGGTTCAAGCTGAAGGCCGGGTTCTCGGGCCTAATCGAGGCGCTGTGCGAGAGACACCTTGCCGTGGTATCGTCTGACGTTCCTGATCCCACGAAGGAGTTCATGGGAACCGGCCCCTATAAGGCGGCTGACTGGCAGGTAGGTAAGCGGCTCCTGGTGCAGCGCTATGACGGGCACTGGCGCGGCCCGGCCAAGATTCCCGAAGTTGACGTTGTTTCCATCAACGAGCCAACCGCCCGTGTGAACGCCCTACTCGCGGGCCAGGTAGACGTTATCTCGGAGTGCCCGTTCACCGCCGTCGCGCAGATCAAAGACAATCCCAACATCAAGGTTCTCGAAGTCCCCTCCGGCGGTCACTTCAACCTGGTCATGCAGCTTGACCAGCCGCCCTTTGACAAGATCGAGGTGCGGAAGGCGTTCCGGCTGCTGGCCGACCGCCCGGCGATGGTGGACTTCGCGCTGGCCGGCCACGGCACGCCTGGTGATGACAACCCGGTGGGCCCGACGGTCCGCTTCCACATCGACACCCCGGCGGTCAAGTACGACGTGAATGGGGCAAAGGCCCTGCTAGCCTCGGCCGGGTTCCCGGACGGCGTTGACGTCGACCTCTACACGACGGACAATCTATCCGGAATGGTCGAGGTGGCGGTCGCGTTCAAGGAGTCGGCTGCCGCTGGCGGCGTGCGGGTGAACCTGCACCAGATCCCAGGCGAGACCTACTGGACCGACATCTGGCCCAAGAAGCCGTTCATGGTCGGCCCCTGGTTCTCCCGGACAGCCAGCCAGTTGCTGAACCTGGCTTACTACTCGAAGGCGCCCTGGAACGAGGACCACTTCTTCAGCAAGGAGTTCGACGATCTGCTTACCGCAGCTGCTGCGGCGGGCGACGTCAAGAAGCAGGCAGAGTACTACGGCAAGTGCCAGCAGATGCTCGTAGAGAAGGGCGGTGACGTAGTGTGCTTCTACCTGAATACCATCGCCGCATCTCGCGCCAACGTGAAGAACGTGAATCTGCACCCGTCGCAGTGGCCCTGGAAGCCATGGGAGTTCGAGTTCGCTTAGGAGACCACTCTGTATGGTGGCAGTAGCGCGGGTGATCCTGCGTTCGGTCGGTGGGTTTGTGGTGACGTTGATCGCCGCGAGCGTGATCGTGTTTGCGGCGACGACAATCCTACCAGGGAGCGTGGCAAACGCCATTCTCGGACAGCAGGCTACCCCGGAAATGGTGAAGGCCATAGAGCACCGGCTGCACCTCGATGAGCCTGCTCCCCAGCGGTATGCGCGCTGGTTGGCCGGGATGGCGCACGGCGACTTCGGGACCTCACTGACGGCCAACCAGCCAGTGGCAGACCTCGTTTGGCCTCGGTTTCGGAACACAGCGGCGCTGGCCGCGGCAGCATTCCTCGCCGCCGTGCCTCTCTCCATTGCTCTGGGCATCATGGGCGGGCTGAAGGCCGGGTCGTGGATCGACCAGGTCATCTCCGGCATCACGCTGGCCATGCTGTCTATCCCGGAGTTCGTCGTCGGGACCGTGCTTGTGTTCGCCTTCGCGATCACCATACCTTTGTTGCCAGCCATAACCCTGGTGGACAGGAACCTGGTCCCCGTTTCGTTCGCCTCGGCGCTCATACTGCCGACGCTGGCGCTCACCTTTAGCCTGCTCGCCCACACTGGCCGTCTGGTCCGCACCATCGTGCAGGAGACACAAGCGTCTGACTACATGCGCTTCGCTACTCTGAAGGGGCTGACCACAGGCCGCCTGATCTTTCGGCATCTTCTGCCCAACGTCCTGCCACCCGTGCTCAGCGTCGTGGCGCTCAACGTCGGTTGGCTGCTTAGTGGTGTAGTGGTGGTCGAGGCCGTGTTCAACTACCCGGGAGTAGGGACGCTGATAGTGTCGGCCGTCAACGACCGCGATGTTCCGGTCGTGCAGGCCATCGCCCTCCTACTGGGAGCGATCTACATCCTAGCCAACACGCTCGCCGATCTTATCAGCCGTGCCATCAACCCTGTGCTGAGGGGCTCGTAGTGAACAACGCTACGGACATAGGACGTTTCTCGCTGGCATCCGCACCGGTGGAGCTGCGCCGGTCGGAAACGAGATCGGCCTTCATCGCGGTCTTCAGGGGAGCAGGGCTAGCGCAGTTGGTGGCGGTGGCTATCGTGGTGCTGCACCTGGTAGTGGCGATAGGCGCGCCCGTCGTCGCCCCGGCCTCGCCCACGGCGATGTCCAGGCAGGCCATCCTCGCGGTGCCAAGCTCGGAACACCCGATGGGTACCGACAAGTTCGGCCGAGACATCCTGAGCCGAGTAGTCTGGGGCGGTCGAACCGCCATGTTCGTGGCGATCGCGGCGACTGTCCTTTCGCTTACCATCGCCGGAGGGCTGGCCCTGCTCGCCGGCTACGTGCAGGGGTGGACGGACCTGGCCGTGTCGCGCTTCATGGAGTTGCTGCTGACGATTCCCTCACTGCTGTTCGCCCTCGTGCTGGTGGCGCTCTTCGGCCCCAACCTGCTGACGCTGATCGGGGCCATCGGCGTGGTCTACGTGCCTCGCCTGTACCGCCCCATCCGGGTGAGGGCTATGGAGATCAGCAGCCGCGAGTTTGTCGCGGCTGCCCGGGCGCGAGGTGAAGGGCTGCCCTGGATTCTCTTCCGGGAAATCCTCCCCAACACGTCGGGGCTGGTCATCGTCGAGTTCGCCATCCACTTCAGCGGCGCCATCCTCCTCGTCGCGTCCCTCGGCTTCCTCGGCCTGGGGGTTCAGCCACCCACGCCGGACTGGGGCATGATGGTCAACGAGAACCGCGGCGTCCTGGCCAACGCGCCGTGGACCGTGTTGTTCCCGGCCGCCGCCATTACCTCGCTCTTCCTGGCGGCCAACATCGCCTCCGATCTGCTGCAAAGCCGGTTTGACCGGCCTGTGGCCAGGCAGCGACAATGAACAGTCTGATGACCGATCAATCGGTTTGTTCCCAGGTCACCAGCCTCACCATCGCCTATCGCAACGAGGACCGCCTGCAGCGCGTCGTGACGGACGTGAACCTGCAGGTGAAGAAAGGCGAGTGGGTGGGCCTGGTCGGCGAGTCCGGCTCGGGCAAGACGACGACTGGCCTGGCCGCGATGGGCTACCTGCGGTCCGACGCCATCGTCCTCTCGGGCTCGGTGCGCTTCGGCGACACGGAGCTACTCGGGCTTCCCCGCAATGAGCTACGCCGGCTTTGGGGCCGCCGGGTCGGCTACGTCCCCCAGGGCATGGGGTCGTCGCTGAACCCCACCATGCGGATCGGTGACCAGGTGGCCGAGGTTCTCAGCACTCACTTCGACACTGACGAGAAGGAATCGCTGCGTCGGGCACTGGAGCTCTTCGTGCGGCTGGGCCTGCCCGAACCGGAGCAGTTCGCGCGCCGGTACCCACACCAGATAAGCGGCGGTCAGCAGGAGCGGGTGATGCTGGCCTCTGTTCTGGCTCCCAATCCAGAGCTGATTGTGTTCGACGAGCCCACAAGCGGACTGGACGTCACCACTCAGGCCCAGATCATCGGCCTGTTGCGGGAGATTCGCGGCCAGACCGGCGTCTCGGCTTTCTTCATCAGCCACCACCTGGGCGTGGTGGCGGCCATCTGCGACAGCGTCGCGGTGATGTACCGTGGGACCGTGGTCGAGCACGGTAGCTGCCGAGACGTTTTCCGCGACCCGTTCCACCCGTACTCGCGGGAGCTCCTGGGAGCAGTTCCGCGAGTACACGGTGGGGGGCTATCGGTAGAGACCTCTGATCGCGAGGTAGAGGGACGGAGCTTCGACGAGGGGTGCGCCTACGCAAAGCGCTGCCCATACGCCGAAGACGTCTGTGCCACGGAGCCACGCCTCGAGCCGGGAGACGCGAACCGGCTGATACGCTGCTGGCGATCGGCTGAGATCCGCCAACAGGCGCCAGCCGCACCTCGGACCAGGGAGCGTAAGTCGCCTGCGGTCCGGGCTGGAGTCGTGCCGCTGCTGACCGTCGATGACCTGCATTGCGGATACGCCCATCCGGGTTCGCTCTTCGGCGGCCGATCCGCGCATGAAGTTGTCTCCGATGCCAGCTTCTCGCTGCAGCGGTGCGAGACACTGGCGCTGGTTGGAGAGAGCGGCAGCGGAAAGACAACCATCCTGAGGGTCGTCGTCGGGCTGATGCGGCCAAAGGAAGGTGCCGTCGAGTTCCAGGGACAGCCTCTGGCGGGGTGGGTCGAGCAGCGCGGCACTGAGATACGGCGCAACCTCCAACTGGTGTTCCAGAACCCCGATACCTCGCTCAATCCCTCCCATACGGTCGAGAGTGCGCTGGGCCGGCCGCTGAACCTGTTCCATCGCCTGACCGGGCCGGCGCGGCGGAAGCGCATAGAAGAGCTGCTCCAGATGGTCGGTCTCGACCCCTTGTTTGCCAAGCGCTATCCGGACCAGCTTAGCGGGGGCGAAAAGCAGCGCGTGGCCCTGGCCAGGGGCCTGGCGGCCAACCCCGAGCTTATCCTGTGCGACGAGGTGGTCTCGGCTCTGGA
>Ga0315282_10010494_pt1 | contig 14511 bp, 11 predicted proteins | sample YL17G07_20_MG_FD_203693 | JGI IMG/M metagenome (GOLD analysis project Ga0315282, IMG submission 203693) | Sediment microbial communities from Yellowstone Lake, YNP, Wyoming, USA - YL17G07_20 | ecosystem: Environmental > Aquatic > Freshwater > Lake > Sediment | place: USA: Wyoming | collected...
AGTAAAGGTGTCGAGGCAGAGCCTCGATGCGATCCCCCATTCCAGGGCAGAGCCCTGGAACGAGAGTGGTAATCTCCGAGAATAGCGGTCCTTGCATTTCCTAATAATTTCTCCATCATTAAGCAATGTTAGGATATATCCTTCGGATTGAAATGAATAGTCACATTCCATAAAAAAGGGCTCCCTCAAGCCTCGGCCGAGCTCGTCGCGGGCAAGGCGCGAGGATCTCGGCCAACTAAAAAAACCCCTCCACGAAAATGGAGGGGTTTTTTGTTCTTCTGCGTTAAAACCGCTAAGATTTCACTTACTTCTTGGGAGCAGCCGGAGCGGGCTTGGCCGCCGGAGCAACAGCCGGGGCAGCAGCCGGGGCCGCAGCAGCCTTCTTGATCGACTTTAACACTCCGCCGGTCTCTTCGATGGTAACTTTGTCGCCGACGGCGATGCCCTCGAGCAGTTTGGCCTCAGCCTTCAGAGCCATGTCCTTGGCGCCGACTTTAACGATGACCATTCCGGCCGCGGCATCGATCTTTGTCACTTCGCCACTCAGCGTCGCCACCTTGGCCGCTTTTTGCTCCGCCGCCATGGCGAAACCGGCCGTTAGGACGATCAGCATGATTACCGACAACAAGATCGCGATCTTTTTCATATGGGTTCACCTCCTTTCGCCTGGGATGTATACTAGTTTACTTGCGAAACTGATGCCAATTCGGGACAGGGCGGATCATTCGTCGTGTCCCGATGAAAACTTATAGAAATACAGTGAGTTAAGTATTCGATGCTTGCGGGGGCGCCAGGCAGGGGTTAAAGGTTTTTGGGGAAAAATTAACGTTTTGGTTAATGCGATTCACCTTTTCGTGGTTTAGCCTGGGGGTGCGGTAATTTTCGCGCGATACTCGGCGGCCCTGTAAGTCGGACCCAGGGGTTTGGCGGCCGTGGCCAAGCTACCTTCCGCTTGGAATCCTGCGTGTTGCATCGGTCTCGACCCTGATTTCCACTTTGTCGGGACGGTCGAAACCGTCCTCAGCCGCGGATAGCTTTGGACGGTCAAGCAGTCAGGGCGCGAGGTCTTGGGCGGAATAAAAACCCCCTCCACGAAGGTGAAGGGGGTTTTTGTTCTTCCGCGGTGAAACCGCGAAGCCTGTATTTACTTCTGGGGAGCAGGAGCTTTAGCCTTCTTGATCGACTTCACCATGTCCCCGGCCGCTTTGATGCTGACCTTGTCGCCGACGGCAATGCCTTCCAGCTGTTTGGCCTCCGCCTTCAGGGCCATCTCTTTGCCTTTGACCATGACGCTGATCGTGCCCGCCGCAGCATCCACCTGGGTCACTTCACCGCTCAGCGTCGCCAGCTTGGGCGCCTTTTTTCCTGCCGCCATGGCGACACCGGACGTCATAACGACCAGCATAACCACCGCCATCAGAATCGCGATCTTTTTCATATGGATTCACCTCCTTTGTCATGGAATTAAACTGCTGTTGTTGTTGCGAAACCGATGCCAAATTCGGGCAGGGCGGGCCATTCGCCTAGTTTCGATACAACTAAGCGTGATTACGATAAATTATTGATTCGAGACCGGCGGGGAGGTCTAGTGACGGCCGAAGGGTGGGGTATGGAATTAACGTTTTGGTTGATCCGGCTCACCTTTTCGTTGTTTGGCCTGGGGAATGCCGTATTTTTTCACGCGATACTCGACGGTCCTGTAAGTCGTTCCCAGGAGTTTGGCGGCCGTGGCCATGCTACCTTCCGCTTTTTCCATGGCCTTGACGATGACTTCTTTTTCGAATTCATCCAGCGACAAGCCTTCTGCGGGCAATTCGAACCGGGACGAGCCCTCGGCCTTGGCCGCTGGCATGGGCAGGTCCAGATCGGCGGGCGTGAGGACCTCGCCTTGCGCCAGCAAAACCGCCTTTTCGATGACCGAGTCGAGCTGCCGCACGTTTCCCGGCCAGGAATAGTCCATGAGCAGCCGCAGGGTCGCGTTGTCCATCCCTCGGACGGCCCGGTTGTACAGAAGGTTGTATTTTTCGATGAAGTGTTCCGCCAGAAGGTAGATATCCGAAGACCTTTCCCTCAGGGGAGGAACTTCAATGACAAACCCCCGAAACCGATAAAAAAGGTCCTCCCGGAATCGACCTTGGTCAATCTCGTCCGCCAGCTTCTTGTTCGTGGCCGCGATCAGACGCACGTCGATGGGAATCTCCTTTTTGCCTCCGATCCGCCGGATTTTTTTCTCTTCCAGGAACCTCAGCAGCTTGGCCTGGGGGCCGACGGGCAACTCCCCGATTTCATCCAGAAACAGGGTCCCGCCGTGGGAGTTCTCGATCAGGCCGCGCCTTTGGGAGAACGCGCCGGTAAAGGCGCCTTTTTCGTACCCGAACAGCTCGCTTTCCAAAAGTGTTTCCGGCATGGAGGCGCAGTTGACGGCCTGAAAGGTTTTGTTTTTCCTGGGGCTGCTGGCGTGGATCGCCTGCGCGATCAGGTCCTTGCCCGTTCCGGTTTCGCCGGTGATCAGCACGGTCACGCCCAGCGGACCGACCACTTGGATGAACTCCATAACCTTCAACATCCTCGGGTGCTTTCCGATGATCCCCTCGATGGTGAACGGCCGCGTCAAATGCTTTTTTAGCTGGATGTTTTCTCGGATCAAGGCCAGGCGTTCGCAGGCTCTGTGGGTGGCGATGAGGAGCTTTTCGCGCTCGACCGGCTTGGTGATGTAGTCGAAGGCGCCTTTCTTGATGGCTGCCACGGCGGACTCGATGGAGCCGTGGGCCGTGAAGATGATGAACTCATGCTTGTGGGGGCCGGAGGTCAAGAGGCGTTCCATGACCTGGGTCCCTTCGATGTCGGGAAGTTTCAAGTCGCAGAGCACCACGTCCGGGAAAAAGCGTTGGTATATCTCGATGGCTCGTTCCCCATTCTCGGCGGTTTCCACGACGAATGCTTCTTTCTCCAGGATCACCCGGAGAATATCCCGCTGATAGGCGTCGTCGTCCACGATAAGGATCTTCCATCGCTCCATGCCGGTCTCCTAGCGGGCGTGAGGAATCGAAATCCTGACGCGGGTCCCATTTCCCGGGGTGCTGGCGATGTCGATTTCGCCCGCGTGGGCTTCAACGATCCGTTTGGTAATGGCCAGGCCGAGCCCGGTGCCCGTGATTTTCGTGGTGAAATAAGGCTCGAACACGTGGGAGAGTTGATCCGGCTGGATGCCCGCCCCGGTGTCCTCGAAGACAAGATGCACCAGTCCATCGCTTTCCTGGATGGAGATGCTTAGCGTCCCGCCGGTCGGCATGGAATCCGCCGCATTGGTGATCAGGTTCTGAAAGCACGATTTCATCTTGTCGATGTCGATTTCGACCAACGGGATCGGGTCTGGGTAATCCCTTTCCACGGAAATGCCGCGGTCCTGGATCAACTGGCTGTTCAACCCCAAGGCCTCCTCCACCGGAAGGTCCACCCGCAAAAGGATCGGGTGGAGAACGAGCTCCCGTCCCAGGTCCAGGAAATTCGTCACCATCAGGTTGATGCGTTGTACCTCGGCCTTCATTTTTCGGATCAGGTCCTCGGGCCCCGCCTGCCCTTCGGCTGCGCTCAGGGACATAAGCGTGCCCAGGTGATCGAGGGAAAGGTTGATAAAGTTGAGTGGGTTGCGAATCTCGTGGGCAATACCGGAGGCGAGTTGGGCCAGCATCGCTTCCTTCTCCGCGTGCTTGAGCTTTTCTTCCATGGTCTTTTGTTCTTCGAGCTTATGGATCATGTCGCTGAGCGAGTCCGCCAGGTCGCGAATATCGGCTTGAGGGATCTTCGGCAGGCGAGGCATCCTGCCTTGGGAAACCGAACGGATGGCGTCGATCAACACCGGGATGGGCTTGGTGTACCGGTACGAGATGAGGATGGAAAGCAGGACGCCGACGCCAAAAATCGGAAGCATCCAGACCATTCTTCGAAAGAGCATCTCGCGGCCCAGTTTTTCCAGATCGTCGAAGTACATGTTGACGTGAATGTACCCCTCGAGCTTGCCTTTCGATATGATCGGCACAAAGGCGCTGTAAAGCTTTTTCGTTTTCACTCCCCCGCGGGAGCCGATCTTGGCCTTGATGAGAAACTCGTTCCTCGAAACGCTAAGCCGGCTGCCGACCAGGCGGGGGTTCGAGCTCAGGATCACTTCCTGCTGGTTGCTCAAAATGGAGACTTCCTCGACCCCCCGCTTCCTCAGTTGGTCGATGTAGCTCTTGAGCCGCGCCTCGTCGGTGGATCCCGTGGCGTAAATCTGCTCCACACTGATTTCCATGGCCTTGGTCAGACCGTTGATCTCTTCCTGGATGAGATCGAACAATTTGTCCTGGGAAACGGTCTGAAGGTAGGCCAGGCTTCCCACAAACAAGACCATCATGGAGAGCATGACGATCAGAAGCTGAAGGCGTAAGGTAAGTCGGAAAGCACTCTTAAGCATGATCTTCGGCACCCTGCGGCTCGTGCCGGCGATCAGCCTCGGCATGGCCACAATTTGTATAACACGCTGATATAGAATAATTTTTCATATCGCTCAGTATAGAGGAAATACCATGGGATGTCAACTTCGAGACCGTTGCAAAACTTCGGCTGCCGGCCGAACTCACCCACGGGCTTCGGTCCGAAGTCCTCGAAATATTAGTAGTATTCCTGCGGCCCCTCGACTTCGCTCTGGGTCGCAAGCCTGTCGAACGACTTCGATCCTCGCCCCATCGATTTCGTCTCGGAATCCTGTGTTTTGCAACAGTCTCACTTTGGGAAAAGGGACGGACGGAAGACGCCGGACCAAGGATCTGAAGCAAGAAAGCCGCGTCTTCGACGTGGCAAGCCCTGCTCTATCCTTTCCCCTCCGCCTTTCAGAGGCGGCACGTCTTGTTTGCGCCTCACATTCCGACTCGTTTTTGATAAAATGCACTCACTTTTTTTGACGCGCGGTCCCTGACCGCGGCCGAAAGGGAGGAACACATGGGCGTCCGGCGAACCTGGATAGGGGCCGCCGTGTGCGGCGCGGTCATCCTCGCCGCTTTGCTCATCGCTCCATGGGGGGTGGCCCGGCATTCGTGCAGCACCTTCCTGCTGCCCGCCGGCCAATCCTTCTACGTCGGCCACAACCTGGACGAATACTTCGAGGTGCCAGGGCTGGTGGTCGTCAACAAGAAGGGCGCGGCCAAGGAGAACGTCTCCTGGGCGGACGTCATCAGCCTGACGGGCCGGGAGGAGGAGGCGCCGCGCCTCCGCTGGGTTTCGAAATTCGGCTCGATCACCTACAACACCTTCGGCCGGGAATTCCCCGACGGCGGCATGAACGAGGCCGGCTTGTACGTCGGCGAGATGACCCTCAAAGGAACGGTCTGGCCCACGGACGACCTGCCCAAGATTCACCATCACCAGTGGATGCAATACCTGCTGGACAACTTCAAGTCCGTGGACGAGGCCGTGGCCAGTCTCAAGGTGTTGTCCCCTTCCGGCCATACTGAGTGGCACTTTTTCCTGGCCGACCGCCGCGGAAATACGGCGGTCATCGAGTTCGACCAAGGCCGGGCCGTCATTTACCAGGGCGAGAACATACCGGTCAAGGTCCTATGTAACGCGGCTTACGGCGCCGAGTTGGAAAAAATGAGACGATTCAAGGGCTACGGCGGGAGCGAGGACCCGGGCCGCGAGGCCAAGAACGCCGACAACCGCTTTGTCTGGGCCACCTCCCTCATCGCCGCTTACGCGGCCTCCGGCTCGGCCGACCCGGCGGCCTACGTCTTTCGCACCCTCGAAGCACTCAAACTTGGCAACAACCAATGGTCGATCGTGTACGATCTCACCCGCGGCCGGATGTATTTTACCACGGTCAAGGCGCGGCGGGTGCGGTACGTGGATTTTTCCCGCTTCGACTTCTCCTGCGCCGGCCCCAGCCTGTGCCTGGACATCACCCGGGACCTCGAAGGCGACGTTTCGGCAGCTTTCGAGCCACTCACCGAGGCGCTCAACGAGGAATACATCCGCCGCGCCCTCGAACCCATTGACGCCGGCCAGGCCGGGAACCGCTTCAAACCCTTGTGGAAAAAACGCCTCAGCGACTCGACCAAGCCCTTCGCCTGCGGGAAGTGAGACCGGACGCGGTCGGCGGGAGGAATGAACGCGCAATCTTGACCGGATCCCTGGGTCGTGCTACCATTCGGCCATGTTTGAAAATCGTGTGATCGAGCAGAAGTACGACCCGTGCGCTCACATCGTCATCCACGCCGGCGATTGCATGGACCTCATGCGCTCGATTCCCAGCGATTCCTTGCAACTCGTGGTTACATCCCCCCTTACAATATCGGCAAAGAATATGAACGGCGTCTCAAGTTGGAAGCCTACCTGGAACAACAAAAGGCCGTCATCTCCGAGTGCGTCAGATGTCTTTCTCCGCGAGGGAGCATCTGTTGGCAGGTTGGAAACTACGTGGACCGGGGGGCGATTATCCCGTTGGATACCGTCCTTTATCCGATCTTTACGCAGCATGGCCTGAAAATGCGAAACCGGATCATCTGGCACTTCGAGCACGGGCTTCATTGCAGCCGCCGTTTCTCCGGCCGGTACGAAACCATTGTCTGGTTTACCAAATCCGACGATTACGTTTTTAGCCTGGACCCGGTGCGCGTTCCCCAGAAATATCCGGGGAAAAAATATTTCAAAGGACCCAAAGCGGGCAAATATTCCTGCAACCCCCTCGGAAAAAATCCCGGGGACCTCTGGGTGATTCCCAATGTCAAAAGCAACCACATCGAGAAAACCGAGCATCCGTGCCAGTTTCCGGTCGAACTGACCGAGCGTCTGGTCTTGTCCATGACGAATGAGGGAGATTGGGTCTTCGATCCCTTTCTCGGCACAGGCACGACCGTAATTGCGGCCATCCGCCATGGGCGACGAGGCGCGGGCGCCGAAATCGTTCCAAGATATATTCAATTGGCCCGGCAGAGAATACGGCAGGAACTGGCCGGCACCCTCCGCACCCGACCCATGAACAAGCCCGTGTATGACCCTGTGGAAGCAGGGAATTCCTTGACTGCGCCGCCGTGGGTAATAAATCTGGACGAACCGCAATTGGACCTGCCGAAGATCCAGGAATGTAAATGGTGAGGTGACATATGGAGCTTGCCAGCCCCTTTACGCCGTGGATGCCGGTACCCGTGGAATTTTTTGTGGGGAGAATTCCGGAAATAGAACGACTGCGAGGCATAATCCGCGACTCAATACGGCGACGTATTAAAGTGGGATTTGTCACTGGAGAGCGCGGTATAGGAAAAAGTTCGCTGGTATCCTTTGTCCGGCATTTGACAGAGAGAGAGGATGAGGTATTAGGATGCCATGTTCTTCTCGGAGAAATCAGCAACCTGTCGGAAATGACGGTAAAAACTTTCGAGCACTTATTGAGGGAAAGCGAGCAAAAGCCTTGGTATGGTAACTTGATTAAATTATTTGGAACTCATGTTAAGAAAATCGGATTATTTGGCATCTCTCTTGAATTGGACCTTTCGAAAGATGAGCGTATAGATCTCACTCGAAATTTCATATCGCATTTGCGCAATATCTTATCTAAGGTTCCAGAAAGAAAAACAATTCTTCTGATTCTCGATGATATTAACGGTTTAGCCTCTTCAATGGAATTTGCCAATTGGCTGAAAAGCATCGTGGATGAAATCGCTGTAAGCTCACAAAGCCTGTCGCTTTGTATTATCATTGTCGGCCTTGAAGAACGCAGACAACAACTTCTCGCCCTGCAACCTTCTTTAGCTCGTATTTTTGAACTTATCGAGATAAAGCCATGGTCGGACGACGAGTGTGTGGAATTCTTCAAGAAAAGCTTCGCTTCCGTTTCCGGCGAAATCGATGAACTTGACTTGGAATTGATGGTTGAATTTTCGGAAGGGTTCCCTGTACTGGCGCATGAGATTGGCGATGCTGTCTGGCGTCAAGCTTCATCTTTAAAAATCAGCAGTGGAGATGTAGGCAGGGGTATTTTTGCGGCCGCACAGATAGTTGGGCGCAAATTCTTGCAGCCGCAAGTGTTTCAAGAGTTGCATAGCCAGCGCTATCGTTCCATACTCAGAAAGGTCTCCCAACCTAAAGGAACAGACCTTTCGAGGTTTACACGGGCGGATCTGCGCAGGTTGCTGAACTCGGAAGAGATTAGGGTCATGGATAACTTTTTAAGAAAGATGAAAGAACTGGGAGTGCTCCTTAGCGATTCTGAAGCAGGGAAAGGAGCATATCGGTTCACGAGAAGATTGTATAGGCTTTATTTCTCCATGGAAGCCAAGACGGCCAGGAGAAAAGAAAAACCACAAGAATAATTACCAAAATCGACATTTCTAACCAATCTACACCTTCCAACTTTGAGTGATTCTGTATCAACTCCTCTGCGGCGCGCCCGGCCAGGCCGGGAACCGTTTCAAACCCTTGTGGAAAAAACGCCTGGCCGACTCGACCAAGCCCTTCACCTGCGGGAAGTGAAGCGGGATTGGCCGGGGCCACGGTGTTTCGAGGGTTCCTGGGCTTTGGTGCGGACAGCCGGATACGCGCTTCGAGACCATTGTAAAACTTCGGCTTCCGGCCGAACTCACCCACGGGCTTCGGCTCGCAGTCCTCGAAATATAGTAATATTCCTGCGGCTTCGATCCTCGCCCTCGTCGATTTCGTCTCGGCATCCTGTGTTTTGCAACGGTCTCGCTTCCAGGACGTAGCGGTTTCCCGGGGACCTGCCCGTGGCGGGTGAGATCGTGGAGGCGGAGCAGAAGATCGAGGCCGTTTCTCCAGAGTTGGACCCGTGGACCGGCGAGAGGCTAGTCACCCTGGAAAGAGTCCGCGTGCTGGCCTACCCGGCCTTCCCGCATGATTCGAAAAAAAAGACTTGAATTTCACGAGAAGAGGCATAAGATTTCCTCCGTTGCGCAGATGCCTGGCATTTGCGAAAAAAAACCCACAAGGGGGAGAAACCGCGATGAGTGAGTCGGATGGCAGTCACAGTTGCCAACGAATGACTCAGGAATCGTCCCACGACGACCTTGATGACCCTGACCCGCGGAAGGCGCAGTCAGCGACTCGTGAAGTGATCGGTAGGTTCTCCATCCCAGTCTAGCCCACCGGTTTGCCTCAGGCCGCGTCCGCTCACCTGCCGCGGCCAAAACGGAGGCGAACCATGAAAAATCCGCTCCTGGTCCCCGAGCTTCGCGAGATGATCGCGGCCGGGGACTTTAAGGCACTTCTGGGTTTTTGCGAAGCGACCCATCCCGCCATGGCGGCGGACCTGATCTTCGCTCTCTCGCCGAGCGAGGCCCGGATGGAGCTTAGGCACGCCGAGCCGCGGCTCCGCGCCGAGATTTTCAGCCACCTGGACGAGGACCTCCAGGCGAGAATGGTTCAAGCCCTGGGGCGCGACGATACGGCCCGCTCGATCGCCGACATGCCGCCGGACGAGCGGGCCGACTTGTTCAAGCGCATCCCCCCTAAAACCCAATGCCGGGTCGCGTGGAGGGCCGCGCTATGAACCTGGGCCTTTTTGCGCGGTTTTCGCGGGGCTCCGTGTCCAAGTCCCCTATTCCGAAGACGCCCCAGCCCGGAACCGAGAATGAGCGCCGCCTGGTTGAGCTGTGCATGATTCCCGCCCAAGAGGCGCTCAGCGCGCTTGGCACGACTCTTCGGGGATTGGGCCTGGAAGAGGCGGAACGTCGCCTGGACGAGCATGGCCCGAACGAATTGGCGAATCTCAAGCGGCCGGGTTTCTGGGCCGACATCTTTCACCGATGCAAGAGCCCGCTGGTCGTTCAACTGCTGCTCATCGCCCTGGTCTCGGCGATCATTGGAGAGATCAAATCGAGCGTTATCGTGGGCGCGATGGTCCTTCTCAGCGTGGGGCTGTCTTACATTCTGGATCGCAGGTCGAACCGGGCCGTGGAGTCCCTGGGCAAGCGCGTTCAGTCGCGGACCCTGGTCCTCCGGGATGGCCAGGAGACCGAGATCAAGATATCGGAAGTCGTTCCCGGCGACATCGTTCTCCTGCAGGCCGGTGCCATCGTTCCGGCGGACCTGCGGCTGCTCACCGCCAAGGATTTCTTCGTCGGCCAGTCGGCGCTTTCGGGAGAATCCATGGCCGTCGAGAAAACGGCCGAGGTCAACACGGCTGCGGGGCAGATGGCCTGGGAACTGGCAAACGCCTGCTTTTTGGGGAGCAACGTCACCAGCGGCACGGCCCGGGGCGTGGTGGTGAACACCGGTAACCGGACCCTCTTCGGGGCCATTTCGGAGCGGTTGACCGAGCGCCGGGAGGAGACGAGTTTTGACAAGGGGGTACGGTCCTTCACCTGGCTCATGATCCGGTTCATGATGGTCATGGTCTGCGCCGTGTTCTTCATCGTGGGCATGACCAAGGGGAACTGGTTGGAAGCGCTGCTCTTCGGCCTGTCCATCGCCGTCGGCCTTACCCCGGAAATGCTGCCGATGATCGTCACCGTAAACCTGGCCAAGGGCGCCCTGACCATGGCCAGAAAGAAAGTCATCGTCAAGCGGCTCCCGTCCATACAGAACTTCGGCGCTATCGACATTCTCTGTACGGACAAGACCGGAACGCTGACCCAGGACATGGTGGTGCTCGAACACCATGTCGACATCACCGGCCACGTGAGCGAAGATGTGCTGAACTACACCTACCTGAACAGTTATTACCAGACCGGACTACGCAACCTCATCGACCGGGCGGTGATCGAGTATGCCGACCTGGACGTGGAACACAACTTGAGACTTGTGGACGAGCTGCCGTTCGATTTTCAACGTCGCCGCATGTCGGTCGTGGTCGATTACGAGGGCGACCATGTGCTGATCTGCAAAGGTGCCGTGGAGGAGATCTACGCCTGTTGCAAACACTACCAGATCGGCGATGAGGTCTATCCTCTGATCGACATGATTCGCGCGGACCTTTTCGAAGAGGTCGAGCGGCTCAACAGCGAGGGCTTCCGAGTCCTCGGGATTGCTTATCGGGAATTCCCGCGTGACAAAACGTCCTTCACGATCGCCGATGAAAGCCAACTGATCCTTCTCGGATATATCGCCTTCTTTGATCCGCCCAAGGTTTCCGCGACGGAGGCCCTGGAGCTCTTGAAGGAGGTCGGCGTCAGGGTAAAAGTTCTGACCGGCGACAATGGATTGGTCACCAAGAAGGTTTGCCGGGACGTCGGGCTCGCCATTGATCGGATTGTCACCGGGGCGGAGCTATCGAAGCTTACACCGGAGGAGTTTTCCAAGGTTACGCGGGAGGTCGATGTCTTTGTCAAGCTGTCTCCGGCGCAAAAAGAGCAGATTGTCCGGGACCTCAGGAGCAACGGCCACGTGGTGGGGTTCATGGGAGACGGCATCAATGATGCGCCCGCGCTCAGGGCGGCCGATGTCGGCATTTCCGTGGATTCCGCGGTCGATATCGCCAAGGAGGCGGCCGATATCGTGCTTCTGGAAAAAAGTTTGTCGGTCCTTGAAGAGGGGATCATCGAAGGGCGGAAAGTCTTTGCCAACATCGTCAAATACATTCGCATGGGCGCGAGTTCCAACTTCGGAAACATGTTCAGCGTGGTCGGCGCAAGCTACCTGTTGCCGTTCCTGCCCATGCAACCGATCCAGATTTTGACGAACAATCTGCTATACGACTTCTCCCAGACCGGAATACCAAGCGACAGCGTAGACGAAGAGCTGATCACCAGGCCTCTCAAGTGGAACATCGGCAACATCGAACGCTTTATGGTCTTCATCGGTCCCATCAGTTCCATCTTCGACTACGCGACCTTTGCCCTGATGTGGTTTTTTTTCCACTGCAGCGCCTTTGTCGACCTAGCCACGGGATCCCAGCAGCAAGAGGGGCTTGCACGGCTGTTTCAGACGGGTTGGTTTGTGGAATCGCTGTTGACCCAAACACTGATCGTCCACATCATACGAACCAGACGCATACCCTTTTTCCAGAGCCGGGCGTCCCAGCACATGACCATTACCACCCTGATCGTCATGATCGTCGGCGCTTGGCTGCCATACTCGCCTTTCGCCAGCACGCTGGGGATGGTGCCTTTGCCCGCGGTCTACTGGGTGTGGATTGCAGCCTTCCTCTTGTCCTACGCAGTATTAACAAGCCTAGTGAAGACCTGGTTTTTCAAACGCTATGGAGGTGAATGAATATGGATACCCTGTTGGATGCACTTCAAGAAGGCAGATTGATCGAACTGCCCGATAACAATAAAGATCATGCCCTGCAATTTCTGGCGCATATTCTCGAGGCGATTCCGTCGGTCCCCATCGGAACCGATATTGTCGGGCTGGTCATGGAAAGGGAACATTCGACCGACACCGCCCTCGGTAAGGGCTGGGCTTGCCCCCATGCACGGGTCCAATTCGATGAGGACCTGATGTGCGTCGTGGGATGGAGTCCGACAGGTATCGATTACGGTGCCTTGGATGGGGTATCCGTGTCCATGATCGCCATGTATCTGGTGCCGGCCAATCAACGGAATCACTACCTGCGCGAGGTCTCCTTGCTCGCGAAGGCCCTGAGCGCCTATCCGGAACTGGAAAAGCTGCACACCGCCCGAGACCTGAACGACATCCGCGATCACCTGCTCGATCTGATCAGTTCGACCAAGGAAACCGTCGGCCCGGATACGCGGGCCAGGATGATCCAGCTGCAAGCCAGGCCGAGCATGGAAGACTTGCTGGCCCGCGACCTGTCGAACTTGATCGTGGAACCCGTCACCCTGGTGGGAGGGCCGGGCCTGAGGCAAATCGTGCTGACCCAGGACGCCGCTCTTGGGAAAATTCTGGACTCCGCTCCCGGACTGATCGAGAGGTTGGAATCCGAGGGCGTCTATCAAAACGGCGGATGGCGCGTGATCAAGCGCGGGACGGTCGCTTACCAGGCGGGGCGTGTCGTCTACGATTGCCTGGCTCTAAAAATCGCCGCCAAAAACGCGGCGGCGGCCAAATGACGAGCCGCGGCCCTGGCCCTCGGTCTCCAGGCAATGACCTCCACCCTGATCGGCGCTGTCCCGCCCCTGGCGGCCGCCCGGCTGCTGCTGAAGATTTAGCGATAAGCCCGCGGCGTCCACTGTTTGGACAAGAGGCTTGCGCGACCGGCTTCCCGTGTGTGCGTAAAAAAACATCCCTTGAAAATCGTGGCGGCGAAAGATGTCCGTCCGAGAAAGGGAAACGATGGTTAGAGAGGCCAAAAATCTGATGCCACGAACATCCCCCCGCCTCACCCGCCGCCGATTCCTGGCCGGGACGCTGGCCGCGGCCGGGCTGGGCGTGCTCCCAAGGCTTGGCCGGGCCGCGTCCGGCGGGCAGGGCAAGATGGAGAGCGCGTTGAAGTACAACATCAAAAACATGCGCCTGCTGGTGGAAAACGGCGGCCAGACGGATTGGGCCAGGCACGACCCGGAACTCATCACCTACTGCCGGCTGGAAAAAGACGGCTTCTGGGACGTCTGGACGATCCGCAGCGACGGCGCCGGCCTCGCGCCGCTGACCGTGGACGAGCCGGGCATCCCGCGCCTGAACAACGCCAATCCGGGCTGGCACCCCTCGGGTAAATACATCGCCTTCCAGGGCGAGCGGGACCGCTTTTTCGGGGACCGCTTTCTCTCCCACCCGGGCGTGGGCGGTTTTTGCAACGTCTGGCTGGGTAAAAGCGACGGCAGCCGCTTCTGGCAACTCACCGACCTCCCCTGCGCGGCCACCGCGGAAGAGGCCCGGAGCAAACCCGTCACCGGCGTGCTCATGCCCAAATTCTCCCACAACGGCAAAAAGCTGCATTGGTCCCAGTGGCAAAGCCCGGGCCCCAAGGGCGAAAAAGGCTGGTGGTGGGACATCCGGGTGGCAGACTTCATCGACGACGAGCAAAACCCGCGCCTGGCCAACGTTACGACTTACAATCCCGGCCCTGGCCCATTCAAAGAATGCTTCATGTTCACCCCGGACGATAAAAAACTCCTCCTCGCCGGCAACCTCGAACCCGGCCTGGCCCAGACCGCCCTGGACCTCTACCTCCTGGACCTTACGACCGGCCGGGTCGAAAACCTGACCCGCACCCCGACCGCGTGGGAGGAAGGGTGCAAAATGTCGCCGGACGGCAAGAAAATCTTCTTCGGATCGAACGAAGGCTACGAGCACCTGCTTGACCCCAAGAACCCCTTTGGCACGCGCCAGGCCGAGTACTGGATCATGGACGCGGACGGCTCGAACAAGCGCCGCCTGACCTGGTTCCACGAACCGGGCCATCCCTTTTACCGGCCCGGTCAGACCCACGCGGCCGTGGTCTCCTGGGCCCCGGACGGCCGCCGGCTCTCAGCCTGCATGGGCTCGGGAGACAAGCTCGAGGTGCGCATCATCGAGCTGGAATAAGCAACCGGGCCGGCAGCGGACAAGGCAGAGTTGAGCTCCGCTCAACTCTGCCTGGGCAACTTGGTCCAAGACACGACACCAGGCTGGCGAAGG
>Ga0315282_10010495_pt1 | contig 14511 bp, 14 predicted proteins | sample YL17G07_20_MG_FD_203693 | JGI IMG/M metagenome (GOLD analysis project Ga0315282, IMG submission 203693) | Sediment microbial communities from Yellowstone Lake, YNP, Wyoming, USA - YL17G07_20 | ecosystem: Environmental > Aquatic > Freshwater > Lake > Sediment | place: USA: Wyoming | collected...
ACCGATAGTAATAATAAGGGGTTACGGAGTTTTCCACAATCCGGAAAAGTTATGAGTCTCCCCCCCAGACCCCCCCTCATTACTACTACGACGGTGAATATTTTACTTGACAAAAATAAACCAGACCCCGAGATCGCGGAGGAGGGTCTTTTTTTTATCCGGTCGGGAGATGCCGACAGGATAAAAGATGCTTTTAAATCTAGCCAAACATATTTGAAATTTCCCGGACCTGTCATCCTGAACCCTTTCAGGATCTCACCAAATTGGACCAATGGGTGAGATGCTGAATCGGATTCAGCATGACACTCTTTTTTAATGTCCTGAAAATGTTAGAGACAAATTCTCAGACTTTATGGTGTAAGAATCTGAACCAAATCATCTCGGTGATCATCACAGGCCTTATTTCGCCAACCTGTTATGAAATCTCAGATTTTCAATCTGAAATCTACAATCTATTTCTGAAGTTCTCGCGGGTGCGGTTGAAATATCCGAATTGAAGGCGCCTAAATTCTTTTTTCAAAATCTCGATCATCCTGGAAATGCCCACTCCCGTTTTCTCCCCTGTCACTTTCAGATAGAGGTCAGGATCGATATTGAGGTTTCTCATCTGAATGAGGTCAAGGCCTGTCTCCCGAATGAACTCAATTAACCCATCGATCTCACTCTCCCTATCCGTAAATCCCGGAAAGACGAGGAGGTTGATGGACGTGTAGATCCCCTTCTCTTTTGCACGGATCAGGGAATCAACAACCTTCCGGAAACCATATCTCTTCGGCCTGTGATACCGTTTGTAAAATTCCGGATGGGGACTGTTGAGCGTCACCCGGATGCTATCGAGCCCTGCATTGCAGAGTGACTCCACTCGCTCGGGAAAACTTCCATTCGTATTGAGATGGATCGTCCCTCGATCGGTTTGCTCGCGGAGATGCCGGATCGATCTCTCGAGGAGTTGCCATTGCATCAACGGCTCTCCTTCACAACCCTGGCCAAAGCTTACAATCGCATCTTCCGCTTCTTTCAGATGGGGCAATGCAACCCCTGTCACTTCCTCCACCGTGGGGACGAAGTCGATTCTTTCCTGAGAGGCAGGACAGCATTCAGAGGGTTGAAGAGAGATGCAGCCCAGGCATTCGGCATTACATGCTGGAGAGGTTGGAAGGGGACACTCCCACCTTCTGAAAAAAACATTCTTCGCCGCAAAGCAGTGATATTCAAGGGCACACCTGGAAAGCTGATGAAGCAGCCGATTTTGAGGTTCTTTTTTCAGGAAGAAATCGGCCTTCCTCGCCAGCAAACGATCCTTTCCAAAATACTTTGGATTCCAGTGAGGATTCGGATCGATGAGAAGGCCCGTGGCCCAGAACTTCCCGTCCCTCCAACCAACAGAGCTGTAGGCCCAGAGGGGAAGGACCGGGGCCTGGAGCCGGAGACGTGTGGCTGGAAGGAGGGTGCGGATGTAGCCGGGTGGCAGGAAAGCGGCTACAGCACGACATTCAACCTCACGCCCGCCCGCCTTGGTTCTCTCCAGCGGGACAGAGATCCTTTGCTTTTCATCCCACCCAACAGGAATTCTGCCGGGCATGGTGAAGAGTTGACTGCCCTTCGGTAAGGGAACCAGTTCCGAGGGATTCAGGGGAACAACGCTCCCGCCGGATTGTCCTGCCAGGCTGAGATGAGGATAGTCGAAGATCCTACCGTCAGGATCGGAAAAGATTAATCGGGGATATTCAAATGTCATTGAAAACCAGATGGGCAGACATCCCGCCTCAGGCGGGACCCCTGCAACTTATCAGTACCTAACAGGCGATTGGGAATGCTAGCGCAAGCGGCGAAGCATCAGGATGGATACTTCCTTTCCCCCTTCGATTTCCTCAACGAGCTCTTCACATTCTTCCTTTTCAACGCTGCCTTTAAACGATTGGTCTTATTCCTGTTTTTCATGGTCACCTCCAAAGGGATTCGTCATTGATAACTGAGGATTGACAATCGAACACTGGTTATTGTCCATTGGGTTGCCCGCCGGAGCCCCGGGGCCAAGGCGGGCCATTGCTAATTGATAATTGCCCATTGACCGTTGGTCATTGATCATTGATTACTTCGTGAGCCTTCCTCAGCTCCTCTACCATTAAATAAGGAAGCTTCATCTCCCCTTTCCCAACTCCAATATCCAGTTCACTTCCTTCGATCCCATGGTAATCTGTCCCACCTGTCACCAGAAGGCCATGCCTTTCAGCCAATACTTTGTATTGTGCCATGTGTAAAACCGTATGCTCCGGATAGTACACCTCTATACCCTTTAGGCCGTTCTTTACGAGTTGAACAAGGAGGGCCTCGAGTTCAGCAGATCCTTTCACATCGAGGGTATTGGGATGGGCAAGGACTGCCACCCCCCCCGCTTCTCTGATAAAGTGGAGCGCTTCCGCCGGGGGAAACCTGAATTTGTCCACGTAGGCAGTCGCCCCCTTTTTCAGGAACCGTTCGAAGGCCTCCTGGAAGCTTCGAACGTACCCTTTCTCCAGAAGGACCTGGGCGAAATGGGGTCTTCCAACCTGCCCCCCTCCGGAGGCCTCAACTACCTCCTTGTAGGTAATCCTGATCCCCAACCGGTTCAGTCTCTCCACAATCTTGGGATTCCGCTCTGCTCTGGCCTTCTGAAGGAATTGAAGCCTTTCCGTGAGAAGAGGATGGTCGATATCAAAGAAATACCCCAGAAGATGCATGGAACCGGGGGAATGCTCAGCGCTGATCTCTATCCCCGGAATGACCTCGAAACCGATCTTTCGACCCTCTGACATCCCCTCCACCAGCCCGCCGATTGTATCGTGGTCGGTGATGGCGATGGCTTGAAGTCCTTTGGCCTGAGCATATCTTACGATTCCTGAGGGAGTCATCACTCCGTCAGAAGCAGTTGTATGAAGATGAAGATCGACATATCCCATTCGTCTCTCTTTGCAAACAAATTTCACATGATCGTGTTGTCACCCACGAATCCCGCCTTATGGGGTAAGAATCTCTGTACAGAGCCCTTCGATCAAACGGGCATCTTTATCCCTTGGCGAACGCTCTTATTTTCAGCCTATTTCTAAATCCAAATCTCAATTCGCAGCGGAGGCCCCCCTGAATGATTCCAATAGGCTTTCAAAAGTATATAAAGGATAGGCCTCTTCAAAGTCAACTCTTCGACTCTCCGGCGTTTCGGTTGCGCAGACCAGAAATTGCAGGGGCTGGAGATTTTCAGCCCCTGCAGGCTTGCCCCTGACCAGGGCCAAGCCCTGCTCAGGAGAACAAGGTTTGGGCGGAGCAAACGGACCAACGCGCAACCGTCAGGAAAGGCTACGGTCTCGCTTTGCCCTGGTAATAAGTCGACGGGTTGAAAAAAGAAAAAGGGGACTAATGTCATGAAGAACCCCAGAAGAAATCCTATCGGGATTTAGGAGTCTTTTTATAGGAGTAATAACCTGTTGATTTGCAAAGAGAAAGATTAGGCAACCCCTCACTTATACGTGGATATTTTCTCCCTGGAGTCGAGCCTTCAGGCGGAAAAACTCCGGCTAAAGCCTCTACTCCCCCGTGTAAATGAGGGGATACAGATTAGAAAAAATTAACTTGACAAGGAAGGTCAGTTTGAATATATTAAAATTAAGGAGACAAAATGTTAATATTTAATATTAATTTCGAGCAAGTGGAGGCCCATTTGACAGGTTAGGGTTCAAAGGACAATCCGGTTGGAATTAACCCTTTCCAAAAAATGGAAGGGTTTTTTTTTAAAGAGAAGAATGGAGGCTATGGTGAAACAGAAAAAACCCACTGATACAGAGATGGAGGATCTGACCTTAGAACCCCTGCCGTCTTCGTCCCTTTTTGGGGAGGTACCGGATCCGATTCCCCCTGTTAAATCAACAGGTTACAACGAAGGCGAAATTGATGAACCCATTGAGGATTTCGAACTCGAAGGGGAAGAGGCAGAAATAGGAATTGAAGAGAGGGAAGAGCTGGAACCCGAGCACCTCCTGCAGGAAGAGATTCCTTTTCATCCTCAGGACATTACATGGGAATACCTGAAAGGCCTTGAAAAAATTTCGCTCCTCACGCCAGACCAGGAAGTTGAATTGGCGAAAAGGATTAAAGAGGGCGAGCGTCAGATGAAACTCCTCGAAACGAAAACCAACCGTCTCAAAGCCCAGCTTTACCCTTCGTCAGTCCCGAAGAGTGGAGTCAAGCGTTCCCGAAACGGAGGCCGAAATGGGCACAAAAAGAGTCTCAAGAAATCAAAGCCCAGTCCATCCGAGATGAAGCAGAGGACCCTTCTTTATAAGAAGGCATTGGCCCAGTACCAGCAGGCCGTCCTCCATACCCAAAAGGCGAAAAACGAGCTTATTCAGGCCAATTTACGGTTGGTTGTCAGCATCGCAAAGCGATACGCCAATCGAGGACTTTCTTTCCTCGACCTGATTCAAGAAGGGAACCTCGGCCTGATGCAGGCTCTGGTGAAATTTGATTACACCAAGGGCTATAAGTTCAGCACCTATGCTTCATGGTGGATAAGGGCAGCCATCCTGAGGGCTTTTGCAGAGAAGTCGAGGACCATCCGTATCCCAAATTATCTATTTGAAATCAAAGGGAAATTGATGAAATCCTTCAAATCTCTGATGAAGAAACTGGGACGGGAACCCACCTCCCAAGAGTTGTCCAGGGACAGTGGCATTCCTCTGCACGATGTGGAGAAGATTCTCAATCTCACTGAGGAACCGATCTCCCTCGATATGCCTATCGGCGAGGAGGATAGCACCCTTGAAGACCTGATCGCAGACGAAAAGAGCCTTTCGCCGAGTGACTCCTTGCTCGAAAAGGACCTGATCTACCATACCCGTAAGCTGCTGGCTGGTCTCTCGCCGAGAGAAGAGAAGATCCTCCGCCTCCGGTTTGGAATCGGGGAGGACGGGGAGTGCACCCTTGAGGAAATCGGAAGGCAATTCGGGCTGAGCCGGGAGAGGATCCGGCAGATCGAAGCGAAGGCTATCGAACGATTACGGGATCCCAACAGGCATAAAGAGATCAGAGAATATTTTGAATAGTCTTCAAGGAAGGCTTGATCCCGCAGGCTGCGGGATCAAGCCTTCCTAACGCTTTACTCTTCGATCGTGATCGCCTCAACAGGACAATCCTCAGCAGCTTCCCTGCAGGTATCGATCACCTCTTCCGGAACTTCATCTCCCTTGACTTGGGCCTTATCATCACCCATTTCAAAGACCTCAGGACAGGTTTCCGCACAGAGACCGCATCCAATACAGGTTTCTTCATCGACCATTGCCCTCATGATCCAATCCTCCTTTCGAAAACAATTATTCCCAACCCCTTTCGCCAATTCAAGAAGACTTCCTGAATCTGTAGTAGAGGTAGATAAAGACAATTCCCATCCCTATGAGCATCAAGATTGAGACAATCGTCTCCACGGAATCAAGGCGGGTCGCCACCTTTTCATACGTGGCTCCGATCCACCATCCAAAGAAGCCGAGGAAGAAGCACCGAAAGATGGAACCCAAAAACGTGTAGAGGGTAAACGGCTTGATCGGGACCCGTAGAAGCCCGGCAAAGATCGATACCAGCGAAATGGGAAAGACCGGGATCGCCCGGGAGAGAAAGATGCTGAGCGCTTCCTTTCTTCCCTGGAATCGCTTTTCCAGGTTGCCCATCTCTTCCCAGTCCACGTCCAGGAAACGCTGGAGTCGAACGACCAATGCCTTCCCTCCATAGAGACTGATCAGGTATCCGATATAGGAGCCGAGCGTGGATGCGATGGCCCCGGGAACGACGATGATCCAGAGAATTTGGAGAGAGGCGCCGGGGACTGAAAGGTCGGGGGAGATCAAGATAGCCCCTGCCCCCATGATGATCAATGGGGAGGGGATGGGGACGATGATCTGCTCGATCATGACCCCGATAAAAACAGAGAGTTGACCATGAGCTCTCATGGACTCCATGATCCAATTCGTAATCTCTGAGATCATATCTTCCTCAAATTTTCATACTTCATAACCTCAGATCAAATTTCCGTCAAGAGAATTCTTCACGCCGGGATATAATTCGTGTCTGTTTAGAATTTGCCCCCTCAATCAGAATCGTCATTCCGGCGAACCCCGGACCTGATCCGGTACCGCTTCATATGCTGATCGATTGGCTGCAATGCCTTTTCGGAAAGCAGGGTATCCCCCGCACTTTTTAACCCGTTAAACGATTCTTAATTCTTTTTATCAAGAATTTATAAGCATTTCCGAAATGTATCCGTTGTTTCTCCCTTTCACGAGCATCTTCTTCAGAGGTATACGCTTCATAATAAATATGCTTTAGCTCCTCGTGGAGATGTTCTTTGATCCACATCCTGAGAACGAAGTCCTTCCAGTCTTGGTCTTCTGCGAAGTTTCCCCGCCTCTTACCCTATAAACTTCTCCACTGAAACATCAAATAACTCTGCAAGCTTTAAAGCCATTTTTTTACTTATTGGCCTCAGTCCCTTTTTACCCCCCACCTTAATCCTCCCCCGCAAGGTGGGAGGAGATGATTTATGGGTAAACTCAAGGGGGAGAGAAATTTCAGGGAGGGGATTTATGACCGTTTCGAGGCGTTTCTTGTCGTAGCCCACGTGGATCAATAACTCCTCGGTTGCCTTGACAAGCAGCTTCTGATACTCTTTGACGTCGTAAGTGTCGTCTGGTCCTACTAATGGAAAAGGTCGCACCCTTTCTCCCTTCTCCTTTGATTGGGCATCTTTGATCATATACCTGACCTTCTCTCCGGGATGGACCGGAATCCCAGAGTCCTCCATCTGCTGCGCGGCAAGGGCAGTGAGGCTATCCACCTTATAGGCATTGGGTTCTTGCGAGATCGTCTTGCCGATCACCAGATCTTCCTGTTTGGCCTGTCCGTCTTTCAAAACCAGGCTGTATTCGAGGAGAAGGTCTAAGATCTCAGGAACCCTCAATCTGTAACCATCCATGTCCTCTGCTTTCGCTAAAACATCAAGCATCCGGAGCTGGGCCTCCTGAATCAGAGGAGGGATGTCGCTTCGCCGGAAGGATAACCCTCTTGCCTTGATCTTTCCGCTCTTGAAAAGGCCGAAATAACGGTTCGCCACCGGGCTCTCAGGATTCCCCTTCGAAGGAAGAAAGGTCATCCATTGATAAATCCCCTCCAGATTCATGACGACTCCCGCCGCTTCGCTGATTTTCTGGCAGAGCGCGAGAACCTCTTCCTCTTTCAAATTCTTTTTCCGAATCCAGAGGGAGTCAGTCAGGGCGTGAAGGAGCTCAAATCCCTCCCCCTCACAGATCTCCTTGGCCTGGAGGAGTTTTTCCCTTCCAAAGGCAGTGACGGCCTCATGGGCCTCGATTCTTCCAAAGCGGGCATTGCGGTAACCCAGGTATCCGAAGCACGTGACGAGCATCCACTTCAGGGCCGTCTGCTTCCGGTTGTAAATTTCCCTTTTCTCTGCCTTTCCTCTCTCAATTTCGCATCCTCTTGTATCTTCTTCGGTTTTTCCACCTTCTATCTCTTTTGCCATCCTCTTGAGCCAGGCTCTTCTTTCCAAGATGGGTCTGAGAGTCTTGGGTACGATCCCTTCCCTCTTTTCGCAGATCGTATAGCCAGCCTCGGGAACCCTCTGGTTCTCACAGCACCTGCAGAGCACGGTCTCGGGGGAGATATTGTGAATGGCCATGATGGTAGGGTACATCGAGGCGAAGTCGATCTCTGCCACATCCTCGAAGATTCCCAGCTTTGGCTGAAAGACAAGACCTCCCTTGTCCGCGACGAGCAGATCCCACGCCGTCTTGAACCGCTCCGGCTCTCCCTTTCTCCAGGGGATGAGAATGCCTTCCTGAAAGGCTCGATCGAGTTGCATCGACGTAATCGCCGTGCCAGGGGAGGTTCGGGCCATTCTCTGAACCGGGATTTTGGCCAGCCGTGCCAGCTCAACCACCCCCTCCATTCCCGACTCTCCATAGATGAAGGAATTTCGTCGATCGATGTGCCATCTTCCGAAAAAGTGATGGGCAGGGGCCTGGTAGTAGGTCCGGCCATAAGAGAAGTAAGAACGACCTTTGGGCTTGATTTGCCTCTTCAAGGGATAAGGTTCCCGATCCCAGGGAATCGGAATTTTGTATTTCCTCTCTGCTGAAAAGAGAAGGGGCAAAAGGGAGGCATCCCCATCATCAGTCAGAATCAGATCGGGATCGAAATGTCGAATGAGTCTTTCAATCTCTTCAAGATCCACATTCTCCATTTCCACCTGATATCCTTCGCATTCGAAGATGAGTGTCTGGGATCTACGCCAGCCAGGGAAGGCACGATTTCCATCTAAATGAAGCTCCATGGTTCGAAGATCAGGGACATCTCCGATGCCCATCCACACGGATTCGGCTGGATCGGAATGGATTTCAAAGATTCGACTTCCCTCGCAATCGATGAGACATCGGCCTGTGGGAAAGATCCCTTTTTCGTAAAGATAAACCTGGGGCAGCGGAATGTCACAATTGTAGAAGGTGATGTTCTCCTCCCACTGGCCAAGGATCTTGGAGAGTTGGGCGTAATGTTCCGCATCTCCAACCTCGATTTCCATCACTTCCACTTCTTCTCCAGTCCAGAATTCTCTCTTCCGAGTCCACTGATAACCTGTGGCCCATCGGTCTTTCTGGAGAAAATGGAAAAGGGCCAGGAGATCATCCTTCTTGCCATGAGCATAGAACCGGGGTCGGAAGGGATCCTCGAGGCGGCGAAGAGATGCCCCTTCCTCTTTGATCCAGAGGATCATTGAGGATTCGAGGGGATAGAGATCGAAGAGGTATCCATGGATTTCCATGAGGCACCTAACCCGGCGTAGCCGGAACCAAACAGGGTCTGGAGTTTAAAAATCCGAAATTCGAATATCGAAATCCGAAACAAATTCGAATCATCAAAATTCAAAATCTTCAAACTCTCTCGTTTGATGGTCTCGCAAAAAGTCAAAAAAATTGTCATTGCGACCCCGGACTTGATCCGGGGGAAGCAATCTCACCATTTTCAACCTATTGAACCTATTTTCCCATTTGTTAGATTCGTCGCTCCGCTCCTCGCAATGACAAGTCGAGACTTGTTTGGAACATTTGAAATTTGGGCTTTTGAGATTGTTTCGAGTTTCGAATTTCGTGCTTCGGATTTAGATCCCCTTGTCCTCAAGGGCCTTCAGCTTTGTTCTCATCTCTACCAGGGCCTTCTCGTGTTCGAGGAGGATGGAGACCAGGATCGTCTCAAAAGGCCAGGGCCTTGAGGCATAGACTCCGGCCTGCACATGAAGCCTCGCTTCTTCGAAGAGCCTGTCGAGGAACTGCTGATCCTCTTTTCTCAGTCCCCTTCGAAACTTTTTCCATTCCTGGACCTCCTGTTCCAGCACCCTGCTGAAAGGAAGAACGGTTCTGCCCATACCAACCCTCCGGGTTCAAAATCACAAATCCCAATTTCCAAATCCCAAATAAATTCCAAATGTCAATTCCAAATGGCCGAAACGTCCATGTATCATTTCGTACCCGGAATGTCGGTCATTGGGGTTTTGGCCATTTGTTTGACTATGGGTACTTGGGACTTAGTGCCTTCTTTTGCTGTTACCAAGCTTCCGTAGAGACGTCCTCCCGGGATGTCTCTATAGTTTAATTCTTTTAGTGGAACGATGTTCAATCCCTGATCCTCCAGTTGAATTCTCCAGATCAGATCGGAAAACTGAAAGAGCCTTTTTGCCAGATATCCTCTTTTTGAATTCGAAGGGATGGAAGGTTGAAACAGGAGGAAAGAAACTCCTTTCGAAGCCATCCCTTCCACCTTTTTCAGAGCCCTCTCAAAGAGAGGTCCAATCTCCTTATCAGGAACATCCTCGTCTAAAAAGGGGGTGACCGGTCCGAGGAGGATCACCCATGGCTTTCGAGAAGAACGTCGAAAGGGGAAGGGAAATGATTCCGGTTGAATAGCCCCTTCCTGTTCAAGCAGGAGAGGCAGTTTCTCTCCAATCAACGTGGCCATTTGATAGCAGGTGAAGGCCCTTGCAATCCGAATGTTCTTGAGAAGCCTCTCGGGAGGAATGAATGCGCTTCTTGCAAAGGATGTGACCCTGTATGGGTCGAAACGATTGGCTCCGTCCAGCACGATGACACCTATCCCTCTCCCTGCCACCCATCCCGCCACAAAAGAGGAAATACCTCCTGCTCCCTCCCCCCAGAAAAGGGCTTTCATTGGAGCAGTCAATTCCCCCTGTGGACCGGTCAGGGCCAGCTGGAACAGGATCTCATCGAGTGAAATGCTGAGAGGTACGGCCATCCTTCTCCCTATCTTCCAACTCCCCCTGGACGTCTGTAAATTCCAAATCACAAATGACAAATCCCAAAGAAATTCCAAAATCCAAGTTCCAAATGACCGAAACGATTTTGTTTGGAGTTTTGAATTTTTTTCATTGGAATTTATTTGTTATTTGATGCTTATCCTGTTCGAAGTGCCTCTAAAGTGGATATGGTTCGCCAGCCTCTTAACACTTTCTGAAAACTCCGATGACTTTGCCGAGAATCTGGACATCTTCCCTCCCTTCGTCAATCCGAATCGTTTCCCAGCGTTCGTTGTCCGGTCTCAATTCGATTCGCCTCCCTTTCTTAAAAAACCGTTTCACTGTTGCTTCCTCCCCCACCAGAGTGACCACAACATCCCCATTCTCCGCTGAAGGTTGTGATCGAACGATGACATAGTCATCCGGAAGGATATAGGGCGACATGCTGTCTCCGCTCACCTTCAGAAGAAAGACCTCTCCTCCATTTGTCCATTCCTCAGGAAGGGGAAGAGTCCCCCCTACATGTTCGACGGCCAGGATTGGCTTTCCTGCTGTGACCCTTCCAAGGATCGGAATCTCCCGGATCGCCATCCTGACCCCTTGCCCCGGGCGTTTCTCATAGGGCCCGGTCCCGGAGGATAGACCATCGTGCTCCTCTCCTCGAAAGACAAGGACCTCCAGGCCTCTCGACATCGCACCTCTCCGCCTCAAATAGCCTTTTTTCTCTAACGCTTTAAGGTGGTCAAAGGCCGCCCGGGGATAGATATGAAAGTGCTCGCCGATCTCCCTGACGGAAGGAGGATAACCTCTCTCTTTAATAAATCCTCTGATAAAATTGAAGATCTCTTTCTGCCGGGACGTCAGTTCCATAATCTACCCTTTCAGTTCAAGGTTTTTATTTTTAAGGTCTTTACTCCGAACTCTTGTACGGAACGGTTTCAAACCGTTCCCTACCGAACTTGTGTTAATGATACTATACATTTGTTTAGTTGTCAAGGGATTTCTTTTTCCCGGATTTATTGTAGAGACGTTGCACGCAACGTCTCTACAGATTAATGACCCTGTCCAGCCATGTGTGAATGGCCGAAAGAATACGGGCCATCTTCATTGCGGCATTGTATTTGATCCAACTTTTAGGTTAGAATGGAGCGTTTAAGAAGTCTCTATCATTGTGAAATATCCTGCTTTTCCCCATCTCATGGCAATTCATGGAAGTGAGATTTTTCAATGTGGAAACGGCTAAAGGAAGATATCCACGTCATTAAAGACAGGGACCCTGCTGCTAAGAACTATGTCGAGATTTTTCTCTGCTACCCGGGACTTCATGTGATCTGGTTTCACCGCATTGCCCATTCTTTTTACCAGCGGAGATGGTATACGACGGCACGGCTCATCTCACATTTCAGCCGTTGGATCACCGGGATTGAAATTCACCCCGGAGCAAAGATCGGAAGAAGAGTCTTTATCGACCACGGGATGGGGGTCGTCATCGGCGAGACGAGCGAGATCGGCGAGGACTGTCTCCTCTATAAAGGGGTTGTCCTCGGCGGCACCACCCTCGAAAAGAAGAAGCGCCATCCCACCCTGGGGAATCGTGTCATTGTGGGCTCCAATGCCACGATCCTGGGAGCCATCACTATCGGCGATGGCGCAAGGATCGGCTCCGGTTCTGTCGTGGTTAAATCGGTTCCCCCCGGGGCCACGGTGGTGGGTGTGCCGGGTCGCATTATCGAATCCCCAACGCCCGAAAAAGAGGAACTCGATTTCGAGCACGGGAATCTTCCCGATCCCCTGTCTGATATCATGAAGATGATCCTTCAGCTTTACAACAGACTTGAAGACCGAGTGAAACGATTGGAAAACGAGCACGAGAAAAACCGAATCCATGAGGAATGAAAGATGGCAAAGTACTCGAAGTTTTTAATGGAACATTTCCAGAACCCGAGAAATGTGGGAGAGATCGCCAGCCCGGATGGTGTGGGCACGGTGGGCAATGCCTCCTGTGGTGACATCATGCAGATGCATATCAAAGTAAATGGAGAAAAGATCGAGGAGGCCAAATTCAAGACCTTCGGCTGCGGAGCAGCCATCGCGACCAGTTCCATTCTGACGGAGCGGATCAAAGGAGCCACGCTCGAGGAGGCGCTGAGGATCTCCGAGGAGACCTCCAGAGAGGTTTTGTCCCAACTCCCCAAAGAGAAAACCCCCTGTTTCACCCTGGCCGTGGACGCTTTGAAACTGGCGATTGAAGAGTATCGCTGCAAACGGCAGGGGGTTCATGAACGGGGAGGATTCGATAGGGCAGAGATGGAGAAGGATTAGGGAAGGCAGTGCGATGACAAAGGATGAGAAGGTCATCCTTCTCAGAAATCCAAATGAAACCCTCGAAAAACTGATCAAGGATTTCATCCGGGAGAACGAGAAAAATCGAAGAATCCAACTGGATCACGGAGTCTACTGGGACGAACCTCTGGTGGGATTTGCTTCGGGAAACGACCCGCTCTTTCTCGAATACAAAACAATCATCGGCTCCTTTCATCTCACTCCGAGAGAGATCATCGCCGGGGCCTTAAGGGAGAAAGGGAAACCCCTTCTCTTCTCCGAAATGGATCAGATCAGCGTTATCTGCTGGGTTCTTCCCACGGCTGAGGACACTCGCAAGAGCAATCGCAAAGAAGATCGTTTTCCCTCGAAACTCTGGGCCTACACGAAGGATTTTGGCGAGGCCTGTAACAATGCCTTGCGGCGACACGTCACCGGGTTTCTTGAGGATTTGGGACATATCGCCGTGGCACCCATGCTTCTGCCTTCCTTCCGGCACTTCCGGGATGAAAAAGCAGGCTGGGCCTCTACCTGGTCGGAGCGCCATGCAGCATTTGCGTGCGGTCTCGGAACCTTCAGTCTCAGTGACGGTTTCATCACGCCCAAAGGGATCGCCATGCGCGTGGGCAGCGTTGTCACTCTTCTAAAGTTGACACCGAGCGAGAAGAAACACCGCTACCACATGGAGAACTGTCCTTTCTTCCGCAATGAGAAATGTGGAAGGTGCATCGTGAGATGTCCTGCCGGCGCCATCACAGAAAAGGGACATGACAAAGATAAGTGCTATGAATACATCAAATCGGATCCCTTGAAGGCGAAGAGCCTGGAGTATGGTTTGCAGGGTCCTCCCGCATCCTGCGGCCTCTGCCAGACCGACGTCCCGTGTGAGTTCCAGATCCCCAGACCCGACCTGATCGCCTGAACAGCACGGCCCGTCGGGTACGAGAAGTCTCCTGATTGATAGCAATTCATATAGGCCCGGGGGGGACGTTTTTGAATTCTTCCACTCTTGTCCCCAGCTTCTCGAAGGTGGCATAAGGGTCAGGTAGTCGTAGCAAAGTATCTCTTGATCGAGTCTTCTTTCAAATTCTCGATAAGCCTGTCCTGAGCGTGTCGAAGGGCCTGTCCTGAGCGTGTCGAAGGGCCTGTCCTGAGCGTGTCGAAGGATGTCAGGGAAGGATGAAAATCATCAGTTTCATCGAGGATGAGGAGGTGACCCGCCTGCCTCGCCTCTATGTGACAGCCCGAGTGGTTTCGAACCTTGGGGGATAAAAAAGCGAATCAATCTGGTGATAGGTTATTAAAGGGAGTGGCGGGGACGTCGGAAAGATCCTCAAACATCTCGAGTTGTGGGAGATGAAGGCCAGACCCCCTCGCAGAGCGAAGACGCCATTGGTAACGATTTACCTTGATGATTCGGACTCTCAGGTTTCATCTCCTGATTCCTTCTACGCAGACCCGGATTACCCGATCGATTCCTATCTAGGCTGATGGGGCCATTAATCTTATTCGGGCGGAGGGGTTGCGTTACCCACAGGAGTGGGTAAACATCCCATTTTTCTACCCCGTGAGGGCAGAGATCTTGTCTTTAGTTTCCATTATTCCAACGCAAAAGCTTCTTGTCACGCTCTTTCCCGGACGGCGAAAAAAGCACCCCATGTCTTGTGGTTTGTTTTTCTTGACATAGTACTCATTTTTTTTATATTCGACTCATTTCAAAGCAAGTTCTTAGTGCGCCAGGCAAAGCTTGGCGAATCCAGTTGGTTGAGAAGCCAGCCTGACAAAGTTAGCCGACCGTCAGAACCGAGTTTTGCATTCATGCGGGTAACTGTATGGGTGAAGCGTAAACA